>JAESFV010000035.1_pt1 | contig 311501 bp, 314 predicted proteins | sample 9269471 | NCBI WGS metagenome assembly JAESFV01 (sample SAMN14502647, study PRJNA617108) | algae metagenome | isolation source: Symplocastrum torsivum CPER-KK1 and co-occurring heterotrophs from... | place: USA: Central Plains Experimental Range, Colorado | collected 2001-01-01
GGGCGGGGCGCATCTCTTCACCCTCCCCTTCAGGGGAGGGCAGCGAGACTTGCCAGCTTGCTGGCTTAGTCGCAGCGGGTGGGGGCCATCGGCCTTGCGCTACCTCGCGAGCCCCCACCCCAACCCCTCCCCTGAAGGGGAGGGGCTTATGACGCTCGACGCGCAAAAGGCCTTCAGCGGCACCGTCGCGCCCGAAGGGGCAGACGTGCTCGACGAGGCGAAGCTGACCGCATGGATGGAAGCGAATGTCGAGGGGTTCGAAGGGCCGCTGACGCAAAGCAAGTTCGCGGGCGGCCAGTCGAACCCGACGTACAAGATCAGCGCGCCTTCGGGCAATTATGTACTCCGCCGCAAGCCCTTCGGCCCGCTGCTTCCTTCGGCGCATGCGGTCGACCGCGAGTATAAGGTGCAGGCGGGGCTCCACAAGATGGGCTTCCCCGTCGCGCGCCAATATGGCCTCTGCACCGACGACAGCATCGTCGGCAGCTGGTTTTATGTGATGTCCATGGTCGATGGGCAGACGATCTGGGACGGGTCGATGCCCGGATCGACCCCGGAGAACCGCCGCGCGACCTATGCGGCAATGATCGACACGCTCGCCGCGCTGCACAAGGTCGATGTCGAGGCGGCGGGGCTGTCGGACTTCGGCAAGCCCGGCAATTATTTCGGCCGCCAGGTCGACCGCTGGACCAAGCAGTACAAGCTCGCCGAGACCGAGACGATGGACGAGATGGAGCGGCTGATCGCCTTCCTGCCCGCCACGCTCCCCGAACAGACGCGCACCAGCGTCGTCCACGGCGATTACCGCATCGACAATATGATCTATGCCAAAGACCGGCCCGAGGTGCTCGCGGTGCTCGACTGGGAACTGTCGACCTTGGGCGACCCGCTCGCCGATTTCACCTATGTCGCGATGGCGTGGGTGACCGAGAATGGCGGGCGTTCGGGGGTGATGGATCTCGATCGGCAAGCGCTGGGCATTCCCGAACTCGACGAAATGGTCGAACGCTATTGCGCCGCCACCGGGCGCGACGGCGTGCCCGACATGAACTGGTATTTCGCCTATAATTTCTTCCGCCTCGCCGGGATCATGCAGGGGATCAAGAAGCGCGTCATCGACGGCACCGCTTCTTCGGCCCATGCCAAGGCGATGTCGGAGCGCGTGCAGCCGCTCGCGGCGCGGGCGTGGGAATTTGCACGAAAGGCGGGCGCATGAGCCTGTTCGACATGAGTGGCCAGGTCGCGCTGATCACCGGATCGTCGCGCGGCATCGGCAAGGCGACCGCCGAGGCGATGGCCGAGCAGGGCGCGAAGGTCGTGATTTCGAGCCGCAAACAGGATGCGTGCGATCAGGCCGCCGCAGAGATCAACGCGAAGTTCGGCGACGGCACCGCAATTGCGGTCGCGGCGAACATCTCGTCGAAGGACGACCTCCAGAACCTCGTCAACGAGACGCGCGCCGCCTTTGGCAAGATCACCGCGCTCGTCTGCAACGCCGCGTCGAACCCCTATTATGGCCCCGGCCTTGGCATCAGCGACGAGCAGTTCCGCAAGATCATGGACAATAATATCCTGTCCAACCACTGGTTGATCACGATGGTCGCGCCCGAGATGCTCGAGCGCGGCGAAGGATCGATCACGATCATCAGCTCGATCGGCGGGCTCAAGGGATCGCCGATCATCGGCGCCTATGGCATCTCCAAGGCAGCCGACATGCAGGTCGCGCGCAATTTTTCGGTCGAATTCGGGCCCAAGGGCGTGCGCGTCAACTGCATCGCGCCGGGGCTGATCCGCACCGACATGGCGCGCGCCTTGTGGGAAAATCCCGACAATCTCAAACGATCGACCGCCGCCTCGACCTTGAAGCGGATCGGCGAACCGCACGAGATTGCGGGTGCCGCGGTCTTCCTCGCCAGCAAGGCGGGGGCATTCACCACCGGCCAGACCATCGTGTGCGATGGCGGCGCGACGATTTCGGGGGGCGGATAATGGGCGCATTGGACGGCAAGGTTGCGATCATCACGGGCGCCGGTAGCGGTATCGGCCGCGCCAGCGCGCTGCGATTCGCCGCCGAGGGCGCGAAGCTGGTGCTCGGCGACAAGACGGCGGCGGTGCATGAGACGGCGCAAATGGTGAAGGATGCGGGCGGCGATGCGGTCGCGCTGGAGATCGACGCGGGGGTCGAAGCCGACGTCGCATCGCTCGTTGCGACCGCGAAGGACCGTTTCGGCGGACTCGACGTCGCCTTCGCCAACGCCGGGATCATCGGCGACATGGGCGGCATCTTCGATTTCGATCCCGCCGCCTGGGCCGAGACCTTGCGCGTCAATCTGATCGGCCCCGCGCTGATGGTGAAGCACGCCGGGAAAGCGATGGTCGATCAGGGGCGCGGCGGCGCGATCGTGCTGACTGCAAGCGTCGCCGGGATCAATTCGGGCGCAGGTCCGGGGGCTTACTCCGCGTCGAAGGCGGGGGTCATCAACCTCGCCAAGACCGCGGCGCAGCAGCTCACCACCAGCGGCGTGCGCGTCAATGCGATCTGCCCGGGCCTCACCGAGACCGGCATGACCAAGCCGACCTTCGACTATGCCCGCGCCAAAGAGGTCACGCACAAGCTGGGTCAACTCAATCCGCTGAAGCGCGCCGCGCAGCCCGAGGAGCTCGCGAATGTCGCGCTCTTCCTTGCCAGCGATCAGGCAAGCTATGTCAACGGACAAGCGATCGCGGTTGACGGCGGGCTCACCAGTTCGCATCCGGTGACGCGCCAGCTGCTTGGCCAGACATCGCATTGACAGGATAGATATGGGTCACGGTTTCGATACGGCGCGGCTGAGCCGCATTCCCGCCTTTCTTGAGGCCAAATATGTCGGCCCCGGCCGCTTGCCGCATGCAGCGACCTTGGTGTCGCGGCGCGGCGAGATTGCGCACCTGTCATGCATCGGCGAGGCGCGCCCGGGCGCGGCGCTGAAAGACGACGCGATCTTTCGGATCGCCAGCATGACCAAGCCGATCACCAGCATCGCCTTCATGATGCTGGTCGAGGAGGGCAAGGTCGCGCTTTCGACGCCGCTCACGAAAATCTGCCCCGAGTTTGCGGAAACCGGCGTGTTCGTCGCGGGCGGCGGCAACGTCCCCTTCCTGACCCGTCCGCCGACGCAGCCGATCCGCATGGTCGACCTGCTGCGCCACACCGCGGGACTCACCTATGGCTTTCAGGAGCGCACCCCGGTCGATGCCGCCTATCGCAAGGCGCGGATCGACGATTTCGACGCCGATTACACGATGAACAGCTTCATCGAAGGGCTCGCGAAAATCCCGCTCCAGTTCGATCCGGGCGCGCACTGGAATTATTCGATGGCGACCGATGTGCTCGGCGCGGTGATCGAGCGGATCGAGGGCAAGCCCTTTGCGCAAGTCTTGCAGGAGCGCATCTTTGGCCCGCTCGGCATGGTCGACACCGGGTTCAAGGTGCCCGCCGACCAGCAGCACCGGCTGACCGATTGCTACGCCTTCGATCCGGTGGACAAGATGAAGCCCTTCGATAGCGGCGACAAGAGCCGCTGGGCGAAGGATCGCAGCTTTCATTCGGGCGGTGGCGGACTCGCCTCGACCCTGCACGACTATCACCGTTTCTGCCTGATGCTGCTCGGTTGCGGCAAGCTTGGCGATGTGCGGATCATCAGCCGCAAGACCCTGGACCTGATGACGTCGAACCACCTCGTCGGCGGCGGCGATCTCACCCAGCACAGCGTCGGCATCTTCAGCGAGGACGAGAATGCCGGGGTCGGTTTCGGGCTCGGTTTTGCAGTCACGCTCGACCCCGCACATGCTGGCATCCCCGGGTCGGTCGGCGATTTTTACTGGGGCGGCATGTTCTCGACCGGCTTCTTCGTCGATCCGGTCGAGCAGATCTGCATGGTGTTCATGACCCAGCTGATGCCCTCCTCCACCTATCCCGTGCGGCGCGAGGTCAAGACATTGGTCCACGCCGCCATCGACGATTGATTTGAGAACCCACCCCCGTTCGTGTCGAGCGAAGTCGAGACACGCCGAACGCAGCGCCAGACGCTTTTCGGCTTCGCTCGAAGCGAACGGAAACTTTTAAGGAGCCTGAAATGTCCGAAGAAACCCCCGTTTCCGTCACGATGGAAAAGGATGGCGACGTCGCCGTCATCATCGTCAACAATCCGCCGGTGAACGCGCTGTCGTGGCACGTCCGTCAGGGTCTTGAGGATCATTTCACTGCCGCGCTCGGCGACGATAGCGTCAAGGCGATCGTGCTGCGCTGCGCCGGGGCGACCTTTATCGCCGGCGCCGACATCAGCGAATTCGGCAAGCCGCCGCGCGGCCCCGATTTCAACGCGGTGCTGAACTCCATCGAAGCGGCGTCGAAGCCGGTCGTCGCGGCGATCCATGGCACCGCGCTCGGCGGCGGGCTCGAAACCGCGCTCGTCTGTCATTACCGCGTCGCGGTGCCGTCGGCGAAGCTCGGCGTGCCCGAAGTGAAGCTCGGCCTGCTCCCCGGCGCGGGCGGCACCCAGCGCCTGCCGCGCGTCGTCGGCGTCGAAGCCGCCGCGACGATGACCTCGACCGGCGATCCCCTCCCCGCATCGAAGGCGAAGGAACTCGGCCTCGTCGACGAACTCGCGGGTGAGGACAGCCTTGCCGCCGATGCCATCGCCTTTGCGCGCGCGAAGATCGCCGACGGCCCGCGCCCGACGCGCGAGCGCCCGGTGTTCGGCGACGTCGCGGTGATCGAACAGCTGAAGACCGCGAACGCCAAGCGCTGGCGGGGCTTCGAGGCGCCTTACGCCAACCTCGCCTGCGTCGAGGCGGCGACGCGGCTGCCCTTCGCCGAGGGGCTGGCGTTCGAGCGCGAGCAATTCATGAAGCTGATGTTCGGTAGCCAGTCGGCGGCGCAGCGCCACATTTTCTTTGCCGAACGTCAGGCCGCGAAGATCGACGGCCTGCCCAAGGATACCCAGCTGCGCGACATCAAGAAGGTCGGCGTGATCGGCGCCGGTACGATGGGCGGCGGGATTTCGATGAACTTCCTGCAGAAAGGCATCCCCGTCACGATCGTCGAGATGGCGCAGGACGCGCTCGACCGCGGCGTCGGGGTGATCCGCAAGAATTACGACGCCTCGGCCGCCAAGGGGCGTTTCAAGCCCGAACAAGTCGACCAGATGATGGGCATCCTGACGCCGAGCCTCAGCCTCGACGATCTCGCCGATTGCGACCTCATCATCGAGGCGGTCTATGAGAATATGGACGTCAAGAAGGACATCTTCGGCAAGCTCGACAAGATCGCCAAACCCGGCGCGATCCTGGCGTCGAACACCAGCTACCTCGACGTCGACGAAATTGCGACCGCGACGGGCCGCCCCGGCGACGTGCTGGGCATGCATTTCTTCTCGCCCGCCAATGTGATGAAGCTGCTCGAAGTCGTGCGCGGCGAAAAGACCGCGCCCGACGCGCTGGCGACGGCGATGGCGATCGGCAAGAAGATCGGCAAGGTCGCGGTGGTTGCGGGCGTGTGCGACGGTTTCATCGGCAATCGCATGCTGAAACCGCGCCAGCTCGAGGCGATGAAGCTGCTGATGGAAGGCGCGACCCCGGCGCAGGTCGACAAGGTGCATGTCGAATTCGGGATGCCGATGGGGCCGTTCCAGATGAGCGACCTGGCCGGCGTCGACATCGGTTGGCACCGCGACCCCAATCGCATCGAAAGCATCCGCGACGCGCTGTGCGCCGAAGGCCGCTGGGGCCAGAAGAAGCAGGCGGGCTTTTACGATTATGACGAAAAGCGCCAGCCGTCGGAGAGCCCGCGCGTTGCCGAGTTGATCGAGGAGTTCCGCGGCAAGGCGGGGGTCGAGAAGCGCGACATCACCGATCAGGAGATTATCGAGCGCACGCTGTACCCGATGGTCAACGAAGGCGCGCTGATCCTGTCCGAAGGCAAGGCGCAGCGCGCGAGCGACATCGATGTCGTGTGGATCTATGGCTATGGCTGGCCGGTCTATCGCGGCGGCCCGATGTTCTGGGCGGGGCTGGAAGGCACCGAAAAGATCGTCGCGGCGCTCGAGAAGCACGGATTTGAAATTGCCCCGCTGCTTAAGGAAAAGGCCGAGGCGAAGTCGGGTTTCTAAATCCAGAGAAAGGCCGTGTGTCCCCGCGAAGGCGGGGACCCATCTCCGGTGGGTTCAAACTTGCACCGGCAGGAGATGGGCTCCGGCCTTCGCGGGAGCACGGCAGTTTATTCATCAAGGTCCGTCTGTCCCACCGCGGGGCAGGCGGCCTTTGCTTTGGCCTGCCACCTTCCGCAGGTGGACGCAAATAGTTGCGATTCAGGGTTAAAGCGCTGGCAACACCTGCCGTTACGGCAGAGCATGATTGCCATGTCGTTTCTCGCCCTGCTGCTGCTCACCGGCAGCGTTCCGGTCGCCGCCCCGGCGGCGCCGCCGCCAGCGAGCGCGGTCGGCGTGGCGCGGGCGCGCATCCTGGCGCCCGCCGAGGTGCGACGCGTCGATGGCCGGATCGAGGTGCGGACGGGCGACCGCCGCGCGCCGACGCAGGTGCATCGCGGCGAACGCAAGGACGGCGGCCAGACGGCGGATTTTTACTAGAGTCTGTCCTGTTCAAATTGATCCGTAGCCCTGAGCTTGTCGAAGGGCGCTTCTCGCCGATAAGCGCCCTTCGACAGGCTCAGGGCTACGGTGGCTTGATTCAGCCTGAGCAGGGCCGACCCTAGAACCGACCCAAACTCCCGTCCGTGTCGAGCGAAGTCGAGACACGCCAGCACAGCGCCAGACGCATCTCGACTTCGCTCGATGCGAACGGGGTTGGGTGTAATGCGTCAGCCTTGCAAAGTCCGGATGATCGCCGAAAAATCGCGGCCGTCCTTGTCGGCCTCGACGAACGCTTCGTACAGCTCACGCGCCTTCGAACCCATCGGGACATCGGCGTCGACGCTTGCCGCCGCCTCCATCGCGAGGCGGAGATCCTTGAGCATCAGCGCCGCGGCAAAGCCGCCCTTGTAATCATTGTCGGCAGGCGTCGTCGGGCCGACACCGGGCAGCGGCGCATAGCTGGTCAGCGACCAGCACTGCCCCGACGACACGCTGGCAATGTCGAAGAATTTCTGCGGGTCGAGCCCGAGCTTCTGCGCGAGCGCGAGGGTCTCACACGTCGCGACCATCGAGGCGCCGAGCAGCATGTTGTTGCAGATCTTCGCGCCCTGCCCCGCCCCCGCATCGCCGGCGTGGATCACCGCCTTGCCCATTTTGGCAAGGATCGGCTCCGCGCGCGCGAAACCTTCATCGGTACCGCCGACCATGAAGGTGAGGGTGCCCGCATTGGCCGCAGCAATGCCGCCCGACACCGGCGCGTCGACCGCGACGAGGCCTTTGGCCGTCGCTGCTTCGATATTGGCGCGCGCGGTCGCGACGTCGATCGTCGAGCAATCGAGGAGCAGCGTGCCCGGCGCGGCGTTCGGAAAGACGTCGCCTTCATAGACGCCCGCGACATGCTTGCCCGCCGGGAGCATCGTGACCACCGCCTCGGCGCCGGTCACGGCTTCGGCCGCCGACGCAGCGCGCGTACAGCCCGCCTCGACCGCGCGTGCGAGCGCTTCCTCGCTGAGATCGAAGGCGCGGACGTCGTGCCCCGCCTTCGCCAGGTTCGCGGCCATCCCGCCGCCCATATTGCCGAGTCCGATGAATGCGATTTTCATGTCAGCGACCCTTCCACACGCCTTCGCGTTTCTCGATAAAGGCAGCCATGCCTTCGGCCTTGTCCTCGGTCGCGGCGAGGATCTGGAACAGGCGGCGTTCGTAAATCAGCCCTTGATCGAGCGTGGTTTCGAACGCGGCGTTGACCATGTCCTTGTTCACCATCGCGGCCATCGGCGGCATGGACGCGATGACGGTCGCGGTCTTCACCGCTTCGTCGACCAACGTCTCATGCGCGACGACGCGCGCGACGAGGCCCGAGCGTTCGGCTTCGGCAGCGTCCATCATCCTGCCGGTCAGGCACATTTCCATCGCCTTCGCCTTGCCGATCGCGCGCGTCAGCCGCTGCGACCCGCCCATCCCCGGCGCGACGCCGAGCTTGATTTCAGGCTGGCCGAATTTCGCTTTTTCGGACGCAATGATGAAGTCAGCCATCATCGCCAGTTCGCACCCGCCGCCGAGCGCGAAGCCGTTGACCGCGGCGATCCAGGGCTTGCGCACCTTCTTCACAAAGTCGCTCGTCCATTTCGAGAAGAAATCCTCGAGATAGAAGTCGGCGGCGGGCTTGTCCGCCATTTCCTTGATGTCGGCGCCCGCGGCAAAGGCCTTGTCGCCCGATCCGGTGAGCACCGCGCAGCGCTGGCTGGGGTCGGCTTCATACGCCGCGAAGGCAGCGATCAGGTCGTCGAGTACACCCGAGTTCAGTGCATTAAGCGCCTGCGGGCGGTTGAGCGTCACCAGCGTGACGGCACCGCGCGTTTCGACGAGGAGGGTTTCGTAGGTCATTGTCGTCTCCTAAAATCCTCCCCGCTAGCGGGGAGGTGGCAGACCCGGAGCAAAGCGGAGGGGCTGACGGAGGGGGTTCGCGACCTTGCGCAAGACCGAAGCCCCCCTCCACCGCCTGCGGCGGTCCCCCTCCCCGTTCCGGGGAGGATTAAAGCGGGGTCCATTTCTCATTCTCGGGCAGCGGCGCAAAGATCGCGTCGATCCAGTCGTCGGTCACCGCTTCAGGGGTCGGCGGATCCCATTTCGGGCTGTTGTCCTTGTCGATGATCAGCGCGCGGACGCCTTCGAGGAAGTCGTGCATCGCGACGACGCGGCTGCCGATGGCATATTCCTGTGTCATCTGCGCCGCAAAGTCGTGCATCGCGCCGCCTTCCTTCAGCTGGCGGAGCGCAACCTTGCACGTCTGCGGCGATTTGCTGTGCAGCGCTGCGAGCTCCTTTGTCGCCCAGTCGCCGCCATCGGCCTCGAGCGCCGCGAGAATATCCTCATAAGTGTCGCTGGCGAACAGCCGGTTGATCTTGTCGATCTGATGGGTGATCGCAGCGGGCGGCGCGGTGCCCGAAAGCTCGCCCAATATGCCGCCGATGCGGTCGGGATGCGCGGCGATGCGCGCCTTGGCCTCGGCCAGATGTTCGGACGGCAGATAATGGGTCGCAAGGCCGAGCGCGAGGCATTCGGCGCCGTCGAGCCGCGCCCCGGTGAGCGCGAGGAACACCCCGACGCGGCCCTCGAGTCGCGGGAGGTACCAGCCGCCGCCGACGTCGGGGAACAGGCCGATCCCCGTCTCGGGCATCGCAAAGCGCGTATGCTCGGTCGCGACGCGATATTTCGCGGGCTGCGAAATGCCGACCCCGCCGCCCATCGTGATGCCGTCCATGAAAGCGACGACGGGCTTGGGGTAAGTGAACAGCAGATGGTTGAGGCGATATTCGGTATGGAAGAAGGCGCGCGCTTCGACCCCGTCCTTCGCTCCGCTCTCCGCGAGCATGCGGATGTCGCCGCCGGCGCAGAAGCCGCGGCCCTCGCTATGGTCGATGATCACCGCTTCGATCGCGTCGTCATCGCGCCATTTGATGAGCGCGTCGATCATCACCTCGCACATCGGCAGATTGAGCGCGTGGATCGCCTTCGGGCGATTGAGCGACAGGCGGCCGATGCGGCCGTCGGTCGAGATGAGAATGTCTTCGGTCATATGGCAGGTCCTTCGAGACGGGTCTTCGCCAGGCTCAGCCCCTCCTCAGGACGAACGGCGGAAAAAGAAAACCGTTTGTGCTGAGGAGCCGCTGAGCTTGTCGAAGCGGCATCTCGAAGCATCGTCATCGTCATTGCCTCAACAAATCCCGTCCGACGATCATCCGCATCACCTGGTTGGTGCCTTCGAGGATCGAATGGACGCGGAGGTCACGCCAGAAACGCTCGATCGGATAATCGCGCAGATAGCCATAGCCGCCGAACAGTTGCAGCGCGTCGTTGACGATCTTGCTGCCATTGTCGGTCGCGAGCCGCTTTGCCATCGCCGAGAAGCGCGACTTGTCGGGGGCGTTCGCGGTGACCTTGGCCGCCGCCATATAGAGCAGCGCGCGCGCGGCCTCGAGGTCGGTTGCCATGTCGGCGAGCATGAACTGGGTGTTCTGGAAATCGGCGAGCGGCTGCCCGAACTGCTGGCGGTCCTTGGTATAGGCAATCGCCTCGTCGAGGCAGCGCTGCGCACCGCCCAGCGAACAGGCGCCGATGTTGAGGCGGCCGCCGTCGAGCCCCGCCATCGCGAAGCGGAAGCCGTCGCCCTCGGCACCGACCAGATTCTCCACCGGCACGCGGCAATCCTCGAAAATCACCTGCGCGGTCGGCGAGGCGTTCCAGCCGAGCTTCTTCTCGGGGGCGCCGAAGCTCAATCCCGGCGTATCCTTTTCGATGACGAGGCAGGAAATGCCCTTCGACTTCTCCTCGCCGGTACGGACCATGCAGACATAGATGTCGTTGACCCCGGCGCCCGAGATGAACTGCTTCGTGCCGTTCAGCACATAATGGTCGCCATCCTTCTTCGCGCTCGTCTTCAGCGCCGCGGCGTCTGAGCCCGAGCCGGGTTCGGTGAGGCAATAGCTCGCGATCTTGTCCATGCTGACAAGGCTCGGCAAGAAGCGGTCCTTGATCGCCGCGCCGCCGAAGCGGTCGATCATCCACGTCGCCATATTGTGGATCGAGACATAGGCGCTGGTCGCGGGGCAGCCATAGGCCATCGCCTCCATGATCAGCGCCGCTTCGAGTCGCCCGAGCCCGATGCCGCCCGATTCCTCGGCCACATAGATGGCGCCGAAGCCGAGTTCGCCTGCGGCCTTCCACACTTCGACCGGATAATGGCTTTTCTCGTCCCATTCGGCGGCAAAGGGCGTGATGCGGTCGGCGGTGAACTTGCGCGCCATATCCTGGATGGCGAGCTGGTCGTCGGTAAGCTGGAACTGGTCGGTCATGGTCATTTCTCGATGAGGATGGCTTCGGCTTCGATTTCGACTTTCCACTCGGGGCGGATCAGCGCGGGGATGACGAGCATCGTCGAGGCGGGGCGGATGTCGCCGAACATCGCGCCATGCGCCCGCCCCACCAGATCCGCGTCCGCCGGGTCGGTGATATACATGCGCGTGCGCACGACGTCGGCGGGCGAACCGCCGAGCGCCTCCAGCGCTTCGCGAATGATCGTCAGGCAGCGCGCGGCCTGCACCCCCGCATCGCCGAGCGTCGAACTACCGTCGGGCTCGATCGGCGCGCAGCCCGCGACGTCGACCCGGTTCCCCACGCGAACCGCGCGGCTATAGCCATAGACGGGTTCGAACGGGGACGCGGAACTGTGATTGCGGCGTCCCCCGATGCTCGACTGGTCGTCAGCCACAGGTGACCTGCGTGATCTTATAGGCGTCGTCGTACATGATGTTCACGCGGTCCTGGCGGTAATCCATCGTCATCGCGCTGCGCGGCGGGCCCCAGCGCAAGGTGCGGGCGCCCGATTCCTTGAGGATCGCCGCGCCCATTTCCGCGCTCGCAACATGGCCGACATGGCTTTGCACCGCATCGGCCTTGCACGTCATTGCGGCTTCGGGTGCCGCCGGGGTCGACTCGACCGGGGCTTCGCTGCTCGCGCAAGCGGCGAGCGGCAGGGCGGCGGCAATTGCAATCCAGCGAATATCCATCGTGAGTCTCCCTTTCAAAACCGTCATCCGGCGCAGCGCGTATAGCGCATCGCGCCCGCCGCGGCACCCTCGCCCATATCGCGGCGGACGAGCATTTTGCCGCCATCGGCAAGCGCGAGCTCGATCCGCCGATCCCATTCCTGCCCCTCGCCGCTGAACCGGTAATCGGCGACCAGTCGGTTCGCGCCGCCTTCACGGACGCGCGCGAGTTCGCCATGCGATTCGTAAAAGCGCAGGTTCGTCGCATCGATCGTCACCGCGGTCAGATCGGCGCCCTTTTTAGCGGTGCAGTCGGCAGTGTTCAGCGCCCAGCGACCACGGATCGCCGCCGGAATGGCTGCGCCATCGCCTGCGACGGGATCGCTCGCGGGATTGGTCGATGCTTCCTGCTTTGCTGTCGGCAGGTCGGCATCGACTTCGGCATTCGACGCATCGGCGGGGATCGCGGGCGCGGCCTTTTGCGCCGATGAGATCGCAGCCGTATCCTCCGCGTCAGATCGCTCGTCGCCACCGCTGCACGCCGCGAGCAGCAGCAGCGCGGGCATCGTCCAGATCTTCATCGTCCTTCTCCTTCGACAGGAGAAATGTCCGAGCCGGCTCACGGGTTGCCCCCGTCAACCCATCGTCGGAATCACGAACGCATTACCGCCGTCGGGCGACCCGTCGGGCCAGCGCGCGGTGATCGTCTTGACCTTGGTCCAGAATTTGACGCCTTCCATGCCGTGCTGGTTGGTGTCGCCGAACGCCGAACGCTTCCAGCCGCCGAACGTATGATAAGCGACCGGGACCGGGATCGGCACGTTGATGCCGACCATGCCGACTTGCACGCGCGCCGCAAATTCGCGCGCGGCGTGGCCGTTGCGCGTAAAGATCGCGACGCCATTGCCATATTGGTGCTTGCTGGGCAGTTCGAGCGCGGTTTCGAAATCGGGGGCGCGGACGATCTGCAGCACGGGGCCGAAGATTTCTTCCTTGTAGCTTTCCATATCGGTGGTGACGTGATCGAACAGCGTCGGGCCGACGAAGAAGCCCTTTTCATGCCCCTGCAAGGTGAAGCCGCGGCCGTCGACAACCAGTTCGGCGCCTTCCTCAGCGCATTTCGAGATCCAGCCTTCGACCTTGTCCTTGTGCGCCTGCGTCACGACGGGACCGTAATGCGCCTCGGCATCGGTCGACACGCCAACGCGCAGCGCCTCGATCGCGGGGATGAGCTTCTCGCGCAGACGGTTCGCGGTGTCTTCGCCGACAGGGACGACGACGGGCAGCGCCATGCAGCGTTCGCCCGCCGAGCCGAAAGCGGCGCCGGTCAAATCGTTCACGACTTGATCGAGGTCGGCGTCGGGCATGACGATGCCGTGGTTCTTCGCGCCGCCCATCGCCTGCACGCGCTTTCCGTTCGCGACGCCGCGATTATAGACATAATGCGCGATGTCCGACGAGCCGACGAAGCTGACCGCGCCGATGTCGGGATGGTCGAGGATCGCGTCGACCATCTCCTTGTCGCCATGGACGGTCTGGAAAATGCCTTCGGGCAACCCGGCTTCGAGGAACAGCTCCGACAGGCGGACGGGCACCGACGGGTCGCGCTCGCTGGGCTTCAGGATGAAGGCATTGCCCGTCGCGGTCGCGACGCCGCCCATCCACAGCGGGATCATCGCGGGGAAGTTGAACGGTGTGATGCCCGCGCCGATGCCGATCGGCTGGCGCATCGAATAGACGTCGATGCCGGGGCCCGCGCCCTGCGTATATTCGCCCTTCAGCACATGCGGGATGCCGCAGCAGAATTCGATGACTTCGAGCCCGCGCTGGATATCGCCCTTCGAATCGGCGATCACCTTGCCATGTTCGGCAGAGAGCATTTCGGCGAGCTGGTTCATATTCGCTTCGACGAGGCGCTTGAACTCGAACATCACGCGCGCGCGACGCTGCGGATTGGTGGCGGCCCAGGCGGGCTGCGCGGCCTTCGCCGCAGCGACGGCGCGGTCGAGGATAGCGCGGTCGCCCAATGCGACCTGCGCCTGCACGCCGCCATTATTCGGGTCGAGGACGTCACCGAAGCGGCTGCTGCTGCCGGCGCCGCCGACGATATGATGGTCGATCTGTCGCATATCCGAGTCTCCCAAAAGATGTTGCCGCTGCAACAGCCGAGTTAGGGGGCGATTGCAAGGGATAGACTTGCAGCCTTATCCTGCATATTTGCAGGCATATGGACTGGGACAAGCTGCAATATTTCCTGTTCGTCGCGCGTCACGGCACGCTGGCGCGTGCCGCGGCGGCGCTGCACGTCGATGCGACGACGGTCAGCCGTCAGGTCAGCGCGCTCGAAGCCGCGCTCCAGCAGACTTTGTTCGAACGCGCGCCGACGGGTTTCGTTCTGACCGCGGCAGGTCGGGCGCTCGTTCCGCACGCCGAAGCGATGGCGGCGGCGGCGGCGCGTATCCACATGGCGCCCGACGGCGGATCGCCACTGTCGGGGCAGTTGCGCATCAGCGTTTCCGAAGGCTTCGGCAACAGCTTCATCGCCCCGCGGCTTGGCAAGTTCGTCGCCGCGCATCCCGAGCTCGAGATCGACCTTGTCGCCTCGTCGGGCTTTCTCAATCCGTCGCGGCGCGAGGCCGATATGGCGGTGCTGCTGGCGCGGCCACGCAAAGGCCCGCTGATCACGCGCAAGCTGTCCGACTACAGCCTTGGCCTCTATGCGCCCGCGGACCGGGCCGACTGGCAGGCGGCGGTGACCGCAGCGCCGCTGTCGCGCGCCAGCATCCCGGTCATCGGTTATATGCCCGACATCCTCTACGCCCCCGAACTCGACTATCTGGGCGAAATCGAACCGGGGCTGCGCGCCAATGTCCGGTCTTCGTCGATCCTCGCGCAGCGGCGGATGATCGCGGGCGGCGCGGGGGTCGGCGTCCTCCCCTGCTTCCTCGCCGCGGGCGATCCCGCGCTGGTTCGCGTGCGGCCCGATCAGGCGATCGCGCGCGCCTTCTGGCTTGCGCTCCACCGCGACGTCGCGCCACAACCACGGATGCGGGCGTTCATCGACTGGCTGGATGCCGAGGTAAGGGAGAGCCGGGGGTTGCTGGTGCCGGTTTAGCGCCTACCTCAATCCGTTCGTGCTGAGCTTGTCGAAGCACCGTTCTTCTTTTTTCCGACGTCGCAAGAAAGAACGGCCCTTCGACAAGCTCAGGGCGAACGGATTTCATATGGGCTTATGGCCGCCAATCCGAGGCGACCAGCCCGCCGTCGCCGAATATCCGTTCGATCGCATAGGGACCCGCCGCTGCGGCCCTCAGCCGATCGGCCAGCGGATCGTCGATCGGATGGTCGCTCCGAAGAAAAGCGATCCACGCGGCGATCGCCGCTTCGAGCGACGAGCAGCGCGCCCCGCGCGCCTGATGCCAGACCAGCGTTTCGAGCCAGCGCTGCGGAATCTTCTGGCTGCCGTCCATCGCGATCTGGATCAGCCGGTGGTGAAGCGCCGGATTGGCGAAGCGTTCGAGCAGCGCATCGGCATAGGCGGCGAGATCCTGCCCCGGCGCGGCGTCGATCGTCGGCGCGGCCTCATCGCGCATCAGCCGTTCGATGAGCGGGCGGATCGCGGGATCGGCGATCGCCTGATGGACATAGTCATGCCCCGCCCCCAGCCCGATATAGGCGAGCGCCGAATGGGCGCCGTTGAGCATGCGCAGCTTTGCGGTCTCATAGGGCGCGACGTCGGCGACGAGCTGCGCGCCGACCTGTTCCCAGCGCGGGCGCGGCCCCGCAAAATCATCCTCGATCACCCACTGGCTGAAGCCTTCGGTGACCACCGCGCCTTCGTCGCGGACGCCGAGTTCGGCCTCGATCGCCGCGCGGTCGGCGTCAGTGGTCGCGGGCACGATGCGGTCGATCATCGTCGCAGGACAGCGGCATTCGCGGTCGAACCAATCCACGAGAACGGGATATTCCACGGCAAGATACTGGCGCATCAGTGCCTTCAGCACCGCGCCATTGTTCGCCAGATTGTCGCAGCTGAGCAGGGTCAGGCCCGGCAAGCCCTTCGCCTTGCGTGCGGAAAGTCCGGTGCCGATAAAGCGGTAGAGGCTCGACGGTCCCTTGGCCGCATCGAGATCGAGCGTGCCGTCAGAGCGGCGCAGATAGCCCTTCTCGGTGACGGTGAAGCTGACGATGTGCGTCGTCGATGCGGCGATAGCGTCGATGACGGCCTGCGGCTCGTCGGCCGCGACAAGCACCTTCTGCACCGCCCCGATCAGGCGCAGCCCGGTCCCCGCCGCACTGCGCGTGCTGACCGTATAAAGCCCGTCCTGCGGATTTAGCTGCGCGGCAACACCGGGAGAACGAAGCGACACGCCGACGATGCCCCAATCGCGCTCACCCGCACGCATCGTATCGTCGGTATAGACGGCCTGATGCGCGCGGTGGAACGCGCCGATGCCGATATGGACGATCCCCGCCGCCTGCGCGGCGCGGTCGTAACCCGGCGCCTGCACCGACGCCGGGAGCGGCGTTTCAGCCGACAGCCTCACAACCTGTACGCGGCCTTGGCGAGATTATAGCTGAGGTCGGCCGCGAGTTCGGCGGCCTCCCATTCCTCCATCCGGTGCTCAGCGACGAGCTGCGCGAGGAAACCGCAGTCGATGCGGCGTGCAACATCGTGGCGCGCGGGGATCGACAGGAAGGCGCGCGTGTCGTCGTTGAAACCGACTGTGTTGTAGAAGCCTGCGGTTTCGGTCGTCTGGCTGCGGAAGCGGCGCATCCCTTCGGGGCTGTCGTGGAACCACCAGGCGGGGCCAAGCTTCAGCGCCGGATAATGACCCGCGAGCGGCGCCAGTTCGCGCGCGTAGCTCGTCTCGTCGAGCGTGAAGAGGATGATCGTCAGCCCCGCTTCATTGCCATAACGGCCAAGCAACGGGCGCAGCGCATGGACATAGTCGGTACGGGTGGGAATATCGGCGCCCTTGTCGCGGCCATAATGGTCGAACAGCCAGGGATTGTGGTTGCGCAAGGCGCCGGGGTGGATCTGCATCACCAGCCCGTCGTCGAGGCTCATCCCCGCCATCACGGTGAGCATGTGCGCGCGGAACAGCTCGGCATCGGCGGCGCTGACGTCGGCGGCGGTGACACGGGCGAACAGCGCCTCGGCCTCCGCATCCGACAGGTCGGCGGTCGCCGCGGTCGGGTGACCATGATCGGTCGAGGTCGCGCCCATTTCGGCGAAGAAGGCGCGGCGGCCCCGGTGCGCGGCGAGATATCCGGCATAGGAGAGGGCATCTTCGCCCGACAGTTCGGAGAAGCGTTTCAGATTATCGCGAAAGCCTTCGAATTCGGGGTCGACCACCGGGTCTGGGCGATAGGCGGTAATGACGCGGCCGCTCCATTCGCCGCTGTCGTTCGCGGCGCGGATCACCGCGTGATGGTCGAGCGTATCGAGCGGGCTTTCGGTCGTCGCGATCACCTCGATCCCGAAGCGGTCGAACAGCGCGCGCGGGCGAAAGGCGTCGGTGGTCAGCGCCTCGGTGATGCGATCGTAATAGAAGTCCGAGGTTTCGGCGGAAAATTGCACGTCGAAACCGAATGCCTCGGCGAACACCCAGTCCATCCACATGCGCGACGGGGTGCCGCGGAAAAGGTGGTAATTTTGCGCGAACAGCCGCCAGCTTTCGCGCGGATCGGCTTGCCTGTTGCGGATACCGAGCGCATCAAGCGAAACGCCCTGCGAATAAAGCATCCGGAACACATAATGGTCGGGATGCAGCAGCAGCTCCGCCGCATTGCCGAAAGGCGCATTGCCCGCGAACCAGCTCGGGTCGGTGTGGCCGTGCGGGCTGATGATCGGCAGGTCCGCAACCTCCGCATAGAGCCGGCGCGCGATGTCGCGCTGCGCCGCGTCGGACGGAAAGAGACGGTCGGGAGACAGCAGCAGCGGACGCGGCATCGACTTATTTCACCACGTCCACGGTGACCGGTGCAAGCCGCGGACTGAGGGTGTGGATCGCAGCCACAGCGAGGAAATAGACGACGGTACAGGCCGCAAAGATGATCGTGTAATTGCCCCCCGTCGCGTCGAGCACGAGCCCGGTCGACTTCGCCATGATCATCCCGCCGACGCCGCCCGCAAAGCCGCCAAGCCCGATCACCGACCCGACCGCGCGCTTCGGGAACATGTCGGGCGGGATCGACAGGATCGTCGACGAAAAGGCCTGATGCCCCGCGAGCGCGATGCCGATCAGCACCACCGCGAGCCACATATTGTCGAGCCCCGAAACGAACAGCAAAGGCAGCACACAGCAACCCGCGCCGAGCATCGTCGCCTTGCGCGCGAAATTGACGCTATGTCCGGTCTGGATCAGCTTCGACGATACCCAGCCGCCAAGGATGCTGCCGACGTCCGACAGCAGATACATGATGATCATCGGCAGCAGCACGACTTTCAAATCGACGTTGTAGGTGGTGCTGAAATATTTGGGCAGCCAGAAGAGCATCAGGAACCAGACTGGATCGGTCAGGAATTTGCCGATCGCATAGGCCCACGCCTCGCGCTTGGTGACGATCGCGCCCCAGCCGAGCCGCTCGATCTTTTCGGGCGGATCATGTTCGATCCACGCCAGCTCGGCTTCGCTCACCTTCCCGCTCTCGCGCGGGTTGCTGTAGAGCCAGAGCCAGAGCACAAGCAGGATGACGCCGAAGGCGCCGGTATAGATGAAGGTTTCACGCCAGTCGAAACCCATCCACACCATGAACAATGCGATCGTCGGCGCGGTCAGGATGACGCCGATCGTCGTCGCGCTGTTCACCCAGCCGATCGCGTAGGAGCGTTCCTTTTGCGGGAACCATTCGCTCGACGCGCGCACGACCGAAGGAAAATGCCCCGCCTCGCCGACGCCGAGAATCACGCGCGCCATCATGAAGGAAGCGACCGACGAGGCGAAGCCGTGCGCGACATGGCCGACGGTCCAGATGCTGATCGCGATCGCATAACCGATTTTCGGTCCGAAACGGTCGATCAGCCAGCCCATGAGGAGGAAGCCGAGCGCGTAGGCGGCCTGAAAGGCGGTGACGATGTTGCCATAGTCATTCTCGCTCCACCCGAGCTCCTGCCCGAGCGTCGGCGCGAGCAGGCCGAGCATGGTGCGGTCGATATAATTGACCGTGGTCGCGGCGAACAGCAGCGCGACGATCAGCCAGCGATACCGCCCCGACCGCGGCACTGGCGCCGCCGTCCCTCCGTCCGCGAATGCCTGTGCCATAAACCTCTCCCGTTCTTGCTTTAATAGCTTGTAATCGAGCAGCCGACGCGGATTTTTCCGTCGAACAGCGCTTCGGCACGCTGGCCGGGCCTGACTTCATGGATGCCGGTGATCGCGCCCGCCGACACCAGGGTACCGGGCGGAATCGCGATATCGCGCGCGCGCAGGATTTCGATCAGGAACAGCGCCGATCCGAACGGACCGTCGAGCATCGCCTCCATCGTCGCGGCACCGACCGTTTCACCGTCGATCGCCATTTCGACCGGCATGCGAATAAGGTCGGCGTCCTTCCAGCCGACGATCGAAGGACCAAGCACCAGCCCCTTGTTGTTGCCATAATCCGACGCGGTGACCGCGGGGCCGTGGCGGTTGATTTCGGGAAAGGGCGAGCTTGCAATCTCGATCCCGGTGCGAACATCGACGATGCAATCGCGCACGCTGTCGATGTCATAGTCGCGCGTTCCGACCTCGCCAAAGCAGAGCAATATCTCGGCTTCGGCGGCGGCGAAACCGTCGGCATAGACCGGCATCGCCGGCTGCGCGGACCCATCATGGATTTCGTCGACAAAAATCGGGCCGGTCAGGCGGTTGCCGCCGTAGCGATCGACCAGATCGGGCGCGATTCGCCCGACCTTCCATCCGCCGACGCGACGCCCGTCGAGCGCAATCGCACGATCCTGGATCGCATAGGCGTCGGCCATCGTTTGCGGCATCGCTCCCGGATACAAGGTAAGCGGTGTCTTTTTCGCGCGAGCGGCCAGAAACGCGCGGGCGACATTTTCGTGATCAGCTGTTGCCGGCATCTTTGTCATTTCCCTCTTCCGCGAAACCGTCTAAGAGACACCGGTGTCAAAAGCAAGCGAATATCCGATCGACAAGGCCATCCGCGTGCATGCGGCGGACAACGTCGCGACCGCGATTGCCGATATTGCGGCGGGCGCGAAGCCGATCGCACGCGACGATTTTTGCGCCGCAATTGCCATCGCACGCGGGCACAAGATTGCGATCGCGCCGATCGCACGAGGCGCTGCGGTGATAAAATATGGCTTTCCGATCGGCATCGCGACCGCCGACATCGCGCCCGGCGAGCATGTCCACAGCCACAATCTGGCGACCGCGCTCGGTAGCGACGGCGAATATCAATATGCCGGCGCGCCGGCCGACGCACCGCCAACCGCAGCATCGTCGTGCAGCTTTTCGGGCTATGTCCGCGCCGACGGGCGCGTCGGCACGCGCAACGAAATCTGGATCCTGCCGACCGTCGGCTGCGTCGGCAATCTCGCCGCACGCGTCGCGCGCATCGCGGGCAATCGCCATGCCGGACGTGTCGACGGCATCCATGCCTTCAAACATCCCTTTGGCTGCTCGCAGCTTGGCGACGACCTTGGCCATACGCGCGCGGTGCTTGCCGCACTGGCGCAGCATCCCAATGCCGGGGGCGTGCTGATCGTCGGGCTCGGGTGCGAGAGCAACCAGCTCGGCGCGCTGACCGCGCTGATCCCCGCCGACCGCCGCGGGCATATCCGCACCCTGTCGGCGCAGGCGGTCGAGGATGACGAAGCCGCGTGCCTCGCACTGATCGACGAACTCGTCGCCGGATGCGCCGATACGCCGCGCCGCGAGGTGCCACTGTCGAAGCTGACCCTGGGGGTGAAATGCGGTGGGTCGGACGGCCTCTCGGGCCTCACCGCCAACCCGCTCGTCGGGCGCATGGCCGATGCTGTTGCCGCCGCGGGCGGCCAGGTCATCCTTACCGAAATTCCGGAAATTTTCGGCGCCGAGCAGATATTGATGGACCGCGCGGTGTCGAAGCCCGTGTTCGACGACACCGTCGCGCTGGTCCGCGACTTCAAGGACTATTTCATCCGCAACGGCGAGCCCGTGAGCGAGAACCCCTCGCCCGGCAATATCGCCGGCGGGATCACGACGCTCGAGGAAAAATCGCTGGGTGCGGTGCAGAAGGGCGGGCAGGTGCCGCTCGTCGATGTCCAGCGCTACGGCGGCGAGGCGCGGCTGGCGGGGCTGACGCTGCTCGAAGCACCGGGCAACGACGCGGTGTCGTCGACGGCGCTGACCGCCGCTGGTGCGACGGTGATCCTGTTCACCACCGGACGCGGCACGCCGCTCGGCTTTCCGGCGCCGACGCTGAAGATTGCGTCGAACAGCGATCTGGCCGCGCGCAAGGCGGGGTGGATCGACTTCGATGCCGGGACGGTGATCGACGACGGGTTTGACGCGGCGTCGAACGCACTGCGCGATCTGATCGTCGCCACCGCGTCAGGCGCCATCACCAAAGCGGAAGCCAATGACGAACGCGACATCGCGATCTGGAAATCGGGCGTGACGCTCTAACCCAGCGCCGTGAAGGTGAAGTTTCGGAAGCGCGCCTCACCCTGCCCTGCCGAATAGAGGCCGGGACGCAGCATCAGGAAACCGCCGCGGACATTGTGGTGGTAACCCGACACCTCCATGCCGCGGTCGAAACGGACCCAGGTCTTCCCGCCATCGCCGCTGGTGTCATAGGTCACGATATGGCGGTCGTTGGTGACGCGCATACGCATCCGCCGCCCGTGCGGATTGGCGGGGCGCGCGCGTTCGATGCCATATTGGTGGGTGACGAAGCGCTCGCCGTCGAAGCCGAGCCCGCAATAGAGCTTCTCGTCGTAGAAGAGGATCAAGCCCGCGGTGCCGCCGGGTGCGATCTCGATGTCGCATTCAAAACGATAGGCCTGATCGCCCGCGATCAAGAGCAAGGGCGATGAATCGACCGGCGCCTTGCCGCGCGCCGTCAACACCAGGGCGTTATCCGCGACGCGCGCACGGCTGCGCTCGTCGGGGCCGGGCTTGAAGAAATTCCATTTCGCGCCGAGCGCCAGCGCGCCGAAATCATCCGACAGCGCCATGCCATGGGGCCCCGCGACGGTCCCGCCTGCCGGTTTGGCGATCGGCTGCGACAGGTCGCCGCCCTTCATGCGGAACCAGCCGTCGGCGGTCCATTCGATCGGGTCGAGCAGCGCCTGCCGCCCCAGCGTCCAATAGCCATTTTCGAACCCGTGATAGACGCTCCACCAGTCGCCCGCCGGGCCCTCGACAAGCGTCGCATGGCCGCGCGACCACCATTTTTCGGCGGCCGATGTGGTGCGAACGAGCGGGTTCGCGGGGCAGTTCTCCCACGGACCGTGGATCGACTTCGACCGCGCGGCGATCACCATATGACCCGTCGGCGGACCCGCGGTGCCGCCGACCGCGGTGATCATGTAAAAATAGTCGCCGTGGCGCGTGATCTTCGGCCCTTCGGGCGCGAAGCCCTCGACCACCCAGTCGGCGGGGTAGCGCCACGGATCATAGACATGTTCCGGCTCGCTGATCCGCGACAGCCCGTCGTCGGACAATCGCACGCGGTCGCCCCCCGACAGGAACAGCCAGCGCGACCCGTCCTCGCCGACCGCATGACCGGGGTCGATATGGTCGGGCAGGTTCAGATCGACCGGCTCGCTCCACGGCCCCTCGATCTTGTCGGCCCAGATCACCCAGCTGGTGTTCGGGCCTTTGGTGGGGATGTACAGAAAGAAACGGCCGCCATGCTTCACCAGCTCGGGCGCCCACACCGATCCGATATTCTTGTGGAGCGCCGGACCGATCGGGCGCCAGTTCACCAGGTCGCGCGAATGCCAGATGATCAGCCCCGGATAGCTGTCGAAGGTCGAGAAGGTCATGTAATAATCGGCGCCGTCCTTCAGGATCGACGGGTCGGGATGGTCGCCGGCCATGATCGGATTGAGAAAACGCCCGTCGCCAAGATCGGGCTTGCGCTGACCGTCGAAGCCCTTCGCCCATGGCGGGGCAGCAGCGACAGGCTTGGGCTGCGCGACCACAGCCCCCGGTAGCGCCAGCCCGCCGGCCATCGCACCCACCAGACCCGTCCCGGCCAGCTTCAGCATCTCACGGCGATCGGTCACTTTGCTCTCCTTGAAAAAGAAAGGCCCGGCCCCCGCAAGCGAAGACCGGGCCTCACCGGGACTAACCTGTCGGCGTCAAATCTTGACGCGCGCACCGAACAGGAAGGTGCGACCGAAATGGTTGTTCTCGTAATTGCGATCGGCATCGATGTCGGTGAAGCGATAGCGATATTCGTCGGTCAGGTTGATGCCCTCGACCGAGATTTCGATATTGTCGGTGATCGCATAGCGGATCGACGCATCGACGTTGATCGTCGACCCATAGCCCTCGAACACGTTGCCGGTGCCGCTGTTGGCGTCGGCATAACGGCTACGATAGCTGATCGAAGCACGCGCGCTGAACTTGCCGTCGTCATAATAGAGCGTGCCGTTGTAGGCGCGCTTCGACAGGTTGAAGAGCGTGCCGTTGCGGATCGCCCCGACGTTGGCACCGCCAGGCACGACCGACGGGCCCGCCACCGAATAGTCGGCGTCCGAGTCGATGAAGGTCGCGTTGACGATGCCGCCGAAGTTCGAAAGGAATCCTGGCAGGAAGGTGAACGGAGCCTGCAGCGAAACTTCGACCCCTTTCAGACTGGCGCCTTCGCCATTGCCGATCGAGTTGATCGTCCACAGCTGGCCTTCGGGGTTGATCGCGGCAGGGCTGCTCGGCGGGATAATCGACGTCGGCAGACCGGTCGAGGCAAAGGTGCCGCTGCTCGTGGTCGCCACCGGGAAGCTTGCGATGTCCTTTTTGAACAGCGCGACCGAAAAGATCGATTGCGGCGCAAAATACCATTCGAAAGCCAGGTCGTACGCGGTGGCGCGGAACGGATCGAGGAACGGGTTGCCGTAGTTGATCCGATAGTTGAACCCGTCGACCGAGCCGCCGGGGGTCAGGTTGCCGAGCGTCGGGCGCGTCATCACATCGGCGACCGCAGCGCGGATGATGATGTCTTCGTGCGGGAACAACGCCAGGTTCACCGACGGCAGCCAATCTTCATAGCTGCGCTTCACGGTCACCGCAGCGCCGCTGCTGAGCCCACTCGACGTCTGCGCGGTGTGGACGTAACGGATGCCGGCGTTGAGCGCATAGTCGAGCCCGCCCAGCTCGCCCTTGGCGTCGAATTGCAGATAACCGCCGGTGACCTCTTCACGCACGCTGCGGTTGTTGCCGGCGTCGAGCGCGGGGGTGCGGTTATACAGGCCGGTAAAGGCGGTCCCCGCCTCCAGATTCGGGACCAGCCATTCGGTGGTCGTTCCAGCGGGCTGCCCCGCCTTCCCCAGCGTGAACAGCTCGGCGAGCGACGACGTCACCGGGAAGCCGTAGATCGCGGTCGGCCCGAATGCCGACGACGGCGAACAGGTTAGCGTGCCGAGCACGCGATCGACACCGCCATTGCCGCACACCACGGTGTCGCGGGTAAAGGCGACACTGGTGAAGTCGAAACGGCGATAGACGCCGCCTGCCTTGACCGTGAATCCTTCGGTGACGTCCCATTCGGTGCGCAGCTGCGCGGTGCGGAACTTGTTCTCGACCTCCGACGGGCGGTCACGGATTTCGGCGAGCTGGAAATTCGCCGGATTGGTGACACTGGTGCCGAAGGTCAGCACCGGGTTCGCCATGTCGGTATAGTCGTAGCGATAGCCCTGCGCGTCGCGGTCGTCGAAGACCAGCGTGGTTTCCAGCGGGATCGACGCGGTTGATTTCGACAGGCCGCCGAGCAGGGTGAAGCGGAAATTGTCACCGACATCCTGATCCCAGCTGCCGCCGAACTGATAAAATTCGGTCTTGGCCTGGCGCAGATAATGTTCGGTGCGCACCCATGCGTCGTCGAGCGTCGCCGAGATCATGTTATTGTCGTTGTCGATCACATAGTCGCGGACGTTGATCGAGCGTTCGTTGCTGCGCAGCAGCACTTCACCCCAACGCTCGCGGCGCTGGTGCTTGAAGCTCGAAAACAGCCCGTCGAGCGAAATCTTGGTCGCGTCGGTCGGCGCAAACTGGATCGACCCGGTGATGCCGAGCCGCTTTTTGTCGTGCGCGATCTCGCCATAGCGCGGAATGCGCGGGTGAAAGGCGAGCGCGACCGAATCGCACGCCGCCGAGCGGCCGTTCGTATAGACGCCGCCCGAATTGGCGACACCGATGCCGCTCGTTGCGGTGGTGGTAAAGCACGGGGCGCCGTTGACCGAATCGAAGCGCGCCTGCGCCCAGCGCACCGTGTTGTTGCCAAGCTCGAGCGTCTTCTGGTCCGAATAGGCCGCCGACACCGCAAAGCCGAGCGTTCCGGCGTCGTTCACCCAGCTGAGCAGGCCCGCCACGCGCGGGCCGACCTTTTCGGACAGGTCGTTGTAGCTGCCCTGCGCCGACAGCGCCGCGGTAAAGCCGCTCTTGCCCGCGAGCGGGTTGCCGGTGTTGAGGTCGACGACGGCGCCGAGCGAGCCTTCGTCGAGTTCGGCCGACGCCGTCTTGTGGACGACGATCGAGCTGAACAGTTCGGAAGCAAAGACGTTGAAGTCGAACGCGCGGTCGCGGTTCGCCGAGGCGCCGTCAGTCGAGGTCGCGACGGTTTCGAGCCCGTTGACGCGAACGCGCGTGAATTGCGATCCCAGACCGCGCACGGTGATGCCGCGGCCCTCGCCGCCGTCGCGCTGGATGGTGATGCCGGGAATGCGCTGCAGCGATTCGGCGAGGTTCTGATCAGGGAATTTGGCGATGTCCTCGGCGACGATCGCGTCGACCGCGGCAACCGAATCGCGCTTCACGTCGAGCGCCTTGTCGAGCGAGGCGCGAAAGCCGGTGACGACGATCTCGTCTTCGGTTGCGACCGCTTCGTCGGCGACAGGCGCGGCGGCGTCCTGGGCAAAAGCCGGTGACACCGCGAGCACGGCAAGCGAAGCGCCGCACGCCAATTGGGTCAAAGCGCGAAGGCCCCGCGTTGCATGAATAGCCATTATCATCCTCCCTTGATCGGCCGAAACTCTTGCCGAAGCAAGAAATGACACCGGTTACTTTGCGAGACCAGACAAATCGGCATGATCGCCTGGCCGGAAATTTTTTGAGAGTGATGATGGCGCCGTCGCCTGTCGCGACTGGCCGCCCTATCCCCTCTCCCTTGAAAATTTTCTCGTTGACCGATTGGGGTAACCGGTGTCAGGAAGATAGAGGGATTGGAACAGCCGTGTCAATACCCCAATGAATCGGAGAGACGGGATGCCCAAAAAACCTTGGTTGGCCGCGCTTTTTCTGGCGTTTTCACTGCCTGCGAGCCCGGTGCTTGCCGCCGATCCGGCGCCGCTGGCCTTCCCCGGTGCGGTCGGCCCCGCTGCGCACACCGTTGGCGGTCGCGGCGGCCAGATCCTGCGCGTGACCACGCTGGCAGCCGACGGGCCGGGGTCGCTGAAGGCCGCGATCGAAACGCCGGGGCCGCGCATCATCGTGTTCGAGGTCGGCGGCGTCATCGACATGGGACGCCAGACGATCAGCGTCACCCACCCGTTTCTGACCATCGCCGGGCAGACCGCGCCGGGGCCCGGGATCACGCTGATCCGCACCGGCATCGACGTAAAGACCCACGACGTCGTGATCCGCCACCTGCGCATCTACACCGGGGTCGATGGCCAGCCGAAGCGCAGCGGGTGGGAAGCCGATACTTTTTCGACCGTTGCGGCGCACAATGTCATCGTCGACCATTGCACGCTCATGTGGGGGATCGACGAAAATATGTCGGCGTCCGGCCCGCGCTTCACCGGCAACAGCGTCGCGGAGTGGCGCAAGGGGACGAGCCACAACATCACCTTCTCGAACAACCTCGCCGCCGAAGGCCTCGCCGACGCGAGCCATCCCAAGGGCGAGCACAGCAAGGGATCGCTGATCCACGACAATGCGACGGGCATCGTCTTCTACCGCAATGTCTGGGCGCATAATGTCGAGCGGAACCCGCTGATCAAGGGCGGCGGACAGGCGCTGATGATCAACAATCTGATCTATAACCCGCAGCACCGCGCGGTGCATTACAACCTCATGAACCTCGAATGGGTCGGGCATGACTATGTGGCGGGGCAGATCACCGCGATCGGCAATGTGATGCGCGGCGGCAACGACACCGACGAGCAGCTGCCGTTCCTGATGCTGGGCGGCGACGGCGACCTCGAATATTATGGCAAGGATAATCTCCACGTCGATCGCCACGGCGCGGCGCTGCCCGAATTCGGCCGCTATGGCGAGACGCAGGCGAAGCTGATCCGCGCCAATGCGCCGCTCGCGCCCGTGGGCGGCTATACCATCCTGCCGGTGCGCGATGTCGAAACATCGGTGCTGTCGACCGCGGGCGCGCGGCCCTGGGCGCGCGACGCCGAGGAAATCCGTGTGCTTTTCTTCGTTGCCGAGGGGCGTGGGCAAGTGATCGACGACGAGAAGGAAGTGAGCGCCTATCCCAAGGTCAAGGAGGTGCGCGCGCCCTTTGTCGAGGGAGACTGGGATCTTGCGACGATGGAGCCGAAGTCGGGCATCTATCCCGGGCAAACGGCACCGCTGCCGCAGGAAAATCTGTCGGCGCGCGACCGCGCGTCGCGGACGGGGAATTGACGATGAGCGCGCTGCTCGCCCTGCTCCTCGCAGGCGGAACCACCCCCGCGATGGTGGTGATCCATGAGACGACGACGGTCCGTGAGGAGGCGCCGCCGCATGGCGCAATCGGGATGTCGACTGCCTACCGGATCAGCGATTCGGTCCCGGCGCCGCGCAGCTTCGAATTTCGCAAACGCGCGCTGCACGTCGGCGCTGCGATCGGCATTCATCCGATCGACCATGACGAGATATATTACGTCCTTTCCGGCACCGGCATCGTCCATTCGGACGGCGAGGAACAGGAATTGAAGGCCGGAACCGCGGCGTGGCTCTACAAGGGCGCAAAGGTCGGTATCCGCCAGACGGGCGGCGAACCCCTGGTGCTGATCATCGCCTATCCGAACAAGGCGCCCGCGCCATGACGCTGGGTCGCCGCACGCTGCTGGCGGCAGGGCTGACGCTGCCCTTTGCCAGCGCGGCGGCAGGGGCGGCGTGGACGCGGCCCGCGGGCCTGACGCCCGACGCGAGCATCGCGCTGTGGCCGGACGGCCATATCAAGCCGCCACCGGGCCTCGTTGAAGCGGTCGTCCAGCGCAGCGATGATCCGAACGCCAGCGACCGGATGCTCGAGAAGATCACGCGCCCGCGCCTCGACATCTTCCGTCCCGCCAAGCCCAATGGCGCGGCGGTCATCCTCGCCCCCGGCGGCGGCTATCGCTATGTCGTGATCGACAAGGAAGGCTATGAGCTGGCGCGCTGGCTGAGGGACCGCGGCGTCACCGTGTACGTCCTCTTCTATCGCCTGCCCGGCGACGGCTGGACGAACGGCGCCGACGTCCCGCTCGCCGATGCGCAGCGCGCGGTGCGGCTGGTGCGCAGCCGCGCGAAGCTCGACGGCATCGATCCGCCGCGCATCGTCTTCGGCGGTTTTTCGGCGGGCGGACAGGTCGCGACGAGCCTGCTCACGCGCTTCGACGCCGAGGTCTATGATCGGGTCGACGCCGCCGATACGCTGCCTGCACGGCCCGACGCGCTGGCCGCAATCTATCCCGTCGTGTCGATGGACCCCGCGATCGCGCATGCGGTGAGTCGCGAGAAACTGATCGGCGCCAACCCCGACGCGGCGCGCGAAAGACGCTATTCGCCCGAGCTTAACGTCCGCGCCGACCAACCCCCGCTGTGGCTGCTCCACGCCGAGGATGACAGCGTCGTCAAGGTCGCTAACAGCGTGCGGCTCCGCGAAGCGACGCGCGGCGTCGGGGCGCCGGTCGAAGCGCATTTCTTCGAGCGCGGCGAGCATGGCTTCGGGTTGATGAAGACCGCAGGGCTGCCCGTCGCAATCTGGCCCGAACTGCTGTGGCGCTGGCTCGGCAGTCATCAGATCGTCTAGCTGCCCGGCTGGATATAAGGCACGCGCGCGAACAGCTCGCGCTCCCACTTGCGCGGGTCATTTTCGACCCGGCTTTCCGTGTCGAAGATCATCGTCTGCCGCTTGGCCAGATCATAAGCCGGCCAGCCCGGATTGCCCGTACGGGCGAAGTGGACGAAGGCGTCCATCATCCGATCGCTCATCGCCTGCTGCGCCGGGGTCGGGTCAGCGAACGTGCCAAAACTGAGCGCAATATCGTCGGCGTGCTTCGCAGCCTCGAAATCGAGCTGATAGACGAACCCCGGATGACCCGCCCGCGCGCGCGCTTCGGCCTCCTCGACCTGCCCGCGCCAGCTGCGCGCCGCGGTGACGATGCGGTGAAAGAGTTCGAGCGGCGTAGCCGCCGGATAGCGCGCCCGAAACTGCGCGACGACCCACGATGGTTCGATGTCGATCCGCATTTCGGGCGCGATGCGCGCCGCGAGATTATCGAAACCCAATCCGGCAAGCTGTTTGCCGTCCGGCGAATAGAAGGCCCGCGTTTCCATCACCGTATTGCCGAGCATCATCGGAATAGCGAGCGACTGCGGCGCGGCGTCGGGCCAGAAAGGGTGGCGCGTCAGATGCTTCATGTCGAGCACCGGCCCCATATAGACCCCGCCGCCGAGCACGGGATCGGTCGCCGACAGCGCCGCGATCAATTGCTCGACCGGCACCGTCGCCGGATCGACATCCTTGCCGAGCTTCTCAAGAAACGCCTGCGCGCGCTTCGTCGCGTTGAGCGGACCCGACGCGGTGACCTGCTGCCCGCTCATCGTGATCGCCTTGTGGAACAGGCCTTTTGCGGCCGGCATCGCCATCAGCGTGGCGATCTTCGCCCCGCCGCCCGACTGGCCGAAGACGGTGACATTGGCCGGATCGCCGCCAAAGGCCGCGATATTGCGCTGGACCCATTGGAGCGCGACGATCAGGTCGAGTTGCCCCGCGTTGCCGCTGTCAGGAAAGCGCGCATCGAGCCCGGCGAGGTAGAGATAGCCGAGCGCGTTCAGCCGATGGTTGACGGTGACGACCACGACATCGCCGCGCGCGGCGAGGCGCGCCCCATCGTTGACCGGATCGGTGACGCTGCCGGTCGAATAGGCGCCGCCGTGGAAATAGACCATGACGGGGCGCTTCGCTGGCCGTTCGATGTCGGGCGTCCAGACGTTGAGGAACAGGCAATCCTCGTCCTGCGGCTGGTAACGGCTGCCCGTCTGGGGGCAGGCGGGACCAAAGACGTCGCCGCGCAATTGCTCGGCGCTGGTCACCGCGACCGGCGCACGAAAACGCGCGGCACGGCCATAGCGGATGCCCGTGAAGCCCCAGGACTGGCCGTCACCAAAGCTGCGACGCTTATCTGAACGATAAGAACCGTCGGGCGCGCTGACCGCCCCGATATGGTGGATTGGAGTCACAATCTCGGCGCGCACAAGCCCCGAAAGAAAGAGCGTGCTGCCAGCCGTAGCCAGTAGCGCACGGCGGCCGATCGGGTCAGCGCCGGACATCGAGCCCGCCGCCGTGGAACGCATCGATGTCGGCCTGCCCGAAACGGCTCGCGTCGCCGGGCAGCGAATGTTTGAGCGCGGTGAGTGCGAGCCCGCTTTCCGCCATCGCCCGCGCATCGCCGCCCGCGCGGTGCGCGTGGAGCACCCCGGCGGCGAAGGCATCGCCCGCGCCGATTCGGTCGACGATGCCCGTGACGTCGATCTCGGCGGTCTGGTGGCCGCCGCTGCGCACATCGACGCGCGCCGCGATGCGGTGGTGGTCGGCGGCGACGGTGTGCCGCGCGGTCGAGGCAATCAGCCGGAGGTCCGGAAAGGCAGCGAACCCCGCCTCGGCGGCCTCGCGCCGCCGGTCCTCCCCGTCGCCGCTGAATTCCTGCCCCAGCACCAGCGACAGGTCGCGGTGGTTGCCGAAAAGGATGTCAGCGAGGCCAATCAGTTCGGACAGGATTGCGCGCGGATCGCTGTCCCACGCCTCCCACAGCATCGCGCGGTAATTGCCGTCGAAGCTTATCGGCACGCCGAGCCGCTTCGCCGCGCGCGCCGCCGCGAGTGCAGCCTCTGCCGAGCGCGGCCCGAGCGCGGGGGTAATGCCCGACAGGTGGAGCAGGCCTGCACCGGCGAGCAGGGCGTCCCAGTTATAATCGTCGGCGCCGGTCGCCGCGAAACTGGACCCCGCGCGATCATAGACGATTTCGGACGACCGCAGCCCCGCACCGACGCTCAGGAAATAGAGGCCCATCCGGCCGGGACCCGTGGTGACGGCGGTGCAATCGACGCCGCCGCCGCGCACCGCCGCCACTGCTCCGCGACCCAGAGCATTCGAAGGAACCCTGCCGACCATCGCGCAGTCATGGCCAAGGTGCGCAAGCCCGATCGCGACATTCGCCTCGGCGCCGCCGACATGGAGCGCCAGCGACGGCGACTGCATGAGCAGTTCGTTGCCCGGCGCGGTCAGGCGGATCAGCAATTCACCGAAAAAGACGAGGCGACCGGTCAAAACAGCTTCTCTCCCCTGATCCGTTTGTGCTGAGCTTGTCGAAGCACCGTTCTTTCTTCCTTCCGGTGGTTCGAAATAAGGACGGCCCTTCGACAAGCTCAGGGCGAACGGAAATTCTTGAGGCGCCGCCTATCTTTACCGCGCGAGCCAGCCGCCGTCGACGGCGAGGATATGCCCCTGCACATAGTCCGACGCCGACGAGGCAAGGAACACCGCGGCACCGCCGATGTCGGCGGGGTCGCCCCAGCGGCCCGCGGGGATACGCTCCATGATCTGGCGGTTGCGCGTCGCGTCGCCCTGCAACGCGGCGGTGTTGTTCGTCGCGATATAGCCGGGTGCGATCGCGTTGACCTGCACGCCCTTCGCCGCCCATTCGTTCGCGAGTAGCTTGGTGAGCCCGCCGACCCCTGATTTCGACGCGGTATAGCTCGGCACGCGGATGCCGCCCTGAAAGGTCAGCATCGATGCGATGTTGATGATCTTGCCGCTACCGCGGGCGATCATGTGGCGCCCGACGCTCTGGCAGAGGAAGAACAGGGTCTTCAAATTGGTGTCCATTACCGCGTCCCAGTCGGCCTCGGTGAAGTCGACCGCATCGGCGCGGCGGATGATCCCGGCATTGTTGACGAGGATGTCGATGCGCCCGAATTCGGCGAGCACCGCATCGACCAGCGGTTGCACCGCACCGACGCTCGACAGGTCGGCGGCGAAATTTTCGCCCTTGCGGCCAAGCGCACGCACCTTGCCGACGGTTTCATCGGCGGCCGAGCGCCCCGCAGCGGCGATGTCCGCCCCCGCTTCGGCGAGCGCGAGCGCAATCCCCTGCCCGATGCCCGTGTTGGCGCCGGTGACGAGCGCCACCTTGCCCGAAAGGTCAAACAGCTTGCTCATCTCAGGCGAGCGCCGGCTCCGCCGACAGGCTCTTGAGATAAGCGCTGATCGCCTTGTCCTGCGAATTGGCGTAGAAATAGTCGGCGAACTTCTCACCCGCGATCGCGGCGCGCAGCAGGTCCTGATCGACCGACTTCAGCACGGTCAGCATGTCGTGGCACGACGCCGCCTTCAGATCCTTCAGGATGCCACGGTTCTTCCGCATGATTTCCGCGCGCTCCTTGGGATAGCCCAGCCCGCGTTCGCCATCGAACAATTTGCGATAGACATCCTGCAGGTTGAGCTCGGCGGCCCAGCCGAAACCCTTCGCATAGGGCATCGAAATCGCGTTGCCGTCGTTGATCTGACCGAACAGGAAAGCATCGGTCGGATCGACCACCAGCCCGCAGAAGACGCCGGGCATCGCGTTGCACGCGAGCATCGACCCCATGCCGGTGCCGCAACCGGTAACGACGAAATCCGCGGCCTTCGAGTTGAGCAGGATGCCCGCGAGCAGGCCGTTCATGATATAGGTCAGCGACGCTTTGTCGTCGGCCGAATACATGCCGTAATTGAACACCTGATGTCCCAGCGGCTCGGCGACATTGGTCAGCGCTTCGTGGATGATGGCGTTTTTGGCGGCCTGGCTGTTCTCGGTGATCAGCGCGATCTTCATGATCCGGTTCCTTTGCTGGTTTTGCGACACGCTAATCATTTTGGTAACCGGTGTCAATATCACTGCCTTGACGATTTGAGGCTTGCGCTGGACACCGGTATCAGTTTTCGGCAGATGGCGGGGGTCGCGGTTGATTTCGCCCGGCCCCGCGCCCATCACAGCGGGCGAACGGCGGGACAGCATCGATAGTCCGCAGAGGAAAAGGCGCATATGGCGGCACAGACCAAGGGGCCGGGGGGCAAACAGCCGACGATCAACGATGTCGCGGCGCTCGCCGGGGTATCGAAAAAGACCGTCAGCCGGGTGATCAACCGGTCGGAATTTCTGACCGAAAAGACGCGCAAGGCGGTCGAACAGGCGATCGAGACGCTGGGCTTTGTCCCCAATCCGCAGGCGCGCGCGCTGGCGTTCCGGCGCAATTTCCTGATCGCGCTGCTCCACGACAATCCGAATGCCCAGACGGTGCTGAATTTCCAGCAGGGCGTGCTCGACGCGATCAAGGACAGCGACCTCGCGCTGCTCGTTCGCCCGGTCGATCGCGGATCGGATCAGCTGCTCGACGACGTCCGCACCTTTCTGGAAAAGCAGCGCCCGATCGGTGCGCTGCTGTTGCCGCCGATTTCCGAAAACGACGCGCTGGCCGCGCTCTGCGAAGATCTGGGCGTGCGCTATGTGCGCGTCGGGTCGGCGCCGCTCGACGATGCCAAACATTGCGTGTCATCGAATGACCGCGAGGTGGTTGCCGAAGCGGTCCGCGCGCTGATCGCGCTCGGCCATCGCCGAATCGGTTTTGTTCGCGGTCCGGTCGGCTTCCGGTCAGCCGCCGAGCGCGAAAAGGGGTTTATGGAGGCACTCGCCGAAGCGGGACTCGACCTGCCGGACGCCTATAACGCACCGGGCAATTACCGCTATGCCGCCGGGATCGAGGCCGGCGAGGCGTTGCTGTCGCTATCCGAGCCGCCGACCGCGATCTTCTGTTCGAACGACGAAATGGCCGCCGGGGTGATGAGCGTCGCGCATGCCAAGCGCATCGACGTCCCGGGCGCGCTGTCGATCATCGGCTTCGACGACAGCCCGACCGCGACGCATATCTGGCCCGCGCTCAGCACCGTGCGCTGGCCGATCCGCGAAATGGGGGTACGCGCCGCCAGGACGCTCGTCCCCGATTTTCTGCCGTCCACCAGCAAGATCGACGAGCAGGAAACCGCGGTGCTGGCGTCGACTTTTGTCCAGCGCCAGTCGGTCGCACCACCCAAATAGCGGGCGATGCGCCAAAGCCGTCGGCGGAAGAAAATTGTCTTAAATTGTCGCAATCACCCGCATTGCCCTTGCATGCGTCAATTCAATGGGTTGAATAGGCGCCAACCCCTCCCCGCCGCGCGGCGTGCTGACATGAGAATATCCATATGCTGGACAAAAGGTCGCTGCTGCTGGCCGGAACATTATGCGCCGCGACCCTGTCGCTCGGCGCCTGTTCGAGCGAGAAAGAGGCCGACAAGAACGGTCGCGGGGCGCCGGAAGTCGGTTTTGTCGTCGCCAGGGTCGAGGCGGTCCCGGTAACGACATCGCTCGGCGGGCGCACGGTGGCCTTCGAGACCAGCGAAGTCCGGCCGCAGGTGGGCGGCCTGATCCGCCGCCGCCTGTTTACCGAGGGCGGTTTCGTGCGCGCCGGGCAGCCGCTCTACCAGATCGACGCCAGCCTCTATCAGGCCGCAGTCGATCAGGCCGCCGCCAACCTGGCCAGCGCCCGCGCCAGCGCGCAGGCCGCCGACGAGCGCGTCCGCCGCTTCGCTCCGCTCGCCAAGATGCAGGCGATCGCCGAACAGGATTATACCGACGCCCTGGCCGAAGCACGCGTTGCGCGCGCCGCGGTGGCGCAAAATGGCGCGGCGCTCGAAACCGCGCGCATCACGCTGCGCTATGCGACGATCACCGCGCCGATCAGCGGTCGCATCGGCCGCAGCCTCGCCACCCCGGGCGCGCTGGTGAGCGCGAGCCAGGCGACGCCGCTGACGACGATCCAGCGCATCGACCCCATTTATGTCGACATGCAGCAGTCGAGCGCCGAACTCACGGCGCTGCGCCGCGCGATCGCGGCGGGGGGTGCCGCACCCGGCAGCACCGCGGTGCGGCTGCAGCTGGAAGATGGCAGCCCCTATGGGCTGACCGGGACCGTCGAATTTTCCGAAATGACAGTGAACGAGGCCACGGGCACCGTGACCTTGCGTGCCCGCTTTCCCAATCCACAGGGGCTTTTGTTGCCCGGGATGTTCGTCACGGCGACGTTCGAGCAGGCGGTCGATCCCACCGCCATCCTGGTTCCGCAGCAAGCTGTACAGCGCGACTTCGACGGATCGGCATTTGTGTATCTGGCGGGACCAAACAACAAGGCGATGCGGCGCAAGATCGAAACGTCGCGCACGGCCGGCAGCAACTGGATCGTGACCAGCGGGCTAAAGGCCGGCGACCGCGTCATCACGCAGGGGGTCGGCAATCTTCGCGACGGCGCCGACATTCGCGCCGTTCCCGCTAGCACGCCGCAACGGGTGGGGGCGCCCGCGGCGGCCAAGACAGCAGAAAAGAGTAAATAGCCCCCCATGTCCCGTATCTTCATCGACCGGCCGATCTTTGCCTGGGTGCTCGCGATCGTCGTCATGCTTGCAGGGTTCGGGGCGCTGCGCGCGCTGCCGATCGAACAATATCCCGACATCGCGCCGGTGCAGGTGAACATCCGGGCGAGCTATCCGGGCGCATCGGCGGAGACGGTCGAAAACAGCGTAACGCAGATATTGGAACAGCAGCTGACCGGCATCGACGGGCTGCTCTATTTCAGCTCGCAATCCAGTTCGCGCGGGCAGGCCAGCATCACCGCGATTTTCGACAAGGGCACCGATCCCGACATCGCGCAGGTGCAGGTGCAGAACAAGATCGAGTCTGCTGTGTCGCGCCTGCCTCAGCAGGTCCAGCAGCAGGGGGTGCGGGTCAGCAAGTCCAATTCGGACACGCTGCTGATTGTCAGCGTCTATGACAAGACGCGCACGCGCAACAATTATGACGTCTCCGATTATCTGACGACCAATATCCAAGACCCGTTGTCGCGGGTCGAGGGGGTCGGCGACGTCAATATCTTCGGTTCGCCGCACGCGATGCGGATCTGGCTGAACCCGCAGCGGCTCGCGGCCGTATCGCTGATGCCGAGCGACGTGGTTTCGGCGATCAGCGCCCAGAACAGCGAAGTCGCCGCGGGCGAGGTCGGCGGCCTGCCGTCGCCGCGGGGCCAGTTGCTGACGGCCACGGTCACCGCCCAGTCGCGCCTGCAAACCCCCGAACAGTTTCAGAATATCGTGCTCAAGACCTTGCCCGACGGTTCGGCGGTGCGGATTCGCGACGTCGCACGGGTCGAAATCGGCGCCGAAAATTACGGCTCGGTCGGTCGTCTCAATCGCCAGCCGAGTTCGGGCATGGCGATCTCGCTATCGCCCGGCGCCGACGCGCTGGCGACGGTCGAGCGCGTGAAGGCACGCATGACCGAACTGGCGCAGAACATGCCCGACGGGCTGGACTATGCCTATATCAACGACACGACGACCTTTATCCGCCTGTCGGTCAGCGAAGTTCAAAAGGCGCTGTTCGAGGCGATCCTCCTCGTCATCATCGTGATGTTCGTGTTTCTGCAAAGCTGGCGCGCGACGCTGATCCCCGCGATCGCGGTGCCCGTCGTGCTGCTCGGTACCTTTGGCGTCTTCTACCTTGCCGGGTTCAGCATCAACACGCTGACGCTGTTCGGGCTCGTGCTCGCCATCGGCCTGCTCGTCGACGACGCAATCGTGGTCGTCGAGAATGTCGAGCGGTTGATGGAAGAAAATCCCGGCATGTCGGCGCGTGAGGCGACGATTCAGTCGATGAAGGAATTGCAGGTCGCGCTGATCGCGATCGGGCTGGTGCTGTCGGCGGTGTTCCTGCCGATGGCCTTTTTCGGCGGATCGACCGGCGTCATCTATCGCCAGTTTTCGGTGACGGTGGTGTCGGCGATGGTGCTATCGGTGTTCGTCGCGCTGGTGCTCAGCCCGGCGCTGACCTCGACCCTCCTCAAACCCCGCGCGCACGGCGAAACGCCGCCGAGCCGCTGGCCGCGCGTCGATGCGGCGCTGACCCGCGCGAAAACATGGTTCAACACCAGGTTCGAGCGTACCACCGAAAACTATGTCGGCAGCGTCGAAAAGGTCGTCAATCGCAAATGGCGCTTTCTGGGCCTGTACATGATCATTGTCGTGCTGCTCGCCTTTCTGTTCCTGCGCCTGCCTGGTGGTTTCCTGCCCGGCGAAGACCAGGGCCGCGTCCAGATCCAGTTTCGCCTGCCCGCAGGTGCGACGCAGGAACGCACGCTTGAGGTCCGCGACGCGATCGAGGACCATATGCTGAGCGCCGAAAAGGCGAATATCGAATCGCTTTTCCTGAACGCCGGCGGTGGCGGTGGCGGCGCGTCGGGGCAGAACACCGGCCAGGGCTTCGTCAATCTGGCGCATTGGGACGACCGCCCGGGCAAGGAAAATAGCGCCGACGCGATTGCCGAGCGCACGCGCCGGGCCTTTTCGGGGCTGCGCGATGCACAGGTCTTTGCGCTGGTGCCGGGCGCGGTCCGCGGCCTTGGCGATACGTCAGGTTTCACGATGCAGTTTCAGAACCGCAGCGGACTGACGCGCAAAGAATTTGCCGCGGCACGCGACCGGCTGCTCGCCGCGGCGAACGCCAATCCCAAATTGTCGTCGGTCCGGCTCAGCGACCTACCCGATCTGGCCACGCTGAAGATCGATATCGATACCCAGCGCCTGACCACCTATGGCCTGAGCAACGCCGATGTGAACAGCACGCTGGCCACCGCTTGGGGCGGCCGTTACGTTAATGATTTCATCGACGAAGGCCGGGTGAAGCGCGTCTATGTCCAGGGCGACGCACCCTATCGGGCCAAGCCCGAAGACCTCAGTCAATGGTATGTGCGCTCTGCCGATGGCGGCATGTCGCCCTTTTCGGCGTTCGCCCAGATCGGCTGGTCGACGACCCCCAGCACCACCTCGCGTTTTCAGGGTATTCCCGCGTTCGAAATTTCGGGTCAGCCCGCCGAGGGAACGAGTTCGGGCGAAGCGATGGACGAAATCGCGGCGCTGGCCGGCGAAATTCCGGGCACCAGCGTCGCCTGGTCCGGCGCCTCGTATCAGGAACGGCTGTCGTCGGGACAGGCGCCCTTGCTCTATGCACTGTCGTTGCTGGTCGTGTTTCTGTGCCTGGCGGCACTGTACGAAAGCTGGTCGATCCCGGTCGCCGTCCTGCTTGTCATCCCGCTCGGGCTGGTCGGCGCAGTGTTCGCGGTCACGCTACGCGGGCTCGAAAACGACGTCTATCTGCAGATCGGGCTGCTCACGACGATGGGTCTGGCCGCCAAAAACGCGATCCTGATGATCGAATTTGCCGAGCAGGAAGAGAAAAAAGGCAAGCGGGTGATCGAAGCAGCGATCATCGCGGCGCGCATCCGCCTGCGCCCGATCCTGATGACGAGCTTTGCCTTCATCTTCGGCGTTTTGCCGCTGGCCCTGGCCTCAGGCGCCGGGGCGAACAGCCGCATCGCGATCGGCACCTCGGTGATCGGCGGCATGCTGACCGCAACCCTGCTCGCGATTTTCTTCATCCCGCTCTTTTTCGTTCTCGTCCGCCGCGGGGTGCGCGACGGGCTTGCCGCGCTGCGTGCGCGCTTCGGCAGGAAGACCGACGATGGCGCGGCTGGGGTACCGGCATGATCGCGGCCCGCGCGCTGCTGCTCGCGATGACGCTCGCGCTCGCGGGTTGCTCGCTGGCGCCCAAGACCGTGCTCCCGCCCCCGCCGGTGCCGCAAAGCTGGCCCGTCGGGGATGCCTATCTGCTGCAAAGCGAGGCGGCGCTGCCGGTCCTGTCGTACCAGAGCGTCTTCACCGATCCCCGCCTCCAATCGCTGGCCGAGCAAGCGCTCGCGAACAACCGCGATCTTCGCGTTGCCTATGCCAATGTCGCCGCGGCGCGCGCGCAGGCGCGCGTCACCCGCGCCGGACAATTCCCCGAAATCGGGATCAGCGGCGGCGCGGGCTATTCGGACAGCAATGGTGCCAGCGGCAGCGGCGACTTCTCGCTGCGCGGCGGGGTTACCGCCTTCGAGCTCGACCTGTTCGGCAAGCTAGCCAATGCCACCGAGGCCGATCGCAACCGCGCACTGGCGACCGAGGCGGCATCGCGCACCGTGCGGCTGGCGCTGATCGCCAGCCTGGCCGACGCCTGGGCGACCTATGGCGCCGACCGCGACCTCCTGAAGATCGCCGAGGACACCGCCGCCAATGCACGCGAGAGCGTGCGGCTGACGCGGGCGCGGCTCGACGGCGGGGTGGCTCCGCGCACCGACCTCCGCCAAGCCGAACAGATTCTCGCGACCGCCGAGGATGCGATCGCGCAGCAAAGGACCGCGCTCGCGCAGGACGAAAATCTCATCCGCCTGCTCGTCGGCGGCGATGTCGATCGCGCGCTGCTCCCCGCGGGCCTTGCCGAAGTCACGCCCTCGGTCGTGGGACTGCCTGCGGGGGTCAGCTCCGAAATCCTGCTTCGCCGCCCCGATGTGATCGAGGCCGAATATGGCCTGCGCGCCGCCAACGCCGACATCGGCGTCGCGCGCGCGCAGCTGTTCCCGTCGATTTCACTGACCGGACTGCTCGGCTTTGCCAGCAATGCCCTGTCCAGCCTGTTCGACAGCGGATCGTTCAGCTGGTCGGCGGGCGGCGACGTGACCGCGCCGATTTTCGACGCCGGGGGCCGCCGCGCCGGAGTAGCAGTCAGCAAGGCGCAGCGCGATGCCGCGCTCGCAAGCTATGAAGGCGCGATCCAGACCGCGTTCCGCGAGGTCGCCGACGCGCTGGCGGTGCAGGGCACGATCGCCGACCGGGTGCGCGCCGCCGCCGCGAACACCGCAGCCGCCGCTGACACCGCGACGCTCACCGATGCGCGTTACAAGGGCGGGGTCGACAGCTTCCTCGCCAGCCTCGACGCGCAGCGCAGCCTCTATGCGGCGCGGCGCAGCGAGATCGCGACGCAGCTGCTGCTCGTCCAGACCCGCATCGCGCTGTTCCGCGCGCTCGGCGGCGACAGCGGCGCGGGGACGGCTTCCCCCGCCTCCTGACGGCCCCTCGTCACTCCGGACCTGAGCGGCATTTATCCCCTCAGAATAAGTGAAGAGCTGTTCCCCGGCGAAAGCCGGGGAACAGCTACCTGCTCGAAGGGTATAAAGTCCGACTCATCTTGACATTCCCTCTCGCTCGCGCGCTAATAGAACAAATCAGGAACATATATGCGCGAGTCGTCTCAACCTCTCGCCGGGCTGCGCCAGCGCATCGCCCGGCTGGCCGCCAGCGGTGGCCCCGCAAGCCAGCCGGCGCAAAGCTGGCTGGCGACGGGGCATGACGCGTTCGATGCGGCGATCGGCGGCGGATTGATGGTCGGGCGCACGCACGAGTTTTTCGCGGCGGATGCGCTCGATGGCACCAGCGCCGCGGCCTTTGCCGCGCTGGTCGCGCTGCGCAGCGGCGGCGATGCGCCGCTGCTGTGGTTACGCACCGTCGACGCCGGACGCCGCACCGGGCATATCTATGCCCCCGGCATCGCCGAACTCGGCGGCGATCCGCGCCGCTTGCTGCTGGTCGAGACCGCCGATCCCAAGATGCTGCTCGCCTGCGCCAATGATGCGGTGCGCTGCGCCGGATCGGCAGCGGTGATCGTCGAAAGCTGGGGCAAATTCCCGCTGCTCGACCTGACCGCGGGGCGCCGCCTGACGCTCGGCGCGCGCGATGCGGGGACGACGTTGCTGATGCTGCGCCTGAATGCGGTCCCGACGGCGAGCGTCGCCGAAACGCGCTGGCACATCGTCGCCGCCCCGTCGCGCGAACTCGAAGCCAACGCCCCCGGCGCCCCGGCCTTCGACCTTGAACTGCTGCGCTGGCGGAGCGGCCCTGCCGGAACGCGCTGGCGACTCGATTGGGATAAAGATGAGCAAGCTTTCCGGGACGCGGCGCTATCTGGCGCTGTTCTTCCCCTGGCTGCCCGCCGAACGGTTCACCCGCTCGGCGCCGAAGCCGCCTGACCTCCCGCTTGTCTTTGCCGAGAAGCAGCGCGGCGCGCTGCGTCTCGCGAGCATTGATGCCCGCGCGCAGGCGCTCGGGCTGCGTGTCGGCATGCCACTCGCCGACGCGCGGGCGCAGGTCGGCGACCTTGCCATCGTGCCGCACGACCCGGTCCTTGATCAGAACTGGCTCGACCGGCTCGCACAGGGCTGCGCGCGCTACACCCCGCTCGTCGCGCTCGATGCCCCCGACGGGCTGATCCTGGACATTACCGGCTGCACCCATTTGTTCGAGGGCGAGGCCGGGCTGATCGACGATATCGATCGGCGGTTGACCCGGCTCGGCATGACCCTGCGCCATGCGCTGGGGCCCACCGCCGACGCCGCCCGTGCGCTCGCACGCTACCAGACCCGGCCCGCGCCGGATGAGGCCACCGCGATCCGCCGCCTGCCCGTCGCCGCGCTCGAACTCGACGCCGAAGCCACCACCGCACTTGCCCGCGCGGGATTGAAGACGATCGGCGACCTCGCGAGCCGCCCGATGGCGAACCTCGCCGCGCGCTTCGGCGCCGACGCCGCGATGGCGCTGCGCCGGATCCTCGGCGATGCGCCCAGCCCGCTCGACCCGCGCGTCGCGCCGCCGCCGGTCGCCACCGAACGCCGCTTTGCCGAACCCGTCGCCAGCCTGCCCCACGCCACCCGCATTCTTGCCGAGCTGGTTGGTGAGGCGATCGCAGAGATTGCCGAACGCGGCCAGGGCGGCCGCCATTTCGGCGCGACCTTCTTTCGCAGTGATGGGCTGGCGCGACGTATCGCGGTCGAGACCGGCCATGCAACACGCGACCCCGGCCTCGTCATGCGCCTGTTCGCCGAGCGTATGGACGGCCTCGCCGACCCGCTCGACCCCGGCTTCGGTTTCGACATGATCCGCCTCGAAGTGCCGCGGCTCGAAGCGCTCGGCGCAACGCAGCTGAAGCTCGAGGGCGGCGCGGCGCGCGCAGTACGCCAGGGCGCAGCGATGGACGAACTCACCGACCGGCTCACGACACGGCTCGGGCGCGGGCGGGTCCGCGCCTTGCGCCCCGCCGACACCCACATCCCCGAACAGGCGCAGCTCGCCCTGCCCGCGATCGACACACCCCCGGCGTTGCCCTGGCCCGCCCCCGAACCCGGCGAACCACCGCTGCGCCCCTTCTATCTTTTCGATCCGCCGCAAGTGATCGAGGTGATCGCCGAGGTTCCCGACGGCCCGCCACACCGCTTTCGCTGGCGCCGACAGGCGCATGCGGTCCGCCGTTACGAAGGGCCCGAACGCATCGCCGCCGAATGGTGGCGCCGCCGCGACAATGGCGGGCTGACGCGCGATTATTACCGCGTCGAGGACGACCGCGGCCGCCGCTACTGGCTCTTTCGCCACGGGCTCTACGACGAAAAGCCCGATCCGCGCTGGTATATCCACGGGGTTTTCGCATGAGTGGAGAACCCGCAGACCCGGGCTTCGCCGAACTGGTCGCCGCGACCAACTACAGCTTCCTGCGCGGCGCCTCGCATCCCGCCGAGATGGTCGCCGAAGCGATTGCACTGGGCATGCCCGGCATCGGCATCGCCGACCGCAACAGCGTGGCGGGGGTGGTGCGGGCGCTGACCGGGCTGCGCAAGCTGCGCGAGAAAGCCGCCGCAGAGGGGGTAGAGCTACCGCCCTTCAAACTCGTGGTCGGCGCGCGCCTCGTCTTCGATGACGGCACCCCCGACATCATCGCCTATCCGACCACGCGCTACGGCTGGGGCCGCCTGACCCGGATGCTCACCATCGGCAATCGCCGCACCACCAAAGGCGATTGCGTGATGAAGCTCAAGAATCTGCTGATCCATTGCGAAGATATGATCCTGATTGCGATGGCGACGGAAAAGGATGAAGCGCTGCTGCAACGTCTCGCACGCGCAGCACCCGGGGCGCTGTGGCTGGGCGCGACGATGCCATATGGCGGGGCGGATCGGCGGCGCCTTACCCGACTTGCCGCATTGGCCGACCGCGTCGGCATTTCCCTGCTCGCGACCAATGATGCGCTTTACGCAACGCGCGAGCAACGACCACTACACGATGTCGTCACCTGTATCCGCGAGGGGACGAACATCAGCGACGCCGGCCGCCTGCTTCGCGCCAATGGCGAACGGCACCTGAAATCGCCGCAGGAAATGCGCCGCCTGTTCCGCAGTTGTCCCGCCGCGATCGACGCCAGTATCCGGATTCTCGATCGCATCGGCTTTTCACTCCGCGACCTGGAATATGAATATCCGCACGAGCCGGTTCCCGAAGGTTGGGACCCCCAAAGCTGGCTCGAACATAGGGTGCTGGATGCCGCGAACCGGCTCCACCCACAGGGATTTCCGCAGCGCTGGCAGGACGTGCTCGACGAAGAGCTTTCGCTCATCCGAAAATGCAATTTCGCCTGCTATTTCCTGACCGTCCACGACATCGTGAACTATGCCCGCACGCAAGACCCACCAATCCTCTGCCAAGGGCGCGGGTCGGCGGCCAATTCACTCGTCTGCTATCTGCTCGAAATCACCTCGATCGACCCGATCGCGAACAATCTGCTGTTCACGCGCTTCCTGTCGGAGGAACGACGCGAGCCGCCCGACATCGACGTCGATTTCGAGCATGAGCGGCGCGAGGAGGTGATGCAATATATCTATCGCCGCTACACGCGGCGGCGCGCGGGCATCGCCGCGACGGTGATCCATTACCGGCCGCGCAGCGCGGTCCGCGAAGCGGGCAAGGCGCTGGGGTTCAGCGAGGATGTCACCGCGCGGCTCGCCGATACAAGTTGGGGAAGCTGGGGCAGCGAGATGCCGGTCGAGCGCTTCATCGAAGCCGGACTCGATCCCGAGCAGGATGACATCGCACGGCTGCAATGGATCGTCGCGCAACTGCTCACCTTCCCGCGCCACCTGTCGCAGCATGTCGGCGGCTATGTGCTGACCGAGGACCGCCTCGACGAAACGGTGCCGATCCACAATGCCGCGATGGAGAAACGCACGTTCATCGAATGGGATAAGGACGACATCGACGAGCTGAAACTGATGAAGGTCGACATCCTCGCGCTCGGGATGCTGACCTGCATCCGCAAATGTTTCGACCTGATGCGGCTGCACGAACTCGGCGACCACGACCTCAAGTCGGTCCCGGCGGAAGACCCGGTCGTTTACGACATGCTGTGCAAGGGCGACAGCATCGGCGTCTTTCAGGTCGAAAGCCGCGCGCAGATCAACATGCTGCCCAGACTGCGGCCGCGCGAATTCTATGATCTTGTCATTCAGGTCGCGATCGTCCGGCCGGGACCGATCGAGGGCGATATGGTCCATCCCTATTTGAAACGCCGCAATGGCGAAGAGAAGGTCGAGTATCCGTCACCCGCACCACCGCACGATCCCCGGGAGCTCTACAATCTTCTTCACCGGACCTTTGGCGTCCCGTTGTTCCAGGAACAGGCGATGAAACTCGCCATCGTCGCCGCCGAATTCACCCCTGACGAAGCCAATGGCCTGCGCCGCGCGATGGCGACCTTTCGCAACGTCGGAACCATCGATCAATATGAAGAGAAGATGATCGGCGGCATGGTCAGCCGCGGCTACGATCGCGCCTTTGCCGAACGCTGTTACAATCAGATCAAGGGTTTCGGCAGCTATGGCTTCCCGGAGAGTCACGCCCAATCGTTCGCCAAGCTCGTCTATGTCTCATCGTGGCTGAAATGCCACCACCCTGCCGTCTTCACCTGCGGGCTGCTCAATTCGCAGCCGATGGGCTTTTACGCCCCCGCGCAGCTGGTGCGCGATGTGCAGGAACATGGGGTCGAGGTGCGCGCGGTCGATGTGAATGCGAGCGGCTGGGACAGCAGCCTGGAGCGCAGGGATGACGGCAGCCTGGCGCTGCGGCTCGGCTTTCGGCAGGTCGACGGGTTTCGCAAGGCTTGGACCGAGCAGATTGCGGCGGCGCGGACCGCTCCTTTCGCGAGCATCGAAGAACTCGCCCGCCGTGCCGACCTGCCTTCGCGCGCGCTGCGGCTGCTCGCCGAGGCCGATGCGTGCCGGTCGATGGGGCTCGACCGGCGCCCGGCGCTGTGGGACGCGCGGCGCGTGCGGCAGGGGGTGCTGCCGCTGTTCGGCGCCGCCGAAACCGATGAGCTGGGCGCCGAACAAGACGCGCTGCTGCCCCCCACCCCGCTCGTTGAAAATGTGCTGACCGATTACCAGACGACGCGGCTGTCGTTGAAAGGCCACCCGATGGCGTTTCTGCGCAGTGACTTCGCACGCGAAGGGGTGCTGAGCGCCGCGCAGGTAGCGGCAGCGAAGAATGGGTCGATCGTTCGCGCCGCGGGGGTCGTGCTGATCCGCCAGCGACCGGGCAAGGGCAATGCGATCTTCATCACGATCGAGGATGAGGGCGGGGTCGTCAACATCCTGCTGTGGGCACGGCATTTCGAACGCTATCGCCGCGCCGTCATGGCGTCGCGGTTGATGCTGGCCGAGGGCGAGGTGCAGCGGAGCAAGGAGGGCGTCATCCACCTGATGGCAACGCGCATCGTCGATCGCACCGCGATGCTCGACACGCTGGGCGACGGGCGCGAGATACGCCCCGACCTCTGCCGCGCCGACGAGGTCGCGCATCCGCAACTGCCGCGGGGTTATGCGGCGAAACACGGTCATCCGCGCGACGTTTGCATCCTGCCCAAGTCGCGCGATTTTCATTGAAGGCGTTTGCTTTCCGGCTGACGCCGGAAGCGGTACCAGCCCGCTCCCCCGCCCAACCTCCCGACAAGGATATCCTATGGGAGGTTGGACGGGGGAGCGGGCTGGTGCCGCGTCTTCGCGCAAAAAAGTTGATGCCCCGGCTGTGGGGGCCGGGGCATCGGATCAGGCTATCTAAGGGACCAACCGAATATAGCCTGAAAGTCGTTCGCGGATGTTAGCCGCGGAGCAGGTTCATCACGCCCTGCTGGCTCTGGTTCGCCTGGGCGAGCATCGCGGTCGATGCCTGCGACAGGATCCCGGCCGCGGCCAGCTTCGTCGATTCCGCCGAGAAGTCGGCGTCTTCGATGCGCGAGCGCGATTCGTCCAGATTGGTGACGCGGGCCGTCAAATTATCGACAGCTGCGCTCAGACGGTTCTGCTGCGCACCAAGGTTAGCGCGTTCGGTGGCGACCGTGGTGATCGCGGTGTCGAGCGTTGCCAGGGCACCGGTGGCGCCGGCGGCCGTGGCGACCGACAAGGCGTTGACGCCCAGCGACGTGGCGGTCAGGCTGGCGACGGTGATGTTCACGTTTTCGCCGCTGTTGATGCCGGTCTGGATGTCAAAGCCCGCCGCGACGCTGCCGTTGAGCAGCGCGTTGCCGTTGAAGGTCGTCTGCGTCGTGATGTCGCCAATCTGCGAAATCAGCGCGGTAACTTCCTCTTGAACCAGCGTACGGTCGGCGTCGGCGAGCGTGCCGTTCGAAGCCTGCATCGCCAATTCACGCATGCGGACGAGGATGTCCGAGATGCTGGCGGCGCCGCTGTCGGCGGTCTGGGCGAGCGAAATGCCGTCGTTGGCATTGCGGATCGCCTGCGTGAAGCCACGCGAAGCAGCCGACATGCGCGTCGCAACGGCGAGGCCGGCGGCGTCGTCCTTGGCGCTGTTGATGCGCTTGCCGCTCGACAGGCGTTCCATCGCCTGCGACTGCATTTTGCCCGCAACGCGCGAGTTATTCTGGGCGCGAAGCGCGCTCACATTCGTGTTGATGACAGTCATCTTTGTTCCTTTCCGGCCTCGATGGCCATTCCCGTGATGTGAGGGCTCGAGGAGCGGTCACGAAAAGCAGTAACGGCGGGCGGTCGAGGCGCTTAAGGCCGCGCCGTCAAAAAAATGCCGAAGGTTGTTTACGGCGACCTTCTCTACAATTCAAACTATTGAAATATAACGATTAGTTTTTTTGGCATGAGCTTTGCATTGTTCTTTGCGTACGGCGCACCGCTGCGCTCAGGACGGATGGAAAGCAATGAGCACGATTGACCCGAGCCGACTGCTGCAGATGCGCAGTTCGATCCTCAATCAGAACCAGGCGCTGCAACGCGCCGCCGGTCGCGGCGGCATTGGCGGCGTCGAGGGCGGCGTCGAGGGCGCTGGCGGAACCCCCGATTTCGGCGCGGCGATCAACAATGCGCTGCAACAGGTCAACGCCCAGCAATCGAAGGCGAGCGCGATCACCGAAGCCTATGAGCGCGGCGACACCCACGACATCGTCAGCGTGATGATCGAACGGCAGAAAGCCTCGCTCGGCTTCGAAACCACGTTGCAGGTCCGCAACAAGCTGCTGTCCGCGTACCGCGACATCATGAACATGCCGGTGTAATCCATGGCCGATACCCAGATCCTTTCGCCCGTCGACGATGGCCATGCGAACCGCCTGCCTGCCCCCGCGGCGGGCAACCGTCTTGCACCGCTGACCAGCTTCGTCCGCCAGCCCGCGGTGCAGCGCGCGCTGCCCGCGATTGCCATGACGTCGGCGATCGGCATCGCCGCGCTCGCCTGGTTCACCATGCAGTCGGCCCCGCAGGCGCAGCTGTTCGCCGGGCTGGACGACAGCGACAAGGCCGCGGTCGCCGAGGCGCTGCAGACGCAAGGCATCGCGCATAGCATCGACGCGAGCACCGGCGCGCTGACCGTCGATGCCGACAAATTGCATCAGGCGCGCATCGCGCTGGCCGGGCAAGGCCTGCCCAAGGCGGCGCCGAGCGGCGACAGCCTGATCGCGGCGCTGCCGATGGGGTCGAGCCGCGCGATCGAGGGCGAAGCCCTGCGGTCGGCGCGCGAGGCCGACCTTGCCCGCACGATCGAGACGATCGACGCCGTCAAAAGCGCGCGCGTCCATGTCGCCGCTGCCGAGCCCAGCCTGTTCGTCCGCGACGACAAGCCGTCGACCGCGTCGGTGATGCTGACGCTGCAGAACGGCCGCTCGCTGAGCGATGGCCAGGTGCAGGCGATCCGCTTCCTCGTCGCATCGTCGGTCCCCGGCATGAACGCCGATCAGGTATCGGTGATCGACCAGCGCGGCGCGCTGCTGTCCGACACCGCATCGGGCAGCGATATGAAGGCGTTCCAGTTGCAGGTGCAGGTCGAGGACCGGTTCCGCCGCGCGCTCGACACCTTGCTCGGCCCGATGCTGGGCGTCGGCAATTACAGCGTCGAGGTCCACGCCGACGTCGACATGTCCGAAAGTCAGGCAACGCGCGAAAGCTTTCCCGAAAACGACCGCGCGATGACCAGCGAACAGATCACGCGCACCGTCAGCGGCCAGGGCGCGCCGCCCGCCGCGGTCGGCATCCCCGGTGCGCTGTCGAACCAGCCGCCGCAGGCGACGACGGTCACCGCCAATGCACCGACCCCGACGCCCGCCGCCGGCGCGGCGCCCGAAACGGCGAGCAATGAAAATGCCGCGCGCGCCTTTGAAGTCGGCCGCGAGATTTCGGTGACGCATTCGCCGCAGGGCAAGCTGCGCCGCGTCTCGGTCGCGGTCGCGCTCAATCAGGGCAAGAAGGCGCTGACCCAGGCCGACATGACCAAGATCGACAGCCTGGTCAAAGGCGCGATCGGGTTCGACGCCACCCGCGGCGATCAGGTCGCGATCAGCCAGCGGCCCTTCGTCCAGGTCGAAACCGAGGAACCGGCTTTCTATGATCAGGCGTGGTTCCTGCCGCTGGTCAAGCAGGTCGGCGCGATCCTCGCCGCGCTGCTCGCCTTCCTGTTCATCGGTCGCCCGCTGATCCGCGCCGCCAAGGCGCGCGCCGCCGAACGCGCCGAACGCAATGCGGCGCTCGAGGAAAGCCTGCTCGCCGCGACCGACGGACGTCCGGCGCTCGCCAGCCCCGCCGCGGGCCGCGAGATCACGCTGGAGATGATCGAACAGGCGCCAAGCTATGAAACGCGCGCCAATCTGGTCCGCGCCTTTGTCCGCCAGGATTCGGCCCGCGCCGCGCTCGTCGTCCGCCAGCTGATGCAGGAGGGCGCCCGTGCCTGACGCCGCCGAAACCATGGTGCCGCCTGCCGCTCCCGCCATCGAAGGATCGTCGGCCGCCGCGATCCTGCTGATGCTGCTCGACGAAAATGAAGCCGCGACGATCCTGAAGCATCTGGAGCCCGACGAAGTTCGCCAGCTGGCGAAATCGATGTTCGACACCGCCAACGCCAGCGAACTGCAGATCGGTCAGGCGCTCGACCGTTTCGTCGTGCGCAGCCGCGATGTCAGCGCGCTGGCGATCGGCGCCGACGTCCGCATCCGCACCGTCATCAACCAGGCCGTCGGCAACGTCCGCGCCGACAATATCCTGGCCGCGGTCGCGCCGCAGCGCAGCGCCGCCTCGCTCGAAATCCTCCGCTGGATGGATGTCGACGCGATCAGCGGCCTGCTCGCCCAGGAACATCCGCAGGTCGGCGCGCTGATCCTGTCGGTGCTGGTCCCCGATGTCGCCGCGCGCGCCATCGAAACGCTCGACGAAATCCTGCAGGCCGATCTGGTGCTGCGCGCCGCGATGCTGACCTCGGTCCCCGCCGCGGCGATCGAGGATCTGGAATCGGTGCTCGCGAGCGCCAATGTCGACGGCCAGCGCGTCGCCAAACAGGCGATCGGCGGCCCCAGCGACGTCGCCAAGATCATGAAGAAAATGCCGAAGTCGCTGAGCGAACGCACGATCCGCGCGCTCAAGAAGACCGACAAGCAGCTCGCCCAGGCGATCGAGGAAGAAATGTTCATCTTCGAAAATCTGCGCGATCTCGACAAGAAGAGCCTGGGTTCGGTCCTGCGTTCGGTCGACGCGGCGCAGCTGGCAGTCGCCCTGAAGGGCACCGACGACGAGATGATCGACCTGTGCCTGTCGACCATGTCGCAGCGCGCGTCGGAAACGATCCGCGACGAAATGGCCGAAATGACGATGGTCAAGCGCGCCGACGTCGACGATGCGCAAAAGAACATCATGACGATCGTCCGCCAGATGGCGGCGTCGGGCGAAATCATGATCGCGGGCGGGGGCGACGATTATGTCTGATCGCACCGCCGAAACCGGCTTTGCCCCCGTCACCCTGGCCGCGGCGATGGCGCGCAGCAGCGGTTTTCGTCCGCTCGCCTTCGCCGGCAGTCCCCGCCCGCCGCAGGCCGCCGCGAGCGGTCCCGCCGAACTCGACCTCGACGACCCGTTCGCTCGCGGTCTGGCCGAAGGGCAGCGCGTCGCCGAAGCCGCTTATGTCGCCGAACGCCACCAACTGCTCGCGCTGCTCGCCGGGGCCGAGGCGTTGCAGGACGAACCCAGCGAAGAATTGGCGCAGCTGATCGCGCACACCGTCGAACGGCTGGTGCATCAGATCGTCGCCGACGCGCCGATCGACGCCGCATGGCTCCAGGCGCAGGCCGAGACCGCCGCGGCGATGGTCGCCGACGCCGACAAGGCGCGGACCTTGTGCGTTCACCCCGACGATGCCGCACTGCTTGCCGATTGCGCGCTGCCGCTGGCGCTCGCCAGCGACCCCGGCATGATGCGCGGGACCGTCCGCATCGAAACCTCGACCGGCTGGATCGAGCATGGCCGGGCCGTCTATCTCGACGAACTGCGCGTTGCGCTGGGCGAAGGGGCTGCCGCATGACGCGCCGCCTTGCCCTCTCTGCACAGCAGTTGCTCGACCCGATCGACCTGACGGGCGCCAGCCCGCGCCGCATCGGCACCCTCGTCTCGCACGAGGGCATCATGCTGGAGGTGTCGGGCTTCCCGCAGCCGCTGGGCAGCAATGTCCGGATCAAGTCGGCGAACAATGATTATGTCTATGGCGAGGTCGTCGGCTTTCGCGGCCAGAGCAGCCTGGTCCTGCCGTTCGACACCAATATGCCGCTGGTCACCGGCGCGCCGGTCGAACCGCATGGCGCGAGCTCCATGGTCGCATGCGGCAAAGCGCTGCTTGGCCGGATCATCGACGCGCAGGGCAATCCGCTCGACGGGCGTCCGCCGGTCAAGTCGCAGTTCCAGTGGCCGCTCGCCGGGCGCAAGGTCAATCCGCTGCGCCGTGGCCGCGTTACCCGTCCGCTGAACATGGGCGTGCGCGCGATCAACGCGCTGCTGACCGTCGGCGAGGGTCAGCGCGTCGCGATCATCGCGGGGTCGGGCGTCGGCAAATCGGTGCTGATGGGCCAGATGATCGCCGGGACCGAATGCGACGTCATCGTCGTCGGGCTGATCGGCGAACGCAGCCGCGAGGTCAGCGACTTCGTCGAAACCAAGCTGCCCCCCGAAGTCCGCAAGAAGTCGGTCGTGGTCGCGGTTCCCGCCGACCACCCACCGCTGCTGCGCCTGCGCGCCGCGATGCGCGCCACCGCGATCGCCGAGGCGTTTCGCGCCGACGGCAAGAAGGTGCTGCTGCTGATCGACAGCCTGACCCGCGTTGCGCATGCGCAGCGCGAGATCGGGCTGACATTGGGCGAGCCGCCGACGATGAAGGGTTATCCGCCGTCGGTGTTCGCGCTCATCCCCTCGCTCTGCGAACGCGCGGGCATCGACCGCGAAACCGGCGGATCGATCACCGCGCTCTATACCGTGCTCGCCGATGGCGGCGACATCGACGATCCCGTCGTCGATTCGGCGCGCGCGATCGTCGACGGCCATATCATCCTGTCGCGCCAGCTGGCCGAACAGGGCGTCTATCCCGCGATCGACGTCGCGCGGTCGTTGTCGCGCACGATGGTCGACACGGTCGATCCCGAACATGCCGCCGCCGCCGCGCGCTTTCGCCAGCTGTGGTCGGCGTATGAAGAGAATCGCGATCTGATGCTGATGGGCGCCTATGTCGCCGGCGGCGATCCGGTGCTCGACACCGCGATCGCGCGTCACGCCGACCAGCTCGCCTTCGTGACCCAGCCCCCCAAGGTGCAGGTCGATTTCGATATTTCCCGCCAGACCCTGATTGAAGGATATTCCGCATGACCGCCCGCACCGCACGCCGCAAACGCATCATCCGCGTGCGCACCGTCGAACATCAGATGGCCGAGGCGAATCTCGCGCGCGCCACGGGCGAACTCGCCAGCCTGGTCGAGCTGGCCAAGCGGCTCGAAACGCTGCGCGTCGATCTGGCGATGGCCAAGGGTGCCGTCGCGGGCGGCGCGCTCAACACGATCGGCGAGCTCGCGATGCGGCTCGACATCGCGCAGGAAAATCTGACCGCGCCGCTGGTGAACGCCAGCGCCCGCCGCGACCAGGCCGGAATGCTGGCGCAAAGCGCGATGGCCAAGGAAGAATCGGCGGTCCGCCTGTACGAACGCAGCCGAAAATCGGCCGAAGCCGAAGCCGAGCGCCGCCGCGACGCCAACCGCCCGCACCGCGCGCGCGGCGGCATGCGCCTGCGCCTGATCGAAGGCGGCGCGGCATGATGGGCGCAGCCTCCCTCCCCAATCCGCAGGCATCGATGCCCGCGGGCTTTGCTGCCTTCCTGAGCACGATCGGCCAGACGCCGAGCGGCAGCGGCGAAGACGGTGGCTTTGAGCAATTGCTGGCCGCCGTGCCAAAGGTCGATGGCGCAGCGGTCAAGGCAGCGCCTGCGGCGTCGGTTTTGCCTGCGCCGTCCGGAGCCGCGGCGGCACCGGTGATCCCCGCGATGACGGTGACGCCGGCAATGGCCGTGACGCCCACGATGACGGCGACGCCCATGACGAGCGCAGCGCCGGAAATGCGGGTGACGCCGGTGACGCCAGCGGTGGCTGCGGTTGCAGCGGCCGTCGTGGTTGCTCCGGCGGTGGCGAGCGAAGTCGCTGCCCCGGAAACTACCGCCGAAGCGCCGATCGCCATGACCAAGGACGGTGCGCCCTCGACCGACGCGGACGCCGCCGCCACATCGGCGGCGAAACTGCTGATCGCGTTGAACGGCAGCGCCGCCAAGCCCGAAACAAAGCCGCTCAAGGCGCTCGACACCGAAGCCCCGACCGACGGCAAAGCGGCGGCGGAGCCCGGCAGCGGTGTTGCCGAGCCTGCCGAAACGGCGGCGGCGCCCGAAACGGTTGAAGCGACGCCAGCCCCGCCACCCGCCGCGCCGTCCGTCGCGGCGGCGCCTGCCGCTGCGGCGGTCGTCGCTGCGGTGGTCGTTGCTGCGCCGGGGGCTGCGGCCAGCCAGGGCAAGCCGGTGAAGGCGAGCGAGCCCGGCAAGCTTCCGGTCGCCGACGCGGCTCCGACCGCCGCGGCCGTCGCCGCCGCCACCGCCGACAAACCGCGCAGCGCCGAGGCCACGCGCGTGGCGCCCGAGATCGAAACCGCGATCGCGGCGCCAGCGGCGAGCAGGCCGCGCGCCACGCCGCAGCCGGGCCCGGCGGTTATCGCTGGCGAAGCGGTCGCGGCCAAGCCCGCCGAAGCCGCACCGGCCATGACGGTCCAGTTCGCGCAGCCGACGAGCGCGGGGGCCGCGCCGCTGACCAGCGCGAACGCGCCGGTCTCGATCGCCGAACGCGTGCTCGACCTCGCCAGCGATGGCGCATGGATCGACCAGCTCGCGCACGACATCGCCGCGACCAAGTCGGACAGTGGCGACATCAGTTTTCGCCTGATGCCGCGGCACCTTGGCCGCCTCGACGTCGCGATGCTCTTGAGTGACGAGGGCGTGGCGTTGAAGCTCGACACCCAGCATGAAGCGACCGCGACCATCGTCACCGCGGCGCAGGGCCGCCTGGTCGAAGACCTGCGCCAGCAGGGCGTCCGCGTGACCGGCAGCGAAGTGACCTGCACCCCCGGCGACACGGGGCGCCAGATGCAGGGCCAGTCGCAGGGCCAGGGCCGCGGCGCCGCGCAGGACGTCAGCCATCTGATCGAAACCGTTACCGAGCGCGTGAAGGCGCGTGATCCCGAAGAGGCCGCCGACCGGCGCGGCCGCTTTGCCTGACCACAAAGGGTAGAAGCATGAGCAAGGAAAAAGACGAAGCCGCGCCCAAGAAGAAGGGCAAGTTCAAGAAGCTGCTGTTCATCGGCGTCAGCGCCGTGGCACTGATCGGCGCCGGGGCGGGCGCGGGCATCTATTTCGGCGCGCTGTCGGCGCACGAGGCCAAGCCCGAGGATAATTATCCCAAGCTCGTCGTGCGCAGCACCGGCGAGGAACCCGCCGCCGCCGAGGGCGAAGACAAGGAAGCCGCACCGAAGGTCGGCACCGTGTCGGTGCCCAACGACCGGTTCAAGGTCGACCCGCGCAAATATGACGTCACTTACTTTGCGATCCCCGATGCCTTCACGACCAACCTCGCCGACGGTTCAGGCTTTTTGCAGGCGGGTATCAGCCTTTCGACCTTTTACGACGGCAAGGTTATCAATAATATCAAACGCCAGGCCGTGCCGATCCGCTCGGTCGTGCTTATGGTCCTGTCCGAACAGGATCCGGCGTTGCTCTCGACATCGCAGGGGAAACAACGGCTGCAGCGGCAATTGACCGCTGCGATCAACGATGTGCTGCGCGAGAAAGAGGGTTTTGGTGGTATCGACAACGTCTATTTCACGAGCCTGGTGATCCAGTGAGCGTGCGCGAAAAATCCGTCAAAGCCGTAAAGCCGCCCGCCGCCCCGACCACCGAGGCGGCTGACGCCAAGGCGTCGTTGCTGCTGCGCAAGGCTGCGGACAGCTATGCCTTTCCGGCGCTCGACAGCGTCGCGGTCCAATTCGCCCGCTCGCTCCGCGACCTGATCCGCGCGCTCGGCGTGCCATCGGTGCAGGTCGAACGCGCCAGCGCCGAAACGATGAGCTTCGCGGACTGGACCGCGGCGAGCGCCCCCGCGATCTTCTGGCGCTATCACGCGCCGCCGCTCAAGGGACCGGTGCTGCTCGGCGCGCCGCGACCGTTGCTGCTCCAGCTCGTCGACATCTTTTATGGTGGCAAGGGCAGCCTTGCCAGCGAGCGCGAAGAATTGACCGATGCGGAAGACCGCTTTGCCGCGCGGCTGGGCCGCGACATGGGGCTGCAACTCGCGGCCGCATGGGGCGACAAGCTGACCCTCGAGCCCGAGCTCGATTGCGTGACCGGCGACCCCGCCAAGCTTGCCGCGGTGCGCGCCGACGACGAACTGTTCGTCCAGCGCTTCATCCTGCGCGGGGCGCCGCTCGAGGGGCGGACGATCGCCTGCGCCTATCCGCTCGCCGCGTTGCGCGGAATTGCCGGGGCCGAACCGGTGGCCGAAATCCCGGGCAACGCCGACCCGGTCTGGGCGAGCGCGCTGCACAAGACGCTGCGCGAGGTGCGCCTGCCCGTCCGCTCGGTTCTGGCGCGCCCCGAAATCAGCCTGGTGAAACTGCTGGCGCTTGAGGTCGGGGACATCATCCCGATCGGAATGCCGCGCCATGTCCCGATAACCGTCGCCGGGCGCAGCTTTGCCCTCGGCAGCATCGGCGAAGCCAATGGCAACGCCGCCATCATGATCGAACAAATCGAAAAAGGACCGAACCATGACTGATCTGAGTGACGCGCCGACGGCGCCGCGCACCGAGCGCCGCGACAGCAAGAATATCGCCGCGGCGCCCAATTTCGACCTGCTCGCCGGGGTGTCGCTGCGCGTGTCGGTCGAGGTCGGATCGACCTCGATGACCCTCGCCGAGCTGCTCGCGATCGACGAGGGCAGCGTGATCGAACTCGACCGCGCCGCGACCGACCTGCTCGACATCTATGCCAACGGCACGCTGATCGCGAAGGGCGAGATCGTCAGCGTCGATGGTCGTTACGGCATTCAGGTCGCCGAAGTCGTCGCGCCCGCGCGCGGCCTCGAAGGCTTTGAACGGAGAGCCTGATGTTCGAATATATCCTGCGCCTGCTCATCCTGCTGCCGCTGATCGGCGGCATGGCGTGGGGCAGCCTGTGGCTGTGGAAGCGCGTCCAGATGGGCGTGCCGCTGGTCGGCGGCGCCGCGAAAGCACGCGCGGTCGAAATGGTCGACGTCCTGCCGCTCGGTCCCGGATCGAAGCTGGCGGTGGTCGAATTTGCCGGTCAGCGGATCCTGGTCGCGGTGTCGCGTAACGGCATCACCCGCATCGCCGACGACGCGCAGGGGGATTTCCATGTCGATTGAGGCAACGCCACCCTCACAACCCGTTCGTGCTGAGCTTGTCGAAGCACCGTTCTTCTTTCATTCAACGCTGAAAGAAAGAACAGCCCTTCGACAAGCTCAGGGCAAACGGACTTTGTTCAATGCATACTGGGTGCGGGGCGCGGCTGCTCTGGGCGGCCTCGCGCTGCTGGTCGCCGCGCCCGCCGCTTATGCGCAAGCTGCCGACGGGCTCAGCCGCGCGGTGAACGACATTGGCGGCGACGGCCGCCCGCTGTCGCTGTCGTTGCAGATCCTGGTGCTGATGAGCCTGCTGACGGTGCTGCCGTCGCTGCTGCTGATGATGACCAGTTTCACCCGCATCATCATCGTGCTGTCGATCCTTCGCCACGCGCTCGGCCTGCAACAGACGCCGCCGAACCAGGTGCTGGTCGGTTTGAGCCTGTTCCTGTCGCTGTTCGTGATGCAGCCGGTGATCAGCGAAGTGAACCGCGTCGCGATCGAACCCTATGGCCAGGAACAGATCGATATCGGCGAAGCCGTATCGCGCTCCGGGGTCGCCCTCCATGGCTTCATGATGGCACAAACGCGCAAGTCCGACCTGATGATGTTCGCCAAGATCGCCAAGGCACCGGCCTATGCCAGCCCCAAGGACGTCCCGTTCTCGATCCTGCTCCCGGCCTTTGTCACCAGCGAGCTCAAGACCGCGTTCCAGATCGGCTTCCTAATCTTCCTGCCCTTCCTCGTCATCGACCTGATCGTGGCGTCGGCGCTGATGTCGCTCGGCATGATGATGCTGTCGCCTACGATCATCTCGATGCCGTTCAAGCTGCTGCTCTTCGTGCTCGTCGATGGCTGGGCGCTGACGATGGGTTCGCTCGCCGCCTCGTTCGGGACCTAAGCCGTGGAAACCGACTATTTCATCGGCATGGCGCAGCAGTCGCTGTGGATCCTCGCGCTCGCCTCGGCGCCGCTGCTGCTCCCGGTGCTCGTCATCGGGGTGCTGCTCGGCATGGTGCAGGCGGCGACGTCGATCAACGAACAGACGCTGACGTTCGTCCCCAAGCTGATCGTCGCGGCGATCTGCCTCGCGATCTTCGGCGGCAGCATCCTGGTGCTGCTCACCGATTTCACCCGCGACATCTTCGCGCAGATCCCCGCGGTGGTGCGGTGAAGTCCGCAAGCCAAGCTTGTTTTTGTCATCCCGGCGAAGGCCGGGATCTCGCCGATGCGTCGGGTCGCGACGGTGAGATCCCGGCCTTCGCCGGGATGACGAATGCTGTGGACAGCTGAGTCCGCGCACGTCGATGAACCCCGCCGACATCCCGAATATCGAGGCGATGCTCCAGCTATGGATGCTGGGGATGATCCGCCCCGGCGCCGCGTTCATCGCCGCGCCGGTGTTCGGGGCGACCAGCGTACCGATCCAGCTGCGGCTGGTGATCGCACTGGCGGTCGGCGTTCCCGCGGTCGCCGCATCGGGGATGGCGCTGCCCCCCGAAGGCATCGTGTCGGTCCCCGGCCTGCTGTTCATCATCGGCGAAGTCGTGATCGGACTCGGCATCGGCTTTGTCCTGCAGATGGGGCTCGCCGCCGCGCTGCTCGCCGGTGAAGCGATCAGCAACGCCATGGGGCTGGGTTTTGCATCGATGGTCGATCCCTTAAGCGGTGCGTCGAGCTCGGCGATCGGCCAGTTCCTGTCGATGATGGCCACGGCCCTGTTCCTGGCCGCCGACGGCCATCTGGTGCTGATCGGCATCATCGTCGACAGCTATGTCGCGCTGCCCCCCGGCAATGCCTTCCCCTCGTTCGAGGCGATCGGCGGGATATTGCGGTTCGGCAGCCTGATGTTTGCCGCGGCGCTGACGATCGCGATGCCGGTCGGCTTTGTCCTGATCCTGGTGCAGATCATCATGGGCGTCATCGGTCGCTCAGCGCCCGCGCTCAACCTGTTCGCGGTCGGCATTCCCGCGACCCTGCTCGCCGGGATCGTCCTGCTGGGCGTCGCCACCCCGGCGATGGCTGAAGCGATCGCCCGCATCTTGTCCGACGCGCTCGACGGCGCGCGGATGTTCGCGGGGTTGTAAGCCGTGGCGAGCAAACCCGAACAAGACCAGAAAACCGAAAAGCCGACGCCCAAGAAGCTGGCCGATTCGGCGCGCGAGGGCGATGTGCTGATGTCGCGCGAGCTGGCGACCGCGCTGATGATGCTCGCCGCCGCCGGATGGATCGTCGCGGCGGGCGGCTGGTTCGTCCAATCGGCGAGCGACCTTGTCCGCCGCGGGCTGACGCTGACCGCCGCCGACGTCAGCGACTTTTCGCCCGCCGAAGCACTGATGCGCAACGGGGTCGAAATCCTGCTCCCGCTTGCCAGCCTGTTCGCGCTCGCGCTGGGGGCCGCGGTCGCGGGGCCGGCGCTGCTCGGCTCGTTCGGCTGGCGCAGCAAGGCGCTGGCGTTCAAGGGCAACCGGATGAACCCGATGGCCGGGTTAAAACGCATGTTCGGGCTGCAAGGCGCGACCGAGCTCGGCAAGGCGCTGGCCAAGGTCCTGCTGCTGGGCACCATCGGTTACTGGCTGGTCGACGGCAGCCTGCCCGCGATCATGACGATGGCGCAGGCCGATCTGCTCGGCGCGATCGGGCAGGCCGGTAAAGCGATCGGCCATGCCATGCTGGTGCTGGCCGGCGGGCTGGTCGTCATCGCGCTGATCGACGTCCCGGCGCAATGGTTCCAGCGCAACAAGCGGCTGATGATGAGCAAGCAGGAAGTGAAGGAAGAGATGCGCCAGTCCGACGGCGCCCCCGAACTCAAGCAGGCGCAGCGCCAGCGCGCGCACGAGATGCTGAGCGGTTCGGCGCGCAAGGCGGTGTCCGAAGCGACGGTCGTGCTGACCAACCCGACCCATTTTTCGATCGCGCTGCGCTATCGTCCCGGTATCGACGCCGCCCCGGTGGTGGTCGCGCGCGGGCGGGGCGACGTCGCGCTGGCGATCCGCGAGCTGGCGCGCGGCGCCAATGTCCCGCTGCTCGAATATCCGGCGCTGACCCGCGCGATCTATTTCACCGCGCGCGCGGGGCGCGTGATTCCCGACGAATTGTTCGTCGCGGTTGCGACCGTGCTCGCCTTTGTCTTCCAGCTCGAACGCATGGTTGCCGAAGGCCATGCGCAGCCGGTGGTCGACGTGCCGCCGACGCATCGCTTCGACCCCGACGGTCGCCGCCAGGCTTAAAATCGCCGCCGCGCCGCCGTTAACAGGTGCGAAGGATATTTCGCGATGGTCAGTTCAATTGCAAACAGCCTGGGCTTTGGATCGGGCATCGACACCAAACAGCTCGTCACCGACCTGTCGAACGCGTCGCGCGATCCCAAGATCAAGCATATGGCGACGCTGACGCAGGCGAACCAGACGCGAATCAGCGCGCTGGCAAAGGCGCGATCCGATCTCGACGGCTTTGCCGACTCGCTCAGTCAGATGGTCAGCGACGGCACCTTGCGCAGCACGCCGACGGTGTCGGACGAAAGCGTGCTCGGCGCGACCAGCCGCGCGGGGCTGTCCGCCGACAGTTTTGCCGCCACGGTGGTGGTCAACCAGCTTGCCCGGGCGCAAACAAATTATTCGGGCATCGTCGCCGACCGCACCGCCGCGATCGGCACGGGCACGATGACGCTGTCGGTCGGCGGGGTCGCCAAAACGATCACGATCGACGCCGCGAACAACAGCCTTGACGGGCTCGCCAATGCGATCAACGCCAGCGGCGCCGGCGTCACTGCGTCGATCATCGCCGACGACGGCGGTCACCGCCTGATCCTGAAAGGCCCGACGGGCGCGGCAAGCGCCTTTACGCTGACCGCCGACGCCGGCGCCGACCCGGGGCTGAGCGCCTTTGGCACGGGCACCATGACTTTGGGCCAGAGCGCCGCCAATGCCGAATTCACCATCGATGGCGTCGCCTTCAGCCGCGCGAACAACATCATCGACGACGTCGTCCCGGGCATGTCGCTGACCCTGAAAAAGGCGGCACCGGGCCAGCCGGTGGACATCGGCGCCAGCCGTCCGCTGAACATGATCAAGCAGACCGTCGGCGACTTCGTCGCGGTGTATAACCAGCTGAAGCAAAGCCTGGTGGCGGCGTCGAAGCTGCCCGGTGCGACAAGCTCGCTGCGCGAGCTCGAACGCGAGCTCGGCGGGCTGCTCCACAAGGTGATCTCGAGCCACGGCAGCATCAACAAGCTGTCCGATATTGGCATTTCGACGACCAAGGAAGGGCTGCTTTCGATCGACAACAGCAAGCTCGACAAGGTTCTGGCCGCCGATGCCGGAGCGGTCGAAGCCTTGTTCAACCCGCGCCGCGACGCGACCCACACCGAATTCAGCGATCCCGGCATCGCCTTTGCGCTGGACGCCATTCGCGACAAGGCGGTCGGCGCCAATGGCACCATGGACCGCGTATCGAAGTCGCTTCAGGCGCAGAAGGAAACGCTGGCCGACCGGCTCGAGGCGATCGAGGAACGCGAAGACGCCTATCGCGCCCGGCTGGAGAAACAATATGGCGCGCTCGACGCCAAGCTGGCGGCGTTCAAGGCGACGCAGACCTATCTCGAACAACAGATCAAGCTCTGGTCCAACCAGGGTAATGATTAGGGACATCGAACGTGACGGCAACCGCCTCGACCGTCCGGGCGACCGGACTCTATCGCCGCTTGCAGCATGAAAGCCGCGCCGCCGCCGCCGATCCGATCGAGCTGGTGACGATGCTCTATGACGAGCTGGAAACCGCGATCGGCGTGCTCGGATCGATGGTGCGGCAGGGTCAGCGCATTTCGGCGACCGAGCCCGCGCACCGCGCGCGCACGATCCTGATCGGGCTCGACGCCGGGCTCGACCGCGAAGCCGGCGGCGATGTCGCGGAATCGCTGTCGCGCGTCTATCGCAGCATGCGCCGCAAACTCGACGAGTCGGTGGCCCAGAATGACGGCGAGGCGCTGGCCGAGCTGCTCGACGGCGTGCTGACGGTCAGCGCCGCGTGGCGCCAGCTGCGCTGAACCCACCGCGCTCACGCACCTTCGAAACAGGATCGGCCCGCTCCCCGGGGTTGGGGGAGCGGGCCGATGCCGTTTCAAAAGATCCCGCTGGGTACCCGGCCGCCCTGGGTGGGGACGGGCGGCCGGGTGGTCAGGGGCGGACCAGTGCCCCCTATTTTTCAGCGGGTGCTGAAACTCGTGTCGCGGGCGCCGGTCAGGCCGCCTGCTGCTGAACCCCATATTTGCGCATCTTTTCGATCAAGGTCGTGCGCTTCAGCGTCAGCAGGCGCGCGGCTTCGGAAATGATGCCGTCGGCAAGGTCGAGCGCGACGTGGATCTGTTCGAGCTCGATCGTCTCGATCTCGCGCTTGAGGTCGATCGGGCGGCCCGGCGCGGGTGCCTTGGCATGCGGCATCGCGGGGGCGGGTTCATCCGCGCTGGCCTGCACCGCGGCAAAGCTGCTGGGGACAGCCTGCCGCGGCGCAAGCGCTGCGGTGGGGTTCAAAAGGATCGCGACATCGTTAGCGCCCAGCGTTTCACCGCCGTGCAGCACGCTGGCGCGTTCGACAAAATTCCTGAGTTCGCGGACATTGCCCGGCCAGCGGTGCTGCATCAGCAACGCCATCGCGTCGGCGTCGAAGCGGCATTTCGCTTCGCCCGGCATCTTGCGCTGGAAATGGCGGATGAGCGCGGGAATATCCTCGACGCGGCTGGCGAGGCTGGGGACCTGCAACACAACCACGCCGAGCCGGAAGAACAGGTCTTCGCGGAATTTGCCATCGGCGATCGCGGCGCCGAGATCCTGGTGGGTGGCCGAAATGACGCGAACGTCGACGGCCTTAACATCGCTGCTGCCGACGCGGACGATCGTCCGTTCTTCGAGCACGCGGAGCAGTTTGACCTGCATGTCGAACCGCATGTCGCCGATTTCATCGAGGAACAAAGTGCCGCCTTCGCTCGCTTCGAAATGGCCGATGCGGCGGGCATGGGCGCCGGTGAAGCTGCCCTTTTCATGCCCGAACAATTCGGATTCGATCAGGTCGCCGGGGATCGCGCCGCAGTTGATCGCGGAAAAGGCCTTGCCCGAACGGACACCTTCGTCGTGGATGGCGCGGGCGACAAGTTCCTTGCCCGATCCCGACGGGCCGCAAAGCATCACCGAAGCGTTGGACCGCGCCACACGGCGGATCATGTCGCGCAGCTGCGCGGCGGCCGCGCTGCTGCCGATGATCAGCGTCTCGAGCGCTGCGTTGTTATTCTGCCCCACGGTCATTTCGGTCTCCACCGCGCCCCCCAATCGGCGCCTTTTCGATGGACCCAGAGATTGACGAAAGTGGTAAACAAAAGATTATCCAACCGCCCATAACCCATTCAAAACAAACGGTTATTGCCAGATTGGATGTAATGGCGGCGCAATTGCGTCATTAACGATCCGATATGCTGCCAGATTGGCACTAATTACCCGAAGCGGTGCGCCAGCCGAGGGTGATCGAGATGCGGCGGTTGCGCGGATCGAATCGGTCGGTAGGGACATAGGGCTCGCGATCGGCGACCCCTTCGATGCGCTGGAAGCGCGTCTTGTCGATCCCGCGATACTCGAGGAAGTGGCGCGTGACCTCGGCGCGGTCGACCGACAGGCGCCAATTATTGGTTCCCGACTTGGCCGACCAGGGCGCCGCATCGGTGTGCCCGCGCACCATGACCTGGTTCGGCACCGACGCGATCGGTTCGGCGATCGAACTGAACAGCCGCGCGCCGTCGGCGGTCAGCTGGCTGGTGCCCATCACGAACATCGAAAAATCCGCGTCGTCGACAACATCGATCCGCAGCCCTTCGGCGGTCTCGGTGAAGCGCAGGTTGCGCGCGAGGCGTTTGAGGTCGCCCTGTTTCTGGACGCGTTCGACCAGCGACTTGGCGACCTGCTGGAACTTCATCTTCTCACTCTCGCGCCCCGATGCTTCCTTCGGCCCGCCGACCGCATCCTTGGGAATGGTGATCGAGCGCGTGCCGGTCTGCCCCGCGGCGTGCGGATAATCGTCGGCCGACACGATCGAATCGCCGCCGAACAGCCCGTTCGACCCGGCGCTGCCCTGTTTGGTTTCGACGATCGTCGGCGCGAAATAGTCGGCGAGCGCCTTGCGCTGCTTTTCGGTCGTGGCGCCAAGCAGCCACATCAACAGGAAAAAGGCCATCATTGCGGTCACGAAATCCGCATAGGCGACCTTCCACGCCCCGCCATGATGACCGGCATGGGCCTCCTGAATGATCTTCTTGACGATGATCGGGCGCGGCGGGGTGTTCGGACGCGCGGCCATTACCTGCCCCGCATTCCGTCAAACACTTCGGCAAAGCTCGGCTGGTTCGAATGTTCGACCCCCGAGCGCGCCGCCTCGATCACCAGCGGCTGCGGATGACCGTGGAGCGAGGCAATGATCAGCTGCTTCACCGTGTGATAGATCGCGCCATCGCCTTCGATCACGGTCCGCGCGCGCGTCGCGAACGGGCCGACCAGGCCATAGGCGAGCAACACGCCAAGGAAGGTGCCGACGAGCGCTGACCCGATCATGCCGCCCAGAATTTCGGGCGGCTTGTCGATCGACCCCATCGTCTTCACGACGCCAAGCACCGCGGCGACAATGCCGAGCGCAGGGAGCGCGTCGGCCAGATTCTGCAATCCGTCGGCGGGCTTGATCGCGTGGTGGTGATGGTTCTTGAGCGCGGCGTCCATGACGTCCTCGACCGCATTCGGGTCGAGCGTCCCCGACGACACGACGACGAGGCGCAGCGTGTCGCAGATCAGGTGGATCAGCGTGTCGTCCTTCAGCAATTTGGGATATTGCTGGAACAGCGCCGAGTTTTTCGGATCCTCGATATGCGGTTCGACCGCGAACGGCCCCTCGGTCCGCATCATCTTCATCAGCGTCGAGACGAGCAGGATGCAATCGAGATAGTCCTGCTTCTTATACTGCGGTCCCTTGAACACCTTGGCGAGCCCGCCGCCGAGGGCTTTGAGGTCAGCGCCCGAATTGCCGATGATCAGCGACCCGATCGCGGCGCCGCCGATGATCAGCATTTCGTGCGGCAGGGCGTGCATGACGGGGCCAAGGTTGCCGCCCGTCAAAGCGAAACCCCCGAACACCAGCAGGATCAGGACGACGATGCCGATTGCGGGAAACATGCGGGGTCAACTCCATCCGGGCCGAAAGCCCCAAATTCAAAAGACGTCTTTATGCTTAACGGCAGCCGCGCCGCTAAATTGAGCGCGATCAGCGCAAAAGATCGAACAAGGTCTGCCGGTTGATCTTGGCAAAGGCCGCCTGCGCGGCAGCCAGCGTCAGATCCTGCGCGTTGAGTTCGGCAATCGCGACCGACAGGTCGGTATCCTCGACCGATGAGCGCTCGTCCTTGAGCGTGATGCCGCGCGCCGCCAGCTCGTCGCCGAGGCGATCGAGCCGCCCGCCCGCCAGACCGATGCCCGCATGGCGGTCGGCAACATGGCCGATCGCATTGTCCAGCGCGGTGATCGCCGTGTCGATCGCGGGCTTGTTGCCGGCGGCCACCGCGGTGGCGGCATCGCGGATGCCGGTCGACAGGCTGTTGCCCGCGATCACGAAAACATCCGCCGCCGCGGGAACCGGGGCAAAGCTGATATCCGAATCAAAGCGCATGACACGCGCCGCGCCGGTGGCGAACAAGGGCTCGCCGTTCGAATCACGCGTCGCCGCGAGGCTGTCCATTTCGTCGGCGATCGTGCCGAGTTCGGCAGCGATCGTCGCGCGGTCGGCGGGACTGGCGGTACCGCTGGCCGCAGCGAGCGTCAGCTCGCGCGCCCGGGTCATCAGATTGCTGACCGATTTCATCACGCCGTCGGCCTGCGACACCAGCGCCGATGCGGCGTTAATGTTCGTATCCCACGCGGCGATGCTGGCCTGGCTGGTGCCAATCGTCGCGATCCGCCGCGCCGACACCGGATCGTCCGACATGCGCTGCAGCCGCTTGCCGCTCGAAATCTGGATCTGCGTCCGTTCGATCTGCTCGGCGAGTTTTTGCTGGCGCGCGATTTCGCGCGTCATGCGATTGCCCACGGCGTTAATCATCGTCGTCGCCCTCCTAGATCGAGCTCAAGAGCGTTTGCATGGTTTCGCGCGCGACCTGGATGGTTCGCGCCGCCGCCTGATAGGCCTGCTGGAAGCGCAGCAGCTCGGCCGCTTCCTTGTCGAGATCGACCTCGCTGACCCCGTCGCGCGCCGCCGCCGATGCATCGGCGCGCGTCGCCGCCGCGGCGTCCTGCGCCCGCGCCGCGGCGGTCGTCTGCGCCTGTGTGGCGAGGTGTCCGGACCAGCGCGTTTCGGGATCGGTTGCGCCGCGCATCGCACCGAAGGTCAGCATATTGCCGTTGCTGCCCGATCCGTTCGCCGCCGCGACCTGATCCGGGGTCAGCGCGGTCGCGGTCAGCGTGGCAGCCGTCGTGCCCGCGAACAGCGGTTGGCCCGCATTGCCATTGGCGTCGGTGCCCGCCTGATGCGCGGCGTTGAGCTGCGCCGCGAACGATGTCGCCATCGTGTCGAGCCCGGCGCGCTGGTCGGCAACATGGTTGGCGGCCTCCGCCTGTCCGGCAAGCGAACCCGTCGTCACGGTGAGCGGCGATCCGCCGACGCTGTACGACAGGCGCCCGTCCGCCGCCGCGGTGACCGCGATCGGATTGACCGCGCCGCCGCCGACGAGCAGGTCGCCCGAGCCCGCGGCGCGCAAGGTCACCGAGCCATTGTTTTCAAAGGTCGCGCTGACCCCGGCCTGCGACGACAATTTGTCGAGCAGCCGGTCGCGTTCGTCGAGCAGGCTCGCCTGGTTGGTCGATCCCGGCCGCGCCTTGCGCAGCCCGATGTTGATCTGTTCGAGCGCGTTCAGATTGGCGTTGAAATCTTCGACCGTGCTTGCCGCCGCGCCTTCGATCCCGTCGCTCATCTTGTCGAGCTGGCCCGCGGCGGTGCGAAACCCCGATGCAATATCATCGGCGGCCTGCAGGAACTGACTGCGCAGCGTCGTGTTCGCGGGATTGGCGGTCAGCTGGTCGGCGGTGGTGAATAATTTGGTCAGCCCGGTCTTGATGCCGTTGGTTTCGTCGCTGAGCGCGCCTTCGACCTTGCCGAGCCAGCCGAGCTTGGTCGCCGCGCGTTCCGAATCGCCCGACGACAGCCGCGAATCCTCGATCAGCCATGCATCGACCGAACGGCTGACGCCGCGGATCTCGACCCCCGCGGGGTTCACGTTGCCGCGATAGAACAGCGAATCGCTGCCGCTGACCGGCTCCATCATTTCGAGCCGTCGCCGCGCGTAACCCGGGGTCTGGGCGTTCGCGATATTGTCGCCGACGGTCGACAGCGCGCGCGAATAGGCCTTCAGCCCGCTATAGCCGATGCCGAGGAGGTCGGTCATTGCACGCCTCCCGCCGCATTGCCCAGCTGTCCGCGGAACTGACGCTCGACCATGTCGGCGATGCCGAACTGGCGCATCGCGGCAATCGAATCGGCGGTGCGCGCATCGGCCATTTCGCGGAAGTTGTCGGTGGCGCTCGACCCCAGCATATCCTCGCCAAGCTTTGCCTGGCGCATCGATGCCATCAGCTGGCGCAGGATCACCGCTTCAAATTGTTCGGCAGCCTTGCGCAGTCCGCCGTCGCCGCCGCCGCCCGCGAGGGTCGGGGTGGCCGAGGCCGGTACGAACGACCGCGCGGCGGGGGTCGAAGATATGGGCATCATCATATGATCACCAATTCTGCTGTGAGGGCACCCGCCTGGCTGAGCGCCTCGAGGATCGCGACCAGGTCGCCGGGCGACACGCCCAGGCGGTTGATCGAATCGACAAGTTCGGACAGCGAGGCATTCGGTTTCATCAAAAAGGCGGGACGGACGTCTTCGGCGACCTCGATCTCGCTCGACGGTTCGACCGCCGTCTCGCCGCGGCTGAACGGCGCGGGCTGGACGACCGTCGGCTGCTCCTTGATCGAGACGGTGAGCTTGCCGTGGCTGACCGCGGCGGTGCCGACGCGGACCGCGCCGTTGATCACCACCGTGCCGGTGCGCGCGTTGACGATGACCTTGGCAGGCGGCTCGGCGCGCTGGACGGCGAGATTTTCGATCTGCGACATCAACCGCATGCGGTCGTCGCCGTTGCCGCCGGTGCGGATCGCGATGCTGGCGCCGTCGATCATCGACGCGCTGTTCGGGATCGCCGCGTTGATCGCGTCGGCGACACGCTTGGCATTGGTCGCGTCGAACTGGTGGAGGTTGAAGGTCAGCCAGTCGCTGGACGCAAAGCCGGTATCGACCGCGCGCTCGACCGTCGCACCGCCCGCGATACGGCCGCTCGACGGGACGTTGACGGTGACCTTCGACCCGTCGGCGGCATCGACGCCGAGCCCGCCGATGACCAGATTGCCCTGGACCATCGCGTAAATCTGGCCATCGGCGCCATAAAGCGGCGCGAGCACCAGCGTGCCGCCGCGCAGGCTTTTCGCCTTGCCGATCGCCGACACGGTGACGTCGAGCCGCTGGCCGGGTTTGGCAAAGGGCGGCAGTTCGGCGGTGATCATCACCGCCGCGGCGTTCTTCAGCGCCGGGTTGACCCCCGGCGGCAGGGTCAGGCCAAAGCGCGAGATCGCGCCCTTCATGCCCAGCGTCGAATAATCGAGACTGTCGTCGCCTGTTCCCGCCAGCCCGACGACGATGCCGTAGCCGGTGAGCTGGTTGGCGCGCAGTCCCTGGAACTGGCCCATGTCCTTGATGCGCTGCGCCTGCGCGGGTGCCGCAAAGGCAAGGCTGGCGATCAGGAGCGCGATCAGGGCAAACAGGGTGGGACGCTGGGACACTTTGGGATCCTCTTCAGAACGGGCTGATGATCGAGAAGAAACGCTGCAGCCAGCCTTGCTGGCTGGCGCGCGCGATCTCGCCCTTGCCGACGTAACGAATGTTGGCGTCGGCGACGCGGGTCGACAGGATGCGGTTGTCGGGGCCGATGTCGATCGCGCGGATGATCCCCGAAATCTGGACGCGTTCGTCGCCGCGGTTGAGCGTGAGCAGCTTTTCGCCGCGCACCAGCATCGTGCCGTTGGGATAGACCGCCGCGATGGTCACGCTGACCTCGCCCGACAAGGCGTTCGATTGCGACGCGTCGCCCTTGCCCTTGAACTGCTGGCCGCCGCCCATCGCGATGTCGCTGGGGTTGAACAGCGACAGCGGGCCCGTGGTCGGCGGCGTCAGGCCGATATTGCCGTCGCGCTGCGTGCCGGCGGCATTGCTTTTGGTCGCGGCGGTGCGTTCGACGAGCTGGATGGTGACGATGTCCCCGACCTGCCCGGCGCGACCGCCCGAGGTCAGCGGGGTGTAGCTGCCCTGAAAGATCGAGCCGTTGCCGGGCAGCGGCGCCGGGGGCACCGGGCTCGCCGCGGCAAAAGCGTCGGGCGGCAATTTGTCCTTCGCCGCGCCGCCAACGGGCACGAGCGCGAGGGCAAAAGCCGCGCCGAGCAGAGATTTAGAGCGTCTGCGCAGCATTTTTCATCATCTCGTCGGTGGCCTGGATCATCTTCGAATTGACCTCGTAGGCGCGCTGGGTCTCGATCATGTCGACCAGCTCCTCGACGACATTGACGTTCGATCCCTCGAGCATCCCGCCGCGCAAGCTGCCGCGACCTTCCTGCCCCGCGGCACCGACCTGCGGCGCGCCCGACGCGGCGGTTTCGACCAGCATATTGTCGCCGATCGCCTGCAAGCCTGCCGGATTGGCAAAGCGCGCGAGCTCGATCCGGCCCAGTTCGGTGAGCGTGCCGTCGGCGCCGGTCGCCGATACGGTGCCGTCGGCGCCGATCGACACATTGCTTGCATCTTCGGGAATCTGGATCGCGGGGGTGAGCGGCTTGCCGTCCGAGGTCACGATCGTGCCGTCGGCGGCGCGGCCGAAATTGCCCGCGCGGGTGTAGCCGGTGCGGCCGTCGGGCATTTCGACCTGGAAATAGCCGGCGCCGTCGATCGCGATGTCGAGCCCGTTGCCGGTGGCGGCGAACGTCCCCTGCGTGTCGATCCGCGCGGTGCCGCCGAGCGACACGCCGGTGCCGAGGTTGAGCCCGGTCGCATAGCGGTTCTCGGCCGACGACGGCGCGCCCGGCGCGGTCATCAACTGATAGCTCAGCGTTTCAAAGCTGGCGCGGTCGCGTTTGAAGCCCGTGGTGTTCACGTTGGCGAGGTTGTTGGCGATCACCTGCATCCGGAAGCCCTGGGCGTCCAGACCGGTTCGTGCGACGTGCAAGGCACCGAAGCTCATTTCATTTTCTCCTTAACGGGGGAGCTGCATCAGATTGGCGGTCGCGTTGTCCATGTCGCGCGCGTCGCTGACCAGCTTGAGCTGGGTATCCCAGCTGCGGCTCGCCTCGATCATCTCGACCAGCGCGGTGGTGGCGGCGACGTTCGAGCCTTCGATCGAGCGGGTAATCAGCCGCGCTTCGGGATCGTCGGGCAGGATGCCGTCGCCACGCACGCGAAACAGGCCATCAAGACCTTTGACGACGTCCGATCCGGTCGGGGTCGCCAGCCGCAGCCGGTCGACCTCTTGCGGATTTTCGGCGTCACCGCCCGCAGGGACGATCCACACGCGGCCCTCGACGTCGATCGTGACCGCGTCGGCGGGCGGAAGCGTCACCGGCCCCTGCGCACCCTGGACAGGGTGGCCGTCGCCGGTGGTGAGGAGCCCGCTCGGCGAGACCTGAAGGTCGCCGCGCCGGGTATAGGCCTCGGTCCCGTCCTTCGCCTGCACCACGAGCAGGGCGTCGCCCTGCACCGCGATGTCAAGGTCGCGGCCCGTCGCGGTGACGGTCCCGGCGCGCATGTCGGCGCCCAGCACTTCTTCCGACGCCATGGCGCGGGCACCCGTGCCGCTGCCGTTCAGCCACAGCGCCTGCGCTTCGGCCATGTCGGCGCGAAAGCCGGGCGTCTGCGCGTTCGCCAGATTGTTGGCGATCGCCGTCTGCCGGGCCTGACTGCCCCGCATCGCGGTGAGGCTGGTGTAGATGAGGCGGTCCATGACAGGGCTCCCGGCAGGCGGCTAAATGCGCTGGATCAGCGCATGTTGATGATGGTTTGCGACAGCTGCGACGCGCCCTCGATGGCTTTCGCGTTCGCCTGGAAATTGCGCTGCGCACCGATCAGCATCACCAATTCTTCGGTGATATCGACGTTCGAACGCTCGAGCGCGCCCGAACGGATCGCGCCCATCGGGCCGTTGGTCGCGGCGTCGATGGTCGGCGGGCCGCTTTCGCCCGACGACTGCCAATGCGCGTCGCCGACGGGGCGGAGTCCTTCCATCGCGGGGAAGGTCGCCATCGCGACCTTGCCCAGCACCTGCGATTCGCCATTGGCAAAGGTCGCCGACACCAGCCCGTCGAGGCCGATCGACACATTGACCAGCTGCGCGGTGGGATCGCTCGGGGCGCCCGCGGGCAGCACAAAGTCGAACGCGCCGGCGAGCGTGTTGTTGGTGACGTTGCCGCTGGCATCGACGGGCAGAAGCTGGAGTTTCTGGCCGGTCGAATCGATCACATTGCGGTCGGGGGTCGCGGTAAAGGCGCCGTTGCGAGTGTAGGTCACCTGTTCGCGCGGCGGTTCGCCCTTCACGACGAACATGCCTTCGCCGACGATCGCCATGTCGAGCGTCTTTTCGCTCGATTCATACGACCCTTGCGTGAATTGCTGGGTGATGCCGTTGAGGCGCGTGCCCTGCCCCGCGACCATCTTGGTCGACTGGGTCGGCGAGGCGGCAAAGATGTCGCCGAACTGCGCCTTGCTGCGCTTGAACCCGATCGATCCCGCGTTGGCGATGTTGTTCGAGATGACCGACATGTCGGTCTGGGCGCCCTTGAGGCCCGAAAGCGAAGTGTAGAATGACATAGTCTTATCCTTCCTGCGTGGTGGGGGTCGGCGCCGGGGTGGCGGCCTTGATGTCTTTGAGCAGCTGAGTCTGCGCCGCGAGCTGTTCGGAAATCTGTTGCAGCGTCGTGTTGGTTTCGCTGATCCCGGCGAGGCTCGAGAATTGCGCCATCTGCGCAACCATCTGCTGGTTATCGACGGGGTTGAACGGATCCTGCTGCGACAGCTGCGCGGTCATCAGGCGCAGAAAATCGCTCTGCCCCATCTGCTGCCCGGCGCCCTTCGGCTGAAGCACGACATTGTTGGCGTTGGTGACGCTGTTGACGGCCATCTTACTGTCCCATCCTGAGGGTTTCGTTGATCAGGCCCTTGGCGGTTTCCAGGACCTGGACATTGTTTTGATATTGGCGCGCAGTTTCGACCATCTCGACCAGCTCGGCGGCGCTATCGACCGCGGCCTCCCAGACGTTGCCGTCCTTGTCGGCGAGCGGGTTCGACGGATCGTGGCGTTTCGACGGCGCCATTTTCGACGTCGTCACCTGGTCGACCTGGACCGTCGCGCGGCCCTGGCCATCCATGACGGTGCGGAACACGGGCTTGAGCGAACGAAAGGCTTCGGCCTCGCTGCCCGCGATCGTCCCGGCGTTGGCGAGGTTCGATGCGGTGGTGTTGAGCCGGACGAGCTGCGCCGACATCGCGCGGCCGCTGATGTCGAAGACCGAGAAGTTTCCGTTCATCGTCATTCGCCCTTGATCGCGCGGGTCAGCGTGTTGACGCGGCCGCTGAGGAACGACAGGCTGGAGCGATAAGCGAGCGCGTTTTCGGCGAAGGCGGTCTGCTCGGTCGCCATTTCGACAGTGTTGCCGTCGAGCGATGCCTGTACCGGGACGCGATAGGCAATCGCGCCCGCCATCGCATCGGCGGTCGAACCGCCCTGCTGCGCCAGATCGAGTGCTTTCGAAAAATCGAGATCGCGCGCCTTGTACCCCGGCGTCGCGGCATTGGCGATGTTCGACGCGAGCATCATCATGCGCTGGCTGCGCAGCTGAAGCGCCGTCGCGTGCAGGCCAAAGAGTTTCTCGGATGCCATCATCAAATTCCTTTCGCCGAGGTCCGGGCCGGGTTGCGGCACGGACGCGCGGAAAACACAAAGAACGATGCAATCGCCGTGCCAAACTCATTTTATTGTTTATTTCTAGATATTTAGCTCAGTTCCTCGATCGGCGACCAAGGCGCTCGTCAAAAAACCGACAATGTCCCGCCGCGCGGACGCCAATCGCGCCGCAAACCGCGACTGGCACGCTTCCTGCAAAAATGGCGCTGACCATTTTGGACCGAAGGAGATGGATCGTGTCCCACCCTATCACCACCCGCCTGGCCCTGGGCCTCGCCGCATGTACCGCCGCCATTCCCGCTCAGGCCCAGCCCGCCAATGAAGATTGGCAGACGATCGACGTACTGACCGACATGGTTGCCAAGGCGATGGGGCGCACCGCGACGCCGGTCGACCGCCGCATCAAATTGGCGCGCTGTCCCGAACAGGCTTCGGTGACCGCAATCGATGCGAACGCACTGGCTGTTCGCTGCGCGTCGCTGGGCTGGCGCCTGCGTGTCCCGATGACCGGCCCGGCCGGCGCGGCGCCGGCCGCGGCCAGTTACAGCCGTCCCGCCGCCAGCGCGCCGGTCATTCGCCGCGGCGACAATGTCCGGGTTACCATCGATACCGAAAGTTTTTCGATCAGCTATGCCGCGGTCGCGGCCGAAGACGGCCGCGTCGGCGAGACGATCGCGCTGCGCGGCAACGACGCCAAGTCTTCGCTCAGCGCCACCGTGATCGGCCCCGGCCGCGCCCGCCTCGACGACTGACCCGCACCCTTTTCCCAGCCTCAGGCTGGCTTACCCTGCCCTCTGGCCCGGTGATTGTCGGCTTTCCGACATCGCCGGGCCTTTCTTTTGTCTTTTTTGCGGCGAACCGACTTAATCGCGCCGGGCGGCGTCCGTTAAAGCCTTCGTGAACCGCGTCGTCACTTTTCTGACGGCACCGGATGGAGGCGATTATGTCGGGTGACAGCAGCAAGATCGGACCCGTCGGCGGCATTGTCCGCACGACCCCGCTGCGCAGCGCCACCAGCGAAACGGCGACGCGCGCGGCGCAAGCGCCGAAGCAGCTCGCCGCGGTACCCGACAGCCTGCCCGCTGCGGGCCTGATCCGCCTCGCGGGCAGCCTCGCGACCCAGGCACCGCCGGTCGATGTCGCGCGCGTCGCTTCGCTGCGCACGGCGATCGCCAATGGCAGCTACGGCGTCCACCCCGCAATCATCGCCAGCGCGATGATCGATTTCCACACGCGCGGGGTCGAATGATGCTCGAAGACGTGCAATCGCGGCTCGACACGCTGGTCGGCGCGCTCGACGGTCACGATGCCGGCGCGATCATCGCCGCAACCGAAGAACTGGCCACCGCGGTCATCCTGTTTCGCGGCGCGGGAATCCCGCGCGGCAGCGAACAGCGCGCCGAGCTGCTGATCGGCAAGACGCTGCGCCAGCTGGAGGCCGCGGCCATCCGCGTCAACGTCCTGAAAGACTGGACGCGTCAGCGGATTGACAGGAACCACGAAATCCGCGGCACTCATCAGCGCGGAGCGGCGTTAAGCTACTGATTAAACTTTAGGTTTTTGCCGTTAACCGTAAATGGCACGATGATTGCTTTTAGTTTGCTGAGACAGCCCTGCTGCATCAGCGGAACCAGATTATGAACGCAATCAACAATCCCCAAGCCGCGCGCCGCGTCGCCGCACCCGTCATGGATGCGATGCAAACTGCGTCGGCGCGGACGGGCATCGATTTCGACTATCTGGTCGACGTCGCGCGGGTTGAAAGCGGCTATAACCCGACCGCCAAGGCAGCGACATCATCGGCGCGCGGCCTCTATCAATTTACCAAGCAGACCTGGCTCGCGACGCTCGACCGCCACGGCGCCAATCATGGCATGGCCTGGGCCGCCGACGCGATCGGCCGCGACGCATCAGGGCGGCTGACCGTCACCGACCCGGCGCTGCGCCAGCAGATTTTCGACCTGCGCGACGACCCTGCGGCGGCGTCGACGATGGCGGCAGCGCTGACCGGCGACAATCGCGATTATCTGGAAAGCCGGATCGGCCGCAGCGCCGAGCCCGTCGACCTCTATCTCGCCCATTTCCTGGGCAGCGGCGGCGCCGCCAAATTCCTGACCGCGCTCGACACCAATCCCGACCAGCCCGGCGCACCGATGATGCCCGAGGCCGCGGCCGCGAACCGGTCGGTCTTTTACGCCCCCGACGGCAGCATGCGCAGCCTGACCGAAATCCGCGACCGCTTTCGCGCCAAACTCGAGAACGGCGGCAAGATCGAAAATATGAAACCCTTCGCCCCCGCTGGCTGGCACGCTTCGGCGAGCAGTTCGAGCGGCCTGGCGGGCGGCGGGGGACGTCCCCCGCTGCAGATGATGGATATCCAGCCGATGCCGCGAAAATTGTCGATGGGCTTTGCCGCCGATGCGTATAGGCGCCTCGCTTCGATGTCGGGCGGCGCGGCATGACCGGCGGCCTGAACCTCGGCAACGTCGGCCGCATCGCCGGTGCGTCGGCGCTGCCGATCGGGATGCTCGTCCTGGTCGGGCTGATGGTCATCCCGGTCACGCCGCTGATCCTCGACATCAGCTTCGTCGCCAATATCATGATCAGCCTCGCGATCCTGATGGTCGCGCTGTCGGCGGCCAAGCCGCTCGACTTTTCATCCTTTCCGACCGTGTTGCTGCTCGCGACCCTGTTCCGGCTGGCGCTGAACGTCGCCTCGACGCGCGTCGTGCTGGTCCACGGCCACGAAGGCACCGCCGCGGCGGGCCACGTCATCGAAGCTTTTGGCGAAGTGCTGATCGGCGGCGATTATGTCGTCGGCCTGTTCGTCTTTTTCGTGCTGATGATCATCAACATGGTCGTCATCACCAAGGGCGCGGGGCGCGTGTCCGAAGTGTCGGCGCGCTTCACCCTCGACGCCCTGCCCGGCAAACAAATGGCGATCGACGCCGACCTCAACGCCGGGTTGCTCACCCCCGACGAGGCCAAGGCCCGCCGCGTCGAAGTCGCCACCGAGGCCGATTTCTACGGCTCGATGGACGGTGCTTCGAAATTTGTGAAGGGCGACGCGATCGCCGGGCTGCTCATCCTGTTCGTCAATATCATTGGCGGCCTGATCCTCGGCATCTTCAGTCATGGGCTCAGCTTTTCGGAAGCGGGCAGCACTTATGTCACGCTTGCGATCGGCGATGCGCTGGTGGCGCAGATCCCCGCACTGTTGCTGTCGATCGCCGCCGCCGCCATCGTCACCCGCGTTGCCTCGCCGCTCGACCTCAATGGCCAGATCGGCAGCCAGTTCGCCGCCCCGTCGGTGTGGATGGCGGTCGGCGGGATCCTGTTCATTCTCGGCATGGTTCCGGCGATGCCGCAGTTGCTGGTGCTGCCCGCCGCCGCGTTGTCCTTCGCCGTCGGCTGGCAATTGCGCCGCACCGCGGTCGCCGTCGCCGAAGCGCCACCCCCGGTCGCCATCGCGCCCGACCCGTCGCTGATCGAATGGGCCGACGTCAGCGACGCCAGCGCCTGCCAGCTCGAAATCGGCTATGCGCTCGTCAGCCTGGTCGACGACCGCAAGGGTGCGCCGCTGATGACGCGGATCACCGGCATACGCCGTCAATTGTCGAAAGAACTCGGCTTCGTCGTCCCGCCGGTCAAGGTCAGCGACGATCTGTCGCTGCCCGGCAACGTCTATCGCATCTCGGTCGCCGGGGTGATCGTCGGCGAGGACGAGGTGTTCCCGCACGAAATGCTGGCGCTCGATTCGGGCGACCTGATCACCAAGGTCGCGGGACGCCCGTGCAAGGATCCGACCTTTGGCCTCGATGCGCTGTGGATTCCGAAAGCGACGCAGAATGACGCGATCGCGGCGGGCTATACCGTCGTCGATCCGGCGACCGTCGTTGCGACCCACCTCAACAACAGCATCGTCGGCGCCGCCGCCGACCTGTTCGGGATCGACGATGCGCAGGCGCTGATCGACAACCTCAAAATCCATTATCCGCAGCTCGCGCAGAACCTCAGCCCGCAGGGCTATCCGCTGCCGCGCGTCGCCAGCCTGTGCAAAGCGCTGCTGGTCGAACGCGTCCCGCTGCGCGATTTCCGCAAGATTGCCGAAGCGATGGTTGCGACCGCTGCGCAGCAGCTCGGCGAAGTCGATCTGGTCGAGGCGGTGCGTCAGCGCATCGGTGCGCTGATCGTCCAGACGATCGTGCCGAGCCGGATGCCGCTGCCCGTCGTGACCTTCAGCCCCGAAATCGAAGTGCTGCTCAACCAGTCGGTGCGCGCCAATCCGGGGGCCGAATGGCCGTTCGAGCATGGCATGGCGATGAAGATCATCGAACAGGTCGGACAGGCGGTCGAGCCGCTGCTGCTCCAGACGCGCAGCTTTGCGCTGGTCGCCTCGCCGATCTGCCGCTCGGCGCTGTCGCGGCTGGTGCGCGCGACTTTCCCCGACGTCGCCGTGATCTCCTACCTCGAGATCCCGGCCAGCAAACAGACCGAAATCGTCGCGACAATCGGCGCCGAAGTGCCGCGCCTCGCGACCGGGCCCGACGCCCAAATGGAGGACCAAGTGCATGAGAATTGAGCCCGCCGAGCAATTCGCCGCGTCGATGGTCCGTGCGCCGCGCGCGCGCGGCTATGGCGAAAGCGTCGAGGCGCTGGTCGAGGAATATGCGCCGCTGGTCCGCAAGATCGCGTGGCAGGTTTTTTCGCGCGTCTCACGGACGAGCGAGCTCGACGATCTGATCCAGACCGGACTCATCGCGCTCATTGAGGCGCGAGAGAATTACGAGGAGCGCGGCTTCGCCTTTGCGACCTATGCGACGACGCGGATCCGCGGCGCGATGATCGACCAGCTCCGCCGCGAGGCCGATGTCGGCCGGTCGGCGATGGTCGCGGCGAAGCGCATCCAGGCGACCCGCGCCGCGCTCGAACAGCAGTTGATGCGCGCGCCGGTCGCCGCCGAAATGGCGGCGGCGCTCGACATGTCGCCCGAAGATTATTTCGCGCTTGAACGCAACGCGACCCACGGGCGTTCGACCTCGCTCGACGAGCTGATCGATGTCGGCGCCTTCCTGCTGCCCGACGAAGACATCGGTGCGGGCGAGCAATGCGAACAGGCCGATCTGATGGGCGCGCTGCGCCAATGCATCACCTGCCTGTCCGACCGAGAACAGATGGTTTTGCAGCTCTACTTCTTTGAAGAGCTCAACCTGCACGAAATCGGCCTGACGCTCGACGTCAGCGCGGCGCGCATCTGCCAGATCAAGCGCGAGGCGATGGCCAAGGTCGATCGCATGATGCGCCAGATGACCGAATGAACGAGAGAGAGGAAAAGCGACCGGGTGCGGCGTGCGACCCGCTCGGCATCGCACCCGGTCGTCGGGGGGAGGTCAGGCGGCGAGTGTCCGGTTGTTCTGCCAGGCGACGCCGATTTTCTCGAAATAGCTTGCCATGCGTTCGCTGCCGCTGTCGGTCAGGCGGACGATCGTCCGGCGGCGGTCGCGTTCGTCGATCGAACGCTGCGCCAGCCCGAGCCGCTCCAGCGTGGTGATCATCCGCAGCCCCGACGACAGCGGCACCCCGGCGCCGGTCGCCAGATCGCTGGCACTGAGCGCGCGGCCATGGCTTTCGGCCAGCATCAGATCGAGCATCATGTCCCAGATCGGCCCCGCCAGTTCCGCGCTGGCGAAATGATTGCGCCGGATGCGCCGCATCTGGATGCTCAGCGACAGCTGGTTCAGCAGCACCGACTGCGGCGAAGCATCGCCGGCACCGTTACGATAAGTGGGGGTCGCCGACAATTCGCCACCGCGGCCCGCGAGCAGCTCGTGGATCTCGTCGATGCGCGACTTTAGCTCGGCAACTTCTTGGTTCGAAAATTGCTGCATGCGCGGAAACCCCTTGGGGGCCACAAACATCAGGCCGTAGCGTCACGGTTCCGATTGGACGAACTTGCTGCATAGATGATCAACAGCAGGATCGGATACGATATATAAACGGACAGGAGCGAATAGGGTCGCGCCAATATCTCCGAAAACATGAACTTCTGCAGATGACCGAAGATGGCGATCAATTGCCAGCCGGTGATCCAATAAGGCCAGAAGCTTTGCGTTTTCAATGCGATGAACCAGAAGCTGATCAGCACCAGTACATCGATGACGAAGATATTCAGTTCAATATCGGTCCAGGTCGGAACAGGGTGACAAGGCACTGGTGAGAACCGAAGCGATCAGGGCGGTATAGGCCGCCCACCGCTCCAACGGGCCGCCGCGTCGGATCGCGACGGCAACCGTTATGAGCAGTACCAGATAGTAGATCGCCACGGACCACATTGTGGCTGCTAACCCTTCCTGATAATCAAACGGTCTGCGCGAACGGGACAGCGGCGACTTCGGCGCCCGCCTGATCGTTGCTGCCTTCGTCGACCAGCTTGGCGCTGGCGGGCTTCACCCCGGCGCCGAACATGCGCGTTCCCAGGCCCACTTCCTTTTGCGTTACCGTCAGCGCGAGATGCGCGTCGGTGAGCAGCTGGCGGACTTCGCCGGCGGCGGCGAGCGCATGGGCCACCTTGGACATCGCGGTCTGGCCGACGATTGCCGACATGTTGGTGTCGCGGCGCGCGGTGGGCAGGGTGGCGGCCAGCTGGGCGATACGGATCATCGCTTCGTCGATGGCGTCTTCGGCCTGGTGCAGGTCGGCTGCGATTTTCTTGGCTGCCGAAACTCGTTCATTCAGCATTTTCTTTTTCCTTGAAAAAGAATGCCACCGGTTTCCCCCCCGTAGCATTCGGTTCGGACTCAGGTCATCACCCGGCCAAGTCCGACAAGGATCGAATAGAGAGCGGAGAAAGCCAAAATGGTCGCGAATGCAATCAAGATTGGCCAGATTATCCTTTCCATCAACCCATGCCGGTTGGCCGGCTGGGACGCGGTCGGGAACGGCGAACCGATGTCGAATAGTCGCCGCAACGAACTGCGCCCCGGCTCGGCATCGGGGGGCGCGGGTGCGTCGCCTAGGTCGATCAATTGATATGTCAAAGGCTGATAAGGGGTAACATGATCGAAGACACCGTTAACCGCCAAAATGCGCGCTGCCTCTATCCTGTTGGAAGCATTGAGTTTTTTTAGCGACCGTCGCACCCTTTCGTCCACCGTATGCGGCGAAACATTCATCAGGCGCGCAATTTGTTTGGAATTTTTGTGCTCATAAACGTGCCGCAGCGTTTCAATCTGCGCGACAGACAGCAGGCTGATGTAATTGTCGGGATCGCCGTGCACGGGATTTGAATAGAGCATCACGAGTCGAAATCAAGTTTGGTGGCGGCAACATCCGGCCGCGCAACGCTCGACCGAAACGAAAGTTTTCCCCCAAAAATGCTCGCTTCGCGGCGATTGGCGCCCTTTGCACTCCCCCTGCCCCAAGGCAAATTATTTTTTTGCGCGCAAATTGTTTGATGTCTGACGAATCAGCTGCACCGGGCGTCAGTTGCGTCGTTCGACGAGCCCCCGCGCGATCACCTGCGCCTGAATCTCCGCCGCGCCTTCAAAAATGTTGAGGATGCGGGCATCGCACAGCACACGGCTGATTTCATATTCCAGCGCATAGCCGTTGCCGCCATGGATCTGCAGGCTGGCGTCGGCGTTCGACCAGGCGGTGCGCGCGGCGAGCAGCTTTGCCATGCCCGCCTCGATATCGCAGCGCTTGCCGCTGTCCTTTGCCCGCGCCGCGGCGTAGCTCAGTTCGCGCGCGGTGACGAAATCGACCAGGCTCATCGCCAGCTTGTCGGCGACGCGCGGAAACTGCACGATCGCCCGGCCAAACTGCTTGCGGTTCAAGGCATAATCGCGCCCCAGCTCGAGCGCGCGCCGCGCCACGCCGACGGCGCGCGCCGCGGTCTGGATGCGCGCGCCCTCGAAGGTGCGCATCAGCTGCTTGAACCCCTGCCCATCTTCGCCGCCGAGCAGCGCATCGGCGGGCGCGGTCATCGCGTCGAATTGCAGCGCATATTCGCGCATCCCCCGATAACCGAGCACTTCGATCTCGCTGCCGCTCATCCCCTGCGCCGGAAACGGATCGGTTTCGGTCCCGCGCGGTTTGGGCACCAGCAGCATCGACAATCCGGCGTACCCCTTCGCATCGGGCAGGGTGCGCGCGAGCAGGGTCATCAGGTCGGACCGCGCGGCGTGAGTGATCCACGTCTTGGCGCCATCGATGATCCATACACCGCTCGCATCCCGTCTTGCCCGGGTCTGGAGCGCGCCGAGGTCGGATCCGACATCGGGTTCGGTGAATACTGCGGTGGGCAGGATTTCGCCGCTCGCGATCCTTGGCAGCCATTCCGCCTTTTGCGCATCGGTTCCGCCCATCGCGATCAGCTCGCCCGCAATTTCCGACCGCGTGCCGAGCGATCCGGCGCCGATCCAGCCGCGCGACAATTCCTCGGTGACGATGCACATCACCAGCTTCGACAGGCCCAGCCCGCCATATGCTTCGGGAACGCAGACGCCGAAGGTACCGAGGTTGGCCATCGCGCGCACCGTGGCGTCGGGGATCAGGTCGTTGGCAAGATGCCAGCCATGCGCGTGCGGCACGATTTCGGCGTCGGTGAAACGCCGGAACTGGTCGCGGATCGCATCAAGGTCGGCATCGTGCAGCGTCTCGCTGGGCCAGTGGCCGTCCGCCAGCGCGGCGGCGATCTCGGCCCGCAGCGCGGCATGATCAGTATCGAGCAGGTCGCTGCACACCTCGGCGAGCGCGCGCGCTGCAGCGCCGATCCCAAGGTCGGCGGGCCGGAACATCTCGTTCTGCCCCATCGGCAAGCCGCCGACGAGCTGGCCGATCCCTTCGGCAAAGGCGAGCGTCGCGATCTTGGCGTCGAGCGGGTTGGCGCCTTGTCCGGCCTCGACCCAGTCCCGTACCGCTTCGAGTGCCGCCACCGTGGTCGCGACCCAGGCAAAGCCATGCGCGGCGCGCTGCTCCCGATCGATCGGTCGCGCCGCCAGCCGTGCGGCGAGCGCGGTTTGTGCCGTCACCCGATAGGCCTGTGCGGCAGCCATTGCGCTGTTCAGATCCGCACACATCGTCACGGCTCGTCCGCTTTTTCTTCGTCACCCCGGACTTGATCCGGGGTCCATGACTTCGGCGCCGCAATGGACCCCGGATCAAGTCCGGGGTGACGAGGAGGAAGGGTCTGGTTCAATTTGACCGGCTGGCGCTTGGTCATGCGCTGCTCAAACCGCGCGCTCGAAGATCGCGGCAATGCCCTGCCCGCCGCCGATGCACATCGTCTCCAGCCCGTAACGCGCGTCGCGGCGCACAAGCTCGCGCGTCAAATTCGCTAGGATGCGCCCACCAGTCGCGCCGATCGGGTGGCCGAGCGAAATGCCCGAGCCGTTGACGTTGAGGATCTCGTTTCGGCTGTCGTCGCCCGACCATCCCCAGCCCTTGAGCACTGCGAGCACCTGCGGCGCGAACGCTTCGTTCAATTCGACCAGATCGATGTCGCCCCAGCCCAATCCGGTGCGTGCAAACAGGCGCTCCACCGCCGGTACCGGGCCGATGCCCATCCGGCTGGGGTCGCAGCCCGCCGCCGCCCAGCTGTGGAACCAGGCGATCGGTTCAAGCCCGAGTTCATCGAGCTTGTCCTCGGCGACGACCAGACATGCCGCCGCCGCATCATTCTGCTGGCTGGCATTGCCCGCGGTGACCACCGCACCGGGGATCGTCTTCGCCTCGATCGCGCGCAACGCGCCCAAGGATTCGAGCGTCGCGTCGGCGCGGTAGCCCTCATCATGCGCAAAGATCACCGGATCGCCCTTGCGCTGCGGCACCGCGACCGGGACCAGCTCGTCGTCGAACAGCCCTTTCGCCCATGCCGCCGCGGCGCGCTGGTGGCTCTGCATCGCATAAGCGTCGGCGGCCTCGCGCGTGATGCCATAATCCTTCGCCAGATTTTCGGCGGTCTCGATCATCCCGCTGATCACCCCGAAACGCTCGATCGGCTGCGACATCAAGCGCCCGCGGGTCAACCGGTCGTGCAGCGTCAGATTTCCGGCGCGCACGCCCTTGCGAACGTCGATGCTGTAATGTTCGACGTTCGACATCGATTCGACCCCGCCCGCGACGACGACGTCGGACATGCCGGTCTGGACCATCATCGCGGCGTTGGCGATCGCCTGCAGCCCCGATCCGCAGCGGCGGTCGAGCTGATAGCCCGGCACTTCGAGCGGCAGCCCGGCGGCGAGCCACGACCAGTGGCCGATGCTCGGCGCCTCGCCATTGCCATAGCCTTGCGAAAAAACGACATCGTCGACGCGCGCCGGGTCGATCTTCGTGCGCTCGACCAGCGCCTTGAGCACCACCGCGCCAAGCTGTCCGGCATCAAGGCTGGCAAGCGCGCCGCCGAATTTGCCGACGGCGGTACGGATCGGGGCGACGATAGCGGCGCGGCGCAGGGTCATGTCATTCTCCAGATTTGCTTGTCGGATCAAATAATTTCGCTGTTCCCCCGCGAAGGCGGGGGTCCATCGTCCGATCGGTGCCGTCATCGCCAACGGTCGCCGAGTGACGAGAGGGTCGGTGATGGACCCCCGCCTTCGCGGGGGAACCGAAAAGGATTGAATCCATCTCAGGCCACCCCGACGATACCAGCATCGATCAGCCGGGCAATCTCGCCCGACGGCAGCGACAGGCGGTCGGCCAGAATTTCCTCGCTATGTTCGCCATTGCGCGGCGCCGGCCGGGGTGGCTGGCGCGCATCGTGCGGCAAGGTCGCAAAGGCGCCCGCGGCGGGATAGCCAAAACCGCTGGGGTTGTCGGCTTGCCCGAAGATCGGATTGTCCGCGACCAGCGCCGGATCCTGCACGGCATCGAGCATCGTGCGATAGGGCGAATGGACGATCCCGCCCGCATCAAACGCGGCGGCGAGATCGGCATGGTTGCGGCTAGCGATCGCGCGCTCGAACAGCGGATAGAGCGCGTCGCGATGCGCAAAGCGCCGCCCGTCGTCGGTCGCAAAGGACACCCCGCGCGCCGCCTCGACCGCGGCAATCGCATCGCCCAGCCCAAGTGCTGTAACCAGATTGGTCCATTGGCGCGGCGTCACGACTACGATCATCGTCCGCTGGCCGTCGGCGGTGACGAAATCGCGCCCGAACAGGCCATAGACCGCATTGCCAAGCCGCGGACGGTTGGCGCCACTGTACAGCACCTCGGCGACCCCGCCGAGATTGGCGACGGTGCCGATCGCGACATCGGACAGCGGTACCCGCACCTCGCCGCCCTTGCCCGCAACAGTCCGCCGCTGGATCGCGGCGAGCAGCGCAAAGGCAGCGTAAGCACCGCTGAGCAAATCCCACGCGGGCAGCACATGATTGACCGGATCGGGTCCGGTGCCGGTGAGCATCGGATAGCCGACACTGTTGTTCACCGTATAATCGAGCGCGGGCGACCCGTCGGCCCAGCCCATGATGCGGACGGTGATCAGGTCGGCGCGCGCCTCCGCCAACGCCTCATGCGCCAGAAAGCCCCCGACCGGGAAATTGGTGATGAACTGGCCCGTCGCACGCACCAGCGCCTGAAGCAGCTCGCGCCCCTCGCCCCGCCCGAGATCGAGCGCGACCGATTTCTTGGCGCGGTTGAGATTTTCCCAATAGAGCGAGTCATTGCCGTCGGTCACCGGCCAGCGGCGAAAATCGGGGCCGCCGCCGATCTGGTCGACGCGGATGACCTCTGCCCCCATTTGCGCGCAATAGAGCCCGGCGGTCGGCGAGGCGACAAAGGACGAGGCTTCGATCACCGACAGGCCGGTCAGCAGGTCGTACATCCGCTCCTATTCCCTCTCGCGCGGCGCCGACATCGGCACGACCGGGCATCTGGCGCACCCGCGCGCGCGAGTCAAACGGGTCGGCATCAAAGGATCGGCAGTTCGTTCGTCGATTTGATTTCGGACAGCGCCACGGTCGAATTGATTTCCTGCACCCCAGGCAGCTTGCTCAATTTGTCGAAGAAGAACGCCTCATAGGCATCGATGTCCTTTGCGACGATGCGCAGCATGAAGTCCATATTACCCATCAGCACATAGGCGCCGAGCACTTCGGGAAAGGCCGCGATCGCGGCGCTGAACTCGTCGAGGTTGGCGCGGCCGTGCGCGTTGAGCTTGACCTGCGCAAAGATATGCGCGTGCAGCCCGACCTTGCGCCGGTCGACGACCGCGACGCGCCCCTTGATATAGCCGTCGCGTTCGAGCCGGTCGATACGGCGCCAGCAGGGCGACGGCGACAGCCCGACGCGTTCGGCAAGCTCCGCGGTGGTCAGGCTGGCATCGCGTTGCAGCTCGCGGATGATATTCTTCTCGAAGGGATCAAGATCGGTCATTTCAACCTCAATTTTCTCAATTGTGAGAAACTCTGACCGTCGTAGCGCCAAAAACTCGAAATATCGAGCAAGATTGACCTGCTCCGGTCTGCAATAACGGGCGCAGAACAGGAGGCCATCATGGTTGTGCAATTTTCGGGTCGTTTGCCCGCCGTCGAAACCGTCCGTCTGGAGGACCGGAGCGCCGGGCTCGATGGCGTCATCGTTGTCCATTCGACGACGCTGGGGCCGGGCGCCGGGGGCTGCCGCCTGTGGCATTATCCCGACCTGGACCGGGCGTTTACCGACGCCTTCCGGCTCGCCGAGGGGATGAGTTACAAGAATGCGATGGCCGGGCTACCCTTTGGCGGCGCCAAGGCGGTGCTCCGCCGCCCCGACGGCCCGTTCGACCGCGCCGCGCTGTTCGCCGCCTTTGGCCGCGCGGTCGCGGCGCTGGGCGGACGCTATGTCACCGCCGAAGATGTCGGCACGACCGTCGCCGACATGCAGGACGTAGCGCGCGAGACACGCCATGTCGCGGGGCTGGCCGCGGTCGGCGCCGCGGCGGGCGGCGATCCGTCGCCGTGGACCGCCGCGGGTGTGTTCGGCGCGATCGAGGCGGGAGCCGCCTTCGCGCTGGGCTGCGACCTCAAAGGGCTTACCGTCGCCGTGCAGGGCACCGGCAATGTCGGCGCCGAACTCTGCCGCCGTCTCGCCGATGCGGGGGCGCGGCTGGTCATCGCCGATGTCGCGCCGGGGCGCCGCGACCGGTTGGCGACGATCCTCGGCGCGCGCGTCGTTGCCGCCGATGCGATCGCGTCGGTCGATTGCGACATCTTTGTCCCTTGCGCGCTCGGCGGCATTCTCGACGAACCGACCGTCGCGGCGATGAAGGCAAAGCTCGTGTGCGGCGGCGCCAACAACCAGCTCGCGGCCCCCGAGGTTGCGGGCCTGCTACGCGACCGCGGCATCACCTATGTGCCCGACTATGTCGCCAACGCCGGCGGGATCATCAGCGTCTCGGCGGAATATCTCGGCGAAAGCGCCGCCAGCGTTGCGAGCCGGGTCGCGCAGATCGGCCCGCGCGTCGCCGCCATCCTGGAAGAGGCTTCGCGCCGCGGCTTGTCGCCCGCGACCGTTGCCGACGAAACCGCCGAGCGGCTGATCGCATCGGCGGGCCGGATCGCGGCGTGAAGCGGCAGTTCCGGATCGTCGCCTATGCCGATCCGCAGACGCTGCCGCGCATCATCGGCGTGTTCGCGCAGCGGTCGCTGATTCCCGCCACATTAGCGGCTCGTCTGTGCGACGGCTTGTTCCAGATCGAGGTCGGCTTCGACGATCTCGACCCGGCCACCGCCGCGATCGTTACCGCAAAACTGCACGAAGCGGTGCTGGTCGCCAGCGCGCGCTGCGACGTTATCGAAAACGCCGAGGACGGTTGCGACGCTGCAGCCACGCCGACCGCCGCCGCCGCTTGATGCAGCCGCGCCGAAGGCGGAATCGGAGAAAGTTGGGGAAATGGCGCACCCGAAGGGATTCGAACCCCTGGCCTCTGCCTTCGGAGCCGTGAATTTGGGGGTTTTATGGCACCCCGTGAGACGCTAAGTTATTGTTTTTCCTTGACATGATGTGTCACAGATTCCACTATTTCTCACCCTGTTTTCCGTACGTTTTCCGTACGACGAGTTGAGGAAGCCAGCGGTGGCGCTTGATTTGAGCAAGGTTGGAGAACGCGATTCGTTGCCCGTGAAGCGCGAGCCGCATTGGCAGCGCCTGCGTCCGGGGTGCTATCTCGGCTATCGACCATCGCGCCGCGAAGGCGCCGGCACGTGGATTGGCCGAGCCTATGACGAAGATGCCCGACGCTATCGTTATCTGGCGCTCGGTGAGTTCGTAGATGAGCCAGCGCGAGAGAGATTCGCATTTGCAAAACAGGAAGCTGAACGCTTTGCGCAGCTTGTCGACACCGGCGGATATATCGAGAACCGACCCACTACCGTCGAAGAAGCTTGCCGTCGGTATGTGCTGACCAATCCAGAAGCTGAAGGCCGTTTTCGACGCTACGTTTATGACGACTTTATCGGACAGGTGAAGCTTCATCGGCTACGCCGCCATCACCTGATGGCTTGGCGAGTCCGGTTGGAGGAAACCCCTTCGCTGGTGAGCCGAAGCAAGAGGAAGCAGGCGATCACGCGTCCGCGCGCCCCAGCATCGGTTAACCGGGACATCGCCATGATGCGGGCGGCGCTGAACAAAGTCTTGGCGCCTGGCGCACCGGGCTCGGAAGCCGCATGGCAAGAAGCGCTGAAATCAGTGCGGAATGCGAGCCGACAGCGGACCCTCTATTTGGACAAGGCACAGCGTAAAACGCTGCTCGCCGTTATGGATGAAGAAGCAGAACCGTTCTTTCGTTCGCTCTGCCTGCTTCCCTTGCGACCGGGCGCAGCCGCTCAGTTGGTAGTCGAGGACTTTGAAGCGCGGACTGGCGAATTGACGATCGGCAAGGATAAGGCAGGCAAAGGGCGACGCATCCTTATTCCACCAGCGGTGATCGAGCTGTTTGCCGCGCAGTCGGCGGGGAAGGAGCGACACGAGCCGCTGATTTCGCGGGCGAACGGCAAAGCCTGGGACAATTACAGCTGGCGCGGACCAATGAAAAAGGCTGTGGCGGACGCGAAACTACCACCCAACGCTACCGCATACACTTTACGACACAGCACGATCACCGACCTCATCAACGAAGGACTTCCGTTGCTTTCGGTAGCCCAGATCAGTGGAACGAGCACGGAAATGATCGAACGTCATTATGGTCACCTCAATCGGGGCGCGGCCGCAAAGGCGCTCGCAACGCTCGACCTTTGACCTGTGGCCTTGTCGGCCTTTTAATCACATGCCCCGGCTGTCTATATCCAATTCCCCTGGCTGGATGCCGCGGTGAAAAGCAGCAGGCCACCCGTGGGCGCCAAATTATCTTCGATGGCGCATTTCCCACAGATCCATCGCCTTATTTCGAATTTTCGCTCACGCATGGATAATCAACCGAGGCATTTTTGCTCACATTTGTGAGTATAAAACATCTCGATGCCCTCGCATAAAGATGCTGGCGACTACGACGAGCTCCAAAAATTTCGCGCGCCTTAGTGGCACGAGCACAACAGATGATCGAGCGTCCTTCTGGTCATCTCAATCGAGGCGCTGGGGCCATGGCGCTCGCTACGCTCGGCCTCTCACCCACTTCGGATGGCCGGCGGCAAGGTCAGCTTAGTTTGGTTCAGGAAATGCTACTGCACAAAAACCCGGCCCTCGGAGTGGGGGAGGGCCGGGCTAGTTGTGATGGCACGAACAATCTTGTCCGTGCCAAGTTTCGGCCCAGCGCCGCGGGTCGCAGCGACGCGGGGCTTGGCTGCCCTAAACCGGACCTATGAAAGTTAAATGAAGTTGGCGGGAGTTGAGTCTGCCCGCATTCCCAGATCGAACCGCAACGCCGCATGCAGAGTGGACGGACTGCCTGCGGCCGACGTCCGCAACGGTCGCGGCACTTTACCGCGGTGACCTGGTCATGGTCTTAGCCCCCGCAGCACCAGCATCATAAGCCTTCCTGACACCGCTGCCAAACGGTCGATTGGCTTAAACTTGCCCCGCATTGAGCCACCATGTCTCATTTCAGAGCGCATCCCGAATATCTTCGGCGGTATCATGCCATTGGCGCGCGAGGCGGCCGTGCGGCAGATTCTTGGAGATCGATGCCGCGAAGTCAGTTCGGATTTTTAACGACTTTTGGCTATCGCTGGCCCATCCAGATCTGCCAACCCCCCGCGACCCTCCAGTACCAGCAGTATATTTTGCACTCATGATCAACCTAGCCCCTCTTCTGGTGGACAAGCCGTGGGGCGTGGCGCGCCTTCCCGCCCCCTTTGTGGCTCCGCATGATCGGTGCATCGGCGAAATCTGGTTTGAAGCTGCATCGCAGGAGGCAGTGTCGCCTTTGTTGGTCAAATATCTTTTCACGTCTGAAAAGCTGTCGATCCAGGTCCATCCCGACGATGAGCAAGCCCGTGCGCGCGGTCATCCTTCCGGCAAAGAGGAATGCTGGTATATTATCGATGCAAAGCCGGGAGCCCGTCTTGGGATCGGGACTATTCGGCCTCTCGGGCCTTCCGAACTTCATGCCGCCGCACTCAATGGTGAGCTCGAGCAGCTAATCCGGTGGCATCCTGTACAAGCGGACATGATGTTTCACATTCCGCCTGGGACGATCCATGCCATCGGGCCAGACATAACGCTGCTGGAAGTACAACAGGCCAGCGACATCACCTATCGCCTTTACGACTATGGGCGACCGCGGGAACTGCACTTGGTGGACGGTACTGCGGTCGCCGATGCACGGCCATTCCCCGCGCATCGCCAATTGCGCGTCGATCGGACGCGATCGGCCCTGTTACTCGAGGCGAACCATTTCAAAATCGCGCAAATCACCGATGACAATCGTCTGATCGAGGTCGACCAAGGGGAGAATATGCTGCTTGTCCCCATCGCCGGATCCGTCGATGTCGATGGCAAGCAGTCCGCGTTCGGTGACTGCATGCTCGTGCAGCGAAAGGCGCGTTTCAAGCTTGCACCCGGCTCGCGAGCGCTACTTGCCTGGAGCAAATGAACTCGCGCGAGCGCTCGACGTCGGAATGCGCGTCAACAAGGCTATCGGTAAGATCTTTTGAAAAAGGGGCCGAAGCGGCGAATGCATCTTCGGCCCCGACTGCGGATGCCGCCCCTGATCGGGTCGCATGACCAGAAGCGATGTGCGCAGAATAGATATTGTGTAGGGGGCAGGTGATCCGCCGGTCTATCCAAAATCTTTTTTGGTACCGCGTTGATCGTGCTGACGAATTGGAAGCTTTTGCGAAATTCGGATTGCCTGCGAGCACCAGCCGGATGACAGATGATCGATATGCCTGCCGCGATATTCCGGACCTTCGGGTCGGCGAAGGTCGTGAACATCGGTCGAAACACTGCGATTACATATGAAAGGTCGCGCCATCAGGTCAGCCCCTAAAACAAGAATGGCCCTGCCGCTTCCGGCAGAGCCATTCCGGCCTCGAGCCAGCATTCGCGCTGCCTGGAGACTGACCCTCCGACATCTCCGGGATAGGTACGGCAAATGTCGGCGCGGCTACCCTAGCAAGCGGCGCTGATGAAGCAACTGGGTGACATCGGTAGCCGAAGCCACTCTTTTCGAGGACAAATCGCTGTAAAGCATGATTTTCAAGGATGGAGCTATTGTGGGCTCTATCCTAAGAAGGATTGCTGGCGATGCCGCAGCAGTTGCAGCGAAGGCTGATATTCTGCTGACCCCCGGGATCGCCAGCAACCTGCGGACCCAATCGCAATCTTGGTGTTACAGTCTTCCCGTCAGTTGGAAAAACTTGGCGATCAGGATTCTCCTGCTTGCTCGGCGCGGCGAAGCTTTCGAGACGTGCGGTCATGATGAATGGCGGCTTCGCGTAGGCGAAGCGCGAGAAAGGGATCGCCGCAACGGCTCGCCTTCGCACGGGCGACACGCGCGAGCTGCTCATAATAGATTGAATCCCGCGGCGGCTCCATGTCGCGACGCCTATCACGAACGCATGACCAAATGCCTAAATGCAGGCCTCGCGGATCACTCAGAGCGTTAGAGTGGGGGAGTTTTGGAAAATTTGGGTCACCGAGTGATGCGATAGCCGGGAATTGTGATCGAACATTTCTGATGGCGACAACGGGAGCAGGCTGAGCGTTCGGCCGGCAGGGACAAACAATTCCCTCCCATGCCATACAGCAAGAGGGGCTCGGGTCATGCAGACCCAAGCCCCTATTATCCATTCAGCATCGTAGATCTATCAGGCGTAGCGGACGCTGACCTTCTGGCGCCGACGCGACCGCATCGCTGCCCCCATCGCGCCCAGACCAAGCAGCATCATTGCCCAAGTGCCTGGCTCGGGCACCGCCGAGGCGGTATCGAGCGCGATATTGGCGGTGGAATTACGCGCCCAAAGGGTCCCCGCGAAGTCAAGCCGCAGCACGCCGTTCTGGATCGTTACATCGGACGAACCAAAACCGAGGATCGACGAGTTGAGCAAGTTCGCGCTCGTGAATGCCTTCGACAAGTCGGCAAGCGATACGATGGTTTGCGTGAGGAACAATGCCCCGCCAGAAATGTTGGTGATCCGCAGACCGCCCCCGTTGAAATTGAGGCCGATCGCAGGATTCGGCGCAGCGCCGACCTCGAACTCCCGCCCGCCACCGACAATGGCGGAGTTGGTGAAACAGGAGTAGGTCGAGCCTGAGCCGACCTGATCGCAGGTTACCGTATCACCGATCAGCGTCGCCGCTTGCACGGGCGACGCGCCGAAAAAGGCTGCGGCCGAAGCTGCGATCAACAGTTTTTTCATAACACCCCCGATAACATTTCGTAACATCTGTCGAATATTGCTGCGGGAGTCCACACCTGGGCCGCACGATTCATAAAGCTGTTTCGTTTTGGAACGCTTTTCTTAACGCTCTTAAGACGTCTCCTTGGCGACGTCATTGCCACCGCCCCCACCCAAAATTGGGCGCGAGCGTTGCTCCACTCATAGTGAAACGAGAGAGGTCGGCAGCCGTGCTGAGCAAGACGACCGCCAGCCGTCGGCTGGCGGCCCAGAATTTTCAGATTGAGCGCTTAGCCCCGGACCAGACGGTGAGCGGGCCGAGCGGTGGTACGGCGGCGCATCGCACCGCCGATGAGACCGATTCCGAGCAACATCATCGCCCAGGTCGCCGGCTCGGGAACGGCCGACACCGAGACATTGTCGAGCGATGCCCCGAACGAAGTCGCGTCAAGCGATTGGAACGACAGGATCGTCGACGTGCTGGTTGCCGCGAACTGGAAGTTGTAATTTTTCCAACCCATATTCGCCGGCGGGTTCGTCCCCGTCGTATCGAAGGTGAAAATCGAGCTATTGTTGCCTGCAGCAACCCGGACCGACTTGGTCACAGGTGCACCGTCCTTGTTTCCGGCCAGCCAGAAGCTGATATTATAAAGCTGGCCGACCACGGTCGTGAAGGTCTGTTGGATGCCGCCCTGACCATTGCCGTTGAGGTCGATGCTGCGATTGCCGTCTTGGGCTGCCCAGTAGCTGCCGATATAGTCGACGCTATTGCCGGTCACGACCCAGCCGTTGATCGCGGTGGAATTTCCGCCAGCTACGGTGGTGAAATTGCCAATCGAGGGAGTGCCATTCTCGAAGCTGCCATTGATCAGCGACGCGGCGTTGGCGCTGGTCGGAACCAGCGCGATGGCGGCGAGTGCGGCAATAACGCTACGCATTATTCTTACCCCTTTGAAACCGAATAAGACGCCCGATTGCCCGGAAACTCGCTCCGACAGGACGATTCGGTATGCTGTGTCGCACAAAAGCAGAGCTTTAACCAGTTGTTAAGGAGTTAAGCGGCAGCGTCATGGCCTAGATTTGTTTCATTGTGAGACGGTCCGGGCCAAAACCGGTCCTCATCAGCTTGTGAAAATGTGCCGCAGGCCCGGGGTAAAGCAAGGATGCGCGAACCCATTGCCAGCGGGCGACTCAGATTTTGTACCTGACCCAAGGCTGAACCCGTGCGGCCAAGCCTACTGGGCTTGATTACCGATATTTCATCAGTTGATGCTAATGGCAGGCCAACCCCGCGTCTGATGCGACCAAGGACGCGGGGCCATGCCTCTCATCAGATGACGCTGGCCAAAAAGACCGCGATGGTCACATCGCGGTCTTCCCGGTATATTGGCTATACCCCCCTCCGCCCCCAGGGAAAATGGGCCGAAAGTATCGTCGAAGTTACCCCATTTCAGCGTCGCGTCAACGACTTAAGCCGTCACGCATAGCGTTCTTAAAAATGCGCGCGACGCGTGCGAGAGAGCCAAGGCGACAGATCGCCGCGTCACTGCTGACATCCATGCCGAACAGGCGACCATCTCAAGGCAAGCGCCGGAGCGCCCGCCTTCTGTCATTCCAGATCTAACTAGCTTGCGATTATGGCAATCGCACGCAGTCCGCACAGCCCGGCGCTTGCGTCGTACCAATCTACCTCTTCAAAACCGCACGCACGGGCGCAGACTGGAGCGAAGAACGGCCGGCGCGTTGGCAAGCGAAGCCTCGCCTTCCAGACGTCCGTCGATCCGCAGGAATGCCGTGCCTTGCTGCGTCATGAGATGCTGGACGAGCGGCGTACCTGCGACAGCGCCGATCCAGTAAGTTCCCTCATTATTGCCGCGTTGGACGGGCAGGTTGACCAGGCGTCCCGCGAAATTCCAACTCATCGTCAAGCGCGTACCGGCCGCGGGCTTGTTCAGCAGCATCGCCATATAGGGTCTGCCGTTCTCGCAATATAGCGATAGTGATGTGATGTTCGGCGAAGCCGCGGCCTCGACATAAGCAGCGGGTGAACGGCCCTGCACGGGCAATAGCTCCCAAGGCGTCCCCGGCGCGGCAATGGCCTGTTCTCCCGGGCTGTTTGCAAGCAGTTTCCGAATATCCGGCGGTTCAGGCAGGCGGCCACCAGGAGGCGCGTAAACCGTTAGTTTGCCCTTTTCCCAAAGGCCGATCTGGACAACCCGTTTGACAGGATCGATCAGCAGATAGGCTTGGTCCTCGCCACCGCGATGCGGAGCATTTCCAGAGAGATAATAGATGTTTCCGTATCGCTCGAGGGGCCCGACAGTGGACAAATTGGTCTTGAGCACGGGCATTTTGGCACCGAGCAGCTGCCGGATGGCCGCCGCAACAGCGCCCTTGTCGAAGGGATCGATATTTTCTTTGGAATATTCGCCCGGGTAGCGACCGACCAAGGCAGGCAAATTCGTCCATTCGACCGGCGTCCCGGTCATCGCGATCTGCTGAGCTGCCGTCGGTACGCCGTTCGCGGTCACAACCAGGAGCATTGCCACGACACCGACGCAAGCCCTGCCCAAATATTCACCGGCCCGTCCAATCGGCATCGCGAATCCCTTCTGCGATCAACGCTGAAGGCTAAGCCTCGCACAAGTCTCCGCCGATTGGAAACGATCGCATTCGGCGCGGGCAAACAAAAGACCAACCGAGCATACTGTCTCGCGGAACGGGCGCGAAGCCTTTGGCCTCCGCTTCCTGCTCCGACAAGATGCACCCTTTCCTGACCGGCTACGGACCACCTACCCAATGTTTTTGGCCAAGTTTTTTGGGCTGACACTTGCGAAACGCGGGTGTGCAGCGGTACCACACGCAAATCACCGGGGGGCTGGTTGATCACGAACAGCGGCGCGCGAACTCGTATCCGTGCGCATCGCAGTGATGTCTTGGCGGTCCCCCTTCGGATGGGCAAGGGCCGCTGTTGAGACATTTGCTAGCGTTGCTGATTCTGGTTTGTGCGGCATGGGGCGCGGCGCGTCCGGCAAACGCGGCCGAACTTCCCGTGATCGAGTTGCGTACCGGCGAAGACGGTCCAAGCGTTGCTCCATTCATCCGTTACACCAAACTGCCTGCTGGGTCAGAAATGCCGGGAGTAGAGCGGCTGTTGGCCGGACCGCTGGATCAAATTCAGGGTCCAACGATCCATTTCGGCACTCCTGGGACCAGGACCGTGGTGCTGCTCAGGCTGCGCAACGCCGGCACCGAGCAGGGAAGCTGGATCCTGACGACGGGTCGCGGTTCGCTCAAGCACTTCCGCATGTTCGAAGCCGCGCCTGATGGGCTTGTCATGCTTGTCGACGGAACCGACGCCGAAAACGCCCGCAAGAATCTCGGCGCCTATCAGGCGTTCAGTACCGAGCTGGTACTCGATGCTGCACAGGAGAAGCTGATCCTGATCGAATTCCTGTCGGAGAACTCGACCTATATGCCGCTTCGGGTTGAAACCTATGCGAGCTTCTTCAAGGACCGCCGCGCGAACATCTCGATGGTCTCGGGGGTTGTCGTGGGCGCATTGACGCTGCTCCTCCTCAATTTCCTGTTCTTCTCGATTACGGGGTTCAAAGAGTTTCTGTGGCTGGCCGTCGCCGAGCTTTTCTTCGCGCTCAATACGATCCATTCGGAAGGCTACATCACCATCTTCTTCCTCTACGACAAACCGCTCACCGGAGTGGCGGTCGAAGATTTCTTCAAATGCGGCTTCGCCGGTGCCATGGCCCAGTTCGGTCGAAGCTTTGTCAAGACCGCGACCTTTTTCCCCAAGCGCGACATTGCGCTTAAGGCCTTAATCCTGAGCGCCGTCGCGGTGATGCTGCTGCAGCCGGGGCTAGCGGTATATCCCCCGGAATTTCGATTTTTCCTACATGCGGCGGCGTGGCTCGTTGCCATAGTCGTCGCCTTGTTCCTGCCCTTTGTCGGCTTCGCCGCGATGCGGCAACTTGGCTTTCAGCTCTGGCCGCTGTTTGTCGGTTGGGCGAGCCTCGCGATCTTCATCGTTTATGCGGCAATCGCTTCAATGGGAATCTTCACCTGGCTCCCAATCAACTGGCACTTGGCCGGCCCGGTGGGACTATTTGAGTCGGTCATGGTCACGCTCGCACTGGGACTGCACCTTAAGAAGATCCAGAATGACAAGGTGGCCGCCGATAACAATTTTGCACGTTCGCTGGCCGACCAGCTGGAGATAAGCGAACAAGCCAAGCAGTTGGCGGAAGACAAGGCCTTGGCCCTGGAAACGGTCCATAGCCAGAATGCGCTGCTCCATGCATCGGGCCATGACAGCCGCCAGGTCATTCTCGCGCTCAACAGCGCCGTGGCGGTGCTTAAGGCCAATGATCGCGGCGGCGACATGGACGGCGATCTGGTCGACATGCTGCAAAGCTCGGCCGATTATCTGGGCGAGATCGTTTCGACCACCATTTCGGGCGCCAACATCGCCGCGAGCAAATCCGACTTTGTCGCGCTGAGCAGCTTTCGCGGTCAGGCGCTGGTCGAACCACTTTCAATGATGTTCAAGACCTTGTTCGCGAACAAGGGGCTCGCGCTCAATGTTACCGTCGAGGATGAGGTGGTCATCATTTCGGACAAACCGCTCTTGATGCGGGCGCTCGCCAATCTCCTTGGCAACAGCTACAAATATACCGCTACTGGCGGCGCCAGTATCCATCTCGCGGCCTCAGCTGGGCGAGCGTATGTAACGGTTCGCGATAGCGGCTGCGGCATGCCGCCTGATGTCGTGAATGCGCTAAACGGCGGTACGGCGACAAGGATGCGCGCGGACGAATCCGTACAAGGCAGCGGGTCGGGGTTCGGCGCGGCAAAGGCAATCATCGAAACGCTGTGCGGAAAGCTCGAAATCCGGTCGTCAGACCCATCCGGGACCGAAATCCGAATCGAGCTCCCCGCCGCCTTTGCGAAAGTGACGCCAATTTCCGGAGAAGAATTGGGACAGGAACTTGACGGATGGGCGGTGCTCGATTTCGACCAGCGACCAGCCTTCGAAGCCGGGCTCGCCGCTCAACAAGAAGCGCACCAACCTGTGATAGCCCTGACCTATGATGACACCACCGTGACACGTGGGCGCCTGGCCCAGCTGGTCACCATGATGACCATCAAGCCGACCTGCCGTGAATTGACGCAGCACCCGTTGCTGGCGGCGAGATCAGAGCAGCTTTAGCTCGTTTGCACGCTCGACAATCTTGCGATTATGACTGACGCCAAGCTTGCGGCGCAGCTCGGCGATATGAAATGAAACGGTCGGCGGTGCGATCGCCAGGCGATAGGCGATTTCCTTGTTGGTCTCACCCTGCGCCAGATAATGCAATATTGCCATCTGACGCGATGACAATGCGACCGCAGGTTCGTCGAACTTGCCCAAGGCCTCGCTGATGTGCGGCGAGATATAAATCTCCCCCGCCAGCGCTGCATCGCACGCTGCGACGATATGATCGAGCGGATCGGCCTTGCTCACGATTGCGCGTGCGCCAAGCTTCAGCGCCGAGTGAATTTCGGCAATATTTGTTTCGCCCGTTAGCACGATCACCGTCATGTCGCGCGAGCCGACAATTTCGGCGAGCACATTCACTCCGCGTACGTCGGGCAGATTGAGGTCGAGAATGACCAGATCGACCGGCTGTGACTGGATATAGGCATTAACGGTCGCGCCCCGATCCAGCGCGCCGACGACGGTGTATCGATCGGCGGAGGCAAACAGAAAGCGCACCCCGGCCTGCGAAATGCGGTGATCGTCCACGATCAGGATATTATGCTTCGCCATCATCGCCCATGCCCTGCCCTCCGGCGGTTGTCCGCATATTTGTCCCCGGGCTGCAACCCGAAATAATATGGGGCGATCGAGCCCGGATATCGGCAACCCAAGGAGCGTATGTCGGCATCAAATCCGGCATCGACGAAAACGAACCGCGTCCCCGGCATGGCAAGCTCGACCACTTTGGGAGGGGCGTTTGAAGTTCCAAGGCAGCGATGCTGCGGGTTGAACAAGAAGCGTGACGAACAGGCCGGCTAGGCCGCGGCGAGCACAGGTCGTCAAAAAACCGCCAGTCATCGGACTGGCGGTTCTTGAAGCGTTGTAAAGGCGACTAGCTAAATCGCACCCGCGTGGCATGCGAACGACGCGAGCGCATCGACCAACCAATGCCACCGAAACCAAGAAGCAGAAGCATCCAGGTGGACGGTTCGGGAACGGCACCTGCAACGCCGGTATCCCCAAGCACATTAAATGCGAGTCGCCCAATGCCCGGGGTGCTCACAACCGCGTCGCCTGACAGCTGCCGCTGCGAAGCCAGCTGGCCTCCGCTCCCGAACGATGCCCACACCTGGGTGTCGTTGTCACCGGACAGGCCAAACCAATAAGTCCCGGCAGCCAAGGAGATCGCGCTAAAATTGGAGGTGACTTTCACGACGCCATTGTATCCGCTCACAGGCGAAACCCCGGCGATCGGATTGGTAAAGCTGAACAGATTAGATGCGTCGGGAGACCCCGCAACGTCCGATCGAATCTTGACGCGAATAGAATCACCTAGGTCAGCGTAACCGGCGCCCGAAAATATCTCAAATCCCGTGATGCTCGTCGCAGATGCGAGTTCGACCATCACCAGAAAATTTTGACCGCCTGAATTGTTTGTCCAAAACCCCTGAAGCAACGGACCCGTCGGCGACCCATCCACTACCACCGCGGCCATCCCTGTTACGGGCATCGCCGCAAGCGCACCAATCGCAATAGCCAAACCCAGCTTTTTCATGCATCACCCCTGTCATGGTTGATCTACCAACGACCCGCCAAGGCAATGACAGAAGCCCAATCGATCTCCTAACAAAAACTTAACAATGCGCGTCAATCTCGGCGTCGACAGGCTGTTTTGATGTTAAAATCGCCAAGGAAATTAACATAGGGCGCTGCCAAGGTCGCGCGACGCGAATATTGCAATCGCGCTCACCTGCGCCACCGACTAATTCGCTAACTGCGCGAGCTGGCTGGAAGTGGGAACGACGCACTTTACCGGGATGACGGATCCTTGCCGCTCTGCGAACCAAATCAAACGTAAGATTTGATGGGCAAGCCCGCCGCGCTCGGTGGAACTACGCCCAACTCGCTACGCTTACCAGAGCGAGAAGCATTCCGCACAGCACCCCGCCGGTCCCGGCCCAAGTCACCCACCAGTCCTGCTCGTTGGTCGAGCGCTTCTGCTTGACCATAGCCTCGACCCGGCCAAGCGCGCGTGCGAGCCCGTCGCACGCCTCCACGAGGATCTTGCGGTCATCAGATCGGAATCTCATCAATCCTTCGTGGATTTCCGTAGTAATCGTGAGAGGCGTGAGCCGCATCGCTGGCCGTTCATTGATGTTTTCGACCCGCTTTTCCAGCTGGCCGAGCCGCGCCGCCATGTCGCGCAGTGTCGGCGAGTAATCGGGCAGTTTGTCCCTGGCCGCGGTCAAGCCTTCGATTGCGGAGCGCTGAAGGGATATTTCACGGCGAAGCTCCTCGAAGGCGGTGGCGGCATCGGCGGGCTGCTGTGCGGTGCGGGCTGGTTTCTGGGTCATGGCCGCAACCTACATCCCTATCCCCATGCCGCGTCCACGGCCCAGACTTAGCTGGAGATCCTGAGACAGCGTTTTCGTACTCATGGCGTCCAGTCCGAGCTGCGCCCGCCGATTCTGGAGCAGCGACTCGAGCTGCGGATCGCGGTGAAGGCTCTTCGCCATGTCAGAGAGATTGGCGCGCGCCGCGTCGCGGGCAGCATAGGTCGGCGCGTCCTTCACCACAGCTGCCCCCTTCTTCCATTTGTCGACGAACAACTCCGCGCGCTTCTCGGCCTCGGCGGCGAGCCTCTTGGTTTCGGCCGCAAGCCGGACGCGCTCGCGCCCTGCCCGCTCGGCGGCCACTCGCTCGGCGGCGCGTGCGGCGTCCTTGCGATCCAACGCCGCGATCGCTCCGGCGGTCCGGCCATCCGCGGTTTCCCTCGTCAGCTGGTAGCTCTTCCCGAACGCCTCACGCAGATCGTTCCCGGCACCGGGCCGCAGCGCATCGAGCTCTGCCCGGGCCGTACGATAGGCATCAAGTTCGTGCGGCAGTTCCTTGCCGCCAGCGCGCCGAACATCGACGATCTGATTGGTGATGCCAGCGAACCGCTCGACCGCCTTATCGAGCGCTGAGCGTGACGGTCCAAGGTCGAGCGACCGCGCGTGCACTTGGAACTCGGCAAGCTTGACCGGGCGTCGTCGGTCGGGCGGTACGGGGCTCGGCGCCTCACGTGAGACACCCAGCTTCAGCCCGTCGAACACGCCGCGCTTGGGCTCCGCTGCCTTGGCGGGCGCCGACGTCCGATAATCGCTCGCCATATCCTTGCCGCGCTCGCGCGAGGCAGCGCGCACCAGCTTGTTCTGGCTCGCAAAATCGTCGCGGCCATAATATAGATCGACGCGCTCGCGATGCCTGGACAGAGCGACGTAAGTCGAGTGGCTGTCTACCCCCGGCGTCGCGAGCAACTGCACGCGATCGACGGTCATGCCCTGCGCCTTGTGGATCGTGGCGGCATAACCATGATCGAGATGGGCGTAATCCTTCAGATCAAAGGCGACGCGCCGCCCATCGTCGAGCGCCACGCCCATACGCGCGGGACTCACGCTCTCGACGCGGCCGAGCGACCCGTTCTTCACGCCAAGCTCGCGCTCATTCCGGAGGAAGATGATGCGGTCGCCCGCTGCAAACGCCCGCTCGCCGCGCTCGACGGTGATCTCGACCTCGTTGGCCAGCGCGCCGCCTTCCTTCAGCCGATCGCGCACCTCGGCATTGAGCAATCGCGCTTCATCATTGGTATGGGTGAGAATGATGCGGCTCGCACCTGGATGCGCCTCACGATCCTGATCCCAAGCCTCGACCAACTCAGCTCGCGCCGCTTCACGCGTATCTACAGCGTGGATGTGCCCTGCCTTGGCATAGCGACCAATCGCGTCACCCGTCCGCCCGGTCGCAAGCTCACGTGTCGCTTCACGCTGCCACTCCTCTTGCTGCCGCCGGATGTCGATGATCTCGACAGCACCGTGGCGCTCGGAGACCGACCGGAACGCCGCGCCCGCCTCGATCGCCTGCAACTGCTGCGGATCGCCGACCAGCACGACCTTCGCGCCCTGGCGCTCCGCTTCTGACACGACGCGTTCAAGCTGGCGCGTGCCGACCATGCCCGCCTCGTCGATGACGAGGACATGTTTGTCGGTCAGGCGATCGCGATCCTGACCCCAAGCATGTTCGAGGCTGGCGAGCGTGCGCGAGGCGATGCCCGAGCCCTGCTCGAGCCCTTCGGCGGCGATGCCTGAGAGCGCGGCACCCTGCACCTGATAGCCCGACGATTCCCAAGCCTCGCGTGCAACCCCCAGCATCGCGCTCTTGCCCGTCCCGGCATAGCCGATGACACTGCTGATTCCACGCGCGCTGGTGACATGCCCCAGTGCACCGCGTTGCTCGATCGAAAGGTCGAGCCCGCGTGCTGACGCACTCGCCAGCGCCAGTTCGCGATGGCGCTCGGCAACGCGGTGATTGCGCCGCGCATCGAGCATCGCGGTCGCGCGTTCGAGCCGTCGCTCGGTTTCGATCATCGATCGCGAGGTGTACCGGTCGTCGCCGCGTCCATCCTGACCGAGCGCGATCAGGTCAGGCGAGGCCTTCACCGCCGACATCACCGCATCGAACGGCTCCTTGCCGTCGCTATGGCGGTGCGCGAACATCGCAATGTCGCGGGTGGTGAAGGTCGCCTGGCGATGGGTGATCGCGTCGAGCGCGATCGATGGATTGGCGAGGATCCTATCGCCGTTCGATCGGGCGATCTCGATGTGCTCGGCGAGCCGGTCAGCCTCCAGCCCTTCGGCGGCCATGCGCGAGGCCGCCGGGCCGATCTTGTGCTGCGGTTCGAGGTCGATCCCCTGCGCTTCCAAGGTGCGATGATCGACGCGCGCATCGATGTCGAGCGCGGCGAGCCGCTCGTTGACATGGGTTCCCCAGGCATCGCGCCAATGGGTCAGTAGCTCGGTGCGGTTCCAGTCGCGCACCTTGGCGCCAAACTCGGACGATCCATCCTCGCCAATGCGGATCTCGCGCATCGTCAGCATGATATGCGCGTGCGGGCGCGCCAGTCCATCGGCGCCATTGTCCCAATGGACATTGAGGTCGGCAATCATACCGCGGTCGACAAACTCGCTTTGCACAAAATCGCGCGCCAGTTCGATCCCCTGCCCCTCGGTCATCTCGCGCGGAATGGCGAACTCAATCTCGCGGGCGAGCTGCGCGTCCTTACGGATCTCCGCCGCCTCGACATCGTTCCAGAGCTTTTCGCGGTCGCGCCATTCCTCCGGCGCACCGTCCGGTAGCAGGATTTCGCTGTGAGCGACACCGGCCTTGTTGGAGAAATCGTGGCTGCGTCCGAGCCGTTCATCGTGCAAGCGATCGGCCGAACGATAGGCCGCGGCGGCAACCGCACTGCTGCCGAAGCCGCGCGAAATGACTTTTGCCGAGAAATGATAGATCGCCATGAGGGCTATCCATTTACAGCAAAACGAGCACGTCGGCACGACGTATAAGCGCGCCCTCTCACGATTTCATCGCGCTCGGGATCACAAAGTCGCAAGAGATTTCAGCTGCTTGAACGCGACTGCGACTCCGCATAGCTGGTTCGTCCGACCCCAACAAACGGAAGGATAGACGATGCGTAAACCGCGCGATTTTGATGCAGAGCTCCAGGCGCTCAACGACAAGGCGAAGGCGCTCAAGATGAAGAAGCAAGGTCAGCTCGGCGAGCTTGTGATTGCGACCGGCGCGGACGCCCTGTCGATCGAACAGCTTGCGGGCGCACTGCTGGAAGCGGTCGGTGCTGACGCATCGCGAAAGGAGGCGTGGCGAAAGAGCGGCGCCGCCTTCTTTCGCACGGGCAGCGCCCGCGCTCGCAAAGGCGCTGGCGGGAACGCGGGCGGCAGATCGCCGAGCGGCGCAGGCTCGCAACCGCCTTCAGGCGAAGCGGGCGCGGCATGACACGCGGACTTGGCAAGTGAAGCGCCGCGAGCGCACGCGCCAGCTGATCGAGCTTGGCGGGCTCGTCGCCAAGGCCGATCTTATCGAACTGACGGGCGATGATCGCGCGGTCATCCTCGGGCTGCTCGTCGAAGCCGCCGCGACGCTGCGCGGCGAGGAACGCGAACAGCAAATGCTGCTCTGGCGCCGCCGCGGCAAACGAGCCTTCGAGCCCGCCACGGCGTGAGTCGCGATACGGAAGATTACCACGCGCCGCCATGTCGGTCCGATGGCGCGGGCTTGGAATACTCGACATCGCAATCGGCGCAAGGTTTCGGCGCCCAACTTGTTGTTGGGCGCCGGACTGCTAGGCGCAATCATCGGCATTGGTTCGGTGGGCACGGCATCAAATGGCCGAGCACAGCTCCATGCCGCCGCCGACGAGTTCAGCGTCGCCACCGGCCTTGCGCGCGAGCGCGGGCCGCAGGCGGGCGATTATTGGCGGCGGTGCGATGATGCACGCGCGGCGGGTTCGGCGCCGATCTATCGCGGCGATCCCGGATATCGCGATGGCCTCGATGCTGACAATGACGGGATCGCGTGCGAACCCTATCGCGGGCAATAGGAGGATTATTTCGCCTTCGCGCGCCCCCGCGCAGCAGGCTTGCGTCCGCCTCCGCGCCCCTTTGTACCCAAACCGATCTGCTTGGCCAGCGCGCGGCGCTTCTCGGCATAGTTCGGCGCGGTCATCGGATAGTCCTTCGGCAGGTTCCATTTCGCGCGATAGTCTTCGGGTGTCATGCCATAATGCGTCATCAGATGACGGCGCAGCATCTTGAGCTTTTTGCCGTCTTCGAGGCAGACGATATAGTCGGGCTTCACCGATGCGCGCACCGATACGGCAGGCTGCTCCGGCTCGGGTTCGGGCTCGGCGCGGGAAGCGAGCCCGGCAAGCGCCTCATGGACCGAACGGATCACGAGCGGAATATCCGATATCGCGACGCTGTTGTTGCTAACGTGGGCGGCGACAATGTCGGCGGTCAACGTGACCAGCGTTTCGGAATCTTCCATTTCCATTTCCCCTCGGCAGCAGGCCGGATTACTTCGCTTGGCGCTCTAGCAAGGCAATGCGCTCGGAACAAACGGCATGAACCGCGCGCCCCAATTCCTCAACGCGCTCGCCGAGCCATTGGAGCTCGTCTTCGCTGATGCGGTAATGCTTGCTGTAGCGCGCCTTCACATAGGCTTCCTTGAGCTTTTCGAAGCGCGCGCGGTCGGCTTTCAACTCGCGCGGCCAAGCATCAACGAGACGCATGTCGATGCGCTCGGCTTGCGTGCGGAGGAAACCGAGATTGTGAACATGGGGGGTATAGAAAGTGCAGACCAGAAGGACGCAATGATAGAGCGTCTCAGTCGTCTGATGAAGTTCGAACGCAGTTTCTTTGAGGTGCCCCTTCTCAAGCCCAAACTTCGCAAAGTCATGGCGGCGCATTGAGGCAGCAAACCACTCGTCAAAATACTCCCGCGCCATATCGAGAGCCTGCTGCGGGGTCTTCGGCTTCGGGGTGTGGAGTTCCTTGTCGTCGAACTCGTAGAGCGCGATGCCGTCCTTCGCGATGTCCATGAAGAAATAGCGGCCATGCGCGAGGCCGTCGTTCACCTCCTGCATCGTGTGGACGATAAAGTTCACCGGCGTATGCAGCGTCTTGTCGATCGCAAGCTCGCGGTTGAGCCGGTCCTCGACCTTCAGCCAGTAATCGACCTTGTCGGTAAGCCGCTTGTCGCTGACGATGATGAGCAGATCGAAGTCCGAGCGATAGCCCTTCGCGGTGTGCGGCTCATCGACCCAGCCACCGCGAGCATAGCTGCCGTAGAGGATCAGCTTCTCGATTCGGCCCTTCTTCTTCCAGTTCATCGTGGCGAGCGCGATGCTGTCGGCGAATTCCTCGAAGATGATATTCTTCACGCGCTCGATTTCGCGCTGCTTGTTAGCCGGAAGATGATCGAGGTCGGTACGCATCGATTTCACCCTGTAATTGCGCGGGCCGGATGGCAAGCGCCATCCGGCCCGCGCGGCTTCCTAAAGCCGGAATCGCCACCACCATGGATCCTTTTCATCCATGAGCTTCATCATGATGCGCAGGCTGGCCGCAAAATGCGCTTCGACGTCGGCGACGCTGATGTTGAAGCGGGCCGCGATCTGCGGATAGGTCATCTCCTCGACGCGGATCGCGAGAAAAACCTTGCGGTCCATGCCGTGCATCCGATCGACAACGCGCTCGGCGCGCCACAGGCGCAGCCGGTCTTCTCGTGACATAGGTTCAGTCACCCTTCACTCTCCTTCCCGCCAAACGCACCCCGGCCCGGAAAGGGGGCGGAGGTGGGCGGCAGGAAGGAGCCGGCAGACCCGCATCATCGGGCGTGCTGCATCCGAAGGACCGGAACGCAAGAGGAGGACCCGCAAGGGTTGCGGCCCGGCCGGGCGGGGCTAAGGCGAGTGACGCCCATCTCCGTCCCCCGCCGTGCCGGGGCAGACAACGCCGCCGCTCAAGCGGCGACCGCATGAGCGCCAACGGCGCCTTCCAAGCGCGACTCGGACAACGCCGTGCCAGTTATGGCGCGTCCGTTGAGGGCGCGACCATCGCCGATGGCCGCATCGGCCATGTGCGAGACGCTATGAGAAGCCGCTTGCAATTTTTCTTGGGATACTCTGGCGCGCTGTGGCGAACTCTGGCGAACTCTAGTGGACCATGGGAAAGAAATTACGGTATTTCAGAAGTTTGACATTTGGAAACGGCGTGCCTTCCTAGTCTTCATAGCGGTGCAAATCCGCTCAGCAGATGGAGAAGTTCGCCATGTCATATCAGTCCCCCTTACGCTTGATGCGCCTCGATGAAGTGCTGGGCCTCACCGGGCTCAGCCGCGCGACCCTCTACCGCAAGATCGCTGCCGGTACTTTCCCTGCGCAGCACAAGATTGCGGAGCGTTGCTGCGGCTGGCGCGCGGGCGCCGTCGATATCTGGCTTCGCAATCCGATGACCTTCACCGTCACCGACCTGCCGTGTGATCTCGTCTGAGCCGCAACACGCAAAAGCCCCGCACCGCCGAAGCGGTGCGGGATTGAGGGTCGGCTCAGTCGGCCGGGTTCCAGATGATCGCATGGGCATCGTCGCTGTCTTGCCCGGCGGCGCGGCCGAGGTTGGCGTAAATGCGGCGCGGCCCGAACTCGGGGGCAGCCAGGGTCAGCGACACGAAAGGCTTGCCCGATGCTTCGCCGATGCGGATCCAGCCGGCCCCGATCTCGACGCCGTCGGAATAGACCCGGTAGTCGGGCTGGACATCGCCGTTCTTCGCGGGGTTGGGGCGGATTTCGATTGCCGCGCGGATGCTGAGCGTCCTGAGCTGGCCCACGAAGCCATTTTCGATGGTGCCGTTCACAAAACCGATAGCTGCCATTGGTCGTCTCCTTGAATTTGCCGCGGGACCATCCCTGCGACATGGGCGGACCAGAGACCGGCGCATGAGGCGCCCCGCGAACCCGTCAGGGCCGCAGCAAAGCGGAGGAGTGCGGCGGCGCGATTATTTGAAAGCGCAGCGACCGCGAGGAGCGTGCGCAGCACGCGGGGAAATAATTGCGCCGCCGCACTTTTGCGGGGCGCCGCGCCGGTCCAGGTCAATCGCCCGTCGCCGGGGACGGTCCTTGGTCGAGTTCGAGACGTCAGAGCCGCTGGCGTGGAACGGTACATAAAGGGTTCGTAGGCACTACCGCGAACGCGAACCCGCCGAATTCGGAACTCACCACGTCGACGTCGCGGCCCCGCCTATGAGGATCGATCCTCAAGCGCGACGAGCCGCAGTCCCGCATTTGAACAGTGCGCGCGGCATTTTGACGCTGATTATTGCTCTACAGCGGGTCTTTTTGTCGCATTCGTACAATAACTCTCGCCCCGCTGCGGGCATTTGCCGCGGCAACATGATCTTCTGCCGAACGGTCGCTACGCGACCCACGTGATCGTTCGGCGGTGGGGGCGATGGTTTGCGAAAGCGTACATCGTTGTGGGGCGGTGCGAAGCTGGTCTTCGCGCCGCCCCCTTCTTTTGGCCCTTCGCGCGCCGTTGCCGTTTGCGGCGGCGGCGCGCCAAAAATGACAACGCCGCGCCGACCTGCAAGGTCGGCGCGTCATCATCCGGCCGACGAAAATTGAGCGGGCGACCATAGCCGCCCGCTCGATGCGATCATGCCGCCAGCCGCTGCTGCTCGCTAACTGGCATTTCCTGATCTTCGGAAGGATCGGCAGCCACCTCTGCGGCGAGCGCATAGCGCACCCGCGCCGCCGCTGTCACACTGCCGACCCCACCGCGCGCGGTGTAGGCGGTCGGCGGGAACGCCATCCACCGGGGAACCCACGGCTCAACCTTGGCCCGACCATTGGTACCCGAAAGGCAATCCGCGATGATCGATTTCAGCGCCTTCGTCTTTTCTCCGGCGTTCGCCGCTGCAACCTCGGCCCCCGCGACCTCGCCAGTGATGGCGAGCAGCACTTCGCGGTCGCGCAGCTGGTCGAAGAACGCCGCGTCGGCTTGCCAGTGCTGGCGCATGTCGGTGCCGAGGTGAAGACCTATCATCTCGACCGCCTCGCTGCCCGCCTGCAAGGTCTCGCCCATGACGATCGCGACGATCTCCATGACCACCGGATCGGGGAGTTCGAGCAGCCGCGCGAACAGCAGCGCAAAAGGGGGTCGGTTCAAGCCCTCGCGGGTGACGGTCGGCGCATCGTCGTCGAAGCCGAGCACCGCGAGCACCGCGCGGCGCTTGGCATCGAATGCCGTTTCGGCAGCGCAGGTTTCGACGCTCTCTGCGATATCTTTCTTCGGCGCCCGCTGCGCCTCGATATCCACCCGCCACAGGGCAGAACCCGCGATGACGTGCGCGAGCATGGCGCGCAGCGCGACCCCGGCATGGCTCACCAGATCGGCGCGAAGCGCCGCATGGCGATGCAAGTCGATATAAGCATTGAGCGGACCCGACACTTCGGGACGCACCGGCTTCGCATGCACGCCATCGCACCCATCGTCTCCGCCGCCGCTCGAAAGCCGCTTCGCTTCCTTGGTGGTGACATAACCTTCGTGGAAGGTCACCTCGCCGCTATCGCGGACCTCAACATAGATGCGACCGCCCTTGCGCTTGGCCGCGTGGACGTAATCCCAAGAGCGGAACCAGTCGCCGCGCGGCATGACCTCGACATCGGACCATCCCGCTTCGAGGTAATCGGCCTTGCGCGCCTCGATGGCGCCCATCTGCGTCGACCAGAATGCATCGCTGTCGGCAAAGAAACTGTCCTCGCCGAACAGGTCGGACACGATAGCAAGCTTGGCGTCGGCGACATCGAACAGGGCATGGGTCACCGCGATGGCGCTGCCGCCGAACAGCCATGCCTTGAGCTGGTGCCCGGTCGGGCAATAGGCCGCTTCGTCATCGAACAGCGCCAGCCAAGCCTTCTGCTGGCTTTTCGACGCGAGGGTCAGATGTCGCACCGTGTTCACGTGGATCTGACCGCCGCGATAGAGGGTGCGGATGCGCGGGAGCAGATTGCCAAGCGCCAGAATGCGCTTCACGGTGCGCGGCTCGAACCCGAAACTGTCCGCAACTTCGTCGACCGAGCGTCCCGCTTTCACCAGCGCCACGAACGCTTCCCACTGACTGACCTCGTCGGGCTGCACTCGCGCAAGGTTCTCCAGCATCGACGCTTCGAGCGCGTCGGCATCATCGCCTTCGTCGAGAATTGCGCACGGAATCGGCTTCACCGCCCCGCCCTCGCGCGCCACGGCATTGACGGCGGTAAAGCGCCGACGCCCCGCGACGATCTCGAACCGGCCTTCGGTACATCCCTCGACGTTGCTCGAGACAGGACCGGGCCGCACAAGCAGCGGAACGATGCCCCCCCGCGCGCGAACGCTGGGGAGCAGGTCCGACACGTCTGGGTCTTTGCCCTTCCCGCGCATGTTGGCGGCGGCAATCGACAACTTGTCCATCGGGATAAAATCGAGCTTCATGATCTTCTTCCTTTCCTTCCACCACACCCGGCCCCGGACGGCGGGGCGGGCGGCGAGGAAAGGCGACGGGACCGCGCCCAAGGACGGGACGCACCCCCAGGGCCGCAACGTAGTGGAGGAGCCGGGGCGAAGACCCGGCTTGCGCACCGGCCGAGCGGTCCCACAGCCGTGCGCCGACTGCCACGCTGTCCGTGGCCGGCCCAAGCACAGCGCCGCCGCGCTTCAGCGCGGCGTCATCCTCGGAGAACAGACGCGCCCTTGTCGCAGCCGCAGGCGCCGCGGCGTGCGCGGTCCGGTGGCGGGTCGGAAGTGGCAAAGCCACCGCCGGAGCAGCGCCGCGCGCTGCTTACTCGCCGCAAGGGCCGCGCGCCCGCGGCGCCAAGAAGCGAGAAAAGAGCGCTGCGCGGCCAACCGTGCCAACGCGCGACCTCTGGCGGTGCCTGCCGCCGCCAGTGTGCGCTCATTTGAGGCCGCGCTCAGATCGCTTCAATACCCGGTATGACAGACCGTAAAACTGGCGGGCGTGTGGTAATGGATATCTCGTTTGCGCCGTAAACCCTCAACATGGCAGGGAGCATCACTCGCAAAAGGGAATGCTGCAGCAAGCCTGATTGACGTTATCGAATGATCGCGTCTATCCGTTCTGAATGGCTGACCGCTCGACCGACTATTACAACTCGACGGCTGCGTCCTATGAGGATCTGCACGGTTTCGAGGTGGAGCATTTAATTGCGCTCAAAAAAGGTTTGAAGTATTTTCCCGGGGCCATATCCGTTCTGGATGTGGGCTGCGGAACCGGTCGTGGCTTAGCGGAATTGCACAACGTCAATCCGGATCTTGTGTTGCATGGCATCGACCCGGCTGAGGCGCTGCTGGAATTAGCCAGCAAGAAAGTGTCGAACGCAACATTACACCTCGGAAATGGCGACAATCTTCCATTTGCAGCTAGTTCGTTCGACGTAGTCGTGGCGACTGGTATCATGCACCACGTCGAGAATCCGAGTGAAATTATTGCTGAGATGTTCCGAGTAGCCCGGCTTGGCATTATCGTGTCCGACCACAACAATTTCGCCTTCGGTTCATCAAAAGCAAAAAGACTGAGGATGTTGCTGCGCGTGACGGGACTTTTGCGTGTTGCGACGTTTGTGAAGCAGGGCTTCAAAAATCAAGGATATTCGAACGACGATGGCTGGTGGTACCCGTATTCGATCTTTGACAATTACGCAGACTTCACCACGCGATCAAAAGATGTCGTAATATTTCCGACCAGGCCGGCTACAGGCAAGGACAACTTTCTGTTCGACCAGAGTCATGTAGCTATTGTCGGTCTCAAATAGCCTTCGCTTGCTGCATCGGCCGCCAATCATGTGTAAAGCAGCTCCCTCGAGGTCACTGTCGAACCTTGGAACCTTTGGCTCGCGCGGACATTCAAGATTCAGCCCGGCTTTCGCCCCTCCGCAGAAAGTCGGGCTACCGAAACATGCATGGTCGGAGCCGTCATCGAGGTAGACTTCAGCCAGCGATGCGGCGGCTGCGCGCAATCGACGCTGCTCAAAATTCGACGATAATCCGAACCCGATCCGGCGCCACGCCCGTGGCACGGGCGATCTGGTCGCGGCTCGTATCGATCAAATCCTTGATCATGTCGGGCTGGGGATCGATGAGCAGCTGCGAAACCGGAACCCCGAGCAAGCGAGCAAGGTCGGACAACCGGTCTTCCTTCGGCCGGGCTCGGCCCTTTTCCCATCCCGAAATCGATGGCCCGCTAACGCCCAATTGTTCGGCCACATCCGCCTGGCTCAGGCCTTTTGCCATGCGCAGACGCTTCAAGTTCGCCGCAAAGTTTGAGATGTTGCCGCCAGCAGGAACCGGCGCACTATCGTCTTCGCTGCTTGCTGAGGACTCAACCTCGATCGCACTGCGCAGCTGCGCTGCGCTCAGCGCAGCGGGAGATAGCGTGGTGTCGAACTGGCAGCCGAACATCTGGCCGCTAACCCAAACCAGGGTCGCAGAGACCAGTCCCGCGTGCGGCAGGTCGATGTCGATACGGTCATTGATCGCAAGCGGTGCGTCGCATTCGATGAGCAGGCCGGTCGCCGAGATATTATGTACTGTGACCGGAAGATCGGCCGCTCCCGCATGCGCGCCCCGAACCTCGAGCATGAGCTTGCGGCGCTCTGCGCGCGCAGATGCCTTGGAGGACGATTCGAAATATGCAGAAATGACCATGATCCTGCTGTCGGCCGCATGGGGTTAAGACCGTCTTAGCGTATCGATAGAATCTACATCATGCCGCGGCATTTTTCGGGTTGATAAGGTACCAGGTGCACCGCGCCAAAGCGCCCGTGAACGGCGATGGCATTGGCCACGTGCGTGTTAGAACAGAAGCTCGGAACAAGTCGTCGGCGCATCAATAAGCGCGATTCCGTTCGCTTATACTGGCGCGAGGCCATACGACTGCGCAGGCGCTGACTCAGGTAACGATATCGGGCTGGTCTCGCCCCAAATGTTCGCGGATCCCGGCCAGCTCGGACACCGCGACCGCGATGTCCGCCAATATTTCGGTCGTATCACCCGATAGATTGCCGCCAGGGCTTTGATAGCGTTCCAAATAGATGCGCAGGGTCGCGCCTGCGGTTCCGGTCCCAGATAGCCGCAACACCGCTCGCGAATCATCTTTGAAGAAAATCCGCAATCCCTGATCTCTGCTTGAAGAGCCATCGACAGGATCCTCATAGGTGAAGCTGTCCGCATTTTTGATCTCGAGCCCAGCCAATGCCGTGCCCGGCAGGTCCGTCAGAACCGACTCGAGCCGCCTCATCAAGGCCGCGGCGTCGGCTGCGGGGAGGTCTTCATAATCGTGCCGCGCATAATAATTGCGTCCAAAACGCGCCCAATGCCCGCGCGCCAGGTCAGCAACCGACAGGTTGCGGACCGCAAGGATGTTGAGCCATAGCAGGACCGCCCAAAGCCCGTCCTTTTCGCGGACATGGTCCGATCCCGTGCCAGCGCTCTCCTCACCGCAGATGGTAACCATCCCGGCATCGAGCAAATTGCCGAAAAACTTCCACCCCGTCGGGGTTTCGAAACAGGGAATCGCGAGTTCCGCAGCGACTCGGTCTGCTGCCGTGCTGGTCGGCATCGATCGGGCAATGCCACGCAAACCGCGCGCATAGGCGGGAACAAGATGCGCGTTGGCTGCGAGCATGGCGAGCGAGTCTGAGGGGGTGACATAGCAGCCCCGCCCAATGATGAGGTTCCGATCGCCATCGCCATCCGAAGCAGCGCCGAAGTCAGGGGCGGCCTTGCTCATCATCAAAGCATGAAGGTCGCGTGCATGCACGAGGTTCGGATCGGGGTGCCCGCCGCCGAAATCTTCAAGAGGAACCGCGTTCCGAACCGTTCCGGCCACGAAGCCCAAACGCTTTTCGAACAGCTCAACGGCATATGGCCCGGTCACGGCATGCATGGCGTCAAACGCCATGGTGAACCCACCAGCGACGGCCTCACGAATGGCTGCGAAATCGAACAGCTCTTCCATAAGATCGGCGTAATCCGTGACGGGATCGATGATCTCGACGTTCATCGCGCCGACCGGGTGGCAGCCCAGCTGCTCGAGATCGAGGTCGGGATCCTCCACCGCGAGCCACCGGTCGATCGTCAACGAGCGGGCGTAGATTGCGTCGGTGACCTGCTCGGGCGCTGGACCGCCGTTGGCGCCATTATATTTGATCCCGAAATCGCCATCCCGGCCTGCGGGATTGTGACTGGCGGACAGGATCAGCCCACCGCTCGCTCCTGATTTGCGAATCAGGTGACTGACCGCAGGCGTCGACAATATACCCCCGCGACCGACGAGGGCGCGGGCGTATCCGTTGGCCGCTGCGATGCGGATCGCCTGCTGAATGACCGTTCGGTTGTAATAGCGACCATCACCACCGATGACCAAAGTGGCACCCTCTGATCGCGCAACCACGTCAAATATCGATTGCAGGAAATTTTCTGCATATCCGGGCTGTTCAAACACACGCACCTTCTTGCGCAAACCGGAGGTTCCCGGTTTCTGATCGGCGAACGGCGTCGTTGGAAAAGAGATGGTCGGCACGTATCGGATCCCCTCGGCAAAATCATCTAGAGCGAAGTGTTGGCGTCGAGCTGCAAATGCCGAGGACACGCGCGCCTGGCTCTCGCGCCCTGCAGTCGATTTTAGCGTCCGGTCAGTCGATCAGGCGAGGGCGCTCATCGACCAGCCGGGGTTCTGCGACGTCACCCTTGAGCTTGTGGTTCGGCATAAGGATACCGCCGCCCTTGACGGCGATCACGCTGCTCGGTGCCGAGCTCAATTCGCCGCGCAGCGGCGCCTTCAGCCCAGACGACGGAGCAGGCGTCGCTGCAACTTCAGGTAGGGCAGCAAGCGGCAGATCAGCCAAATCCAACCCACCCGGAAGCACTGCTGAACCCAGCAAATAGCCGGAGAGATTGGCGGCGGCACCGGCAGGAATGAGCTCCGCATTGGCATAACGATTGACGAACGCGCGCGGCGTGCCGTTGCTGCCGCTCCAGCGGTAGAATATGTGCGAACCGACGGTGCGCATCTTGGTCAGGCTGCTGCTCCAATAAGGCACGACATAAGTCGTATGATAATGGGTCGCATGGCCGACTGCCGGTTCGACATATCCGGAAAGGGCGGCCGTCGCGACCGACCGGGCGCGAAGCCAGCCGCTTGCAGAAGGGCGCCGCCGCAGCGAGCCGTCGCAGGTAAAGGTGAATTGGCAACCGGTCGCGCGTTGCGACCCCTGGAACACGACCCCGCATACGGAGCTCGGATAGGCAGGGTGCCGCATGCGGTTGAGAACGACCTGCGCCACCGCACGTTGCCCGGTCATGGTTTCGGACGCCGCCTCATAATATACCGCCGCGGTCAGGCAATCGATCGCGGAAAGCTGCGCAGCGCCGGCCGTCGCCTGGGACAGAATCGCAAAGGGCTTCGCGGGCAAGATCGGCTCGTCGGAATCAGGCACCGCCGCATTGATCTCGGCAGCCTGCAAAGGGGCGATTCCCTCGCGAAACTTGAAGGCTTCGGGCTCGACTGGTGACCGCGTAGCAATTTCCCGCCCGGCCTTCGACACTGGGTCCGGATCCATGACTGTCGACGTTGAAACATAGATGGCTGCGATCGCCACAACCATAGCGAGGCCGCAGGCTGCCAGCAGCACAATCGTCCCCCAAGATTTGCCGAATCGAGACATGACGCCGTGCATTAGCGGGTGGCACCTAAGAAAGGCAAAAGGGCCGACCAATAGGCCGACCCTTCTGCTTATTTCGAATTAGGCCGCAGTCGAGCTCAGGCGAACTGAAAGCGCACCTGGGTCTTCTGGCGGCGACGCATCGAGAAGCCGACCGCACCGAGGCCAAGCATCATCAGCATCCACGTGCCCGGTTCGGGAACGGCCGAGAAAACGCCGGCAAAACGAAGACCCGCGGGATTGCCGCTGCTGCCCGGATCATTCTGCACGGTGACCTCAAGCAGATTGTTCGAACCGGCGTTCAGGCTCGCATACTGGACATTGAGGGCAGTGCCCGGTCCATTGAACTGCGAAGCCAGGCCATTGTTGTTCGCATACAGCGTGACGCCGTTCAGAACGATCGACAGAACGCGATTGTCCGACCAGAAATTGGCGGTCAGGTTGGCCAGCGTGGCCACTTGGCCGAGACTGAAAACGGCGCTGTACACCACCGTACCAGCGGGCTGGTTGGCGAGACCATTGCTGGTCGGCGTGATCCAGCGCGCACCGTCATTGTTGCCGTTGGTACCAGCCGGAGCACCGCCGCTGAACCAGTTGGGATGGATCTGGGTCGGAATGAAAGCCAGGCTTTCGTTCGGGCCGACAGTCCACATCGGGTCAGCGGTGCCAGGGGCGCCCTGACCGGTGCTGACGTTTACGGTGGCCGCAGCCTGAGCTGCAGTCGCGGGGAGCGCGAGCGCCACCAGCGAGAAGGCAAGTGCTAAGGTATTTTTCATGTCCGACATCCCCATTCTAAAAGGCTGAATTCAAATAAAGCTCACACGAAGATTCTTGCGGCGGCGAAGCGAGAAGCCGACGGCACCGAGGCCAAGCAGCATCAGCATCCATGTGCCCGGCTCGGGAACCGCGCCGGCGGCATCAAGGAGGAGATAGCTGCTGATGATGCCGTCACCGACGTTCCGGACGCTGGCATTAAGCGCGTAGGAACCCGTCGAAGGGGCGGTGAAGCTGACCCTGGTCCAAGGCCCGGCCTGACTGGTCGCAGCGCTCACCGACTGGCTGAACAGCGATGAGTTGGCGAGGTTGGTGAAGTCGAAAATCCCGAACGCGCCCGAATCGTTGAACTGCGTTTCGCCGGGGTTTTCCGTGGTGGCGAAAGCCACCATGAAGCTGATGGTTTCGTTCTGATTGAGATTGAAGATCTGCGTCAATACGGTCGCGATATTCTGGGCGCCCGTCGCAAGAACGGCAAACTGAGCCCCTTCCTGCGCTGTGTAAGGCGTGAAGACGCCCCCGCCGTTGAATGAAGTGACGACCTGAACGAGGCCGGCGTTGTTGGTGGCCCAGCCTGTCGGTGCCCCCGGTCCGGCCGGAGAGGCTTCAAACCCGCCGTTGATAAGCGTGCTGGCTGAAGCGCCGCTGGGCAGAGCGATGGCGGCTGCGAAAGCTGCGGCAATCGAGAAAAACTTCTTCATCCAACTCACCCCTTGCGAACGTCCGATGCCCTCCTGGGATATCCAAGAGAGGAGCGTCGCCTCACAGACAGAAGCCAATCCCGGAAAAGCGGGACACTTCGCGCCTCGGCCAAAGCATTCGGCCCGGACTCCCAACTGCTTGGATGTCCAGCATTTCTTCGACCCGATGTGCGCGAAACCCGCAGAAAGTCTGATGCCTTCTTGCGAGGCTGAGCTATTGATGATTCGTTAAGCAATGTCAATGTGATGTTAAGTCGATAACCGAAAGCATCGCGATTCATCCGACTTCATTGTCAGCCCTGAAAGCGCTATCCAAGCTGTAAAATATTGAAAATAGGCGGTAATTATTGAACCACAAATTTGATTCGCTAGCTCGCATTTGCGATGAGCCGATTCATGTTTCATTGTGGCACAGACATTATCCGCACCCTTTCAACATCAACCTAAGTGATTTTCAATTCGGGTCCGGCCTGCCGTTGGCTAAGCCGCAGATCTCGATTAAGAAATTGAATCAAATCGAAACTTTTTGGAATTTTTCAATTGTCAGATCGCGCTCGCCCTGACCCGCTATCCAGTGACAACCAGACACGCAGCCACATTTGGTGCCGCCCTGAAGTCGCTGTTAAGCGACTCGCCGCGGCAGGTCAGAATCGGGAGGTCGATGGTGCGCGGGTGCTAGCGGCACCTCGGGCGAGCGATGTCAGTCGCTGTAATAACCGTCGTATTTTCCGCCATAGCCGTAGGGATCACCCGAGCCGCCGGTAAAGCGATTGAAAATGGTGCCCAAAAGCGGCGTGGGATGCAGGAGCTGAAGCGAGCTCTGCAACTGCTTCTTGGTCGTCACACCCTGCTCGACGACAAGCAAGATACCATCGAGTTGTTCGGCCACAAGGATTGCATCATCGTTGGCAAATACCGGCGGCAAATCAAAAATGACGACGGCGTCCTCGCCAAGTGCCCGGGCACGCGCGACCAGGTCCAAGAGGCGGTCGCTGACCATCAGCTCCGCCGAGTTCACTGGGGCTGGAAAGGTCGGATACACAACGAGGTTGCTCGCTCCGATGCGCCGCCCGATCTGCGACAAGCTCAGTTCGTCACCAAGCAGATATTCGGTGACGCCTTCGGAACCCTCGAGTCCGAAGATATCAGCGATGGTCGCCCGCCGAAGATCGAGATCGATCAACACTGTCCGCCGGTTCGATAGCTGACTCATTGAAGCTGCAAGGTTGGAAGCCACGAATGACTTGCCGGCGTTGGGCGCAGGCGAGGTAATTCCGATCAAATGCCCACCGGTTTCTGCAAGCTTCTTGATCAGCTGCGCACGGAGAAGGTTGAACGGGCGAGACCGGGCATCCTTGGATTCAAATCCAACGAGTTTGGCGCTGATTTCAGGCTGTTCGACATCCGTTACCTCCCCGATACCGGGCAGCGGCGAAACATCCGGACGCCCGGCAAGCGGGGTGGGACGATTGGTCAGGCTGTTCATCGTTTCGTTCTAGCTGCTTGCGCGGTTCAGTAAGCGACGCGGACGGGGAAGAAGTGCCAACAACCGTTCGAGCCGCGTTTTCGGCGCCATATCCACCGGATCGATCGTCGGGATCGAAACAAGTGGCATCTCCCCGGTGACTCCGCGAATATCGAGCATGTCCCGGATCGGACGGTAATATAGTTCCACGAGAAGGATCAGGAACAGGCCGAAGCCGAGGCCGAACACAAGGCCCCCCGCAATCAGCAATGGCCGATTTGGTGAATTGGGATCCTCAGGTACGACCGGCGGGTCGATCACCGACAAACGCTCGCCCTTTTGCTCGCTTTCCGCCTTGGCACTCGCCTGTGCCGCCAGCAGTCGGGTCGACACGCTCTCATATTGCGTGTTCAGCCCTTCAAGCTTCTGTTGCTGCTGGGCGATCTGCTCCTGCACGAGCGGGGCGCGCGCCTGCGCGCTTTGGGCCGCCGACAGCCGCCCAAGCTCCTGTGCCTTTACAGATTGAAGCGCGGAGATCTGGGCATTGTTGGAAGCAATTTGCTGGTCGATCGTATCGGCGGGCAGCTTGGCCTGATTGCTCGCTGCGAGGCGACGCGCTTCGGCAAGGCGGCGCCTCGCGATGCCAATATCAGGATGGCCGTCGGAATAGCGCGCCTGCGCGGCGGCCAACTCGGCTTCGGCGCTCGCTACCAGGGGATCGCGCTCTGCAGACGACTTGCGCGCCTCGCGCTGCGCCGCCAACAATGCATTATCGCGCTGCAGGGCGATGATCTGCGCGTCATAGCTGCCGCTCGTTCCCCCGATCATCATCATGCCGGGGTTCGAGAGTGCGAAGCCATTCTGTGCTTTGATCGTTTCGATCGAGGACTCAAGCTCCGCCATCTGACTTTGCAGGGCTGCCGCCTGATCCGTCAAAAACTGAACCGTGTTGGTCGCCTGCTCCGAACTTCGGGTGGCGTCGATCAGCAGCACCTGTTCGGTCATGTCCTGCGCAACCGCCTGGGCGGGAGCAGCCTCTTTATAATCAAAGCTCAAGGCGAACGCGATCGTCGAGGACCGTCCCGCCGCTGCCCGTTGCAGCTCCGCCGACACCGTTTCGATCGAGGTCGAACTGCGCATCTTCTCGATAATCTCGGACAAGGATTTGCTCGACCGCTCGTCGGCGTAGAGTCGGTGTTTCTGGATCAGCTCGATCAGTCGCGGCCGACTGAGAACCTGCTGCCGGATCTTTGCGATACGCTGGTCGACGATGTCGCCGTCCTGCGCCCCGACTACATCTTCGGGAAGCTGCGGCGATTCGACGAGCAAGGTTGCCGTCGAGCGGTAAACCGCCGGCAGGGTGAAGGCTGCGCCGATGCCCGCGATAAAGCATAGGATCGTCGGAAACAGCAGCCAGCGGTAACGCTCGCGGATGATGGTCGGAAGATGCGCGAGCAGATTGCCGCCCTCTTCTTCGTCCCTGTCGTACCGATCGCCGCTCATCGCGTATTTCCAAATTTGAAAACTATTCCCAACGCGCCCTGAATATTCGAGCGGCGCGCACCAAGATCGTCGGATGTGTCCGAATAACCGGCACTTGCAAACAATCGCGTCCGCTCGTTGAGCAATCGCTCGTAGCGGGCATAGCCGCGAACGCTTTCGAAATCACCCCCGGCACCTGCAAGCGGCGCGGATGCCACCGAATAACTTCCGCCCAGCTGCACCGTTTCGCGCTCTGACAGGCGCAGGGAATAGGTGGCGCCCGCCGAGGTCTGCTTTCGTACGCCGCCGATTGCCGAAGGCAGCACCTGGCGAGAACCATTGACGCAAAAATTGCTCAGCGAACCCTTATGGCAGAGCGTGACATTGCCCGCGAATGTGGTCGACGTATCGCGGCCCACGGCGAGATTGGTCCGGGTGAAAGCCACCCCGAAGCTGCCCGACGCCTGAAGCCGGGCGCCCAGCAGTGCGCTTACGGACAATTGCGGCGATAGCGTCCTGGCATCGCCAACGCGCGTGTCCCGGAAGTTGCTGATGCTCGCATCGACAAGGCCCCCGATCATGAAACCGTCATTGATTCGGCGCGAATAAGCGAGCCGCTGCGATGCATAGTCGGAATCTTGCAGACGCGCCGCGCCATAGCGATTGGCCCGTGCCGAACTCGACCAGCGAATCTCGTCAAATTCGCTCGGAGTGTAGCGCAAGGTTGCGTCCGCAGCCGCCTGATTGCGACGTTGCCGGTCGCCCAGCAAAGTGATGTCATTGTCGATCGGCAGGGGAAGATCGCCCGAACCCACTTCATCATCCACACCGATCGGACCAACGAAATCGGTCGTCGATACGCTGCTCGAAATCGAGAAATTCGCCGTCGCATCGAGACGTTCGCTGATGCGGTGGCTGGCAGCCACGTTCGCCGAGAGATTCTGCGCTGAATCATAGCGGCGCATATATTCGACATGCTCGACCCGCCCCGATACCTTGAGGCTGCTGATGCCGTCGGAGCGATAAACGCTGGGCGCGAGCTCAAGCCGGAATGAGGCCGTTTCGGTGTCATTGCCAAAGGCCAGAAACGGGTTGCTGTCGTAAGCCGTCGAGGCCGTGACAGACACATCGCTGCCGGTCTGGGCTGCTGCAGGACAGGCAGAGAACAACACGGCGGCCCCCACCACGAAAAGACCGCGGATCCTTACGCCGATACTCGCTTCGCAGGACACAATGAATATTCTCATGGCACGATGACGGTGTCACCGCTTTCGATCATCGGAATGGCTCGCACCGCCTCGGCACTGATCGACTTGCTTCGCAAAATGCCCGAAAGACGCGCCGGAATCGTCACGAGGCCGCTCTCGGCCTTGCGGATGATGACAATGCTGTCGAGACTGGCGAACTCGTCGGTGCCGCCCGCCAGCGTCAGCGCCTCGAGCAACGTCACGTAACGCCCGGGCGTGAACGTACCAGCGGATTTGACCTTTCCGATCACCGAAAATTGCAAACCTGCCGGGTTGCGCACAGCCACCGTCACATCAGGGACGTTGCCATCGACATATTTTCCAGCCAGCCCGGCGGAAATAAACTGCTCGATTTCCTTGGTGGTTCGACCGGCGCCCTGGATCGATCCGACCAGCGGAAAGCTTATCGATCCGTCTGGCAGAACTTTGACGGTGCGCTGCAGCTGGTCCTCGCGCCACACATTAATCTCGAGCTCGTCGCCGGGATTGATACGATACACCGGCAGATTTCTGGCAGCGGGAGTGGTGCTCGCCGCCGCCGGAGCGGCCTGCAGTGCCGCGAATGCTAAATGGTTGGCGCTTGCCGGGGACGCGCACATGGCGGCGCCAAGACAAAATAATGCTGACGCAATCTTCACTTATCACCTCTAACGGAAACGCAGCGCCCCAGCGAATGGGGCGATTGGACTGACTCAACGCGGAAAGTCAACCGGATTAACCCAAGCTTCTCTATCAATTTTTATGTTAAAGCCTAAGCGAAAACATCATAGCAATTAAGTTATTTAACCAGGCAGACGCATTGAACCTCCTCCCCGCTTCCCGGCGCCTGAAAGTCGCCTTGGCTGGCACGGCCCTCTTGCTCACGCTCGCGGGCTGCACCGACGCATTGCAGTCGGCTGCCGATGATGCCTCGGCGGCGGAGTCGCAATTGGCAGCCGGAAACCTGGACGAAGCGCGTCAGAGCATCCGACGCGCAATCGCGGCGCGCGACGATGTCGCGGGCTATTATGTTCTGCTGGGACGAATTGAGCTGCGCGCGCAGCGACCCGCAAGCGCCTTCAACGCCTATTCCATGGCGCTGGATTTGCAGGCGGACAATGCCGAGGTGCTGCAAAGCATTGCCGAGCTTGGCCTGCAGACGGGGCGAATTCGGGAGGCTGAAGAAGCCGCAGACAGAATGTTGCTGCTCGTCCCCGGCTCCACGCGCGCGATGCTGGTCAAGGGTTTTATCGCGATCGATAACGGGCAACTTGACGACGCGCGCCGGATGGCCACGCAAATCCTTGCCACAAATGCGAATGACGAAGGGGGTATCATCCTCTCGGCGCGTATCGATGCGTTGCAGGGAAACATCGCTAAGGCGATGACGGACATCAACCGCGCCATCTCGGCGATCGGCGAGACCGATGCCCTCAACGTCACGCTCCTCGAGATTTATCGCGTTCAGGGCGATGCGAAGGGGATGCGGCGCATTTTTCCGCTCATCCTGAAAAGCATGACCGAGGACGCGACCTACCAGATCGATTTCATCAACCTCCTCTACAAGAGCGGCGATGTCGCTGCGGCGCGCGCGGAAGCGGTCAAGGCGATTGAATCCAAGCCCAATGACACCAGCCTCCTGCGAGCGCTCGGCGAGTTGTGGAATGAATATGACCGGCGCCCATTGTCGGCCTCGCAGCTTGCTTATCTAGGGGAAAGCGGCACGCGAGCTTCGCAGATAGCGCTTGCCCGTTTCTATCTCAGCCATGGCGAACATGAAACCGCCCGACGGCTGCTGATGCGTCCACACAGCAGCGGCGTCGTCGAAGCGCAGGGACTGATGGCAAGGGTGTTGCTGGCGCGTGGTGACGCCAAGCGCGCCGAGGCGCTTGCCGAACGGCTCCTGGCAATCGATGCCCGCAACGAGGACAGCTTGTTGGTTCGCAGCGCGCGCCATCTCGCCGCCGGTCGGACCGATCGCGCGATTGAAGACGCCAATATCGTGGTGTCCGACTCGCCCGAAGAATATTTGGGTTATGTCGCGCTCGCGGATGCCTATAGGGCAAAAGGAAGCGGCATACGGGCGCGGCAGACATTCGAGCGCGGCGTTGATGCATTGCCGCAAAGCCGGATGCTCGTCGATGCATATCGGAATTTCTTGTTGGCCGAGGGGGATACGGCAAGAGTGGTTACGCTCTATCAAGATCTGGCGATGGCGAAGCCCTCTTCTGTCCCTGCGTGGGCAGCATATTCGCGGGTGTGCGCCGAGTTTGGCGACGCCCTGTGCGCAGCCAAGGTGACGAGCGGCCTCGCCCGCGCAAAGACGAGTTTTGCGGTCGATGACCGGCCAGGAACGCCGCACCGGCGAGGCTTGTTCGCACGCATAACGCCGGAGCAGATTTGCGCGGCGACAGGTGGCGTATGCACGGGAAGCTGAGCCCCCCGCCCAGACGGACCAACGGCCATATTCGCTTCACATCGAATGTGTTGCGGTCGCTCGGCATCGTCAACGATATCGCGTGCTTCCTGTGCGCCTATGTCCTGGCGATGATCGCCTATGATCTCACGATCGGCTATTATTATGATGCGCGATTGCACCGGACCGGCGCCATCATTCTGTGCATCAACTATTTTCTGATCCGCGTCTCGCGAGACGGTTATGCCGTAATCAAGGGGCAAGGCGAGGATGTCGGGGGAAGCTCACTGGCCGACTTTTTGTTGGCGTCCGGGCTCACCACCCTCGTTATCCTCCAGCTTGAGATGATGCGCGAATTCTCGCGGGGCTTTGCGCTCTATTTTATCGGTTTCAGCATGATTGCCCTTTTTCTGAGCCGTATCCTGTTCCGCAAGCTGATTTCGAAACTGATGGACCGCGGCGTCGTAGGCCAGCGAGTCGCGATCTATGCCGACAGCGCGAAGGGCGCCGAAAAGGTCGCCAAATTACTTGAACTTGAACGCCTGCCCCACCTCAGAATCATCGGCTATGCCGACGATCGCAGGCAGGTCACGCCCGACGAACGCGAGCTGGCCTATCTGGGCGGCTTCGACGCATTGCTTCAAATGGCACGAGAGGGGCAGCTAGATCAGGTGATCCTCGCGCTACCGCAGATTCGTCAGGACCGGTTGGAATATATCGCCGATACGCTGAGCGCGGCCTCGATCGACCTTTGCGTCCTCCCCCGCGAGACGCTGGAGCTGAAAACGGGATATCGCGTCAATTTCCTTGGTTCGTTGCCGGTCTTTGCGATCTGGCAACAGCCCATTCGCGACGTCGACGGCATCGTGAAGGAAGTTCTCGACCGCGGCTTGGCAGTCATCGCCCTTGTTCTGCTCTCGCCCATCCTCTTGCTTACCTGCCTTGCAATCCGGCTGGAGAGTAAAGGTCCGATCCTGTTTCGGCAAAAGCGGTTCGGATTTAACAATAACGAGATTTCGGTGCTGAAATTTCGCTCGATGTATATCGACCGGCAAGACACCAGCGGCGCGGAACGCACGCAGAAGAATGACCCGCGCGTAACGCGTGTCGGGCGCTTCATCCGCCGCACGAGCATCGACGAACTGCCGCAGTTGTTCAATGTCCTCAAGGGCGACATGTCGCTGGTTGGGCCGCGGCCGCACGCCACAATGATGCGCGTCGGCGACAAATATTATTTCGACGCGGTGAAGGGCTACACGGCCCGCCACCGCGTCAAACCCGGTATTACCGGCCTTGCGCAGGTGCGCGGCCTCCGCGGCGAGATCGCAACCACCGAGCGCGCCCGCAAGCGTGTCGAGTATGACGTCTATTATATCGAGAACTGGTCGCCATTGCTCGATATCCGGATCATGATCGAAACTGTGCTGAAGCTGATCTGGGACAAAAATGCCTACTGACGTGGCGCAGGCACCGTCCCACTTTCTCGGGATCGACTTCGATACGGTGACCTATCAAGCGGTCGGCGAAGAACTCGGCCGCCTTTCGCAGTTACCCGCCTTCTCTTTCGTCGTGACGCCGAACGTCGACCATGTTCTGATGCTGCATCCGTCGTCACCGGTCCCCGCCACGCTCGCGTTCCAGCAAGCCTATGCGGCTGCCGAGATGCGCCTGTGCGACAGCCGCATCTTGCAACGACTGGCGCGCCTGCATGGCGTCACACTGGAGGTCGTGACGGGAAGCGATCTGACCGCGTATCTGTTTGAGAGCGGGCAGCTTGACGGGCGCAAGGTTGCGGTCATCGGGGGCGACGCGGCTATGGTTCCCGAGCTTCATGGACGCTTCCCGACCATCGAGATCGTCCAGCATCGGCCGCCGATGGGGGTGCTACGCGACGAGCGCGCCAGCGAGGAAATCATCCGCTTCATCGAGCAAGAGCGGGCCCATTACGTGATGCTGGCCATCGGCGCGCCCCAGAGCGAAATCATTGCGCACCGCTGCCTGCTCGCGGGCAAGTCAGTGGGGGTCGGACTCTGTATCGGCGCATCAATCGAATTTTTACTCGGCCGAAAATCGCGTGCTCCTCGCTGGATGCAGCGCCTCGGGCTTGAATGGACGTTTCGCTTGCTCAGCGAACCCCGTCGGCTGTGGAGACGATATTTGGTGACCGGTCCCCGGGTTTTCCTGCTCTCCCATCGATGGCGAGCGCCGTGATGAGGCTGTCTCAATTCATGCCCCACTTGCCCCCCAAATTCTCGCTCTCATGGCCTCCTCGGCCCAAGACATGGCATGACGGTCGCCACGCGTCTGACCTGCCGGGATTATGTTTATGAAAATCGGATATCTGGTCCCGGAATTTCCTGGCCAAACACATGGATTTTTCTGGCGCGAGATTCTTCATATCGAAGCGGCAGGCGACGACGTCGTAATATTTTCTACCCGCCGCCCCAAGGATCGCACGACGCATGCGTTCTCCGAACTCGCGGCAGCGCGGACGATCTACCTTGCCGACCTGCGTTTGCGCGACGCGATGTTATGGCTAGGCGCGGCATTCGCCGCTTTGGCGCTACTTCTCCGCGACGATGTGCGACACCTACGAAGTCAAGGCGAAGGCTGGTTCAAAATCTTCGGGCTTGCGCTCGTAGGCGCGCGCCTTGGCTCTCTCTGTCGCGGTGAGAATATCGAACATATTCATGGCCACAGTTGCGCTGATGCGGGCTATGTCCTTGCGTTCAGCAAGCTTTCCGGCGGCCCCTCGTTCAGCCTCTCCCTCCACGGAGACCTCGCTGTTTACGGGCGCGGTCATGCTTTCAAGTTCGGTCATGCCAAGTTTGTAGCCTGCGTGACCGACGCGCTTCGACACCAAGTTCAGAGCCAGCTGCCTCAGCTTGCAAACGAGCCCCAGTTGATCCGGATGGGGATCGAGCACAATCCAGCGGGAAATAAAGGCGACGCCTGGAGTCCGTCGCGCGCTCTCAGGATTGTGACCGTGGCTCGCCTAAATCAAATGAAAGGGCATCGACACGCGATCGCAGCCGTTGCTGCCCTCAAGCAGCAGGGCTATGAGATTCACTATGATATAATTGGCGAAGGCGATTATCACTCGGAAATCGTCGAGTTGATCGCGAAAGCCGGACTGCATTCCGACGTCAAGCTGGTCGGCCCGCTACCCAATGACAAGATCGGCCAACGCTTGTCCCTCTATGATGCTTTTGTTCTTCCCAGCGTCGGCTTGGGCGAGGCCGCACCGGTCGCGGTTATGGAAGCCATGGGCGTGGGCATACCGGTTGTCTGTTCCATCATTGGTGGAACGCCCGAGATGATCAAGCATGAGCAAACGGGGTTCCTTTTCCCGCAAGGCGACGAGACGGCTTTGATCGACATTCTGACGCGCTTGGCGGACGATCCCGAAACAAGAAAGCGTGTCGGTAAAGCTGGACAAGATTATGCCTACAACAATTTCCTCACGTCGGTCTCCGCCGCGAAGCTAATGCACTGCGTTCGCCAATGAACCAACCAAAGCAGCGCGTTCTGGTGATTGCGGAGGCTGCCAACCCGGACTGGGTCAGCGTTCCTCTCGTTGGCTGGAACATCGCAAGCGCTCTGCGCAGCGTTGCCGATGCGCATATAGTCACACAGATCCGCAACCGAGCCGCGTTTCTAAGCCGTGGGCTTGTCGAAGGTCGCGACTTTACCGCGATCGATTCTGAAGCGTTCGCAGCGCCTTTCTACCGGATTGCAGAGCGCCTGCGGGGCGGGGACGGCAAAGGATGGACGACCATCACGGCGCTGCAATCGCTGGCCTATCCCTATTTCGAACATCTCGTTTGGCGTCGCTTCGGAAACGCGATCAAGGCGGGACAATATGATGTCGTCCACCGGGTCACGCCGCTTAGCCCGACCGCGCCGAGCAGCTTGGCGCGGCGTTGCCGAAGCGCAGGCATCCCGTTTCTTTTGGGTCCTTTGAACGGCGGACTTCCGTGGCACGCTGAATATGCTCGCGAACGGATCAAAGAGCGGGAATGGCTTTCCTACATCCGCAAGGCCTATTCCTACCTCCCCACCATCCGATCGACTTATCGTAATGCCGCGGCCATCATCGCCGGGTCGCGCCACACAATGGGCGAGCTATCGCGCTATGGTCGGCCGATGATCTATGTTCCCGAAAACGGAATAGACACCGACCGTTTCGGGTCTTCTGCCCGAAGCGCCAAGCGGGACACCAAGCTTCGGCTTATATTTGTCGGGCGCCTGGTTCCCTACAAAGGCGCCGATATTGCCATGGAAGCTTGCCGCGAGCTGTTGCAAGCGGGCAAAGCCCACTTCGACATCATCGGCGACGGGCCCGACATGGCCCGGCTAATGTCGTTGAAAGCCGAACTGGGGATTGAACAATCCGTCACTTTGCATGGGTGGAAGTCCCATGACGATGTCGCCGCATGTTTGCGAACCGCCGATGCCATGGTTTTCCCGAGCGTGCGTGAATTTGGTGGGGGTGTCGTGCTGGAAGCGATGGCGTCCGGCGTCGTGCCGGTCGTCGTTGATTATGGCGGACCGGGCGAACTGGTCACGCCTGCATGCGGTTTCGCCGTTCCCATTGGTCCCCGAAAGGCGCTCGTCCAGAAAATTGCGTCCATCGTCGCCGACATGGCCGCCGGCAAACATGACCTGCAAAGCATGTCGGTCGCCGCTGTGACGCGGATCGAGCAGCTTTACAGCTGGCAAGCGAAGGCTCGGCAGATTGCGCAAGTGTATCAATGGTTGTCCTCCCCTCAGGATAGCCCGCCCAGATTTGGCTTCTTAGAAGCGCCCAACCTATGATCACGGCGATGGCGAATGAGACGCAGATGAACGCACCGGACGTATCCGCAACTGTTCCCGATTGGAGCCGTGAACAGATGAAGGGCCGCTCGTGGGATCCCTCGCGCGCGTTGCTGCGAAGCATCAGAGATTATCAGCGGGCGCAGGGGTCGCTCGCTGGACTGCGCCGCAAATATGCCGTGCTTCGTCACCGTCTATGGTCGATGATCACCGGCGCCGATATTCCGATCAACGCCGCAATCGGCGGCGGATTACTACTTCCTCACCCGAATGGTGTGGTGATTCACCCCGATGCACAAATCGGCTGCAACTGCCTGATCTTTCAACAGGTGACGATCGGAGCGACCTCAAAGGGTATCCCCACCATTGGCGGACATGTCGATATCGGCGCCGGGGCGAAGATCATTGGCCCGATCCATGTCGGCGATCATGCCCAGATCGGCGCCAATGCAGTGGTGCGGGAAAGCATACCAGCTCATGGAATTTTCGTTGCGGCGCCGGGATTTCTACTGGAGCGGAAAAACTGACGTTCATTTATACTCAATGAGTTCGGCTTTCCTCCGCGTCACTGCGACACCCAGAAACTTCAACGCGCCATATGCTTCGGCAAATTTGCCGATAACGGTCAAAGCCGCCATCCGGAGCGGGTAGGGAAAGCGACGCCGCTCTCGCAGCCAAATGCGAAGAAACTGGCTCGGATAGGCCAACAGCGGGAGCGCTGACCATGCCAAAGACCAACCGACGAGGGCGAGGATTACCAGCAGGGCGACAATCATGGCGGGCAAGACGATACCCCAAAAGGCAAATCGCGCCGCCTGACGCTTCCAGCTTGGCAAACTCCCGGAACGATTACGCCAGACATGTTCGGCATATGCGAACCCAGCCCGCACCGTCCGGCGCCACCACTGCGCAAAATGCAGAATGTTGGCATCATGATCCCCCATCTCCGCGTCGATACGAATGATGGACCAGCCTGCACGACGCAGCCGAAGGCAGAGATCTGGCTCCTCGCCAGCGATCAGCTCCTCGTTAAAGCCTCCTGCCGCAGTTAACGTCGCAGCACGGTGCAGGGCGATCCCGCCGCAGCTTTCCGCTGCCCCGATCGGCACATTCCATTCGTCGTCGCAGATTCGATTGTACAAGCTATGATGGGGATAACGCTCGCGGAGCCGCCCGAATATTGTCGATACCTTGCTGCTCGCTCGCAACGTCGCGGCCCCGGTATCGAGCCAGCCCGGCGCCATTGTACAGTCACCGTCAATCGTCTGAATATATTCGATGCCGGCATGGCGCGCCATAAGGTGACGGATGCCGGCATTGCGCGCGCGCGCTGCCGTGAACGGTCGGTCGCTCGTCAAAGCAATGGTGTCGATACCCCGACCAGCGGCATATTCCAGGCTTCCGTCCTGCGACCCTGAGTCCACATAGACCAGCGCGGCTACGCCGTTGAGGCTGGCAAGGCAGGCTTTGAGCCTTTCCCCCTCATTCCGTCCGATAACGACGACACCGAGCTTGGGATCAGCCATGCCCATCCCGGCTCCAGCTGGGAAGATTCCCGAATGCGCCCCCAATCGAAGGCGCCGATCGCTGGGCCTCGTCGCTTCTTACCCAGAATCCTGCCTTGCTCATTCCATCAAGTTCCTTCGGAACCGCGCGCGACCGTGATGCCGACGATAGAAGAAGGCGAGGAAGCCCAATCAGAGCGTAACCGAAAAGCCAGGCGAGATTGGCACAGAGTGCGTAAGTTCGACCTCGTGCAAGAGTGAAATAGCGCTTTCGTGAACGGTACCAATAGGCAGGCCGGGCGCGCGGCCGAAGCGATTCCTCAATCCCTGTCGAAGCCCCGCCAATATGCTTTACCCGGCTGGCGGGCTCGCTCCAGACGCACCATCCCGCCTGCCGCAAGCGCTGCATAAGTTCGACTTCTTCAAAGTAGAGGAAGAAGCCGTCGTCGAACAGTCCGGTCTGCCGCAGCGCATCGCGGCGCAGCATGACGCTCGCTCCCGTGACCCAATCGACGGGACCGGCTTGCGCAATCTCGATGGTGGATGGCGGCAACGCCAGCAAACGTCGCAAAGCGCTCGTTTGAGCGCCGCGGACAAACTCGTTACGTACGGATGGAAACCGGAAGGCTGAAGCCGACTTGGAGCCATCAACTTCGAGCAGCTGGCTGCCAACCGCGGCAACGTCAGAATGATCATCGAGAACTTGCGCCAAGGCGGAAATCGCCCCCGGCTCGATCTCGGCATCGGGATTGAGGAGATAGATATAGGGAGGGAGCTGATCCCCCCGGTGCAACATCGCCTGGTTATTGGCCCAGCCAAAACCCCCGTTGAAGTCGAGAGCGAGAAGCTCGGTCCAATCACCAATATCCGAGGCGTCGAGAAACGCCCGGAGCTGCGCAACCGAGCTATCGCCCGAACAACCATCGACGAGGATGGCGGACAAATCGACACCCGCGGCGCGCTCCCGCGCCACTGCCTCAAGACATTTTTCAGTCAGCGATGCCGTGCGGTAATTGACGATGACGACCAGGATTTCAGTCACCAGGCATTGTCTCCGTGCCGTCGCCTCGCCGCGCGGTTCGTGTCCAGCCGACATCACGGCCTCTGGCAAAGCCCAAATAGACGGGAAGCTTCCAGAACAGATACAGGGGCAGTCGGAGCAACGCGCCAAGGCTGAGCCATGCCCGCCCTTCAATCATCCAATTGACGAGTACAAGGCTCAGCGCCGCAGCAATGGTCACCGCCAGAGCGGCAAAGGCGAACCAATATCCCGTGAGCAGCCCGATGGCTGCTAGCAGCAGCAGAATTGCAATGGACGCGAGCAGCAGCAACGCCAAAGGCGGGACCAGCAAATGGAGACCAAGCTGAAACAATTTTCGATTGGGCTGGGTAAATCCCTCGAAAATCGCTCGCAAACCATGAGATTTAGCGGTCGAGAGAAACCCGTGCTCCCACCGGGACCGCTGTTCCAAAGTTGCAGCTTCACTTGCCGCCGCGCTCACGACCGTCGCCTTTTCGAGATAGACCGGCGCGTCTTTGATCTGCGTGAAATACAAACCAAGCGCGAGATCTTCGACGATATTCGCAGTCGCCAAAGGCGCCTGTTCGAACTTGAGCCAGGGAAAAGCCATCCCGGTACCCGTCAGCACGGCGGCTCCCCCAAGCCGCGACGCACCGCGCTGGCGCACGACATTTTTGAACCAGAATGCGAAGTTCGAAATCTGGACCTTTGCCGATGCATCGCAGTCGGGGCTCAGGATATAGCGCGCCTGAACGACCGACTGGGTGCCGACACAATATTTGGCCAGTGCGGCGATCGACACGATATCGGTCTCGCAATCAGCGTCAAAAACAATGACACAATCGGGAGGCGAAGATCGCAAGTGTTCGCGACCGAATGCGAGCGCATAGCCCTTACCGCGCTTATCCGGATCGAGCCGCTCAATCACCGGGTGTCCGGCTTGCCGCACCAATCGAGCGGTCTCGTCGGAACAATTGTCGGCCACGACGAGAAGTCGGATGTCGTTCGATAACAACGGTCGTAGCCGCTCAAGCGTATCCAAGATGATCGAAGCCTCGTTGTGCGCCGGTATCAGGATGCACGTCGATGGAAGTGGCCCGGACACAGCAACGGGCTTCAGGCGCAGCGTACCGAGCAGCGCCTCCGCCGTGAAAATCAAAAGAACAAAGATCGGCGGCACCGCCAGCAGCCAGACGGCCCAGATTAGCATATTAATTGCATCCGATGGATGAGCGACGAAAAAGCATGTTCAACTGACGTCCATTCTGTAGGGCATCGTGCTGCGCCGCGACGCGCGCGCGCCCAGTTCGCCCCATTTCAGCGAGCTGGTCGATCGGAGCCTCGATCGCAGCCTTCATCGCGTCAACCAGCGCGTCAATCGACCCCGCGGGGATGAGCCAGCCGCAGCTCGCATCGACCAGCTCAGGCGTGCCTGCAATTGCGGTCACGACAACGGGGCGTTCGAGCGCCAGCGCTTCCATGATGACTACCGGGAGACCTTCGGCGAAACTCGGGAGGACCATGGCTCTCGCTTCGCGAAGATGCGCAATCACGACGTCCGAACTTGCCCAGCCCACCAAATGCACAAAGGCCTGCAACTGGTAGCGCTCGATCATTGCCTCAATGTCCGGTCGCATTTCGCCATCGCCGACGATCGACAGCCGGAATTGCTTGCCTTGATTTTTGAGCTTCGACGCAGCCTCGATCAGCAACGGGATGCCCTTCTGTCCGCTGAGGCGCGCTACGGCGCAGAGCTGCGGAGCCGCGGGCAGCGCCGCAGCATTCGAGCCGTCCAAGAAGCTGCCGTCGACACCGCAGCGGACCACTTCGATCTTGTGCCAATCGGCAAAGCGGCTCCAGCGCATCAACTGACTACGTCCATAGCTGCTAATCGCGACGCTAAATGCCGAATCGGCAATTTTCCCGCGCAGGTCGAGCGCGACTGGCGCATCGAATTCGTCCGGACCATGTACGGTGAAACTGAACGGGATGCCCGATAATTTGCTGGCGAGGCGGGCCACCATGGCGGGGTTTGTGCCAAAATGAGCGTGCAGATGCTCGACGCGATTTACGCGCAATCGGCGCGAAAGCGCACTTGCTTCGGCAAGATAAGCCGCTCGCCGAATTAAGGGACCGGGCTTCCATTCGACCCCCGAAAAAGCGGTTCGCATCGCGGCAAAGAAGCGCGCCGGGGAAAGGATCATGGCCCGCAACATGTCGAATAGCAGGCGAAACACGCCAAGTTGCAGCAGCACGAGCGTCTTCGGAACTTCTGCACGGTCGCGCTCATCGGGCAACTCTGCGAGCTGCGCAGGTCGGATAGAAAAACGATAGACGTCGGTCCCTTCGGCCTCAACGGCCTCGATTTCCCGGCGTATGAAGCTATGGCTGGCGGCCGGATAGCGATTGATCAAATAGGCAACTCGCACCGTTCAGCCTTCAAATGATTCTTCCAAAGTGCGACTAGGGCGTCCGGCCACCTTTGCAAGAATAGCCTGTTTTTGTTAATGATCTTTTTCGTTGGCGAAGTCGGAATGCGCCGCCTAAGCGTGGAAGCCAACCAGGTATTGAATATGACAACCAACGAACAATCTGCGCCAGGCGAAGACCGTCAGCTTCGGGCCACAATCGATCGGCGCAGCGTCGTCGTCGGCCTTGGCCTCGCTGCGGGAGCCGCATTTTCGTACTTCAACACGCCGCGCGCGTTGGCGTCCCCGATTGCCGAGGCACGCTTTCAAGGCCTCATACCATCCAAGGTCGGTGGCTGGACCTCGCGCAAAAGCGCCGAGCTGGTCGTGCCGGCAGAGGATGAAGGTCAGGACAAGCTCTACGAAAATCTCGAGACGCGGATTTACGAAGGTAACAATCTTCCGGCGATGATGTTCCTTATCGCCTATAGCAGCGTGCAAAGGAACGACGTGCAGGTGCACCGTCCGGAGGTGTGTTACCCCGCTGCGGGATTTCCGATCGTTTGGACGAAGCCGGCAACAATCGATGCTGGCAACCGCAAGCTGTTGGGGCGCGAACTCCTGGCCGACCGCGGCGGTCTCAATGAGCGGATCATCTACTGGGTGCGGGTCGGCGACGAGTTTCCGATCGGGTGGGCCGATCAGCGCCTGACCATGGCACTATCGAACGCCCGAGGCGTGACTCCCGACGGTGTGCTGTTCAGGGTATCGACGATTGAGGAAGATCCTGAGCGCGCGGCAAGCGCCCTCAGGATGTTTATCAAGGCGTTCATCGCGACATCCAGTTCGTCATTCCGCGAGACCGTCCTCTTCTGATCAATGGGGTCGGGTCGACTTCGGCTCTTCCGAAGGTCGTGTTCAAAGGTCATGAAGATGAGGCTAGATCGCCGTTCGCTACTCATAGGATCCGCTTCGGGCGCAGGCATTGCGGCACTTGGCCTCGCTGGTCTGTGGGCCGGCGGTTTCACGAGCAGCGCGGTCGAACCGCTCCCGCGGGATGAAAGTTTCCCCAAACTGCCGATCGGAATGAATTTGGCCGGAATTGCGGACTGGGAACCCGGATTTCCGTTCAAGAATCTGTTCCTCGGCGCGCGGCCTTGGCTGACACGGAATCTGAGCGGCAGCGGCGCACACGACACCAAGACCCAGTCCGCTTTTCAATATGACGACGACGGCTATCCGCTACAGGTTCCGGTCGCCGCGCCCGGGGCTCCCGAGCCGCAGACGGTCTTTACTTATGTCCCCAACGTAAGAAAGGCGGGGCGATATGTCCTGCTGTATGATGGCGAAGGCGAGATCGACGGGCTGGCCGCCACGAAAGTGGTCTCGCGCAGGCCCGGACGGCTGACGCTGCAAATGGCTCACGACGGCGAGCACCATGAAGCAGTGGTGATAAAGCGCTCTAAGTTAGGAAATCATGTCCGGAACATTCGGCTCGTTGCTGCCGAACATGAGTCCAGCGACCTTTCCAATGACCCGTTCTTGCTCGAGTTCCTCGATTTTTGCCGCCCGTTTCATTGCCTGCGTTTCATGGACTGGGCCGGGACAAACAATTCGACCGAAGAACATTGGAAGAATCGCAAGCGCCTAACCTCCTATACGATGGTCGCAGCGGCAGGCGATCCCGAGGCCGTGTGGGGTCCGGCGCCAACGCCATTCCAGCTCAGATTTTCGGGCGGTGTGGCAATCGAAATCATGATCCAGCTCAGCAATATGCTCAAAATCGATCCATGGTTTTGCATCCCTCACCGGGCGACCGATGATTATATCGCGCAATTTGCCAAACTCGTCCGGGAGAATCTTGATCCTAGCCTAAAAGTTTATCTGGAATATTCGAATGAGCTCTGGAATTGGGGATTTCACCAAGCGGGCTGGATGCTCCGTTCTCCGCTCGCTGGCGCGCTGGTAGAAGCACAGGGCGGGAAGGCTTGGAAAGACAGTGAAAAGACCAAGGGCGAAGGTCACCCTGAACGCATCGGCGCGCTGTTCCGTCGAACTTTTGCAATCTGGGAACGCGAATGGGCAGGCGACGCGCAAAAGAGGCTGATTCGTGTATGCCCTGTGCAAGCCGCGTGGTTTGATGCTTCAAAGCGGACGATCCAGTGGTGCCTCAACAATGGCGGGCTCGATGCCGTTTCGCCCGCGGCTTATATCGGCGCTGACGATGTGACCTATCAGAAATGGTCCGAGCTCGGTGTAGCGCTCACCGCAGAGATGGTTATCGACGATGTGAGCGCCGTTCTCCAAAAGCATCGCCAGGGAGCTGGCCTAGCCCAGACTGTGGCCTTTGGAAAAAAGCACGGTTTAGCCTACGTGGCCTATGAAGCCGGCCAGCATATCCAAGCGAAGGGGCAAGCCGAATTACCCTATAGCCCAGCGCTGGCGGCCGCTCAGTCGCACCCGCGGATGTACGACCTTTATATCGAGCTGTTGCGTTTCAATCGAGATTTGGATTGCAAACTATTTGCGCATTTCAGTAGTATCGGGCGGCAAGGCGCCCGCTGGGGAAGTTGGGGCGTTAAAGCGAGCTATGATGTCCCCAATGCAGACAGTCCCAAAATGCGGGCTTTGCTGGACTGCAATGTCGGGCGTGCTTAAGCCATGATGCGCTGACGAAGGGGCACCCCGATTCCGAACCTGTTAGCATATGCCGTTTTGGCAGCATGGCCTGTTGCCACGATGATGCTTTTCATTCTGCTGCCAGCGCACCGAGCACTTTTGTGGTCGGTCCTAGGCGCTTATCTCATCTTGCCAGTTGGCACGGCGTTCGAAATTCCGGGGATCCCTTCTCTCGACAAGACGACGATTTCCAACCTTTCAATTCTGCTCTGCTGCTTTCTTTTTGTGCGAGAGAAATGGCTCGGCGCGCTAAGGCAGCCGACATTCATGGCATTAGCGGCTATCTTCATTTTATCGCCCTTCTTTACTGCGACATTCAATCCTGAGCCGTTGGTTTATGCTGACCGCTTCATACCAGCAATGTCGATGTACGATGCGTTCGCGCAAGCAGCCGTGAACTGTATGACCTTAATCCCCTTCGTCGCAGCCTATGGTCTGATCAATACCGATCAGCGCCGCAGGCAGGTCATTTTCATAATCATCACCGCAGCTTTGGCATATTCCGTGTTGATGTGGATCGAAATGCGTCTGAGTCCTCAACTTCATCGCATGGTTTATGGCTTTTTTCCGCATAGTTTCGGGCAGCAGATGCGCGGTGGCGGCTTTCGCCCCGTAGTTTTTCTGGGTCATGGATTATTGGTGGCAATTTTTTGCGCGATGGTCGCGACCGCAGCGATCACGCAATGGCGCGAATCACGGGGGCGGCAGAGGACGCGCGCCGGTCTGATTGCGGCATATTTCGGTATACTTCTGGTGTTATGTAAATCTGTGGGTGCCGTTATATTGGCGGCGGTTTTTGTACCATTGGTGGGGTTCCTACGCGCTAAACGTATTGCAGCTATCAGTGCGACCGTGTGTATCATGATGCTGATGTATCCAGCCATCCGAAGCGCCGGCCTTGTTCCAACTCTCACGATATCGGAATTGGCGGGGTCGCTCAGTAGCGACCGGCAAGGGTCGCTGGGGGTCCGGCTGAACAACGAAGATCAACTGCTTCAAAAGCTATCTGACAAACCAATTTTTGGTTGGGGCAGTTGGGGACGCAATCGCATCTATTCCTCCGAAGACGGCAGAGACTTGAGTGTAACCGACGGTGCTTGGATCATCACATTGGGAATGTGGGGATGGATCGGATATCTCTCAATATTCGGGATATTGTCCTTGGGAAGTGTCCGGCTTTTCTGGCACAAAAAAATACTCCGGTTTGTTTCCATCCCGTCCGCAACGCTTTGCGCGTTGCTGGCCATGAACCTAATGGACAGCATCCCAAATGCATCGATACGGCCGATAACTTGGCTAATCGCTGGCGCAACTTTTGCGATCGCTTACCCGAAAAGAGTTGTGTTAAAATCCTCCGCTTCTAGCAGTGAAGATGATCGGTCAGGCGCTCCCGGCGCCTCAACGATGAGAGTTTAACTTCATTCTCGCCCATATATCCGTCTTAGCAGGGTGCGCTGGTGGTTAGCCAGTTCTCCAATTGCGTCGCTAACGACATACTTTTGCGGGTTCGCAAGCAGATCATCTATCCTCGAGTGTAAGTCATTAGCGTCCAACGGCAGGGTTACGAGCCCAGGATAAGCGGTCTCAATCGGCGCCATAAAATCAAAACTTTTATCCTTATAGGCAATCATTACCGTTGGAACGCCCGCCACCATAGCAAGGCCGGCAGCGTGAAGCTTAAGCCCTATGAAAGCTCTGTGAAGCCTAGCCGATGCCATAAAAGCATGGGGATCATAAAAATGATCCTCAATAGTATATTGATAACTGCTTAGTCCAGATTGTTCAATTATTCTTCGCGTAACCGCATCATCCGTATCGACCACTGTATAAAATGCAAGTTTAAATATTTTGCTAAGTTTTGCGACCAGTTCGACTGATTTATTCTCAAAATCATTTTGATCAGCTAAACAATGCCCAAAGTTCAATCCAATTGAATTTTCTCGTTTTGACTGATCAATTACAGAGATTCTCGGATCATGTAGCATAAATGCGAAATCCCCGAATACCTCGGCTTCAACGCCCATTTCGCGAGCAACGGCGACAGATTTTGGTCCGCGAAGATGTACGTGGGCGGATTGATTTAAAATGTTGCACCATCGTCGGTACGGCTCCGTCCGACTGCTGATCTCCTCGGGTGTAAACGAAATACCCGTTCCGAAGAACGATACCTTGGCCCCCTGCTTCCATCGCATCTCCACATAATCAAGCCACCCAGTGCTGCCACCGTGAACGAGCGTTCCACCCCCTACGAGTAGATGTGGTCGACGGCGCATTTCGATAAGGCGATTCATTGCCCGCCCGGCCGCGTAGCTCGGCCAGGGTATAATTCGACGTTCCGGCAGGTTTTCAAATGCAGCCACCAACATAGCTTCATCGCCCAGATTTCCTGGGCCAAACATACCAAAAAACTCAATATCACTATGTTTGTCGACAATGAAATTCGCGAGTTTAAGTGCCTTTTTCAGCTTTTTCATATTTTACCCAAGCGCGTATGGCGACCGATTATCGGATTCAGTGGTTGGGGTAGGCAATTGAGCGCAGGTGCTCAATCCGTCGCCCAAATTCACTCTCAAATGTGTGAGCGCCAGCAAATTCTCTCGCGGCCAAGCAACGTCTATTCAGATCGAGACGATTCTCCGAGGCTTGGGCGACCGCGCTGCATAGCGCGTTCAAGTCAGCAAGTGGAACTGACCAGCCGGCTCCTGAATCGCGCCAAAGAGATGACCACATGCTGTTTCCATATCCTATTACCGCAAGCCCGCAACCCATGCTCTCAAGGTATGTGCAGGAGGGGTCTGATTGACGATGACAACTCAAATACACATCTGCGCGAGTTCGCGCATAGGGGACTAGCTCGGTTTCAAAATCAACTGGTCCGTGCAAGAAAACCCGATCTTTAAGGCCGTACTTGATTATGTCGCTCCTGATATTTTCTTCAAGGCTACCGCTGCCGAATATATTTAGCTGATAGTCGATGCCATCGCACATAAGTTTATGCGCAATAGGGATTAAGTCTTGCGATCCCTTGATGGGCTCTAGACGTCCTGAGTGAACTATATTCAGTCGGTCTCCATTTTCTAACCGCCGTTGGCGTGCGGCCATTTCTGCATTCGTAGCCAGCAACTTATCACCGATTCGATTGTCCAAATATTTGAGTGTGTCGGGGTTATCCTCAGCATAAGCATGGTATGCTGGGTAACCATTAATTTGGAGCCCATCTGCTTGTCGGAATGCTCGACGTCGGGAAATTTCGTGCTTCAGCAACCAAATTACTGTGTAAGCTTTCCGAATAAATCCGCGAGAATTATCTAAAAGCAGCATATCTATTTTTGATTTTAGTGTATTTTCAATAACAAATACAATTCTTTTCTTTCGAGATTTACAGTAATTTGCCAGTACAAGTTGATCACTGCTGTCGCCACTGGCAAGAATTATGTCAAAATTTTCAATGTCTGCAAAATCAAGAGTCTCGCTTTTTTTCTTGATTTTTATCGTAAAGGGCAGACTACCCAGATCGTACTTCTTTCCAAATGAAACCTTCTCGTTGCGGTCCAGAATGAGGCAGCCCACATTTCCAGCCCAGAATTTGCTATAATAAGACATCCCCTCAACGAATTTATCATCTAGCGTTACATCGTCACCGCAAACTTCAACGGGTGTAGATGAAATTACGAGAAGATTTTGCACTTAATATTCCATTTCTAGACTGATATAGCAATATTGGCTTATAGGTTCATCGCCACGATGTGAATCGAAGAATCATGTAACGTAAATATAGGCGAGGGTTAAGCACAAAGTATAAGCGAGAGAAGCAGTGTCAATCAAGGTATTTGAGATATTTAGCTTTTTAGCGAAAATACAAGTGAAGAAAAATATCAAAACATTAGATAATGCGACCCCATAAAGCATGCCCAATATACCATCGAACTCAAAACCCAAAAATAGGCCAATTGACCGCACAACAAAAGTTGTCGACATTATATGGAAATATAATGACGATTGACCGATAGCTAGAATTGAACTTATGTACCCAAGACCTATAGTTGTCACGGCGCTGGACAAGCATAGCGCTGCGATATATTCGGCAGCATTATGGTACCGAGGGTCGTAAAGTAATTCTATTGCAGGTTCGGATATTGCAATAACACCTGTGAATAGAATCAATGAGATGGTTATCGTCCTCTTTCTTAGAGCACTTAGTACCGAGCGAGCTGCGTCAGGAGCATTGCGATATGTCTCAGCCAACACCGGTAAGCCTAAGGAACTTGAGAGTCTCGCCGCCAGCTCATTGGGAATTCCGGCAATCGTATAAGCAATCGCCAAAACACCAAACTCGGCGGGCGATAGAAGCCCGCCCTGGATCGCTTTCAATCCTTCGCCGCCCAAATAAGTGGCCAATGTCGAAAACAAAATCCAACGCCCAAAATGGATCAGAGATTTGGCTGCGTCACGGTCCATCGCCAGCTGGTGGGTATGCCGAGGCAGTATCAAATAACCTATCGCGACTGTCATGGCTGTGCTGACGACGTTGGCTACCGCGAGAGCCCACACCGATCGCCAGAAGTAGGCCAAGGTTACGAGCAGCCCGATCGATACCACCTGTCCAGCTATTTGCACGATGGTGATCGTTCGAAAATCCAACCTGCGTTCGGCAGTTGCCATACCGATCGACATGAACCCGTTTATCGCCGCTGTCGTGCTAAGGACCGACAACAACGGAAACATAATCGGCTGTCGATAGATTAATGATATCGGGTAGGCGATTGCAACGCCGATGGCGCACAGCAATAGCCCGCGCGCGACCTGGATTGTCCAGGCTGTGTTGAGAAATTGGGGATCGTCTCCGCGTGGGTCGCGAATTACCGCGGGTTTCAGGCCGATGTCGGAAAACATCTGCAAACCGACGAGAAACACTGTGGCCAGCGCCATCAACCCGAACGCTTCGGGAAACAACAGCCGGGTAAGAATCAGGTTGGACCCCAACTGCAACACTTTTTGGATGCCGAACCCGACGCCGATCCACGCGCCCGAGTGGACCGCGCGGCTGCGCAGCGACGATGTCGCATCCTGGCCCAGTACAAGCGACTTCAGAAATGCCAATCGCTGCTTCACTTGCACGGAATTCAGGCCCGATCCGATTGTTGCTACTGCCGACGCTGTCGCAGCACGCGGTAGCATTCGACTTTCGCTTGTCGAGTAAAAACAATCTGCCTGCGGATTGCGACACTAGACGGTCGCAGGAGATAATGTCCGGAAACGGGACCGACGCCCCTGATGCCCGGCTGGGGCAGCGCGCTCACGCTGCTTGCACCCGCCGCGCAACCTTTGCTAGATGCAATGCCTTGGGAGAGCGTTAAATTCGTCACGGTGGCGGATCGACATTCTTGCCCGATGCAAAAGCGAAAGTCGAACTTGCACCCTTCGGGCACAAAAACCGTGAAGCGCGTCTCCTGGGCTTGGCTGCAGCATAGCTGGCCGGCGTTGCTAGGGCTTGTCGCAGTCACATTCCCTACATGGCGTTTCATCACAACCGAAAGCTGGTCGACCGAACAGGGATCGCACGGCCCGCTGGTCCTGGCGTCGGGGCTCTGGCTGTTAGTCAAGATGCTGCCCGAGACAACCTCAGTTCGTCGACGCCCCCCCGCTTGGCGCGCCTATGGCGCCATTGTTGCAATGGCCGCCGCCCTCATCCTTTTCCGCACTGCGGCTGTGATCGAGCTGGAGGTCTATGCCCTCTACGGTCTGTTCGTCGCGGTACTCTACAGCTACATCGGCGCGCGCGCGCTACAGATTCTGTGGTTCCCGCTATTCTACCTGCTTTTTGCAGTACCGCTGCCCGATAGCCTGGTCGCGGCGCTGACCAATCCGCTCAAAATGTGGATCAGTCAAAGCGCCGTGTCGCTGCTTTATTTTCTCGGCTATCCGATCGCCAGTGCGGGGGTGATGATCCAGATCGGCCAATATCAGCTGCTCGTGGCAGCAGCCTGCGCTGGCCTGAACTCGCTGATCACGCTGACCGCGCTTACCCTCTTCTATGTTTATCTCAGCCACCGCGCCAATTGGCGCTATATGGTGTTGCTCATCGCCGCCGCGGTTCCGGTCGCGATCTTCTCGAACATGGTGCGCGTGCTCCTGCTCATCCTCATCACCTATCATAGTGGTGAAGCAGCGGCGCAGGGGTTCCTGCATAATTTCGCGGGAATGACGACCTTCGCCATTTCGCTGGCGACGATCTATCTGCTAGATCTGGCGGTACAGAAAAGCCTGGGCTGGAAGAAGCTGCGGAAGGCGAAAGCCTAACCGATCTTTTCATCCGGGGCCGCAAACGGCTTCAGGAAGTGAAAGATGTAAGCCATGACCGCGACGATCACGACGACTGCCGGAACCATATACCCTTCGTTGCCGAGATAGTTGGACACGGCGCAGCCCACAGCTGGCGGCAGATAATGATAGATTTTATCGCGCGGCACTTCCTCGGAAGAGCGCTGCAAGAACAGCACTGCCAATCCCACGAAGACGGCGACGGTGACCCAATCGTAGACAGTTTCCAATTCGGAATCCTCGTTGTAAAGTAGTCTTAAGGGTCGCTATGGCACCCGCTTAATTTCAGGGCAGAAAGTCGCAATTTGCGGTCTGCGATCCTTAGGGGGCGTAAGTGAATTATACCATAACTGCAAGACTGGCATTGGCCGGTGCAGCGCTGATCAGCCTTCAGGCGTGCAGCAGCGAGCCGACGGGCCAGGTCGTCGCCGTCGTCAACGGCGAAGAGATCACCCAGCAGGAACTCAACGCAGAAATCGCCGAACTTCCTGCACCGCCGGTCGGCGACAAGGAAGCGATCCGCCGCCAGATCCTGCAGCAGATCATCGATCGCCGCCTGATGGCGCAGGTCGCCAAGGAAGACGGTCTCGATCGCGACCCGATGTATATTATTCGCGAACGGCGGCTGAAGGAAGAATTGCTCGTCCAGATGTACGGGGTGAAGACCGCCGACACCGTGCGCGTTCCTGACGCTGCTTCGGTCAAGAAATATCTTGCCGAAAATCCCGGCAAATTCAGTCAGCGCACTGCCTATCTCGTTGACCAGATCAGCTTCGACTTTCCGAGCGACCAGAAAATCCTGAAGGCGCTCGAAGCCGACAAGTCGCTGGCCGATGTCGAAGAAACGCTGAAGAGCTTCAAGATCGACTATTCCAAAGGCGCCAACAGCATGGACTCGGGCAACATTCCGACGCCGGTGCTGAACCAGATTCTCGCGCTGCCCGCAGGCGAGCCATTTATCATCCCGATGCAGGGCAAGGTGGTCGTCAGCGTCATTACAGGCCGCCAGCCCGTTCCGACCACGGAACAGCAAGCCAGCCCGATGGCGGCGCAGACCATGCGAGCCGAAAGCATCGGCAAGGTTCTACGAACGCGGCTCGAAGAGGCCAAGGCAAAGGCCAACATCTCGTATCAAGATGGCTTGGCTCCGTTGCCGAAAAAGACAGCGGCAAAATAGCCGGAACCGGCGCAAGCCGCGCGACGACCGAAGTAAGGCTATGGCCAGCGTAGCAAGGTGTGCCACGCTGAGACAGCTAATTGGTTGATATACGGTCAACTACCGAGCATAAGCGTCGCGAGTCGAAAGAGAGGGTTGCCGTGAGTATCGAAGGGGCCGCGCCAAAAGCCCAAGCGGGCTACAGGAAGACTCGCGTCATCCTGCTGCTTGGCATAGCTCTCATCGGCTTCACGCGCCTTGAAGATCGCGCCATTATCCAGACGCCCGGCGCCGCGCCTAGTGCCATGGCTGCTATGGCAATACCGCCTTCAGACGAGACCGACGACGGGACTTATGCCGACGAGCCGGATGGCGTCGTCCGCGTTGGCAATGCGACACGGGTTCCTCGCAACCGCATTCGCCGGGCTTTGCGCGACCGAGACTTCAACACTGTCGCCGCGCGCGGAGTGGGCCCAGGCATCGTCGCCCCGGCGGCTCCTATCGGCGCCGCTCCTGCAGACGCAGCTACAGTCGCAGCCGTCACCGATGCCTTCGCACCGGCAGCTGGCCCCGCGGCGACCTTTGCGTCACTCGGCCCTGCGCTCGGCCCCACGGCCACGCCGGTATTTTCAGCTAGCCTGCCTCCCCCAGCCAATGGCGGTAGCACTGGCGGCGGAACCGGCGGCGGGAGCACTGGCGGCGACACGGGCAATCAGCCGGGCACAGGTCCGGTTACCGCGGTTCCGGAGCCCGCCACCTGGCTTTCTCTCATCCTCGGCCTCTTCGGCATCGGCGCTGTGCTGCGGCGCCGAAGCCGCCAGGCCGCCCGGCAATTCGTGACGGCGCGCGCAAAGCTTTGAGCGCCGAGGCCATGAAATCGTCGAAGCGGTCGCCGCTTTTGAGACTCGCTGCGCAGGCTTGGCTGGCCATCGCGGGGCTCCACTTCCTTTGGGAAGCCATGAACTATCGCGGGTTCTTTGGCAGACTCGCCGAGCTGCAGATCCATTATTTCGGGGCGTATGCCCCGCTCCTGACCTTCCTGTTCCTGTTCGGTCTGGCGGCGCTTCCCGCATGGCTGCTGCTTCGGATCCTGCGGCGCCGCGAACAGCAAGAGCAGTCCCCGAGCGAAATGCTGAGTCTTCAGATCAAGCGGGGTAAAAGGCTGCGGACGATCTTGTACAGCTTTGCGGCGGCAACAACGGTTGTCGTGGCAGCCTTCATTGTCTTTGTGCTCTTCATGCTGCCCAGTCCGCAAGGCAATGTGCAGACGATCGCCGCGAGCGATGTGGGCACGATAGCGGTCAAGGAAGGCCCGGCCCGCATGGTTGGCGGTGAAATCGGCACGATCGTTTTCTTTGGCCAGGACTGGTTCATTGGCGACGATCGCATGGCCTTCGCGCCCTATCGCGCTGCCGGAAAAGACGGTCGCCTCGCGCGCGTGTTCGTACAACTCGAAGCCAAGAGCAAAACCCAGCTGGCAAGCATTACCCAACGCCCGGCATGGTCAGGCATTCTCGTCGAGGGCGGCCTTCCCGGGACCGCGCGCGTGCTGTTCAATTCGCTCGGCGTCGGGATCAGCGATCCCTACTACACCCTCTACCGCGACGAATATTCGCTGAAGATCCGCTACTGGCTGCAAGCCATCCAATGGACGATCCTCGCGGTCTTCCTACTGATTTTCGCGCGCATGCAGACGAGGCGCGTGAAAAAGCTCGAGGAAGAGCGCGGCGAATTGGTCGCCTGACGGCGGTATCGGACTTACTTCTCCCAGGCTACCCTTTATGCCGTGCGGCTTGCGCTGTGCTCGCCAATCGTTAATCCACCATTAGCCACGCCAAGAAACCGAAGCTGAAAATTGAGCCGCTAAGTCGGCTTTATGCGGCAATATCTTTACTTCATTGCAGGCGTCATTACTGCGAGTGCCGTGGTACCCTTTGCCATGCCGCAAGCTCAGTATGTTGCTGCAACCGCATATACCGCCAGATCTGCGAATTCCGACAGCGCTTCCCTTAAAGGAGGCAGGGGGACGCAGCGCGACGAAAATGGAATGTTCTATATCTCGGGCGACGTAGGTCCGAAATCGATCCGATTCCTCGTCGACACCGGGGCGAGCCATGTCATTCTCAGCCATGCCGATGCGCAGAAGGCTGCAGGCGACAAAGCGGTTGGCGAAATGCGCACAGTCATGACCGCGGGCGGTCCGGTTGCAGTCGATTGGGTTGTCATCAAGGAAATCGCTTTTGAGGGGCATATCCTCAAGAATCTCAAGGCGGCCGTTCCCCACCGCGATGTCGGATTGTCGCTGCTGGGCCAGAACGCGCTTGCGCAGTTCGAAGCCGTGCACATCAATGGTGACAGGCTGACGCTCTCACGCTGAAACCTATCGGCAACCGCGGGCTCGCATCAAAGATCTACGCTGATTTTGACATTGGTAGGATTCACACCGAGCAAGTTTGCAATTTGAACCTTGCTCGAAGCAAGCACCTCGGGAAGCGATTCGGGATGCACGCCGGAGTGCGCCACAAGCTGCTGACTTGGGACGCCCAAGATCTTTGCCAGGTCCGACATGCGGTGCTGGCGTGGCTGCGAGCGATCGCTTTCCCAATTGCTGATTGCGACCGGAGTTACCCCCAATTGCGCGGCTATTTCGACCTGACTGAGACCCTGCGCCATTCTTAACCGCTGCAGCCTCGCACCGAAGGTGTCGACCAACTGCGGTTGACTATCTCCGTTGTCAGCGTCGTCCAGTCGGCGCCATACCGCCTTTTCGAGCAGGGTCGAGGCGACCGGCTCGGCGAACTGACAGCCGTAGAGCCTGGCCCCGGTCCATCCGATCTGACCCTTAACAACATCATGGTCATTGAAGGCGGTTTCGATCTGTTCGCCCAGCCGAAGCGCTTGGCTGCTCTCGATCAGGACGCCCGTAGCCGACAGATTGTACAGGCGGACAGGCACCCGGCGACTGCCTTGGCGGCTTTCCGAATTATACATTTCAAGACGAACAAGTTCACCGTTCGAGGCGGGGAAATCTAGCGTGCCGGCAATTGTCATGACATTTCCCCGCTGGCCGACCTACGCTTGCCTTATCGGCTGTGAAGGACAAGCCGTCAACGCGTCGCAAGAATGCGCGCTCTCCGCTTGATACCGTGCCTATGCCGCGTACCCGGCGAAGAATGCAGTACGCCTACTTCAGCAAATCGATCGCAAAGGCGCGCACTTCGTCGGCCATGTCGGGACGCTCGAGCGCGACCGCGAGATTGGCCTGAACATAGCCCGCCTTCGACCCGCAGTCGTACCGCGCGCCATCGAAGGTGACCGCGTGGAACGGCTGGCTGCCGATCATCGATGCCATCGCGTCGGTCAGCTGGATCTCGCCGCCCGCGCCCTTCTCCTGCCCTTCGAGCACGCGCATCACTTCGGGCTGGAGGATATAGCGGCCAGAGATGATCAGGTTCGACGGCGCATCGGCGACCTTCGGCTTCTCGACGAGACCCCTGACCTCGGTCAGCGCCCCGTCGCGCGCGCCGGGTGCGATTACGCCGTAGGAGGAGACCTGCTCGCGCGGCACTTCGAGCACCGAGATCAGATTGCCGCCAACCTTGTGATAGGCATCGACCATCTGCTTCATGCATCCGGGCGATCCGTGCATGAACTCGTCGGGCAGGAAGATCGCAAAGGGCTCGTCGCCGACGATGTCGCGCGCGCACCAGATCGCATGGCCCAGCCCCATCGGCTCCTGCTGGCGGACATAGGCGCAATTGCCGGGGCCAAGCCGCGTCGGCGCCAGCACCGACAGGTCCTTGCCACGTTCGGACATCGTCTTTTCCAGCTCGAACGCGATGTCGAAATGATCCTCGATCGCGCTCTTGCCGCGCCCGGTGACAAAGATCATCTGCTCGATCCCCGCCTCGCGCGCTTCGTCCACCGCATATTGGATCAGCGGCCGATCGACGACCGGCAGCATCTCCTTGGGGATCGCCTTGGTCGCGGGCAGAAAGCGCGTGCCGAGACCGGCGACGGGAAAAACGGCTTTGCGGATCGGTTTCACGAAAACATCCATTCATAGGTCAAGCGAAGGGAGAGACGGGCTGCCGACGGAATCGGCGACCAAATTGGCGGCTGCGACCCATGACGCTTGCGGGGTGAGGACGTCCGTTGACAACCAATAGCATCGCAGCGGTTGGAAAAATGGAGCAGGAAACCAGGCCCGTTTAACCAGTGGCGATGCGGATGTCCGAAATCGAGAACATGCCGCAGCCATTGGTTTCATTGACGGCTCAAAACGCCTGTGCGAGTAGCAAAGCTGATGACGTCAGCGGCAATATCGCTTTGAGATATGCGATAAACGGTACAGATCAGCCCCGCAGAATCGGTGCGACTGAAAAATTCGACAGGGGGCAAAAGTGCAACGAAAGGGAATTGTTCTCGCCGGCGGGTCGGGAACGCGCCTTTATCCATTGACGCGAGCTATTTCGAAGCAGCTGGCGCCCGTTTTCGACAAGCCGATGATCTATTATCCGATCGCGGTCCTCATGCTCGCGGGAATCCGCGAAATCTTGATCATCACCACACCCGAAGATCAGCCGATGTTCGAACGTCTGCTTGGTGACGGCTCGGACTGGGGGCTCGAATTCCACTATGCGGTACAGCCCGAGCCGGCGGGTCTTGCGCAGGCATTTCATATTGGCGCCGATTTCCTCGCCGGTGCACCCAGCGCGCTCATCCTGGGCGATAATATCTTCTATGGCCATGGGCTCGGTGAGATGTTGCAGGAAGCGGATAGTCGGACGAGCGGCGCGAGCGTATTCGCGTATCAAGTTTCCAATGCGCGAGCCTATGGCGTGGTCGAGATCGACGGCCGATGCAACGCGCTCAGCATCGAAGAAAAGCCCGCGAATCCCAAATCCAACTATGCCGTTACCGGGCTTTATTTTTATGACGAGACTGTCGTCGAGCGCGCCCTGGCGCTGAAGCCCAGCGCTCGCGGCGAGCTGGAGATTACCGATCTCAACCGCTCCTACATGGACGATGGCTGTCTCTCGGTGCAGATCATGGGGCGCGGTTTTGCCTGGCTTGACACCGGCACACACGCATCGCTGCTCGATGCTGGCAATTATGTTCGCATCACTGAAGAACGCCAAGGACTGAAAATCTGTTGTCCCGAAGAAATTGCCTGGCGGTTGCGCTATATCGATGACGCCAAGCTCAAGGCGGTTGCCGAGCCTCTGCGAAAATCCGGTTATGGCGACTATCTTCTCAATCTCCTGGAAAACAGAAGCTTCTGATGCGGTTCGTCGAATGCGATATTCCGGGTCCGCTGATCATCGAGCCCAAAGTCTTCGGTGATGATCGCGGCTTTTTCCTCGAAAGCTGGAACCGCGCCGCCTTCGCAGATGCCGGACTTGATGTGACATTCGTGCAGGACAATCACAGCCGCTCGTCGCGCGGCGTGCTACGCGGTCTGCACTATCAGAACCCCAACGCACAGGGAAAGCTCGTCCGGGTGGTAAATGGCCGCGTCTTCGACGTGGCCGTCGATATTCGCCGGTCGAGCAAGACCTTCGGCCGCTGGATCGGCGTCGAACTCAGCGCAGCCAATCAGCGAATGCTATGGGTACCGCCAGGCTTTGCACACGGCTTTCTGACCCTCGAGGACCAAACCGACTTTCTGTACAAATGCACCGATTTTTATCAGCCGACCGCTGAGCACTGCGTGCGTTGGGACGATCCAACCCTTGCCATTGATTGGCCGATTGCGGGGCTACATCCCGACCTCTCGGCGAAGGACCAAGCCGGCAAGCTACTCACTGAAAGCGCACTCCCCGAATGAAAGCGCTGATCACTGGAGCGAATGGACAATTGGGTCGGGCGTTAGCGGACCGCGTCCCAGCAAGCATCGAACTGATTCCTCTGACGTCAACACAGCTGGATATCACCAACCGAAGCGCTGTCGATGCGGCTTTCAGCAATTACGCTCCTTCCATCCTGATCAATGCCGCAGCCTACACCAAGGTCGATGCGGCGGAGGATAAGTCGGAGCTGGCCGATCGCGTGAACCACATTGGGGTCGCCCATCTCGCTCAAGCCGCGCAGCGTAGCGGCGCCCGAATGGTGCAAATCTCCACCGACTTTGTCTTCGACGGCATGGCCTCACGTCCTTACCGCACCGATGCGCCGACCGCTCCCCTCAATGTGTACGGCACAACAAAGCTGGCCGGCGAGGCGGCAGCCGGGGGCGATGCGCTGATTATCCGGACCAGCTGGCTGTACAGCGCCTATGGCAATAATTTCGTTGCCACCATGCTGCGACTCATGCGGGAACGCACTTCACTCGGCGTGGTCGCCGATCAGATTGGCACACCGACGAGCGCTCACTCGCTTGCAGACGCCATATGGAAACTGGCGGCGTCCGACGTCGTGGGCGTTCTTCATTACAGCAATAGCGGCGTCGCGAGCTGGTACGATTTTGCCGTAGCCATCATGGAAGAGGCCGTTGCGATCGGCTTGCTGGAACAGGCTATCGAGATCGTGCCCATCGTGTCGAGCGCTTATCCGACCCCGGCAAAGAGGCCGCACTTTTCCGTTCTAGACAAATGCGACACAACCGAAGCACTCGGACATGCCCCTCCGCATTGGCGGGCCAGTCTTCGTGACGTCTTGGAGGCAATCAAAAGCAATGGATAATGTGCTGATCACTGGCGGCGCGGGCTTCATAGGATCGAACTTTGTCCGCTATCTTCGCGACCATAATCCGGGCAGCGGGATCGTCGTTCTCGACCTCCTTACCTACGCTGGCAATCGTGCAAGCCTCGACGGGATCAATGACATCGAGCTCGTCGTTGGTGACATCCGCGACAACGAGCTGGTGCGCCAGCTGATCAAAACACGGAAAATCGACACGATCGTTCACTTCGCGGCAGAAAGTCACGTCGACCGCTCGATTGAGGGGCCCGATGCTTTTATCGACACCAATATTCTCGGGACACACAGCCTTTTGAAAGCTGCGAAGGCAGAATGGCTGGACGAAGGGACCGGTCGACCGCACCGCTTTCATAATATTTCGACGGATGAGGTCTTTGGTTCGCTCGAACCTGAGGATCCGGCGTTTAGCGAAACCACCCCTTACGCGCCGAACTCGCCCTACTCAGCTTCCAAAGCGTCAGCCGACCACCTCGTCCGAGCTTATCACCACACGTTCGGGCTCGTGACCACGACCACAAACTGCTCGAACAACTACGGACCCTATCAGTTTCCTGAAAAGCTGATTCCGTTGTTCATTATCCGCGCGCTCCACGGCCAGAAACTGCCAATTTACGGGGATGGCATGAATGTGCGCGACTGGCTCCATGTCGCAGATCACTGCCGGGCCATTCAAGCTTGCTTGCAACACGGTCTGCCCGGAGAAACCTACAATGTGGGTGGAGGCGAAGAACTGCCAAACATGAAAGTGGTTGAAGAAATTTGCGCTGCCGTCGACGCGGCATTCGCCGCCGATCCTAAATTGGCCGAGCGTTTCCCCGCCGCCCCGGCGGCGCAGGGCCGTTCCTCGTCTGAACTAAAAAGCTACGTGACAGATCGCAAGGGTCACGACCGACGTTATGCAATTGACGAGCGCAAAGCCCGCACGGAACTTAACTATGCTCCCGAGCGCGATTTCGCCCAAGGCCTCCGAGAAACAATTGCATGGTATCTCGCTCACGAAGACTGGTGGCAGCCTCTCGTGGCCAAGCAAGTTAGCTAGCGCGGATTTGGTGCGACTGGGGCCTCTATACTGAAAGGGTGTGTCGCACGGCAAAATATCTCATCAAACGGGAGAGGTTGGATGACCCACCCTGCGGTACCAAATCCCGAAGCGGAAAAGCTCAACAGCTATCCTCTTTTTGACTGGCTAAGGTTTGTCTTAGCGTCGATCGTTGTTCTTGGGCACGCCGGCGTTCCCTTCCCAACAGGATTCGGCGGCCACATGGCGGTCGAAGTGTTCTTTGCATTGAGCGGGTGGCTGATTGGCGGCATATTACTGAGGACAGATCGCCGCGAACTGCCTAGATTTTTTTTCAACCGGTCAACCCGGATATGGATTCCGTACGCCCTCGCCATCGTATTGCTTTATGGCGCCGCGCTACTCCGCGAGGGTGCCAGCTTCTTCTGGTTCAAGTACCTCCTATTTGATGTGACATTCACGCATCAGCTATTCACGATATTTCCAGAAGCCTTGGATGAGATGCCCCTCGACGGGTCGGGAAACCAATTCTGGAGCATATCGGTCGAAGAGCAATTCTATTTGATCGCTCCGCTGCTAATTTTGTTCGTGAAGACAGGAAAATCGCTATGGATGTGGCTGATTATCGCTATGGTATTGGGGGCATTGGAATCGCATTTTGCTGCTATTGCCCTTGGCGTATCCTCTGCAATCGTCGAGTCTAGGACTGCATTTTCTGCATCGTCTGCTATTCGTTGGATAATGTTGGCTGTGGCTGTGTCATCCGCCAGCGTCATCATCTGGACAAAATCGAGCTTTTTTTTGGGGCCGATCTTTGCGGTTGCAATTGTGATTGCATTGGCCAAGCCTGGACGGCGCGCACGCTTGGCTCAAACCGCGGGGGGTCTTTCCTACCCGCTCTATCTTAATCACTGGATCGGCGTGTTCGCAGTGAATTTCGTCTCGAAGCGGTGGCTTGCTCTCGACTTCCAAACCTTTGTACTAGCGCAGTACGTGTTGAATATAGCGGTTGCCCTCGCGCTATACCTCGCAGTTGACCGCCAAGTTCAACTGCGTCGCGGCATTTGGTATAGTGATGATCTTGGTAAGAGCCTTGCGCTTACATCTTACGCACTTGTCGGCACCGGCCTGATTCTGGGCAGCGCCATTCTACTGGCTGGATACTGACCTACAAAACGCTTTGGGTGCACCAAAGCACATAAGATCACAGAGGGAGAACAGCCCGTGTGGCCGATAGCAGGCGTCCCGCGTGTGGAAATAAACTCTCCAAGCAATCGAGAATTCGCTTAAGCACCATCCCATTGCTCCTAGAAATGCTTAGCCAGTCGGCGGAGAACACCGTCGGGACGCAATGTGATTCTCTGAGACGCCTTGATTTGTTTCGTACGTTTTCCGTACGCCATTTTTGCAGAACAGCTAAGTCATTGAAAAATGGCGCACCCGAAGGGATTCGAACCCCTGGCCTCTGCCTTCGGAGGGCAGCGCTCTATCCAGCTGAGCTACGGGTGCCAAATAGAGCGCGGCCTCTAGCAAGAGCGCGGCCCGGCAGCAATGGCCTATCGACCGCGGCGCGGCAATGTGCGAAGCGGCGCCATGGGCATGGGGACCGCGGCGTGAACGCATCATCCGAACGAAGCTGGCCGATGGCCGCCGACCTGTATGGCGAAATGCAGCTCGAGGCGCATCCGCCGGCCCGGCGGCGCTGGCGCGACTATCTGCCCGGCGTCCTCGTCACCGCGATCGCGGCGCTCGCCGCCGCCTGGCTCGCCGACCATTATGCGGCGCCGCTCGTGCTGATGGGGCTACTCATCGGCCTCGCGATGAGTTTTCTGTCGCAGGACCGGCGGACGCACGCGGGGCTCGACCTGATGTCGCAGACCGCGCTTCGCATCGGGATCGTGCTCGTCGGGGCGCGGATCACCGCCGATCAGCTCGCCGAACTGGGGCCGCTGCCCTTCGCGCTGCTGGTGTTGATCATGCTCGCGGTGATCGTGGTCACCGTCGCGACCGCGCGGCTGTTCGCGCAGGATCGCCACGCGGCGCTGCTTGCGGGCGGCGCCACCGCAATCTGCGGCGCATCGGCGGCGCTCGCGCTCTGGTCGCTGATCGGTGACAAGCGCGTCGACCAGGCGCGCTTCACGCTGACCCTGGTCGGCATCACCGTCGCCAGCGCGTTCGCGATGACGCTCTATCCGGTGCTAGCCGCCGAGCTTCACCTCACCGACGCGCAGGCAGGCTTCCTGATCGGGGCGTCGATCCATGACGTCGCGCAGGCGATCGGCGGCGGCTTTTCCTTCTCAGCCCCCGCGGGCGAGGTCGCGACGATCGTCAAGCTGACCCGCGTCGCGCTGCTCGCGCCGATGCTGATGCTGGTGGCGCTGTGGCTGGGGCGGCGCGGCGAAGGCGACGGCGCGCGCAAGATCCCGCTACGTCTGCCCTGGTTCATCGTCGGCTTTCTGGCGATCGCCGCGCTCAATTCGCTCGTGGAAATCCCCTCTTCCGTCCAAGATGGCGCGGCGACCAGCGCGCAGGCACTCCTCCTGCTCGCAATCGTCGCCACCGCGATGAAGGCGCGGCTGCACCTGCTGCTCGATCAGGGATGGCGGAGCTTTGCACCGATCATCGTCGCGACGGTGACCAGTTTCCTGTTGTCGCTGGGTGCTGCATTGAGCCTGTGACGCCGCGACGTCACGCCATACCTCTGGAAAGATTTAACTTTTCGGCAATGCCCAGCTGACGGTCAGCTGCGTCGCGCGGCGCGGGATGTCGAGCTTTGCTTCGCTGAAATTGACCTTTTCGTTGGGCGGCAGCATCCGCACCGGCGGCTTGATCGTCCAGCTATAGACGATCGTCCCCTGCGCATCGCGCAGTTCGGCCAAGATCGGCGGCACCCGTTGTTCGCGGTCGGTCGGGTTGATAATCACCCCCGAGGCCGCAAAATAGATCGTTCCGTCGGCGAGCTCGCGATGGTCCTGGTTGGGCGGCAGCTCGATCACCAGATCGGGTTCGGCAGCCATGCCGGGCAGCCCTAGGCCTTGCGCCCAGCTGGGCAGCCCGAAATATGTGAGTCCAGCGGTTGCGGCGATCATCAGCACGGCGGCGCTCGCCGCGATCAGCGTCCAGCGCTTCGCCGGATTGCGCCGCGGGCGGCGAAAGGGCAGCGGCGCTTCGTCAACGACCGGGGGCGCCGCCCGCGGCGCCGGGTCGGCGGCAAAGGCTTCGGGCGGCGGCGGCGGGGCAGGTTCGGCGACCGGGACCGGACGTTCGGGATGAGAAGGAACGGGTGCAGGTGCGGGCTCGCTTGCCGGAGCCGCAACCGGCTCGGCGACGGCCGCCGAAACGGCCGGATCGATCGCCGCGGGCTCCTGAAACCAGCTGTGACGGCAGCTTGCGCAGCGCACGGTGCGCCCGGTCGGCCCGATCGCGGTATCGGGTACGACATAACGGGTGCGGCAGGACGGGCAGGCGAGGATCATGGTCCCCTTCTAAACACGCTGATTCGCGGTGTTGCAAGTGCCGCGTCGCCGCAGGTCGCCCACTCCCCGCTTTACCTGACACTATTGCCGTGTAACAGGCGGGGCATGAGCGCCACCGCGCCCCGATTATGTCCCACGCTTCCCGCGCCGAACCGCGTGCGCGTGACGCCATGACCGACGCAGCCACTCCGCGCCCCGGTGGCGCGATGGTCGAATTCGACGGGGTGGGCCTGCGTTATGGCCCCGATGCCGAGGTGCTGAGCGACATCAGCTTCAACCTGCAACCGGGCAGCTTCTATTTCCTGACCGGCGCCTCAGGCGCGGGCAAGACGTCGCTGCTCAAGATGCTCTACCTCGCGCAGCGACCAAGCCGCGGTATCGTCCGGCTGTTCGGCGAAGATCTGGTGAGCATGCCGCGCCAGCGCCTGCCCGGCTTTCGTCGCCGGATCGGCGTGGTGTTCCAGGATTTCCGCCTGATCCCGCATCTGTCGGCACGCGACAATATCGCGCTGCCGCTGCGGATCGCGGGGGTCGGCGAAGACGATCTGTCGGGGCCGGTCGGCGAAATGCTCAGCTGGATCGGCCTCGGCGACCGCGCCGAGGCGCACCCCGCGACACTGTCGGGCGGCGAGCAACAGCGCGTCGCGATCGCGCGCGCGGTGATCGCGCGCCCGCAATTGCTGGTCGCCGACGAACCGACGGGGAACGTCGATCCCGAAATGGCGACGCGCCTGTTGGGATTGTTCGAGGCGCTGAATCGCCTCGGGACCACCGTCGTGGTCGCCACGCACGACATTCACCTGATCAGCCGCATCGAAAATGCCCAGATGATGCGGCTGGAAAAGGGCCGCCTCGCCGACCCCACCGGCGCGCTGCGCTATCCGCCGGCGAACCGGGCATGACGGGCCGCCGATGATCATCCCGCGCGTTCCCGTCCAGCACCGCCGCCTGCTTCCCGATCGCCGCCTGTCGGGCCCGACCCCGTGGGTGATCGCGATCCTGATGATGCTGACCCTGCTCGCTGCGGCCGCCGGTGTCGGGCTGGCGCGATCGGCGAACGCGATCGGCAGCGCCATCGCCGGACGGGTCACGGTACAGATCGTCACCGCCAACCCGGTGACCCGCGCCGAACAGGCCGCGGCGCTGCGCCGCGCCGCCGCCGCCCAGCCCTTTGTCCTGTCGGCGCGCGCGGTCGATCGCGAGGAGCTGCAGGCGACGCTCGGGCAATGGTTCGGCAGCGAAACAAACGGCGAAGGGGGCGACGATCCGGTGGTGAATTCGCTGCCGCTTCCGGCGCTCGTCGATATCGATTTTGTCGGCGAAAACCGTAGCCGCCACATGCAGGAGCTGCGCGCATTGGTCGCCGCCGAAGCTCCCGGCGCGCGGATCATTCCGCATGCCGAATGGCTGGGGCCGGTCGCCCAGTTGATCGGTTCGCTTGCATGGATCGCCGGCGCGCTCGTCATATTGATGACGCTCGCCAGCGCCGCGGTGGTGATCATGACCGCGCGTGCGGCGCTCGGCACCCATTTCGCGACGATCGAGATGCTCCACCTGATCGGCGCCACCGACCGCCAGATCACCCGGCTGTTCCAGCGGCGGATCGCGATCGATACCGCCTATGGCATCGCGCTGGGCACTGCGGTCGCTGCGGCGCTGTTGCTCCTGATCGGCTGGCAATGGGCGGGGGTCACCTCGGGGCTGGCGGCGACCGCGTCGCTGGGTCCGGGCGGCTGGGCGCTCTTGCTGGCGCTGCCGCTATTGGCTATCGCGCTCGCAGCCCTGACGGCGCGCCAGACGTTGCTCGCCGCGCTCAAGAAGATATTATGATCAAGCGCCTGCTTTCCCTTCTGTTTCTGGCTTGGGTGCTCGGCTTTGCGTGGTTTGCGCTGCTGCCGCCGCTGCCCGCCGCGCCGCAAAAAACCGACGCCATCGTCGTGCTGACCGGTGGGCCGGGGCGCATCGACCGGGCGCTCGAACGGCTCGAGGCAGGCGACGCCAAGCGGCTGCTGATCAGCGGCGTCGCGCGCGAGGTCAAACCGCGCGAGCTGGCGGCGGAATATAAACGCCCGCAGGCCTTGTTCGATTGCTGCATCGCGCTGGGGTTCGAGGCCGAGGATACGCGTTCGAACGCGACCGAGGTCGCGACTTGGGTTGCGCGGCGCAACTATAAAAGCGTGCGGCTGGTGACCACCGACTGGCATATGCGCCGTGCCGAATATGAGATCGCCCGCGCGGTTGGCGACAAGGTGACGATCCTGCCCGACGCGGTGCGCAGCGAGCCCAATTTCGCCACGCTGTTTCGCGAATATCACAAATATCTCGCGGGGCTGGCGGGCGGCCTGCTCGGTCTGTAAGCGCAAGGCCGATGCGTTACATCTTTGCCCTGTTTCGTTCGATCCTGTTCTGGATCCTGTTCGTGCTGATGAGCAGTTTCAGTTCCATCGGCGCGGTGATTTCGCTGCCGATCTCGCACCGCGCGACGATCTGGTTCGTGCGCATCTGGGCGCAATTCCACCGGCTGATCTGCCGCTTCGTGCTGGGCCAGAAAATCATCGTCGAGGGCGAGATGCCCGACATTCCGGTGCTCTATGTCTTCAAACATGAGGGCGCGTTCGAGACGATCGAGCAGCCGGGCCTGTTCAAGCATCCGGCCGTCTTTGCCAAGGAGCAGCTGTTCAACATCCCGGTCTGGGGGCAGGCGGCGCGCTTCTATGGCCTGATCCCGGTCGACCGCGACGGCGGCGGCAAGGCGATGCGCGCGATGCTGAATGCCGCCAAGGCCGCGCTGGCCAAGGATCGCCCGCTGGTGCTGTTCGCCGAGGGTACGCGGATTCCGCACGGGCTGGCGCCGCCGCTCCGGTCGGGATTTGCCGGCATCTACCGCCTGCTCGGCGTGCCGGTGATCCCGGTCGCGGTGAACAGCGGCATCGCCTATCCGCCGCGCCGCTGGGTCAAATGGCCCGGGACGATTACGTACAAGGTCGGCGAGACGATTCCGGCGGGACTGCCGCGCGAGGATGCCGAGGAGCGCGTCTGGCGCGCGATCAATGCGCTGAACCCGCCCGAGGCGTTGCTCGAAGGCTATAAAGTCCCCTAATTCCCGTTCGTGTCGAGCCCTTCGACTGCCTTGGCAGGCGCTCAGGATAAACTTCGACCGCAGGCCGAAGTCGAGACACGTGAAGGCGTCGGCAGGGCGAGCGTATCTCGACTTCGCTCGATACGAACGGAGGTTGGGCGTGTGGTTTAGTGTTTCCGCCCGAAATCGGGCGCTGCGTCATCCTGCCCCTGTTCGATGATCGACCGGCGGATCGCGCGGGTGCGCGTGAACCAGTCCTCCAGCTTGGCGGCATCGCCGCGGCGGATTGCTTGTTGCAGCACCGTCAGATCTTCGTTGAACCGCTGGAGCGTCGCCAGCACGGCGTCCTTGTTCGCCAGGAACACGTCGCGCCACATCACCGGGTCGCTCGCCGCGATGCGGGTGAAATCGCGGAAACCGCCGGCCGAATATTTGATTACCTCGCTTTCGGTGACCTCCTCCAGCTCGCTTGCGGTCCCGACGATCGTATAGGCGATGAGGTGCGGCAGGTGGCTGGTCACCGCGAGCACCATGTCGTGGTGCGCGGCGTCCATGACGTCAACCTTGGCCCCCAAGGCTTCCCAGAAGGTCGTGAGCGCAGCCACTGCATCCTCGGGCGCGCCCACACGCGGGGTGATGATGCACCAACGCCCCTCGAACAGGCTGGCAAAGCCCGCGGCGGGACCGCTGTTTTCGGTCCCGGCGACGGGATGCGCCGGGATGACGATATGGCCGGGCAAGGCCTTTGCCAACGCCTCGGCAACGCTCGCCTTCGACGATCCGACGTCGGAAATGATGGTATCCGCCGCCAAACCGGGTGCGATCGCGCGCGCCGCGGCGGCCATGCCGCCAACCGGCACCGCCAAGATGACAAGATCGGCGCCCGCGACCGCGGCGTCGGCGCGGTCGGCAATTACGTCGCACAGCGCCAGCTGCTGCGCGACGTCGCGCACCTCGGCGTCGGCATCATAGCCTGTTACGCTTACGCCCGGCAGCCGCGCCTTGACCGCGCGGGCAATCGACGATCCGATCAGGCCGAGGCCGATAATCGCCAATCGCTCGACCGGACGCGCCATCGATCAGCCGTTCAGCGCGGCGCGGATCGCCGCGGCGAGCCCGCGCGTCTCGTCCTCGGTGCCGATCGTCATGCGGAGCGCATGCGGCAACCCCTGCCCCGGCAGCCAGCGGACGATATAGCCCGCCTCCATCAGACGGTTATACACCGTCTCGGCGCTCACCTCGCCCTCGAACAGCACGAGCAGGAAATTGCACGCCGACGGCACGACACGCACGCCATGATTGCCGAGGCTTTCAAGTTCCCCGGCCAGCCAGCTCCGCCATTTGGCATTATGCTCGCGGCTGGCGGCCACAAATTCCTCGTCGCCGATCGCGGCGATCGCCGCCGCTTGACCCGCGCGCGTGACGTTGAACGGCAGGCGGATGCGGTGGAGCGCCGAAATCACCTCGGCCGCGGCATAGCCCCAGCCGATGCGTTCGGCGGCGAGTCCGTGGATCTTGGAAAAGGTGCGGGTGATAAACACGTTCGGCTGCGTCTTCGCAAGCTCGAGCCCCCCGTCATCCTCGGCATCCGACAGATATTCGGAATAGGCCTGGTCGATGACGAACAGCACATTCTTGGGCAGCCCGGCATAGAGCCGTGCGACCTCGTCGCGCGATGCCAGCGTGCCGGTCGGATTGTTCGGATTGGCGAGATAGACGACGCGCGTCTTGTCGGTCACCGCCGCGAGCAGCGCATCGACGTCGGTCGCATAGTCGCGGTCATCGGCCTCGACCGGCACCGCTCCGACGCGCCGCGCCGCGATCTCGTACACCGCGAAGCCATAGCGGACATACAGGATCTCGTCGCCGACCCCGGCATAGGTGCCCGCAGCGAGGTGGAGCAGCTCGTCCGATCCGTTGCCGCAGATGATCCGCGCCGGATCGAGCCCGAACTTCGCCGCGATCGTGGCGCGCAGCTCGATCGAGCCCGGATCGGGGTAGCGCGACAGCGCATCGGCCGCGCCCTGCGCCGCAGCAAATGCCGCGCGCGCCTTTTCACCCGTACCGAGCGGATTTTCGTTGGCGCTCAGCTTGATCAGCGGGCGACCATCGGCTCCCGCCGATTTGCCGGGAACATAGGGGGCGATGCCGCTGATCCACGGCTTGGGCTCAAGGGTTTGCGTCGTGTCGGTCATGCCGCGCCGTTTAGCGCGTCAGCCGTCTGAGTCCAGTACGTTGACAGGGTGGCTGCACCCGCTTAGCCCCGCGCCCATCATGGCGAGCCTGCTCCACCAGATTCAACATCAGAGCGTGACGATCGCGGCGCCGCTCGCGCTCGACAGCGGCCAGAGCCTGCCTGCGACGACGATCGCCTATCAAAGCTATGGCGCGCTCAACGCCGACAAGTCGAACGCGGTGCTGATCTGCCACGCGCTGACCGGCGACCAATATGTCGCGAGCGACCATCCGGCGACCGGCAAGCCCGGCTGGTGGGCGCGCATGGTCGGTCCCGGCAAGCCGATCGACACCGACCGCTTTCACGTCATCTGCGCCAATGTGCTCGGTAGCTGCATGGGGTCGAGCGGCCCCGCGACCCCCGACGCCGCGACCGGCGCGCCGCTGGGCATGGCCTTTCCGGTCATTACCATCGCCGACATGGTGCGCGCGCAGGCCTTGCTGCTCGACCATCTGGGGATCGCGCGGCTTCACGCCGTCGTTGGCGGGTCGATGGGCGGGATGCAGGCGCTCGCCTGGGCGGCGACCTATCCGCAGCGCCTCGGCTCGGCGCTCGTCATCGCGAGTGCGGCGCGCCATTCGGCGCAGAATATCGCGTTCCACGAAGTCGGACGGCAGGCGATCATGGCCGACCCCGATTGGCAGGACGGCCAATATTATGGCAGCACGCGCGCGCCCACCAAGGGGCTCGCGGTCGCGCGCATGGCGGCGCACATCACCTATTTGTCCGAGGAAGGGCTGACCGAGAAATTCGGCCGCCGCCTGCAGGCGCGCGACATCAAGAGCTTTGGTTTCGATGCCGATTTCCAGGTCGAATCCTATCTCCGCCATCAGGGGCTAGCCTTCACCGACCGCTTCGACGCCAACGCCTATCTCTATATCACGCGCGCGATGGATTATTTCGACCTTGCCGAGCCGCACGACGGACGGCTCGCCGGCGCCTTCGTCGGCGCCAGGGACGTGCGCTTCACCCTCGTCAGCTTCGACACCGACTGGCTGTATCCGACATCGGAGTCGCGCCGCATCGTGCAAGCGCTGCAAAGCGTCGGTGCGGCGGCGAGCTTTGTCGAACTGTCGGCGCCCTTCGGCCATGATTCCTTTTTGCTCGACGTCCCGGCGCTCGACCGCCTGGTTGCGGGCGCCCTGGGTTCGGGGTTCTGATGGCTCTCCGCCCCGATCTTGCGATCATCGCCGACGCCGTGCCGCCCGGCGCGCGCGTCCTTGACGTGGGCTGCGGCGATGGCGAGCTGATCGCGGCGCTGCGCGCCAAGGGCGTCGATGCGCGCGGGCTCGAGATCGACCCGGCAAACGTGACCGCGGCGATCGCGCGCGGCCAGTCAGTGGTGCAGGGCGATGCGAACCGCGACCTTGCCGACTATCCCGATGACGCTTTCGACTATGCGATCCTGTCGCAGACGCTGCAAACCACCGAACGCCCCGACCGGGTGGTCGACGAACTGCTGCGCATCGCGCCGCGCGCCTTCGTCAGCTTTCCCAATTTCGCGCATTGGCGCGTCCGGCTCGCGCTGCTCTGGAACGGCCGGATGCCGGTAACGCGACTCCTCCCGGTCGCCTGGTATGAAACCCCGAACATCCACCATGTCACGGTCAGCGATTTTCGCGATCTCGTCCGCGCGAAAGGCATCCGGGTCGAACGCGTGTGGCACTTGTCGGGCGACAGGCCGACGAGCGATGCGGCGGCAAGCTGGCGCGCCGAACATGCGATTTTTCTAGTATCGCACTAAATGGCGGTCCGCCTTTTTCTATCCGGCAAGATTAAGGCCCGACGCTTGAACAACACTGAAACTTAACATTGTCTGGTTATTGGCGACCGACTTTTTGGAAGGTCTTGCCGCAATGGATGACTTGAGCGACGAAGAACGGGATTGCCTGTCGGCGAATATCGCCTGGCTCGAACGTACGGACCCCGATGACTGGCATCGCGTCGCGTTGGATTTCAACTGGAGCGAGCCGCTATATTTGCTCGACTGGATCGTTCGGCGCGCCGAATGCGACGTCGCGACCGCGCTGACGATCTTCTGGAAGGGCGAGCCGGGGTACTGGATCGCGGACGAATCGCGGTTGGCGGACAAACCAAACGGTTTTTCGTACCTCAACAAACACATGTGCGCATATATCGCAACGCGGATCGGCGAGGGCGGTTATTCGCGATCGAAGATTGCTTATGCACCCGATACTTGGACAAAAAAGGACTATGTGGACCTTGCCGCGCGGGCCGCGCAGCTGGAGAAGCCGAAATTTGGGGTCCACCCCGACCTTATTCGCGACCGCGCGGGCTATTCCGTCGTGAATGACCCGGCGTTCTACGCGCGATACCCCGACGCATTTCATCATTCATTTTTCTGCGAGCTTCCGGCGGAAACCCCCAAGGCCCGCGCGTTGATGGATCGCGTCCAGCAGATCGAAAAGGCGACGTCGCGCCTGTTGCCGTCATGGCTTCGGCGCTAGCTTCCGCGCCCCCCGAATCGCGTATCGCTACTTTACACGACCGGTTCTAATCCCGCTTTTTCAGCCCGTTCGCGACAAAATCATTCGCGATCCGCGCGATTTCCGAAATGTCGGCGTCGGCGTCCCACAGGCCATAGCGCATGCCCAGAAATACGTTCATCCCGCCGATCGCCCAAGCGTGAATTTCCCCGACGTCGGCGCGAATCTCGCCGCGCGCCGCGCCGTCCTCGAGCCGCTGGCGGACGCGCGCAACGGTGGTTTCATAGTGACGCCGATAGCTGGCGTAATCGACGAACTCGGCCTCGTCGATGATCCGGTAGATTTCCTTATGCTCGCGCACGAACCCCAGGAAGGATTCAAGCCCGATGCGCTCGGCGCTGATCTCGTCGGGCGCCGCCTGGACCAGCGGCGTGACATGGTCGCGTAGCTGCTCGCTCATATAGCGGACCAGCGCCTGGAAGATTTCCTCTTTCGAATCGAAATAGGTGTAGAAACTGCCGAGCGCGGTCCCGGCGCGGCGGGTGATGCCGCTGATCGATGCTTCGTGAAAGCCGCGCTCGCCAAATTCCACCGCCGCGGCGTCGAGCAGCTTGCGCAAGGTGCGGCGCCCGCGATCGGTGCGCGGGGTCTTGTCGCGCGCCTCGCCCGCGGCGACCTGTGCTGCATCTTGCGGCTGATCCATTTCTATCTTCCGTCTCCCCTCCGCCCGCTCCTGCTGCATCGTGGCTTTTTCGCACCACTGGCAAGCAAAAAACGACGAAGTCATATTCCAAGTTGAAACTTGGTTCATGTTTCATTATTGGGTGCGTCGCGGCTTGGCAAGCACCGGGCCCAAAAAAACGACAGGGGCGGCAAGCGGTCGCTCCTTACATGGGAGAGTCCTACATGCGTCCTTTCGCTCGTCCGCTGCGCCGCGCCGTCCTTGCTTCGAGCGCGCTGTCCATGCTCGCCTTCACCCCGGCCGTCTTTGCGCAGGATGCCGCCGCACCCGCCGACGAGGCGAGCAGCGACGCCGGCGATGACGAGATCATCGTGACCGCCCGCCGCCGCGACGAACGCCTGATCGACGTCCCTGTCGCGATCACCGCCTATTCGGGCGACGCGCTGACCAAGGCGGGCGCGATCGACATCACCGATGTCGGGCAGACGACGCCGAACACGACGCTCGAAGTGTCGCGCGGCACCAATTCGACGCTCAGCGCCTTTATCCGCGGCGTCGGCCAGCAGGATCCGGTGTCGGGTTTCGAGCAGGGGGTCGGCCTGTATCTAGACGACGTCTATCTCAACCGCCCGCAGGCCGCGGTGCTCGACATCTATGACGTTGAACGCATCGAGATCCTGCGCGGGCCGCAGGGCACGCTCTATGGCCGCAACACCATCGGCGGCGCGGTCAAATATGTGACCAAACAGCTGCCAGAAGAATTTTCGCTCAAGCTCAAGGGCACGCTCGGCACCTATGACCAGGCCGACCTGGTCGTCACCGCCAGCGCCCCGATCGGCGACATCGTCCGCGTCGGCGGTTCGATCGCGCGGCTGTCGCGCGGCGGCTTCGGCGACAATCTCACCACCGGCCTTGAAAATTACAACAAGGACGTCTGGGCGGGCCGCGGCACGGTCGAGCTCGGCGGCTATGGCGCGCCGGTGCTGATCCGCATTTCGGGCGACTATACAAAGGACAAGAGCGCGCCGCGCGGCGGCCACCGCCTGATCCCCTCGCTGCGCACCAACGCGCCGGTGCTGGACAATGTGTTCGATAGCCGCGGCGGCCTCAACGATCCCAAACAAGAGATCGAATCCTATGGCCTGGCGTTCAATGTCACCGCCGAATTGACTGACACGCTGACGCTGCGGTCGATCAGCGCCTGGCGCAAGGATACATCGGCGACCCCGATCGATTTCGACGCGCTGCCCGCGGTCGACGTCGACGTTCCCGGCTTCTACTTCAACGAACAGATCAGCCAGGAATTCCAGCTGCTCTACGAAGGCGACCGGCTGAAGGGTCTGCTCGGCTTCTACTATCTCGACGCGACCGCCGACACCCTGTTCGACGTCCGCATCTTCAACACCCTCGCCGGGCTGACCGCCTTTACCGAGGCCGATGTCGATACCACGACCTATGCCGTGTTCGGTGACGCGACCTTCGATTTCAGCGACCAGCTCAGCCTGTCGCTCGGTGGTCGTTACACCTGGGACACGCGCGAAGCGTCGATCCTGCGCCAGAACTATCTCGGCGGCGGGTCGCCGGTGTTTGGCGGCGCGGGAGTCGCTTTTGGCGCCCCCGGTACCGATTTCGACGGCAAGCGCAGCTTCAAGAAATTCACCCCGCGCGCCTCGCTCACCCTCAAGCCGACCCCCGACCATACGCTCTACGCCAGCTATTCGCAGGGCTTCAAGGGCGGCGGCTTCGATCCGCGCGGTGTCGGCGTCAACGCCCCCGACACCGACGGCAATGGCATCCGCAGCGACGCCGAAATCGCCGCTTTCCTGAGCTTCCGTCCCGAAAAGGTGGAAAGCTATGAAGTCGGCTACAAGGGCAGCCTGATGGACGGCGCGGTCAATGTCGCGCTCGCCGGCTTCTACGCCGACTATACGGACGTCCAAATCCCGGGCTCGGTCGCCTGCACCGTCAGCGGCCTGCCCAGCTTCTGCGGCATCGTTTCAAACGCCGGCAAGGCAACCTTCAAGGGCGTTGAATTCGAAGGCCGGGTCCGGCTGGGCGAGGATCTGGCCGCGGCAGGCGACCGGCTGACGCTGTCGACCGCGCTCGGCTACATCGATGCGCAATATAAGGAATATGTGTCGAACATCGGCGGTCGCCCGACCGACGTCGCCGAATTCCGCGAGGTGCAGAACACCCCAAAATGGACCGCCAGCGGCACCCTCGCCTACGCCACCCCGATCGGCGACGGCGACCTCAGCTTTGGCACCACGCTGTCGTACCGCAGCAAGACCTATCAGTTCGAAATCCCGAACCCCTACATCGATCAAAAGGGTTTTGCGCTGCTCGACGCGAGCGTCGTCTATACCGCCCCCGACGATCGCTGGAGCATCGGGCTGTTCGGCAAGAATTTGACGAACAAGGAATATAAGACTTCGGGCTATACCTTCATCAACGTCAACCCGACGACCGGCGCCCCGATCCTCGGCGGCAACGGCCTGCCCACCTCGGCGCTCGGCACCGAAGGCACGCTGACCGCCTTTTACGGCAACCCGCGCCAGATTTTCGTCACGGGGACGGTGAAGTTCTGAGATACGGAACATCGAGTAAAAGGAGGAAAGGGGCGTCCGAAGCGGCGCCCCTTTTACGTTGGTGAACGCGATGGTCGGTTGGGGTGATGCCCAGACCAATCCTCCACCCCGTTCGTGTCGAGCGAATATCGAGGGCGGTTTGTTCGCTTCGGCTCGAAATCAGCCACCCAGCCCCGGAGCCCCGCCCGCGGCGACCATCCGCTCGCCGTCGATGACGATCGGACTCGCCAGCCCATCGACGAAAGCGCCCTCGGGCCGGAATCGCATCCCGCGCGCGATCACTTGCGGGTCGGCGAACACCGCGGCCATATCGTTGATCGGCCCCGCCGGAACCCCCTGCTCCTCCAGCGCGAGCGCCAGCGGCTGCGCGTCCCAGCCCGCGATCTTCGCCGCGAGCAGGGGGATCAGCGCGCTGCGATTTGCCAGCCGCGCGGCGTTGGTCGCGAAACGCGCGTCATCGGCCCAGCCCGGCTCGCCCAGGATCGCGCATAATTTACCAAACTGGCCGTCGTTGCCGACCGCGATCACCAGCTGGCCATCTGCGGTAGCGAACGCCTGATAGGGGACGACATTGGCGTGACCGTTGCCCATCCGGCGCGGCACGGTGCCGCTCGCCAGATAATTGGCCCCCTGGTTGGCGAGGACCCCGACCTGGCAATCGAGCAGCGCCATGTCGATATGCGCCCCCGCCGCCGTGACGTCACGGCGGCGCAACGCCGCCAGGATCGCGACCGCCGAATACATGCCGGTAAAGATATCGGCATAGGCGATCCCCGCCTTTTGCGGCGCGCCGTCGGGCTCGCCGGTCAGCGCCATCGCGCCGCCCATCGCCTGAATGATGAAGTCATAGCCCGCGCGGTGGGCATAAGGACCGGTCTGGCCGAACCCGGTGATCGAACAGACGATCAGCCGCGGATAAACGGCGATCAGCGTCGCGGGGTCGAGACCATATTTGGCGAGCCCGCCGACCTTGTAGTTTTCGATGACGACATCGGCATCGGCGATCAGGTCGCGCACCGCGGCCTGCCCCGCGCCGGTGGCAATATCGATCGCCAACCCCGATTTGCCGCGATTGGTGCTGTGATAATAGGCTGCGCCGAGATTTTCGCCGCCTTCGCCCATAATGAAGGGCGGTCCCCAGCTGCGCGTATCGTCGCCGACCCCCGGTCGCTCGACCTTGATTACCTCGGCGCCCAGATCGGCGAGCAACTGCCCGCACCACGGGCCCGCGAGCACCCGCGCCAGTTCGACGACGCGGATGCCCGCAAGCGGTTTCGCGCTGTCAGCCACCAAAGGCGGAGATGCCCGTGATCGCACGGCCAAGGATCAGCGCATGCACATCGTGCGTGCCCTCATAGGTGTTCACCGTCTCGAGGTTCACCGCGTGGCGGATCACATGATAGTCGGCCGAAATGCCGTTGCCGCCGTGCATATCGCGCGCGACGCGCGCGATATCGAGCGCCTTGCCGCAATTGTTGCGCTTCAGGAAGCTGATCGCATCGGGAATCAGGCGCCCTTCGTCGATCAACCGCCCGACGCGCAGCGCCGCGTGCAGCCCCAGCGTGATTTCGGTGAGCATATTGGCGAGCTTCAGCTGGACGATCTGGTTCGCCGCGAGCGGCCGCCCGAACTGCTGGCGTTCGAGCGTGTAACTCCGCGCCGCTTCGTAGCAGAATTCGGCCGCGCCCATCGCGCCCCAGCCGATGCCGTAACGCGCCCGGTTGAGACAGCCGAACGGGCCTTTCAGCCCCGACACATTCGGCAGCAGCGCATCCTCGCCGACCTCGACCGAATCCATGACGATTTCACCCGTAACCGAGGCGCGCAGGCTCACCTTGCCCTCGATCTTCGGCGCCGACAGGCCTTTCATGCCCTTTTCGAGGATGAATCCGCGGATCGCGCCGCCATGCGCTTCCGACTTCGCCCACACGACGAAGACATCGGCGATCGGCGAGTTGGTGATCCACATCTTCGCGCCCTTGAGGCGGTAGCCGCCCTCGATCTTTTCGGCGCGGGTGCGCATGCCGCCGGGGTCGCTGCCCGCGTCGGGTTCGGTCAGCCCGAAACAGCCGACCAGCTCGCCCGAGATCAGCCCAGGCAGATATTTGCGCTTCTGTTCCTCGCTGCCATAGGCGTTGATCGGATGGATCACGAGGCTGCTCTGCACCGAACAGGCCGACCGATAGCCCGAATCGATGCGCTCGACCTCGCGCGCGATCAGCCCGTAGCTGACATAGCTGAGCCCCGCGCCGCCATATTCGGGATCGACCGTCGCGCCGAGCAACCCGAGCGCGCCCATCTCGGACATGATCTCGCGGTCGAAGCGCTCGTCGAGAAACGCCGAGGTCACGCGCGGCAGCAACGCATCGGTGGCATAGGCGCGCGCGGTGTCGCGGACCATCCGCTCCTCTTCGCTGAGTTCGGCGTCAAGCTGAAGCGGGTCGAGCGGGTCGAGCGCTTCGATGCGCTGCGGATCGGCGAGGGCCATGGAAAGGGGCTTTCTCTATATGGCGAGCAGCCCTTTCGGGACGCGCGCTAGGGGGTCGGGGCCGCGGTGCTGCGGGCGATTGCGGCAGCGGGACTGTCGCGCGGCTCCAATATCGCGGCGGTCTCGATCAGGTCAAGCGCACGCCGCGCCTCATGATAGCGCCGCGCATCGATCAGCCAGTCATTGGCCGCGGCGGCCCCCGGCAGCGCCTCGACCTCGGCAATCGCCAGATCGGCCTGCCCAGCCCCCAGATAACGTCGGGCGCGATCGAGGCGTTCGGAAGCGCGCGGCGACTGCGTTCCCGCCGCGCGGACGACGAACAATTCGCTCAGCTCGCGGCGAAAGCCGGTCCACAGGCTGCCACTGTCATCGCCGCCTCGCCCGACGAGCTGCGGCGCCAGCGTGTCGAGTTCGGCGCGCAATTGTTCGAGCGTCACCGGATCGCGCGACGTTTCGATGATCGTCTTGACCGCATTGGGCTGGTCGTCGCCGAAACGCAGCCGCAATTGCGCGTCGAGATAGCCGAGCGACAGGCCGCGATCGAGCGCGCGGCGCACCGCAAAGGCGACGAGCAATCCTTCCGACCGCGATGCGTTGCCCGACGCCGATTCGGCCTCCAGCGTAATCCGCGACAGCCGCTGTTCCAGCTCCGCCACGCGCGCCGCCAGCGCGTTGGCGCCATCGACCGGCGCGACGACCAGCGGCGCGTTCTTCGGCACTGCATCGGCGATCCGCACCGGATCGGCCATATCGCGAACCGCTGGCGGCGCGATGACGTTCGCCGCGGGGGCGCTATCGGTAGTGGTCAGCCAGCGATTCACCGCCCAACCGCCCCCGGCAATACCGATCAGCAGCAGGAGCAGGGCAGCGATGGCGAGCAGCCGAAACGATGGTCCCCTGGCCGGGACCGCCTCGACCGCAGGCGAGGGGGTGTCGATGCTATCGATTGCCATATGTCTCTTTCGAACGACCCTATTTTCCGCCCTTGTGGCACAAAGCATGCGCCAGTGCCAACATTGCCGCGTCGGTGGGCGCCGGCGCCGCGACCCGTTCGCTCCATCCCGCGCCTGCCGCCGCGGCGACGGCAGGGCTGATCGCGACGAGCGCCAGATGCGCGCGCGATGCGCCGACGAGGTCGCCGATCCGCCGCGCCGCGCGCGCAGAATGGGCGAGCAGCACGGCAGGCGCGGCGATGACCTCGGCCCAGTCGCCCGGCGGTTCTGCCGGCTCGACACCATAGCAGGCGCGCGGGTCCAGCAGCGCACCACGCGGATCGAATTCGGACCGTTCGCGGCCGCAAAGCCATAATATCCGGGCGATTTTTTCTGACGCCATGGCGTCAAGCAAAGCCTGGCCATCGGCCGTGCCGGTCTGCACCACGGTCAACCCCGCCGCCCGCGCCGCGTTGGCGGTTGCCTCTCCCACCGCGTGGACGGGGAGCGCCGCCAGCTCGGCAAGTTGCGCGCCCGCAAGCCGTACCGCTTGTGCGCTGGTCAGCAGCAGCGCGTCGTAGTTCGCAGGCGCCGGGAGCGCCCAGTCGATCGGATGCGCGGCAAACAAAGGCATTGCACGCGCGTCGAGGTCTAGCGCGGCGGCGCGCGCGATCGTGGCGCTGTTGCCCGGTTCGGGGCGGGTGACGACGAGCGGCAGGCCGCCGCTCATGCGGCGAACAGCCGCCGCACCGTATCGGGAGCGTCGTCGAGCAATCGCCGCGCCAGCGCCGCTGCCGCATCGTCATGATCGATCAGCGCATGCCCCGCGGCATGATCGGCGCCGTCGTCGGAGTAAATTTCGGCGTCCATTTGCAGCATGCCGTCATCGCGCCAATGCGCATGCGCGGCAACCGGCGAGCGACAATCGCCGCCCAGCGCCGCCAGAAAGCTGCGCTCTGCCGCGACCGCGCGATGGGTCGGCGCATGATCGATCGCCAGGAGCAAGGCCAGCGTATCGCCATCGGCGGCGCGGCATTCGACTCCGATCGCGCCCTGCGATGCCGCCGGGAGCAGCACCGCGGTGTCCTGCGCCGTGCCAACCGCGTGCATCCCCAGCCGGTCGAGCCCCGCCGCCGCCAGCAACGTCGCGTCGGCCTCGCCCGCCGCGAGCTTCGCCAGCCGCGTCGCGACGTTGCCGCGCAGCAGCACAGGCTCCAGATCGGGGCGAATTCGTCGGATCTGTGCGGCGCGGCGCGGACTGCTCGTGCCCAGCCGCGCGCCGTGCGGCAGGTCGGCGATCGTCGTCGCCGCCGTCCCTTCGCGCACGACCAGCCGGTCGCGCGGATCGGCGCGTTCAAGCATCGCGCCGAGGGCAAAGCGCGCATCGCGGATGGTTTCGACGTCTTTCAGCGAATGGACCGCAATATCGATCAGCTCGGCATCAAGCGCCGCGTCGAGCTCGCGCGTCCAGAGCTCCTTGCCGCCCACCTCGGCCAGCGCACGGTCCTGGATCCGGTCGCCGGTGGCGGTCATCGGCACGATGGTGAGCGCCTCGGGCGCAAGGCCATGCGCCACGATCAGCGCCGCAACCGTCATATGCGCCTGCGCCATCGCCAGCGGCGATGCGCGGGTGCCGATGCGAAGCGGGTTTTCGGGGGTCGGAAGGTCGATCATCGCAAAGCTGCTAGCGCGGCTTGCCCTGCCGATAAAGGGGCGGGTAAAGGAACGCGCAAGATAATGACTCTGATCCTCGGCCTTGAATCGAGCTGCGACGAAACCGCGGCAGCGCTCGTCGACAGCGACCGGCGCATTTTGGCGCATCGGGTCGCGGGGCAAGAGGCCGAGCACGGCCCGTTCGGCGGCGTCGTTCCCGAAATCGCCGCGCGCGCGCACGTCGACCGGCTCGCGCCGATCGTCGCAGGCGTGCTCGCCGATGCCGGGGTGTCGCTCGCCGATGTCGATGCCATCGCCGCGACCGCCGGACCGGGGCTGATCGGCGGGGTTATGGTCGGACTGGTCACCGGTAAGGCGCTTGCCCACGCCGCAGTCAAGCCGCTGATCGCGGTCAATCACCTTGAAGGCCACGCGCTGAGCCCGCGCCTCGCTGACCCGGACCTGAAATTCCCCTATCTGCTGCTGCTCGTCTCGGGCGGCCATTGCCAATTGCTGCTCGTCAACGGAGTCGGCGACTATCGCCGCCTCGCCACCACGATCGACGATGCCGCAGGCGAAGCATTCGACAAGACCGCCAAATTGCTGGGTTTGAGCTATCCCGGCGGGCCTGCGGTCGAGCGCATCGCGCGCGACGGCAATCCGCATGCCGTGCCGCTCCCCCGCCCGCTGGTTGGCAGCGCCGAACCGCATTTTTCGTTCGCGGGCCTCAAAAGCGCGGTCGCGCGCGCCGCTGCCAGCGGCGCGCACAGCGTCGCCGACCTCGCCGCCTCGTTCCAGCAGGCGGTCGTCGACTGCCTTGTCGACCGCAGCCGCATCGCGCTCACCGCCTGTCCCGGCGCGACCGCGTTCGTCGTCGCGGGCGGAGTCGCCGCCAATGGCACGATCCGCACCGCGCTGACCGATCTCGCCGCGCACTTCGATCGCCCCTTTGTGGCGCCGCCGCTGTGGCTGTGCACCGACAACGGCGCGATGATCGCCTGGGCGGGGGCCGAGCGCTTCGCCGCGGGCCTGTTCGATGACCTCTCGGTCGCCGCCCGCCCGCGCTGGCCGCTCGATCCGGCCGCGGAAACCGTGCGCGGCGCCGGAGTGAAAGCATGACGTCATATCGAAATTTCGGGGTGGTCGGCGGCGGCGCCTGGGGAACGGCGCTCGCCCAGCTGCTCGCCGCCGACGGTGCCCCGCTGCGCCTGTGGGCGCGCGAAGCCGAGGTCGTGGCGGCGATCAATGCCGAGCATCGCAACCCGGCCTTCCTGCCCGGCGCCCTTCTGTCGGCCTCGCTGACCGCGACCGGCGCGCTCGCCGACATGGCCGAGCTTGATGCGCTGCTCATCGTCGTGCCGGTGCCGTTCCTGCGCGCCGTGCTCGCCGATCTGCCCGCGGGCGACGCGCCGCTGATCTTTTGCAGCAAGGGGATGGAGGCGGGCAGCTTTGCCTTCCCGATCGACATGGCGCGCGACCTCGCGCCGCAGCGTCCGCACGCGGTGCTGTCGGGGCCAACCTTTGCCAACGAAGTCGCCGCCGGGCTGCCGACCGCAATCACCCTCGCCGCCGCCGATCCCGACCTCGCCGCCGCGATTGCAGGAGCGATCGCGCGCCCGCATTTCCGCCCCTATGTGTCGACCGACGTCATCGGTGCCGAAATTGGCGGCGCGATCAAGAATATCCTCGCGATCGCCTGCGGTATCGTCGACGGCGCCGGGCTCGGGCTCAACGCGCGCGCCGCATTGATCAGCCGCGGCTTTGCCGAAATGACGCGCTTCGGCCTCGCGCGTGGCGCGCAGGCGGAAACGCTCGCGGGGCTCGCCGGGCTCGGCGACCTTGTCCTCACCTGCACCTCGTCCAATTCGCGCAACTTCGCGCTCGGTCAGGGGCTCGGACGCGGCGAGGATGCCTCCACGCTGATGGCCGACCGCCGCACCGTCGCCGAGGGCGCATTCAGCGCCCCGGTCGTCGCCGCCGCGGCGCGCGCCGACGGTATCGACATGCCAATCTGCGACACCGTCGCGCGGCTGGTCGCAGGTGAAACGCGCGTCGCCGATGCCATTCACGCCCTGCTCAGCCGCCCGCTGCGATCCGAGGGCCGGTGATCGATTGTACGGATTTGCCTGCGCCCCCGCACCGCGCTAGACTGCGCGCCGGGGATCAGCAGAAGGGGCGGCGGGCTTGAGCCAGACGGATAGCGCAGCCGCGCCCGCATCGGCCGCAGCCCCATCGGGCGATGCCGACACCGCCGCGCTTGCCAAGGGCGGGCGCACCAACTTCTTCGGCTTCATCCTGCGCTTGGTCGCGCGCCTGCCTTTCCTCTATGTCGCCGGCCGCTGGTACGGCCCCGAAGCCGTTGGGCGCTTCGCCTTTGCCGTGCTCGTCATCGAGCTGGTCGCTCAGCTCGCAACGCTCGGCCTGAAGCGCGGGCTCGCCGAACAGCTCAGCGTTCCCGGCGCCGATCATCGCACGGTCGTATGGGACGGCATGTTCGTCGCCTTTCTCGCGTCGGCGGCGGGGTCGGCGCTGCTGTTCCTGTTGCCGCAGCTCATGTTTCCTGCCGGCGATGTCGGCGGCAGCGATCGCTGGATGGCGCTGCTCGTCTTTGCGATTGCGGGAACCGACATCGCCCTTGCCGCCTGCGCCTATCGCTTTGACATCGGCACGACAGTGCGCGCGCGCGCGATCGTCGAACCCTGGGTGATCAGCGCCGCAGCGGCGGGATTCTGGTTCGTATCGGTCCGCGACGGGTTGATGCTATCCTACGCCGCCGCGATGGTCGGGGCATTCCTGACGGCGCTGATCCCGATGCTGCGCCACTATGGCGGCCCGCGCGGCTGGCAACCGCATCCGGCCACGCTGATCGCAGTTGCGCGGCGCAACGCGCCGCTCGCCGCCGCCGATGCGATCGAATGGGGCACGCGCCGCCTCGACCTGTTCATCCTCGGCCAGTTCACCTCGCCAACCATCTACGGCATCTATTACATGGCGCAGCAGGTCGCATCGCTGCCGCAAAAGCTGAAAACCAGCTTTGAACCGATCCTCGGCCCCGTCATCACCCGCAACCTCGCCGAAAAGCGGCTTGCCGCCGTGGCGGCACAAGTCAGCCAGGTCGGCTTCTGGATCATCGCCGCGCAGGCCGGGGTCGCGCTCGCGCTCGGCATTCCCGGGGAGGCTGTGATGGGCCTCGTCGGCCCCGAATTCGTCAGCGGCACCGCCGCGCTCGCCTTCCTACTCGCCGCCGAAGTCGTTGCCGCGACCGCGGTCGTCAGCGAAGCCGCGCTGGTCTATGTCGCGCGCCACCGTAACCTTTTGATCAGCATCGCGACGCTGGCGCTGCAGGCGGTGCTCAGCGTCACGCTGATCCTGGTCGCACAGTCGATGGGCCTGCCCCCGATCACCTACGCCGCCGCGGTCGCGCTCGCGCTGATGCTCGCGCTGGGCTTTGCTTCGGTGGTCAAAGCGCGGCTGCTCGCCCGTGTCCTTGGCGCACCGGTCAACAGCCTGCGCTGGGCGCTTGTGTGGGCCACCGCGGGCGCCGCGATTCTGGGCTGGGGCGCGACGCAGCTGCCCGAATGGGCCGAGTTGCTGATCGGCGTGCCGGTGATCCTCGGCATTTATTCGTGGCTGATCTGGACGCGCGGCTTCGGCCCTGCCGATCGCGCGCTGTTCAAGAAACATCCTGAGCCGGCGGTGGCTGAGTCCGCCGCCACCTAGCGTCTGGCGTCGATTACTTCACCGCTTCCTGCGCGGCATCGCCGACGTCCTGCGCCGCATCGCCGACCTTCTGCGCCGCTTCGGTGATCGCGCCCGTTTCGGCGCTGTCATTGGCGAGGAACTGGAACGCAAAAAAGCCCGCGACCGCCAGCACCACCAGCAGGATCAGGCCCATGCCCAATCCGCCGCCACGCCGCGGTTCGCGATCGATGATCGTCGTCGTGTGGGTCGTCCCATCGGGGGCGCGCGTTTCGTGAATCTCGTCGGCCATGCCATCCTCCTGTGCCATTCGTCTGGCGCATAGGACGCGTTGGCTGGCCGAAAGTTCCTAGCCGAGCCGCGCGGCGACCTTCGCGCGAAGGTCGGTCTGGGCGCGCGGGCCGACTTGCGCGATGATTTCGCGCGCGCACACCGCGCCCATCGTCAGGCACTCGGCGATCGAACGGCCTTCGGCCAGCCCCGACAGGAAACCGGCGGCGAACAGATCGCCCGCGCCGGTCGTGTCGACCACCTCGTCGATCGGCTCGGCGGCGACTTCGGTGCGTTCACCCTGCCGAATGGCGACGGCTCCATGCTCGCCGCGCGTCGCGACGAGCAGCGGAACATCGGCAGCGACCTTCGCCAACGCGGTTTCGAAATCGCCTTCCTGCGCCAGTTCGAGCAGTTCGGCCTCGTTCGCGAACAGGATGTCGATCTCGCCCGCCGCCATCATGCGGCGGAAATCTTCGCCATGCCCGGCGACGACAAAGGTGTCCGACAAGGTGAACGCGACGCGGCGACCCGCCGCCTTGGCCATCCCGATCGCTTCGGCCATCGCCGCGCGCGAGGCGTCGGCGTTCCACAAATAGCCTTCGAGGTACAGGATATCGGCATCGGCGATCAGCGCCGCATCGAGCGATTCATGCCCCAGATTCTGCGACGCGCCCAGAAAAGTGTTCATCGTCCGCTGACCATCGGGGGTCACCAGAATCAGACAGCGCGCGGTCGGCGCGCCGCCGTCCGACGGCGGCGTGTCGAACGCGACGCCGAGCGAAGTGAGGTCGTGGGTGAACACCTGCCCGAGCTGGTCCTGCGCGACCTGGCCGATGAAGCCGCAGCGGCGCCCCAGCGCCGCCATCCCGGCGAGCGTGTTCGCCGCGCTGCCGCCCGACATCTCGATCGCCGGGCCCATCGCCGCATAAAGCCGCTCGGCCTCGTCGGCGTCGATCAGCCGCATCGACCCCTTGACCAGATTTTCGCTCTCGATCAGCGCGTCGTCGGCGCGGGCAAGGACGTCGACAATCGCATTGCCAATGGCAACAACGTCAAAACGGGCGGTGGCGGCCATGAAAGATCCTGTGATGCGTGGGAAAAAACTGCCGCGCTTTAGGGACGCAAGCGGGTCAAGGCAAGCGCGGCGCTTGACGCGCGGCGCGCCGCCCAGCATCCCCGGGCGATGACCCGCGCCGTCCACGCCTTTTTTCTCGCGCTTCGGGATCTGCCCAACCCGCGCGTGCTGCGTATCCTGCTGCAAAGCCTGGCGCTGACGTTGCTGCTGCTGATCGTTGCGGGCGCCGCACTCTATTTCGCCGCGCGCTGGGCGATGGGCCATTGGGGGTGGCTGGGTGCCGCCGAACAGGACATGGCAGGCATCTTGGTCGTCCTCCTGATCATCGCGGGCAGCTGGCTGCTGTTCCGCGCCGTCGCGATCGTCGTCGTCGGGCTGTTCGCCGACGCGATTGTCGCCGATGTCGAGGGGCGCCATTATCCCGCCGCCGCGGCGCGCGCCGTCGATGTCGGCTGGCGGCAGAATATCCGCCTCGCGCTTGCGTCGCTGGCCCGGCTCATCGGCGGCAACCTGCTCGCGCTGCCGGTCTATATCCTGCTGCTGGTTACCGGCATCGGCACCCCGATCTTTGCACTGTTCGTCAACGCGCTGCTACTCGGCCGCGATCTGGAGGCGATGGTGCTGGCGCGCCATCCCGACCGGCCGCGACTGGGCCGCCCCGCCCGCTGGTCGCTCGGGCTGCTGTCCGCCGCAAGCTTTGTGGTACCCGTCGCCAATCTGTTGGCGCCGATCGTCAGCGCCGCTATGGCCGTCCACATGCTCCATTTGGCGAGCGGGGACCCGAACAGATGATCAAAAACAATCGCTTGGCGATTCTCACCGGGCTGGCCGTGCTGCTCGGCGGCTGCGCCGGCAACGCGATTCCGCGCGCCACCCCGCCCAAGGCGCCGCCCGCGGCAGGCCCGATCACCGCGCCGCGCCCGACGCAGAACAACAGCCTGATCGGGCGTCCCGCCAACGCCGCGCTCGGACTGTTCGGCAAGCCGCGCCTTGACGTCGCCGAGGGGGTGGCGCGCAAATTGCAGTTCGCTGGCACCGCCTGCATCCTCGACATCTATTATTACGCGCCGCGCCAAGGCGCCGATCCGCTCGCCACCCACGTCGATGCGCGCACCCCCGACGGCCGCGATGCCAATGTGCCGAGCTGTATCGAAGCGCTGCGCCGCTAGAACAGGCGCCGACCAGACCAACCGTAGCCCTGAGCTTGTCGAAGGGCGACTATCGCCGAGAAGCGCCCTTCGACAAGCTCAGGGCTACGGTAATGAAGTCGATACTGACGTCACGACGTCAGTTCATCCAACGCCCACCGCGCCGCATCCGCCACCATCGGCGTGTCATCTTCCGCGAGCCGCTCCAGCACCGGGCGAAATCCACGATCGCCGCTGTTCCCCGCCGCAATCGCGGCGTTGCGCACCATTCGCCCGCGCCCGATGCGTTTGATCGGCGACCCCGCAAACACCTGCCGAAACCCGGCGTCGTCGAGCGCGAGCAGATCGGCGAGCGACGGCGCGACGAGTTCGCCGCGCGGCAAAAAGGCGCGGTGCGCGTGCGCCGTCTCGGCAAATTTGTTCCACGGACATACCGCCAGGCAATCGTCGCAGCCATAGACGCGGTTGCCGATCCCGCGCCGCAGGTCGAGCGGGATCGGCCCGTCATGCTCGATCGTCAGGTACGAGATGCATCGCCGCGCATCGACCCGATAGGGCGCGGGAAACGCCTGCGTCGGACACGCATCCTGACACGCCGAACAGCTGCCGCAACGGTCACGCGCCGCGACATTCGGCGCCAGCGCCAGCGTGGTGTAGATCGCGCCCAGAAACAACCAGCTGCCATGCTCGCGGCTGACCAGATTGCTGTGCTTGCCCTGCCAGCCGAGCCCAGCAGCCGCCGCCAGCGGCTTTTCCATCACCGGCGCGGTATCGACGAACACCTTGAGCTCGGTTCCGGGGACTTCGGCGACCAGCCAGCGCGCCACCGCCTTCAGCGCCTTTTTGACGACGTCATGATAGTCGCCGCCCTGCGCATAGACCGAAATGCGCCCGCGACCCGGATGATCGGCGAGCGCCAGCGGATCGTGCGCCGGGGCATAGCTCATCCCCAGCGCGATCACCGATTTGACCTCGGGCCACAGCCCTTTCGGCGATCCACGCTGCGCCGCGCGGCTTTCCATCCAGATCATGTCACCGTGGCGTCCTTCGGCAAGCCACTGGTTCAACCGCGCGGCGGTCTGCGGCGCGGCATCGGCATCGGCGATCCCGAACGCGACGAACCCTTGCGCGCGCGCCACCGCCTCCAGGCGGACTTCGAGCGATGAGGTTTCAGCAGGCAAGGCTTCGGCAACCATTGCCGCTCTATACGCGAGCCGCCCGCCCGTGCCATAGCGTGTGGATGATCTTGTCAGGGACCGCAGTTTGAACGATTTCAGCGTCGAGGCGATCGGCCTCACCAAATATTTCGGCGACTTCAAGGCGGTCGACGATGTCAGCCTGACCGTGCCGACCGGCAGCATCTATGGCGTGCTCGGCCCCAATGGCGCGGGCAAGACCACCAGTCTGCGCATGACGCTGGGCATCATCGACCCCGACGAAGGGTCCAGCCGCATCTTTGGCGAGCGCCCCCAATCGGTGCGCCACCGTATCGGCTACCTTCCCGAAGAACGCGGGCTCTATCCCGGGATGAAGGCGCGCGAGGCGATCGCCTTCATGGGCGCGCTGCGCGGGCTCGACTGGTCCGAAGGCCGCCGCCGCGCCGCGACCTTCATGACCGAACTTGGGCTCGAACGCGTGATCGACGAGAAAATCCGCAAGATGTCGAAAGGCATGGCACAGATGATCCAGCTGATCGGCTCGATCGTCCACGCGCCCGACCTCATCGTCCTCGACGAACCCTTTTCAGGGCTCGATCCGGTCAACCAGGAACGGCTCGAAATGCTCGTCCGCCGCGAACGCGACCGCGGCGCGACCGTACTGTTTTCGACCCATGTCATGGCGCATGCCGAGCGCCTGTGCGACCGGCTCGCGATCATCGCGCGCTCGCAGCGCCGCTTCGAAGGAACGGTCGACGACGCGCGCAGCCTGCTGCCGATGCAGGTCCGCTACACGGCGCGCGCCGACGCCAACCCGGAATCGATCGCCGCGCTCCTGCCGACGGGCGCCGAACCGCGCGGCGACAGCTGGTTCTTCCCGATCGAGGATGCCGACGTCGAACCGCTGCTGGCGCGGATCACGGGCAGCGGCCTCGGCGTCGCGGGGCTGTCGATTACCCGCCCTGCGCTCCACGACGCGTTCGTCCACATCGTCCGCCAGGTCGATGCGAGTTTTGACGCCGATGCGGGAACTGATGCGGTCGAGGAGGCGCTGGCATGACCCCCTTCCTCAAAAACATGCTTGTCATCGCGCGCCGCGATTTTCTCGCCATCGTCGCTACCCCGACCTTCCTCCTTTTTCTCCTCGCGCCCTTGTTCATGGTCGGCATGGGCCTCGCGGGCGGCATGGGCGCTTCGCAACTTGCCGATAGCGCGCGCGGCGCCGGGCGCATCGTCGCGGTGGTCAACGCCGCCGATGTCGAAGCGCTGCGCGCCGCCGACGCCCGGCTGCGCGCCAGCGTCGCGCGCCGGGTGCCGGTGCTCGAGGTCCGAATCGCCAGCCCCGCCAACACCGACCCGGTCGCCATCGCGCGCGAAAAAGGCAGCGACACCTACGCCGTGCTCAGCGGCCCGCTCGCCGCCCCGCGCATCGTCGAGCGCGAGGCGGACAGCAACGCCGGCCGCTATCTCGCGCTGCTCGCCGACGATGTGTTGCGATCGAAGGCCGCAGGGCCGCTACCCCCGGTCGCAGCCAAATTCGAAGCCTTGTCGAGCGGCGGCACCAGCATCGCGCTCCAGCAATCCTTGGGCTTTGGCGCAGTCTTCATCATCTTCCTGCTCACGCTGCTCCTCGCGGGACAGACCGTCAGCTCGCTGGCCGAGGAAAAGGGCAACAAGGTCATCGAAATCCTTGCCGCCGCGGTGCCGCTTGAAAGCGTCTTTCTCGGTAAGCTGCTCGGTTTTCTGGGCGTCGCGGTGCTGTTCATCGCCTTCTGGCTGGTGATGGCGCTCGCCGGCGGCCTGATCGCCGCGCTGCAGATCGATCCGGCCGCGCTCGCGTCGGTGCAAAGCGCGAGCAAGGCCACCGCCGCCCTCGCCGCGGCACCCGCGACCGGCTGGCCCTTTTTCCTCGGCATGGGCTTTGTCTATTTCATTCTGTCCTTTCTGTTGCTTGGCGCGGTGTTCCTCGGCGTCGGGGCGCAGGCGGCGACGGTGCGCGAAATCCAGATGCTCAGCCTGCCGATCACCATCTTCCAGGTCGGCATGTTCAGCCTGTCGACCGCCGCCGCCAGCGCGCCCGGCAGCAGCCTGTCGACAATCGCGCAGATCTTCCCCCTCTCGTCGCCGCTCGCCATGGCCGCCCGCGCCGCGACCGACGACAGCAAGGTGGTCCATCTCCTCGCGCTCGGCTGGCAGGCGATCTGGGTCGCGCTCGTGATCTTCATCTCAGTCCGCCTTTTCCGCGCCGGGGTGCTCAGCGGCGGCGCCAGCTGGAAATTCTGGCGGCGCAAGACGCGGGCTCAGCAAGATCGAGGTCGACGAGAGTGAGGCGATCCACCAAAACCAACATCCTGATAATCCTGCCGATGCTCTTGGGGGTCGGTGTTATCTTCACACCGGCTCTTCCCGAACGCCTTGCTCTGCCTTGGCTTGGACTATGCCTCGCTATGCTTGCTGTAGCGGTATACAACGCCGCTACTCGGCGACCGTGCGGACATGGCTACATCGTTCAAGGCAAGCACGGTTTTTCATGGCCCAAGGTTGTCGCGATTTGTTCAACCTGCGGCGAGCGTTTCGACTGATCGTCACAGGCGGACGAGCCCCGACCCTCATTGACAAAGCTGTAAATAGTGGCATTCTGCAACTGAATCGGCCGCGCAATGACGGCTGGACGGAGGATAGCCATGGCCACCCAAATTCGCACCGCTCCCGAAATCGCCAACCCGCTCGACGTCAGCCGCGCCGAACTTTGGAGCGAGGACCGCTGGCAGGAACCGATGCGCCAGCTGCGCGCCGAATCGCCGATCTATTATTGCGAAGATTCGAAATTCGGCCCCTATTGGTCGGTAACCACCTACAAGCCGATCCAGCATATCGAGGCGCTGCCGAAGATATTCTCCTCGTCGTGGGAATATGGCGGGATCACCGTCGCCGGCGACGGCGTCGAGCATCTGAAAGAGGGCGAAATCCCGCTGCCGATGTTCATCGCGATGGACCCGCCGCAGCACACCGCGCAGCGCCGCACCGTTGCCCCCGCTTTTGGCCCGTCCGAAATCGAGCGTATGCGCGCGGACACCGTCGCGCGCACCGCAGCGCTGATCGATACGCTGCCGATCGGCGAGCCCTTCGACTGGGTCGAAAGGCTGTCGATCGAACTCACCACCGACATGCTCGCCATCCTGTTCGATTTTCCCTGGGAGGAACGCCACCGGCTGACCGCCTGGTCCGACGCGCTGGGCGACATCGAATCCTTCGACACCACCGAACAGCGGCAGGCGCGCACCGCCAAGGCGTTCGAGATGGGCGCCGCATTCAAGGAATTGTGGGACCGCAAGGCGCTCAACCCCGGCGAACACGACCTCATATCGATCATGCTGCAATCCGACGCAATGAAGCATATGAGCGAGCATGAGTTCATGGGGAACCTCATCTTGCTCATCGTCGGCGGCAACGACACGACGCGCAATTCGATGTCGGCCTATGCCTACGGCCTACACTGTTTCCCCGAGGAACGCGCCAAGCTGGAGGCGAACCACGATCCCGAACTCGCGGTCAACGCGATGCACGAAATCATCCGCTGGCAGACCCCGCTCGCGCATATGCGCCGCACCGCGATGGAGGATACCGAGCTGTTCGGCCACCAGATCAAGAAGCGCGACAAGATCGCGCTCTGGTATGCCTCGGCCAACCGCGACGAGAGCGTGTTCCCCGATGGCGACCGGATCATCGTCGATCGCGAAAACGCGCGCCGCCACCTCGCCTTTGGTTATGGCATCCACCGCTGCGTCGGCGCGCGTGTCGCCGAATTGCAGCTGACGACGCTGATTTCCGAAATGCAGAAGCGCCGCCTGCGCGTCAATGTGCTGGCCGAACCTGACCGGGTGCATGCCAGCTTCGTCCACGGCTATCGCCATATGCGGGTCGAGCTGGAGAAATATTGACGCCGCTTGAAACCCGGCGCCACAAGCCCACGTATCTAGCGTGAAGACCCGGCAACCGGGTCAGGAGTGCGCCATGATCGACCGTCGTTATGTCCTTGCTGGCCTCGCCCTCGGCGGCGGCGTCATCGCCGCGCCGATGCTCATGGCCAAATCGTCGCGCCCGCAGGCTGCGCCCGGCTGGCGGCTTTCCGAAGCCGAATGGAAGAAGCGGCTGACCGCCCAGCAATATTATGTGCTGCGCGAGGCGGGAACCGAACGCCCGTTCAGCCATCCGCTCGACAAGGAAAAGCGCGCCGGCACCTTCGTCTGCGCGGGCTGCGCGCTGCCGCTCTATTCCAGCACGACCAAATATGACAGCAAGACCGGCTGGCCGAGCTTCTGGGCGCCGCTGAAGGGCGGGATCGCGACATCGACCGACTATGACCTGGGCTATGCGCGCACCGAAGTGCATTGCAAGCGCTGCGGCGGCCATCTTGGCCATGTCTTCAACGACGGCCCGAAACCGACCGGCAAGCGTTACTGCATGAATGGTACCGCGATGAGTTTCCGCCCCGCCTAACGCCGCTCGAATGACGTCGTAGCGTCATTTGACTGCGGGCTTCACCCGCCAAACCGACAGCCCCGCGCGCGAGGCAATCGGCACCGGTTCGAGCCACGCGGGCGCTTTCTGCGCGTATAGTTGCGCGGCCAGCGCGTCCTTGCGCGCCTCGCGATACTGCGCGAAGTCATTGGCGGTCCGGCAAAACACGATCAATGTCGCGCCATGTTTGCGAACCAGCGCCTCAGCCCTTGCGGGGTCACCCGCAAAGACACGGATACTGTCGGCCATCGCATCCTTGTTACGATGGTGCGGGGTCGCGACCAGGCGATGACGCGTCCAGAAGATGACCGGCGCGCCGAGGTCGATCGGGGTCAGGATCGTTGTCGTCTCCAAGCGATCGAGTGCCGCGACAGCCGCCGGATCGAGGCAGTTGCCCGCGTAGCGCGCTTTCGCTACTTCGTCTTTTGGGTCAGCCTGCAAGCCCGGGAATACCAGACCGAGTACCGCGGCCACCGCGATGCTGCCAAACAGCGGCAGGGTCAGCGACGCCATTGCCGACGCCAGCACGCGCGGGATCGTCGCTTGGATGCTCCGCGCCCAGCCCCAGACGCGCAGGCCGATCCAGGCGCAACCGGGCAAAGCAAAGATATGGGCGGTTGACACGCTCCGCAGCACGAGCAGCGACAGTAAGGTCGCGCCCGCCAGCGCGACGAACACCGTCGTCCAAGCCTTGCGATCGTCGGCGTCGGCGCAGCCACGCCACGCCAAAAAGGACCCCGCCAAGCCAGCGATCGACGGTGCCAAAACAAAAATTGCGTCATAACCGCGCGACGCCCACAAGGGCTGGCCTTCAAGGACGTTGCGGTACCAATATTGGACGACAATCGGATCGAGCGAGGCGAACGGACCTTTCGCGCAAAGTGGTTCGGTTCCTACCAGCGCAGCAGCCGCCGCCAGCCCTGCGCCGCCCAGCAGTCCGAGCCGCAGCCACACCGCCGCCGGATTGGCTCGGACGACCGCGAAGGTCGTCGCTGCCGCCGCCACGAACGCTGCCATATAGGGCGCCGACAACGAATCGCACCAAGTGCCCGTCAGGCCGACCGGACCGCGCGTGACGAACTGAAGCAGAATCGCGCCCCCCGCAAGCGCGCCGAGATATCCGCACAGCCGATCGCGATCGGCAGGGCGCGCATGGATTGACCAGCGTAGCGCCGCAAGCGCAGCGAATAGCGCAACGATCGGTAGCCCTTCGATCGATACCGCGAGCAAAGCTGCGGCAAAGAAACCGCCCCATAGCCCCGCGCGCGAGCTCGCTGGCCGCAGCGCCTGTGCCATGATGAGCATCGCCAGCAATATTTGCCAGCCATGGTGATCGACCCGCAGCGGTCGGAACTGCATCACGATGAAACCCGACATGATCAGGAACAGCGGCACCACATAGGCGATCCGCCGATCGGACAGGCCTCGATAGCCAAGCGCGCAGGCGGCACTCAGCGCAGCGCCGAGCATCGGGGGCCACAAGGTCATCACAATGCGCTCGGCCATCGCCTGCCCGAACGGCGGCGTCAGCAACGCTACAGCGGCTGCCAGCGGTGCGTCGACGATCCGGGACCAGTGCATGAGCACCCCGCCGCCCGCCGGATTGACACGATATTGCGCCAGATCCCACCAGCTTTGCCCCGCCAGCAGGTCGCGGACCTGCGCCATGCGCATTGCGTCGTCAGTGTCACCAAGGTCGAGCGCAACGATCGACGGCCAGTTGGCCATGATCGCGATCAGGCTCATCGCGCCCCATATGAGCAGCGCGATACGCAGAGGCGTAAGCCGCGCCCCGAAGCCGATTGCACGCGGCGGCGCAACACCGGCCGCGGACAGTGCCGCCGCATCGGTCACGCCGCGGCGGTCCGGAAAACGATATGCCGGCGGAGCAGATAGGTGGTCTGGAAACTGACGACGATCGCCGCCAGTTTGGCCAGCCGCGGATCGAGCCCCAGCGCGCTGCCGATGCCGACGATCGCCGTCGTGACGGCAAGACCGACCAGCGCCGACCCGACGAACAGCATTTTCTGGCGATGCCGCTCACCCGTACCGCGCGCCGCGGCGCCGTCGGCAAAGACGAGGCGGCTCGAGACCAGCCAATGGACCAAGATCCCGGCGCAATAGCCGACCGCCGACGCCGCCATCGGCGACAGTCCCGAATCGAGTAGCAACAGGAACAACGCGGCATCGCTGCCCAGCGCGAGCACGCTGGCGAGCAGATAGTTCAGCCAGCGAATCTCGCCGCGGCGAATCGCTCCAACCAGTTTGGTGACAGGGAGCATGGCAAGAACCCCTCCGGCCAAGGCTTCAGGCGGCCTTGGTCACGCGCGCGGGGACGTCGCGCACCGACGCCAGCGCCGCCTGTTCGCCCTCGGTGCCGCTCTCATGATATTCGGCGTCCTCGTTGACGCCCCATATGTCGTACACACGTTCGCCCGCGACGATATTGCGCACCGTCAGCATCGCGGTCATCATCGCATGATCCTGGTTGTTGTAGCGGTGCATGCCGTTGCGCCCGACCATGTGCAGCGTCGGATAACGCGCCTCGAGCTCGCTGCGCATCGTTTCGACATGCGCGGCATAATCATCGTCATAGACCGGATAGGCCTTTTCCTGTCGCACCACCGCGCCGCCGACAACATCCTTGGGATCGCAGAGCCCCAGGATCGCCATTTCCTTCGTCGCCAGCGCAATCAGATCGGCGTCGCTCGACGCCCACAATCCGTCGCCCTCAAAACAAAAATATTCGAGGCCAACGCACGCCAGTTCGGGATCGGGCACCATTTCGGGCGACCAGCTGCGGAAATTCTGCACCCGGCCGACCTGCACCTTGCTGTCGTGGATATATATCCAGTTGTCGGGGAACAGGTCCTCCGACCGGATTTTCAGCGCGACCGTCAGAAAATCGCGATATTTCAGGGACGGCGCCGCGGATAGTGCGCAGGCGGGCAGCGGATGGATACGCGCCGCCAGCTCGCGCATCGGCGCCGAGCTGATGACATGCGCCGCGTCGATCACGACGTCGCCATCGGGGCCATTGGCGGTCAGCCGCCAGCGTCCGCTGACCTGGTCCTGCGTCAGCTGCTTGAAGCTGTGCGCCATCAGCACATGGTTGCCGCCCGCGACCACCTTGTCGCGCGCCGCATCCCACATCATGCCGGGGCCAAGCCGCGGATAACGAAAGGTTTCGAGCAAGGTCTTGGTCGCCATGCCGTCATTGGGCTTCTTGTTGAGCCCGAGGCTGCGCTTCAGCCCGTCGAGCACCGCGGCACCGAGGCTCAGCCCCTTGATGCGCTGCGCCGCCCAGTCGGCCGACATTTCGTCGCACGGCATGCCCCACACCTTCTCGGTATAGGTTTTGAAAAAGATCGAATAAAGCTTCCGCCCGAACTGGTTGATCGTCCAGTCCTCGAAACTGCGGACATTCCTGTTCGGCAGCAGCTTGGCCTGCGCATAGCTGATCATACACAAGGTCGAGCGCACGACGCCCAGATTCCACAACGCTTCGAACGCACGCAGCGGGTAGGAATAAAATTTGCCCTCATAATAAATGCGGCTCATCCGCGGGCGCTGGATGAAATCGTCGGGCAGAATCTCGTTCCACAGATCGACGACTTCCTGGCTTTTCGAGAAGAAGCGGTGGCCGCCAATGTCAAAGCGAAAACCATCATGCTCGACCGTCCGGCTGATCCCGCCGACATAGACCGGATCCTTCTCGATCACCGTCACCTTATAACCCTGTTGGGTCAGCTGATAGGCAGCGGTGAGCCCCGCCGGCCCTGCGCCAATGATAGCGACATCGGCGCTGGTCGGACGGCTTTTCGGTTTCGTAGCGACGGACATTGATTGGCTTCCCCACAGGCAATTCATGCTCCCGCCCGCTGTGGCCAATTATGGATAAGAAGTGGTTAATTCGCTGGCGGCAATTCGTGCCTTCGCCCGACGTCGGCCGTGGGCAACGACCGCTACTTGGGTTAAGGATGGTCCTTTCCGGGAGGCACGATATGGCTGGCGGTCTGGCAATCGTTTTGAGCGGCGGCGGCGCCAAGGGGGCGTTTCAGGTCGGTGTCGTCCACGAACTCGTCGTTAATCGCGGCGTCCGGCTTGATATTGTCGCCGGGGTATCGACCGGCGCGATCCAGGCGCTGGGGGTCGCGCAGGATGATGTGCCGGGGCTGCTCGACGCATGGCTCGCCATCCGCGGCAACGGCTCGATCTACAAGTCGCGCCCGCTCGGGGTTGTCGGCGGGTTGCTCGGCGAAGATGCGATCTACGATACCGCGCCGCTCAAGCGCCTGCTCAAAAACTTCGCAGACGATGCCAAGTTGCGCGCGAGCGGGCGCAAATTGCTGCTCGGCGTCGTCAATCTCGGCACCGGCACCTATCGCAGCATCGACGAGACCGTCCCCGGCATCCACAATTGGGTCTATGCCAGCTGCGCGATGCCGCTCTTCTTCGATCCGCTCAAGACGCGCGCCAGCGACGGGACCGAGGAGCAATGGGTCGACGGCGGGGTGCGCGACGTGACCCCGCTCAGCGCCGCGCTCGACATGAATCCGCGCGGGGTGATCGCGGTGCGCGCGTCACCCGCGCCGCGCCCCGGACCGGTGCGCACCTTCCCCAATTTGATCAAGATCGGGTTGCGCGCCGTCGACATCCTCCAGTCCGAAGTCTCCGCCAACGACGTAGCGAACGCCGCCTTGATCAACGACCTGATCGCCGCGCGCGAGGCGCAACTCCGCGCGCTGCAAAACGAAGGGATCGGCGGCGCGCAGGCCGCGCGCATCCTCCGCCCGCTCGACGTCCAGATCGCGCGCTACCGCTTCGCGCCAATACGCATCATCGAACCCGAGGAAGAAGTTTCCGAAACGCTCGAATTCGACCCGGCAAAGATCCGCGCCGCTATCGACGCGGGCCGCCGCGCCGTCGATCGCGAATGGGACGCGTTGGAGCCGCTTTTGAGTTGAGAGATGCGAACGACGGCTTTCGACTGGTAGTGTGACGTCGCCCCCGGGAAGGCGGGGGCGACGGCTTATTAGAGCGGCCGCTCCACCCCAAAAGCCGACACCAACGTCTAATTTCCCCCATCCCCCGCATCGGGCGGCCCGCGCGCGCCATTGCCCTCGCCCGTCACCGCCTCGCCCTGCACCGCCACATCGCGCATCAGCGGCTTGAGCGCCAGCGTGCCCAGCCGCACCCGCGGCGTCGCCTTGCCTGGCACGGCGGCAACCGCAAAGCCGCCGTCGATCCGCAGTGCCGCCGCCGATGCCTTGGCCAGCCGCACCGTGTAACGGCCGTAAGCGACGCCTTCGAACAGGAAATATCCGTCGAATTCGGTCAGCGTCGTCGCGCGTACCCGGCCTTCGGCATCGACGAGTTCGAGCGCCAGCCCCTCGATCGGATTACCGCCATCGCGGCGCACACTTCCCTCGATTTCGCCTGCTGCGACCATCGGCAAGGCGACGCGTGTTGCGACGCCGGGCCGCGGTGTCACCACCACGCCCGGCAGCGCGGGTTGCACATAAGGATCGGGCAGGCTGCCGGCGTCGATACCGATCAGCACCGGGCGGAACGGCTCGAGCCCGTCGATCGCCCCCTGACCATCCTTGCCGGTTGCTTGCTCGACATAGGCGTGACCTGCGGTCAGCGGCACGCCCGCCAGCGCAGCCTCGCCCGGCTGGCGGATGCCGTCGCCATTGTCGTCCATCCAGACGTCGGCGATTACCTGGCCGCGGCTCGCCAACTTTTCACTCGACACGCGCCAGCCGCCGCTCGGCTTCGGTCCGAAGCTGAAGGCGAGCGAAAGCGACGCGGCGACCGATCCGTCGCTCGCCACTTCGCCAAAGCCGCTCAGTTGTAAGCGGTTGAAACGGTGCGTATATCCGGCACCGACGCGCGCCCGTTCCAGCCCGCGGTCATAGCCGAGCTCGGCGCGCCATTCGGCGTCACCCTTCCCGGCCCATTCGCCGATCAACGCCACCCGCGTGTCGCTGCTGTCGCCGGACAGCGCAAAGCGCGCCTCGCCGCGGAGACGCACACGCCCGATGCGGGCATTGGCGAGCAGGGTGGCGGTCAAATTGTCGGGGGGATCGGGGCCGACCGGCACCTTGGTACGGCTCCAGTCGAGCTGGCCGGTAAAGGTCAGCGCCCGAAAACTCGCCGACGCCCGCGCGCTGGCCTCCAGGCTGGAAATTCCGGCGCGCCGATCGATCTGGCGAACGTCGAAATGCAGCGGCAGCACGGTCCGCCCCAGCTTGACCGACTGGTCGATCGAAATCGAATAGAGGCCATTGATATTGCTGAGAAAACGGTCGGAAACAAAGCCGTTCCAGCCGCGCATCGCATCGGCGCGAACATAGGTTTCGCCAAACGCCGCGAGCCAGCTCGCGCGCACCGCGCCGCCGCCCCCAAAGCCTTTAGGAGCATCCGCATAGCTGGCGCCGACCTCGAGCAAGGTCGGCCCGATCGAGCGGCGCAGCGCGGCCTCGGCATAATTGCGCCGCACATTCTCGATCATCAGGCTGTGCGCATAGGCGGCGACCGACGTGCGCGCATCGAGCCCGCGCTCGATGCCCAGCGTCCCGCGCCAGCCACGCCGGAACGGCCCACGCCCGCGCCCGCCAAATTCGACCAGGTCGGCGTTTTCCTGCGCAAATCCGGCCCAATACCAGGTCTGCTGGGGCGGGATCGAATCCATCCCCACCTGCACTTGCTTGATTTCACGCCGGATTTGCCCCTGCGGACCATAGAGCACGATCTCGAAGCGGTTCGCGCCATATTGCAGCGGCACGTCGAGAAATTCGTAGCGGCCGTCGCCATTGGGGCTGGTGAACGCCAGCAACTGGCCGTTGCGATACAATTCGGCATCCCATCCGGCGGGCAGGTCGCCGCGAAAATTCGTCTTGTCGAAGCTGTCGGGGCGCTCGATCGGACGGTTGGTGACCACCGCGCCGCGCCCCGGCGCCGACGACGCGACGATCCCGGTCGACAACAGGCTGACATCGCCCGCCGCATAATGCGTCGCCTTGAGCGGCCCGAGCAGCCGTCCCTCGGGATCGGTGCGATAGAGCCGCATCCGCAGGCTGTCGGGCACGCCCTCATTGTCCGACGACAGCCGCGCGTCGAAGCTCTGTTTCAGCACTTCGCCCGCGGCGAAAATCTCGTACCGGCCCTGGACATAGGAACCGCCGCGCTTGTCGGACACGAACCCCGCCGATGCGACGACATCGACCGACGGCGTCGCCCAGCCCTGATAGGGCCGCGACGCCTGCGGCAGGCTGGCGAGGTCGAACCGCACCGCGGGCCGGATGGCGGCCGCGCGCGCGCGCCGTTCGGCGGCGAGCTGGAACGGCAATTTGTCCTTGCTGTCGATGCGCAGCACCGCGTTCGACAGGTCGGCGACGATCGGCACCCCCAACCATGCGTTGAGACTGTCGAGATCGACGCACCAGCCTGCGGGGGTATCGCGGATCATCGTTGCGGAAAGCCGGAAACTCTGGCTGCCCGCACGCACTTCGCCCGCCTCGCGGTCGATCGTCAGGCTGCGCCGTTCGTCGAACACCCAGCCGGTTGCGCGGCGCAACTTCTTGTCGACGCGCACCGCCAGGTCGAGCGCGAGCACGACATCGGCGAGGTCGACGCACACCCCCTGCGGCGTCTGATAGCCGCGCACCCCGTCGCCCAGCCGATATTGGCCCGACCGCATGTCGAACAGCCAGCTGTCGTCCTCGTTCGGCGCCCACCCGTCGCTCGCCAAGGAAACCGGCGCTTTATCAACGGCCTCAGCGCCGGTGGGAACCAGTCCCACCAGCGCGAGCCCGGCCAGGATCGCCGGTTTCCATCGGGTCAGCGCCGCGCGGATCACGGCTGTTCGGCTTTCGCCCCGCCCTTACGCCGTCACTTCACCACCCGTTCGGCCTCGTCGATCGTCCCGCCGCCAATGTCGCGGTCCTCGCTGTAGCGGATGCGCACCGGCCCCTTGAGCCGGGCGGCGAGTTCGGGCGGCACGCGCAGCGATACCTCGCGCGCGCCCACTTCGGGATAGACGGCGATGCCGCGCGCCACCAGCAATGGCTCGCTGACCCCCGGCCGCGTCACTTCGATATCGCCGTAGACCGAGCGGTTGCCCGTGCGCGTCAGTCCGAAATTGAACGCGGGGCCGTCGGGCGTGTCGCCCAACCACGCCTCGCCAATCGTCGCTTCCGCGCCAAGGTTACCGACGCGGATGATGACCGGGATCGTAATGCCATAGATCGGGATGAGCGCGATCGAGACGCCGTTGCCCGCGGGCTTCGCCGGATCGGCGGCGACCGCGGGCGCCGCATCGGGAACCGCGCGGAACAGCATGTGCGCGCGATATTCGCCCGGCGGCGTGCCTTCGGGAATGCGCACCCCGACGCGGATCACTTGCGGCTGGTTGGGCGGCAGCGTGACGCGGCGCGGGCTGAAGGCGATCATGTCGAGCGCCAGCCGCTCGGCGGGGGTGACGTCCGCCTCGGCAATCTCGTCGAGCCCGCCCGCGGCGGTCATCCGCTTGATCTCGAGGCTGATGCGATAGGTCGCCGGTTCGGAACCGATATTGTTCAGCACCACCTCGGTGCCGCGCGAACCGTCGAGGACGACGCGCGTCGGCGCGACGAGCAGGTCCCCCGCCGCCTGGGCAGGCGTCGCGACCGAGCCAAGCAAAAATACGGAAAGCAGGCCGAAGCCCTTGAAAAAGCGCAACATCGATACGATCCCCACAATCGTTTGTCCGGAAAGGCCCACACCTCTCCGCTGGTCGCACCCTGCCTGCGCCAACATGGTTGATATTTCGCTAACCATGTCCGTCGCTTGCGCGTCGCGCATGAAAAAGGGGTCGCCGGACCTGCGCCCGGCGACCCCTTGTCTGGCTGGCGGACCATTCAGCCCGCCATACCCCCCACCTTATTGATAGTTGGCGGTGACGTTGAACGTCCCGGTATAGTCGCCCGCGGTCTGGTTGGCGCCGACGCTCAGCGTGCCGCCGACCTGGAAATTGCCGCCGGTCGCGCCGAGCGTGATGTTCGGGACCGAATAGGTCAGCGACGACGTCATCGTGCCGCCCAGCGACCCGTTGAGCGTCACGCTCGGGTCGCCGCCGACGAGCACGACCGCACCGTCGGTGCCCTGCACGTCAAAGTTGGCAGCGGTCGTGGTGCCGGTGCAGGTCAGGCCCGCGCCGCAGGTGCGGGCGCCCGCCGTGCTGACCTGAACGGTCGAAGCGGTGGCGCCGCTGATGATCGTGGCATATTGCAGGGCGCTGGTGTTGGTCAGCGTGATCTGACGCAGGATCTTGGCGGTGGCCGTTGCCGTTGCCGAAGCCGCATGCGCCGCCGGAGCGTTCAGGGCGAGGGCAGCAATCGCGGCGCCGACGACGGCGCGCTTCATTCCAAATTTGCGCATATGTTTGGTCCCTTAATTCGAAAACTGATTGTCGAAATGCGAATGGATATCCCACCCCATTCGCCGACCTCTTTAGCGGGCGACAGGTTCAGCTTTTGCCAGCAAGCTTGGTTAACAGCGCAGTAGGAATTGGCTCGCCTTACCCTTGGTAAGCGAGATAAATCAGGAGCTTATCCTGATATCGAGCGGGTCATCGGAACCCCCCGCCCTGCTTTAACGGCCCGGAGTGGCACAAATTAAGCGCGGTGGAGAGAAGCGAATATCGGGAAAAGACCGCGCCTGATTCGCACCACCTATTCGTCATCCCGGCAAAGGCCGGAATGCCGCGCAAGCTTCAGATCCCCTCGCCGCTCAGCCGCTGGCAAATCATGTCGAGCTGATCGAGCGAGGCGAATTTCAGGGTCAGATGACCCTTCCCGCCGCCACCATATTGGATCGCAACCCCGATCCCGAGCAGCTCGGACAAGTGACGCTCGACCGCGACGATATCGGGATCGCGCCCGACCCCGTCCATGCTCTTATATTCCAGCGGCGCCTTCCGTCCGCCGCCCTTGCCGTCGCGCACCAGCGCCTCGACCGCGCGCACCGACAGCCCTTCCTTGACGATCCGCCGCGCGATCGCTTCGGCATCGGCGGCGCCGATCAGCGCGCGCGCATGCCCCATCGCGAGCGATCCGTCACCGACCAGCGCCTGCACCACGTCGGGCAGGTCGAGCAGCCGCATCAGATTGGCGACATGGCTGCGCGACTTGCCAACCAGCTTCGCCAGCGCTTCCTGATTATGTCCAAAATCGTCGATCAGGCGGCGATAGGCACCGGCTTCTTCGATCGCGTTCAGGTCCTGCCGCTGAATATTCTCGACCAACGCAATCTCATAGGTTGCGGCGTCGTCGAGCTCGCGGATCAGCGCGGGTATCTGGTGCAGTCCGGCGCGCTGCGCCGCGCGCCAGCGACGCTCACCCGCGACGAGCTGATATCCCTCGCCATCGGGTGACCGGCGGACGATGATCGGCTGGAGCAATCCGCGCAGCCCGATCGAATCGGCGAGTTCGGCGATCGCCGCCTCGTCGAAATGGCGCCGCGGCTGGCCGGGCAGCGGGCGAATCGACCCCAGCGGGACATGCTGCACCGCATCGCCCGACGCCGTCGGCGCGGCCTTTGCGGCACTCCCCGCCGTAGCCAGCACCGGCGCTTCGGCGGCGACGTCGCCGAACAGCGCGTTCAGCCCGCGCCCCAGCCCCGACGGCCGCTTGCGTGCCGGAGAAGAAGGGTTTTCATCTTTATTATCAGACATTTATGCAGCCTTGCGGACGTTGGGCAGGCGATCGATCAGCTCGCGCGCCAGCGCGATATACGCCGCCGATCCGGCGCAGCGATGATCATAGATCAGCGCCGGCAGGCCGTGGCTCGGCGCTTCGGACAGGCGGACGTTGCGCGGGATCACGGTTTGAAACACCACTGGTCCCAGCACTTCGCGGACGTCGTCCGAAACCTGGTCGGTCAACCGGTTGCGGCGGTCGAACATCGTCAGCGCGACCCCCAAAATCGACAGCTTCTGGTTGAAGCGCTCGCGCACCCGCTCGACCGTGGTGAGCAGCTGGCTCAGCCCCTCGAGCGCAAAAAACTCGCACTGCAGCGGCACGATCAGCGATTCGGCAGCGATCAGCGCGTTGAGCGTCAACATGCCCAGCGATGGCGGGCAATCGATCAGGCAGATGTCCCATTGGCCCGCCTCGGCACCGGTCAGCGCCTGTTCGAGCCGGTGGAGCCGATCGGCAAATTCAATGAGCTCGATCTCGGCGCCCGACAGGTCGACCGTTGCCGGAACGATGTCCAGCCGCGGCACCGCCGTCGGCACCGCGCAATCGGCGAGCGGCGCGTCGCCGCGCAGCAATTCATAGCTCGAATATTCGCGCTGCGCCTGCTTGATCCCCAGCCCGGTAGAAGCATTGCCTTGCGGATCGAGGTCGATGATCAGCGTTCGCCAGCCCGTCGCCGCAAGCGCGGTCGCCAGGTTGATCGCCGTCGTCGTCTTGCCAACCCCGCCCTTCTGGTTCGCCACGGCAATGCGGATCATGCTTTTCCTCGCTGTTTTGCCGGGATTTTCCCGACACCGACCAGAATCTGGCTGTCGGCGTCAGTACGGCTTTGTTCCACGTGAAACAGATTCTGCCACGGCTGCGGCAACAACGCCAGTTCCTTAACCGCGTTTCGCCCCTTTGGCAGCAGCCAGTGCGTCGATTCGGTGGAAAAACGCGCGGATAAGTCGATCAGCCGATCGAGCGGCGCAAAGGCCCGCGCGCTGATCGTCGCCGCGGGCCGCGTTGCGACCCGCTCGAGCGGCGCTTCGGCGACCTCGACATGATCGAGCCGCAGCGCAGCCGCGACGCTGCGCAGAAACTCGCACCGCCGTTTGCGCGATTCGACGAGCAACGTCGGGCGGTCGGACAGGATCGCGACGACCAGCCCGGGCAACCCCGGCCCGCTCCCCAGATCGACCCAGAGCCCCTCGCCGCCCCTGTCGAGCGCCAACAATTGCGCGCTGTCAGCGATATGCCGCACCCAGAGCGTCGGAATCGTCGACGCGGCGATCAGATTCTGCCGATCATTCTCGGCCACCAGCAGCGCCGCAAAACGCTCCAAGCGCGCCCATTGCTCCGCCGTGGGCGCGAACACGCGCTCCAGCCAGTCGCGCGCAGCGCCTTCATCATGCAATAGCTCGGCGTCCGCCACTGTCGTTCTTTCACCTTCCCCGCAACGCGGGCCTATCCTTCTTTGCGCCTTCGCGCCTTTGCGTGAGATTGTCGAAAACACGCCGCCGGGAAATCAAGCCGCCCGCCGCCGACTATGCACCATGATCGCGGTGAGCGCCGCGGGCGTCACCCCATCGATCCGCCCCGCCTGCCCCAGCGTTTCGGGCCGCGCCTTGGTCAACCGCTCGACCATCTCGCGCGACAGTCCGCCGATCGCGGCATAGTCGAGCGCCGGGTCGAGCAATATCGCCTCATTCGCCGCCAAGGACCGCAATTCGGCGTCCTGGCGCGCGATATAGGGTGCATAATGGGCATCCTCGGCGACCTCCGACAGAATTACGGGGTCGATCGCGTCGATTTCGGGCGCAAGCCGCGCGAGCCGCGCCATCGTCATCTCGGGATAGCGCAGCAGTTCGATCCGCTTGCGCGCGATCCCGTCGCCGGGCAGCGTCAGCTCGACCGTGGCATAGTCGGCGGTGCTCACCACGCCATCGAGCAAAGCTTCGGCCCGCGCTCGCTCGGCCATCCGCGCCGCGAACAGCGCCGTGGTCGCCGGACGCACCAGCCCCAATTCGATCCCTTTCGGCGTCAGCCGTGTCGCGGCATTGTCGGCGCGTAGCCGCAGCCGATATTCGGCGCGCGCGGTGAGCATCCGATAGGGTTCGGTCACTCCCTGCAGGACCAAATCGTCGACCATCACGCCAACGTATGATTCGCTTCGATCGAGGACCAGCGGATCGCGCCCCTGAACGGCGAGCGCCGCATTGGCGCCCGCGACCAGCCCCTGAGCCGCGGCTTCCTCATATCCGGTCGTGCCGTTGATTTGGCCCGCGCACCAGACGCCGGGCATCGCGCGCACCTGCAAGGTGCGGTCGAGCGCGCGCGGATCGATATGATCATATTCGACCGCATAACCCGGAACAACCATCTCGACCGCCTCCAGCCCGTCCATCGTCCGCAGCATCGCAAGCTGGACGTCGGCGGGCAGCGAGGTCGAAATCCCGTTCGGATAGACAAGGGGCGTGTCGAGCCCCTCGGGCTCCAGGAACACCTGATGCCCGTCGCGGTCGGCGAAGCGGTGGATCTTGTCCTCGATCGACGGGCAATAGCGCGGACCCGCTGCGCCGATCGCGCCGGTGAATAGCGGCGAGCGATCGAGGTTCGCCGCGATGATCGCATGCGACTCGCTGTTCGTGCGCGTGATCGCGCAGAAAATCTGCGGTACCGTGCGTTCCCTGTTCCACGTGGAACAGGTCCAGCTTGCCCCTTCGGCGCTGTCCGACGCCTGTTCGCCGAGTCGCGCCCAATCGATCGTGCGTCCATCGAGCCGCGGCGGCGTTCCCGTCTTGAGCCGCGCCATCGGCAGGTCGGCGGCGCGCAATTGTTCGGCGAGCCGATGCGCCCCGGCTTCGCCGATGCGGCCGCCCTCCATCCGCTCCTCGCCGCGAAACAATTTTCCACCGAGGAACGTGCCCGTCGCGAGCACGACTGCGCTCGCGGCCAGCGCCGTGCCATCAGCAAGCTCAAGCCCCTCGACGCATCCTGCGTTCGACAATCGCAGCGCTGCCGCTTCGCCGGCAACCACGGTGATGCCCTTCTCCGCGGCAAGCAAATTTTGGATCGCGTCGCGATATAATTTGCGGTCGGCCTGGATCCGCGGCCCCTGCACCGCCGCGCCCTTCGACGCGTTGAGCATCCGGTAATGGATTGCCGCCGCGTCCGCGGCCCGCGCCATCCAGCCATCGAGCGCGTCGACCTCGCGCATCAGATGTCCCTTGCCCAGCCCCCCGATCGCCGGGTTGCACGACATCGTCCCGATCAGCGCGGGGTCGAAACTGACGAGCGCGACCCGCGCGCCAAGCCGCGCGGCGGCCGCGGCCGCCTCGGTCCCGGCATGCCCGCCACCGACGACGATGACATCAAAAGTCGCTGAATCCTGCATGATCGTGGGGCGCATAGCCGAAACCGGCGCTCGAATCCATCAACGCGTAGGTCAAGAATATCTCACACAAAGACACAAGGATGGCGCGTACGCCAGCAGGCCTATACGCCGTCCTTGTATGTTCGTGTGATACGAAATGGGGCTCACGTCCGCCGTATCGGAAACCGCCGTTTCACGTGGAACATCATTTGCCGATGCAGAAACGCCCGAACAGCGTGTCGAGCATGTCCTCGACCCCCGCGCGTCCGGTGATGCGGTCGAGCGCTGTCGCCGCGAGGCGCATCCGTTCGGCGAGCAGGATCAGGTCGCTCGCCTCGCGCGACCCGGATTCAATCTCAAGCCATTGTTTTGCTTCGGAAAGTGCCGCGCGCTGACGCTGGCGCAGCGCCGCTTCGCCTTCGCGCGGCAACAATGTCCGCGCCATCTCGACGATCATGCGATGCAGCTTGTCCATCCCCTCGCCCGTCGCCGCCGACAGCGTCAGATCGCAGCGCGCCGCGTCGGCTTCGGCGGCGGCATCGCCCTTCCAGCGATCGGCTTGCGCTGCGATCAGGATCGCGCGCGGATGGTCGGGCGCTGCCTTCGGCGAGCCAAGCCAGAGCAATATATCGGCGGCGTCGATCGCCGCCTTCGCACGGTCGATTCCGATCGTCTCGATCGCATCGGCCCCTTCGCCGCGAATCCCGGCGGTATCCGAAAAACGCATCGCGATGCCGTCCAGCGCCAGCGGCGTTTCGATCACATCGCGCGTCGTTCCCGCCACGGGCGATACGATCGCGAGTTCCCTTTGCACCAAGGAATTGATTAAAGTTGATTTTCCGGCATTCGGCGGCCCTGCGATCACCACCGAGAGTCCTTCGGCGATCACCTCGGCCGCGGGCCGCGCCAGCCATTCGTCCAGCTCGCCCGCCAAAGCTGCCATCCCCGCAATCATGCGCTGCGCGACAACTTCGCCAACTTCCACATCATCTTCGTCGGCAAAATTGAGCTCGGCCTCGGCGCCCGCCATCAGTGTCAACAGTCGCTCCTGCCACCCCGCCACCGCGCGCGATACATGTCCGCTGGCCATACCGAGCGCCTGCACCCGCTGACTCTCGGTCTCGGCCGCGAGCAGGTCGGCCAGCCCCTCGGCCTCGGCGAGGTCGATCCGGCCATTGTCAAAAGCGCGCCGGGTAAACTCGCCCGGCTCGGCGCGCCGCAGCCCGGACATCGCGCCCAGCGCGGCCTCGACCGCCGCGACGACCGCGCGGCCGCCGTGCAGGTGCAGTTCGGCAAGATCTTCTCCCGTCGCCGTCGCCGGCCCCGGAAACCACAGGACAAGCGCCCTGTCGAGCGGGGCACCGTCCCCGTCGCTGAGCTCCGCCAGCGACGCGCGACGCGGCGCGGGCAAGCGTCCCGCCAGCGCCTGCAGCGCCGCTGCGGCGTTGGGCCCGCTGACGCGCACGACACCGATCGCCGCCGGCGGCATCCCGCTCGACAGCGCAAAGATCGTGTCGTTCACCTGGCTTTGGTTCAGCTCTTGCGCCCCTTGGCGGGCTTGTCGTCGCCGCTTTCGCCGGTCGACTTCGATCCGCCCATCAATCCGCCACCGAACTGGCCAAGCAGCGACTGGACAAGCTCGAGGCCGCTGCCACCCATCGGCACCCAGGTCTTGACCATCGACTGCACCATGTCGGGCGTGATCCCCTTCGCCATCAATTCCTTGACGCGCGAAAGATAGATGTCGTGCAGCGGTTCGAGGTCTGGAAGCCCGAACAGGCGCCGCGCCTCTTCGGGGGTGCAATCGATCTCGATATTGAACTTCATCGCCTGTCTCCGCCCCGAAATGCCGGTTAGCCGCTTGAGCCATGCTCGCAGCCCCGCTAACTTCGCGCTTTCACAGCAAAGAAGCAAGAGACAGGAGAGCTCCCATATGGCCGCGACGAACACCACCATCCCCGCGCTCGATGGGACCAACGCTATCCCCGCCTATGTCGCGCGTCCCGACGCCGACGGGTCGCGAGCCATCATCGTCATCCCCGAAATCTTCGGCGTGAACGCCGGGATTCGCGAAAAATGCGACGATTGGGCCGCGCAGGGCTATCTCGCGATCGCCCCCGACCTGTTCTGGCGTTTTGCTCCCGGGGTCGAGCTGAACCCCGATGTCGAGGCCGAATTGCAGGAGGCCTTCGGCTATTTCGGTCAATATGATGCCGACGACGGGGTCAAGGACATCGAGGCGGCGATCCGCTGGCTTCACGCCCAGGGCGCCGCCAAGGTCGGTTGCGTCGGCTTCTGCCTTGGTGGACGACTGGCCTATATGGCGGCGGCGCGCACCGACATCAGCGCATCGGTCGGCTATTATGGCGTGATGATCGACCAGATGCTGAACGAAAGCCCCGCGATTGCGCATCCGCTGATGCTGCATATTCCCACCAGCGATCATCTTGTCGGGCTGGAAGCGCAGGCGAAGATGCACGAAGGGCTCGACCCGCATCCCAAGGTCACGCTCCACGACTATCCCGGGCTCGACCACGGCTTTGCCGCGACGAGCGGGAACCGCCGCGATGAAGCGGGCGCGCAGCTTGCCGATGGTCGCACCAAGGCCTTTTTCGCCGAGCATCTGGCATGAGCGGCAGCGGAACGGCCCACGCGGGCGTCGCGGCTTGGCACGCCTATATGAATGGCGGCGGCGATCCGCAGGCGCTGCGCGACATGCTCGCCGTCGATGCCGTGTTCCACTCCCCCGTCGTCCACACCGCGCAGGAAGGGCGCGACAAGGTCTTCGCTTACCTTCATGCGGCGAGCCATGTCCTGGGCGGCGACGATTTCCGTTACGAACGCGAAATCATCGATGGCGACCAGGCGATGCTGGAGTTTGCGACGACGCTCGACGGCATCCACATCAACGGGGTCGACATCATCCGTTGGAATGGCGACGGAAAAATATCCGATTTCAAGGTGATGGTCCGCCCGCTCAAGGCGATCAACAAGGTGTGGGAGAAGATGGGCGCGATGCTCGCCGCGCAAGGATGATCCGCTAGATCAGCATCAGCGCGGCGAGTTCGCGGTAGAGGTGCGGCGGCAGGCCGGCGGCGCCGTCCCGATCCGCCATGCCGTTCGGCGCATCCTCATCGGCAAGGTAGCGCCACCCCTGATGCGCGCGCTTGGGCAGCGGCGGCAGGATTTCCAGATCGTCCGAACAGACGATATCGACCCGGCCATCCTTGCGATCGTCGAAACGCAAGATCCGTTGCCGCGCGACGATCCGGTGCTTGATGATCCAGTGCAAATAGCCACCGACCAGCTCGTCCATCCGCTTCGGCCGCATCCGTGTCGGTACGCGCAATTCGCCTTCGCTCGCCCGCGCCGCGACCCGGCGCGCAAAGGTTTCGACCTGCGCACAGCCGACCGCAACCTTGGTGAGATGAAGCAACGCCATCGGCAATAAATGGGGCGGCGACGGCAAAAACCAAGTCGTTTGGGGCAGAGCCTGTCGCGCGACCGGCCGAGCCGGCCGCGCGAACAAGCACGCGGGCCGATTTTAGCCCAGCAGCGTCCCGAGCCCGACCGACGGGTCGACCCAGCCGTCGTAGATCATCTTGACCGCGACATAGACGATGACCGCGAGACCGATGTAGGCGATCCAGCGATAACGCTCGATATATTTGGCGATGATGTTCGCCGCGAGACCCATCAGCGCGACCGCAACGATCAGGCCGACGATCATGATCCCCGGATGATCGCGCGCCGCCCCGGCGACCGCGAGCACATTGTCGAGGCTCATGCTGACGTCGGCGATGGCGACCGCCCAGGCGGCACCGGCGAAGCTCTTGGCAGGCTTCAGCCCCGAATGTTCGTCGCCGACAATTTCGGGCGAACCGGCCGAATGCGCGCCATCGCGCAATTCGCGCCACATTTTCCAGGCCACCCAGGCGAGCAGCAGGCCGCCGATGAAGATCAGCCCGACAATCTGCAGCAGCTGGGTAACGACCAGTGCAAAGGCGATGCGCAAGACGAGCGCGGCGAGGACGCCGATCAGGATCACCTTGCGACGCTGTTCGGGCGGCAGGCCCGCGGCGAGCGCGCCGACGACGATCGCATTGTCGCCCGCCAGCACGAGGTCGATCAGCAACACCTGCAAAAACGCCGCCATTGCGGCGGGTTCGGTGATGTTCGAAAAATCATTGACGATATGGCCCCAGATTTCGCTGGGGCCGCCAAAGCCCTGTGCGGCCGTGGTGGCGGCGGTCAACAAAAGGTCAATCACACAGGCTCTCCGAAATAAAGCACGACCGGCATCGGGTCATAAAAGGGGTGCAACAGCGCCCGCCACTGCTCATATCGTTCGGAGCGGCGGAAACCATCGCGATGGTCTTCCATGCGGTCCCAATGCACGATCAGCAAGTAGGTTTCCACCGCTTCGCACCCACGCCGCACTTCCATGCCCAAAAAACCGGGGGAGGCGGCGATCAGTGGGCGGGCGGTGGCAAGGGCGCGTTCGAAAGCGGCGCCCTGCCCGGGCCGAACCTGCAACAAGGCCTGTTCGACGATCATCCCGCCGGGGTGCGACTATTGATTCATCGAATCGAAGAAATCTTCATTGGTCTTCGAATCCTTGATCTTGTCGAGCAGGAATTCCATCGCGTCGATCGTGCCCATCTGCATGAGGATGCGGCGCAGCACCCACATTTTGGACAGCTTGTCCTTCTCGACGAGCAATTCTTCCTTGCGGGTGCCCGACTTGCCGACGTCGAGCGACGGGAAGATGCGCTTGTCGGCGACCTTGCGGTCGAGGACGATTTCCGAGTTACCGGTGCCCTTGAATTCTTCGAAGATCACTTCGTCCATGCGGCTGCCGGTGTCGATCAGTGCGGTGGCGATGATCGACAGCGAACCGCCTTCCTCGATGTTGCGCGCGGCGCCGAAGAAGCGCTTCGGACGCTGGAGCGCATTGGCGTCGACGCCGCCGGTGAGCACCTTGCCCGACGAGGGGACGACGGTGTTGTAGGCGCGGCCAAGGCGGGTGATCGAGTCGAGCAGGATGACGACATCCTTTTTATGCTCGACGAGGCGTTTGGCCTTTTCGATCACCATTTCGGCGACCTGGACGTGGCGCGTCGCGGGCTCGTCGAAGGTCGAGGAGACGACTTCGCCGTTCACGCTGCGCTGCATGTCGGTGACTTCCTCGGGACGTTCGTCGACGAGGAGGACGATCAGATAAACCTCGGGATGATTGTCGGTGATCGCCTTGGCGATATTCTGCAGCAGCACCGTCTTACCCGTGCGCGGCGGCGCAACGATCAGCGCGCGCTGGCCCTTGCCCTGCGGGCTGACGAGGTCGATGACGCGCGCCGACTTGTCCTTGACCGTCGGATCGACGGTATCGAGCGACAGCTTCTGGTTCGGATAGAGCGGCGTCAAATTGTCGAAATTGACGCGGTGGCGAACGACGTCGGGATCGTCGAAATTGACGCTGATCAGCTTGGTCAGCGCGAAATAGCGTTCGCCGTCACGCGGCGCGCGGATTTCGCCCTCGACCGTGTCGCCGGTACGCAGGCCATATTTGCGGACCTGGTTCGGCGAGAGATAAATGTCGTCGGGACCCGCAAGATAATTGGCATCCGACGAGCGCAGGAACCCAAACGAGTCGGGGAGAACCTCGATCGTGCCCGAACCGATGATTTCTTCGCCCTCTTCGGCGAGTTCTTTCAGGATCGAGAACATCAGGTCCTGCTTGCGCAGCGTCGATGCGCCCTCGACGCCCAGTTCTTCCGCCATTTCGACGAGCTGGGCGGGCGCTTTGGTTTTGAGTTCTTTAAGATGCATGGGATGGATTCCGGGTGATATTCAGGAAAAAATGCCGTTGTTTTTCATTGCACCGCAAGGGTGCCTATCCGGCCGTGGGACGACCGTTTGCGATAGCTCCGACGCTGGGGAAGCGCCGCCCGACTGGCGGGATTGCCATGGCCCCTATCCCTCGCGCCATGCCAAGTCAATCGGGCTGGCCCCGATGCCCGCGCCAGCGGCGCGCGATCAGGGACGAATGACCGCGAGGATGACGATGATCGCCGCGGCGACGCCGGGGACTTCGTTGAGCAGCCGGAGCTGCTTTTCGGTCAGCGGCCGCAAACTCTGTTGCAGCTTTTTGAAATAACCGATCATCCAGCCGTGATAGCCCGACAGCGCAAGCACCAGGATGAATTTGGCGATGAACCAGATTTCACCCCAATAATTGCCGTTGAAGGCGAGCAGCAGCCCGAGCAGCCAGACGATCGTCAGCGACGGGTTCAGGATGATCCGGCGCAGCCGGTCCTCGCGCTCGATCCACTTTTTATCTTCGTCCGACCCGACCGGGCACTGGTGGTGATAGACGAAGAAGCGCGGCATCATGAACAGGCCGGCCATCAGGAAAATCACGAAAATGATGTGCGCCGCTTTGACCCAAAGCATCGTCGCCCCCAAAAATCCTGCCCAGTCTGCCATAATTACCCGCCGCGAACGCGCCTGATCAGATGCTCGACATGCGCGATCGGCGTGTCGGGCACGATCCCGTGGCCGAGATTGAAGATATGGGGACGCGCCGGGAAGGCCGCAAGGATGCGGTCGATCGCGGCGTCGAGCGCTTCGCCACCCGCGACGAGCGCAAGCGGGTCGAGATTGCCCTGCACGGGAAGGTGCGGCGGCAGCGCCGCGTCAGCCCACACCGGATCGACCGTCTCGTCGAGCCCGATCGCATCGACACGGGTTTCGTCGGCATAGGCGCGGAGTTTCCCGCCCGCCCCTTTGGGAAAGCCGATCACCGGGGTGTCGGGATGGATGTCCTTCAGACGGCGGACGATTTCGGCATTGGGCGCGATGACCCAGCGTTCGAACTGCGCCGGGCTGAGGCTGCCCGCCCAGCTGTCGAACAATTGCACGGCTTCGACGCCATGTTCGATCTGGCCCGCCAGGTAATTTACCGTAACATCGACGATCGCGTCGATGATGGTCTGGAAGCCTTCCGGATCGCCGAATGCCATGCGCCGCGCGGCGGCCTGGTCCTTCGACCCCTGCCCCGCCACCATATAGGTAGCGACCGTCCACGGACTCCCTGCAAAGCCCAGAAAGGTCGTTTCGGGAGGAAGCGCCGACGCGACGCGCGCGACGGTTGCATAAATGGGATCGAGCCGCTCGGGCGCGGCTTCGAGCGATGCCAAGGCGGCGTCCACCAGCGGTGGAGCGAGCCGCGGCCCCTCGCCCGCTTCAAACCACAAATGCTGGCCAAGCGCGTGCGGGACGACGAGGATGTCCGAAAAGAGGATCGAGCCGTCGAAACCAAAGCGCCGGATCGGTTGCAACGTCACTTCGGCCGCAGCTTCGGGATCGTAGCAAAGCTCGAGAAAGCCGCCCTTGGTTTCCCGCAGCGCGCGATATTCGGGCAGATAGCGCCCAGCCTGGCGCATCAGCCAGAGCGCTGGACGTTCCTGCCGTGCTCCGCGCAGCGTTGCGAGCAGGTTTTTCGATGACGCCTTCACGCGGCCCCTCTTTCTCTCTTCATAAATATTTAAATAGGATTGTGGTGGTTTGTTGGTCGGCGGACAAGCGCGGCTTTAGGCCGGGGCGTCCCTTTTGCCAACAGCTTGACTCCCCGATCGATACGTCGGCGTCCAGAGTCGCAAGGCACGATCCCCCTAATTCACAGCCTGTGGATAAGATTCGTCCCTTGTGGAAAACAGGTGGAGCGGAATCGGTAGCGTCGAGGATGAATCCATCGTCCCGATTTGCTCCCGGGGCTTGCCCCAAACTTATCCACAGGCGGTGCCGTGGAGCATTTTCGACGAGCCGCACGACATATTCCGTTCGTGTCGAGCGACGTCGAAACACCCCGCAGCCGTGCGCTCTCGAAGCGTGTCTCGACCTCCCTCGACACGAACGGAAATGGCGATGATCTGGAAATCGCCCGATCCTCTCCTCCACCTCCCTGCTTGCCTTTTTCCACGCCTTTGGCCCAAGTGGCGCAATGGGCCGGCTTCACCTTCATCTCATATCCGACTCCACGGGCGAGACACTCGAAAATATTGCCAAGGCGGCGATCGCGCAGTTCGACGATGTCGAGGTGGTGCGCCATTTCTGGCCGATGGTGCGATCGGAATCGCATCTCGACCGTATCATGGCCGAGGTGCAGGCGAGTCCGGGGATGATCCTGTTCACGCTGGTAAACGGCGAGCTGCGCGCGAGCCTCGAACGCCGCGCCGGCGCGCTCAATCTGCCGCTGGTCCCGGCGCTCGACGCGGTGACCGACGCCCTGTCGCGGATGCTGGGCCAGGAAGCGAAGGCGCGGCCGGGCCGCCAGCATCAACTCGACGCCGCCTATTTCGCGCGGGTCGAGGCGATCCAGTTCACCGTCGCGCACGACGATGGTATCGGCTGGGAGAATTGGGAACAGGCCGACATCGTGCTCGCCGGGGTGTCGCGCACGTCAAAGACTCCGACCAGCATCTATCTCGCCAACCGCGGCTTCAAGACCGCGAACATCCCGATCGTCCCCGAATCGCCGCCCCCCGACGCCCTGTACCGGCTCAAACGCCCAATGGTCGTCGGGCTGACGACCGGGCTCGACCGGCTGGTCCAGGTCCGACGCAACCGGCTGCTCTCGCTCAACCAGGCGCCCGAGACGAGCTATGTCGACGACGAACGCGTGAAGGCCGAGCTTGCCTATGCGCGGCGGATGTTCGCTGACAACGGCTGGCCGGTGATCGACGTGACCCGGCGTTCGATCGAGGAAACCGCCGCGGCGGTGATCAAGCTGGTCGAAGATCGGGCGAGCGCATGACGTTGCTGCTCGCCTCGCAAAGCAGCGGTCGCGCGGCGATGCTCCGCGCCGCCGGGCTGGAATTTGAAACCACCGCCGCGCATGTCGATGAAGAAGCGCTCACCGCGTCGCTGCTTGCCGCCGGTCAGACCGCGCGCAATATCGCCGACGCGCTCGCCGAAGCCAAGGCGATCAAAATCTCGTCGCGCCTACCCGGCGTCACCGTGATTGGCGCCGACTCGACGCTCGCCCTCGACGATGGCGCGATGCTGACCAAACCCGCCAGTCCCGAAGAGGCCGCGGACCATTTGCGCCGCATGGCGGGGACGCGCCACCGGCTGTTCAGCGCCGTGGTCGCCGCGCGCGACGGGGCGCCGGTGTGGCGCGCGGTGGGCGAGGCGAAGCTGTGGATGCGTCCCTTGTCGGACGCCTTCATCACCGCCTATGTCGCGCAGCATTGGGACAGCATCCGCTGGACCGTCGGCTGTTACGAGATTGAAGGAGCGGGCGTGCAATTGTTCGACCGGGTCGAAGGCGATCCGTGGACCATCGTCGGGATGCCGATGCTGCCGCTCCTGTCGTGGCTCCGCACGACCGGACTGGCACCGTCATGAGCGGACTATCCTATGCCGAGGTGATCGGCGATCCGATCGCGCAATCGAAATCCCCGCTGATCCATAAATTCTGGCTCGACGCCTTGGGCCTCGCGGGCGATTATCGCCGTTCCCACGTCACACCCGACGCGCTTGCTGCCTTTGTCGAACAGCGCCGCGCCGACTCCGATTGGCGCGGCTGCAATGTCACGATCCCGCACAAGGTGGCGGTCATGGATCTGGTCGATGATCCGGGCAATATCCGCGGAACGATCGGTGCGATGAATACGGTGGTGCGCCAGCCCGACGGATCGGTCATCGGCACCAACACCGACGCCGCGGGTTTTTATGCGCCGCTGGCCGACCTCGATCTGGAGGGTGCGCCGGTCGCCGTGGTCGGCGCGGGCGGCGCGGCGCGGGCCGTGCTGTTCGCGCTCGCGCGCGCGGGGGTCGGACATGTGACAATCCTCAATCGCAGTCCATTGAAAGCCATGGGGCTGCTCGCGACCTTTGGCCTCAAGGGCGAGGTTGTTGGGCTCGATTCATCGCTTCCGCCGGTATCGCTGCTGGTCAATTCGAGCAGCCTCGGGATGACCGGCCAGCCGCCGCTCGACCTCGACCTTTCGCCGCTCCCGGACGATGCGATCGTCTATGACCTCGTCTATGCGCCGCTTCAGACCATGTTGCTCAAGGCCGCCGAGGCGCGCGGGCTCGACACCGTCGACGGGCTCGACATGCTGATCGGCCAGGCCGCGCTTGCCTTCGAGCTATTTTTTGGTGCTCCGCCGCCCGAAGGCCGCGACGACGAACTGCGCGGGCTGCTCACCGCATGAGGCATCATCCGCGTCCCGGTTCGCGGCTGCGGCGACCCTTCATCCTCGGCCTCACCGGATCGATCGGCATGGGCAAATCGACCGCGGCGGCGATGTTCGAGCATGAAGGCGTGCCGGTGTTCGACGCCGACGCCGAAGTCCACCGGTTGCAGGGGCCGGGCGGCGCGCTCGTCGCGGCGATCGAGGCGCGCTTTCCGGGCACCACCGGACCCGGCGGCGTCGATCGCCAGAAACTGGGGGGGCTGGTGCTCGGCAACCGTCACGAACTCGCCGCACTCGAGGCGATCGTCCATCCTGCGGTGTTCCGGGCGCAGAAAAAATTCCTCGCCCGCCACCGCGCGCGCGACGTTGTGGTCCTCGACATCCCGCTCTTGTTCGAAAAGGGCGGCTGGCGCCGCGTCGGTGCGATCGCGGTGGTGTCGGCGCCGACCTGGATGCAGACCAAGCGCGTGATGCGCCGCCCGGGGATGACCTATGACCGGCTGAAGGCGATTCGCCGTTTGCAGGTTCCCGACCGCGTCAAGCGCGCGCGCGCCGATTTCATTATCGAAACGGGCGGACCGAAAAGCGAGACGCATCGCCAGATTCGCGCCATCGCCTCTTGTTTCCGCGCCCGATAGGGTCCAGATTAACCGCTCAATGCGCGAGATTATCTTCGATACGGAAACCACGGGATTCGATCCCAAGACCGGGGACAGGCTGGTCGAAATCGGGTGCATCGAACTGGTCGACCGCCGCGAAACCGGCCAGACCTTCCACGCCTATTTCAACCCCGAACGCGACATGCCCGCCGCCGCCGAGGCGGTGCACGGCCTGTCGATCCAGTTCCTGTCGGACAAACCGCTGTTCGCGACCCGCGTCGACGATCTGCTCGAATTTCTCGGCGACGCGCCGCTGGTCGCGCACAATGCCGCGTTCGACTTCGGTTTCGTCAACGCCGAACTCGCGCGCGCGGGACGTCCCGCGCTCGACATGGCGCGGATGTGCTGCACGGTCCAGATGGCGCGCAAGCTCCATCCCGGCGCCAAGCACAGCCTCGATGCGCTCTGCACGCGCTACGGCATCGACCGCAGCCACCGCGTCAAGCATGGCGCGCTGCTCGATGCCGAACTGCTCGCGCACCTTTACATCGAAATGACCGGCGGACGGCAGATCGGGCTGGGTTTGGCGGCGTCGGCGACGACCGCCCCGACGCTCGCCGCCGCGGCCCCCGCGGCCCCCCGCGGTGGCGATCGTCCGTTTCGCGAACCCCGACCCCATATGGCATCAGCCGCCGATCTGGCACGCCATGCCGAATTTGTCGCAGGGCTGAACCAGCCGCTGTGGCTCGATACGGTGTGATGGCGATCGCATAAGCCATCGCACCGGCCAAGAAGGAGAAGAAAAATGGAAATCCGCGTCTCTGGCCACCAGATCGAAACCGGCGAAGCGCTGCAGGCGCATGTGTCGGACCGGATGAACGCGATTGCCGACAAATATTTTTCGCGCGCGATCGGGGCGCATGCGACCTTTGGCAAAGGGCCGCACGACAGTTTCCAGTGCGACATCGTCGCGCATGTGATGCAGGGGCTGGTGCTCAAGGGGCATGGCCAGGCGCAGGACGCGCATGTCGCGTTCGAGGGGGCGGCCGAGCGCATCGAAAAGCAGCTGCGCCGCTATATGCGACGATTGAAAGACCGGAATAGCGGTCCCGCGCAGCCGTCACCGACGGTCGACGAGATCGACGACAATGCCAGCTATATCGTTTTCGACGGCGGCGGCGAGGAAGATGCCGGCGACGCCCCTGCGATCATCGCCGAAACGCGCGTCGACATCCCCAACAGCAGCGTGTCCGACGCGGTGATGATGCTCGACCTTCGCAACACCAACGCCTTGCTGTTCGTCAACAGCAAGACGGGTTCGCACAATATGGTCTATCGCCGCGACGACGGGACGATCGGCTGGGTCGAACCACGATAGGGCTGGATTTTCTTCGCCAACCGGCATAAGGGCCGCGCCCAATACGTCCTATGCCGGTATGGCGGGGCTCCGGTATGACCTCGCCGCGATCGTCCTTGCGGAGTGCCCGGCCCAATTGCCCGGCGGCTACACAGATTTGACCAGAACCATGAACCTTTCTTCCCTTCTCTATCCCGCGACCGTGCGCGCGCACGTCCAGCTTGATTCGAAAAAGGCGCTTTTTCCGTTTGTCGGTGACCTCGCCAGCCGCTCGCTCGGGCTCGACGCGGGTGAAGTCAGCGAAGCGCTGCTCGAACGCGAGCGCCTCGGTTCGACCGGTTTCGGGCGCGGGATCGCGCTGCCGCATGCCAAGATGGCCGACCTGACCGGGGTGCGCGGGCTGTTCCTGCAATTGTCGCGCCCGATCGACTTCAACGCGGTCGATGGCCTCCCGGTCGATCTGTTGTTCGTGCTCCTGTCGCCGCTCGACGCGGGTGCCGATCACCTCAAGGCGCTGGCCGGGGTGTCGCGGATGCTGCGCAACGAAGCGATCGCCGAACGGCTGCGCGGGGCCAAAAGCGACGAAGCGCTCTATGCGCTGCTCGCCGATACCGAAACGCGTGACGCGGCCTGACGCCGCGGCGCGAACTGGCGCATGACGCGGCTGACCAGCCGCTTCCTTGTCGACCTGCTGCTGCGCCGCACCGAATCGGCGGGCGGATTTGCGACGATCCTCGTCAAAGGCGACGAGCATTCGGGGATCATCCTTGTCCAATGCGCCGAGCGCGGTGAGCCCGGGCCGCTGCTTGAACGGCGCTTTTCCCCGACTGGCGACTATATATGGGAGGCGGTCGGCCCCGCCGACCCCAAAGATGGTGAATCGCGCGACAACTACCAGAACCGGCGGCAAAAGGCCGATCCTGATCTGTGGATCGTCGAACTGGATATCGCAGATGCGCCACGACTCGTCGCGGAGTGGGCCGCGTTAACTTGACTCTGTTGCAGCGCACAATAGGTGGCGCGCATTCGATAACGCGTAGGTCGGCCCGCGGGTTGCATCGTCAAGGCGATGCCCCGGCAGAACGGGCTGGACACGCAGTCGGACGATGACCGCAAGCGGCGATACTGGACGATAGTCCCCCGCTTGTTTTGAGAGGTTCGGTTCATCGGCCGCACTTTTGACGGACAATATGAGTCGCATCCTGAATACAGCCAGCGTGGCTGCCGTCGGCATGACTGCCGCGACCATGCTGCTTTTGGCGGAACCCGGTTTTGCGAGCGATCTTGCTGCCGACGCCAATCTTCCCGCCTTGATCGCCCCGAGCGCACCCGCGCCGGTCGCGACCGATCAGGCGGATCTGTCGATCGAGGCCGATGCGCCGGTCGCAGACATCAGCAAGAATGACGAACAGACCCCCGCGCCGGAAGCGAAGCCGACCCCGGTGACCGCCGAATCGCTCGCCGCGCTCGTCGCCGCGACCCCGCGCCCCGCCGACATCGACCCCGAACTGCGCTGCCTCGCCGGTGCGGTCTATTTCGAATCGCGCGGCGAATCGCTCCCCGGCCAGCTTGCGGTCGCGCATGTCGTGATCAACCGCGCGCAGTCGGGCCGCTTCCCCAAGAGCCTGTGCGGTGTCGTCCATCAGAAGAGCCAGTTCAGCTTTGTGCGCGGCGGCAAGATGCCGGCAGTCCGCGAAGGCGCCCAGTGGAACAACGCCCTCGCGATCGCACAGATCGCGCGCGACGGCAGCTGGAAGAATCATGCGCCGGGCGCGCTGTTCTTTCACGCCCGCTATGTCTCGCCGGGTTGGCGCAAGACGCGCATCGCGCAGATCGACAACCACATCTTCTATCGCTGAACCGGACGCCGCCGCGCCGCGGCGGCATCCCATTCATTGCCAAGCCATATTTGCTGGCGCATGATGACGAGATGACGCGTCAAATTTCTGTCGCCCTGCTTTGCGCAGCGGCGCTTTCGCTCGGCGGCTGTGCCGCCGCGGTCCCGCCGGTCGAGGTCACGCGCTTCCACAATGCCGCGCCGGGCTGGGCGCCCGGAACGCGTTACGCGATCGCGACCGCGCCGCTCGATGGCCCCGCGGCAGGCATGCCGTCGCTCGAATGGAACAGCTATCGCGCCGCTGTCGACCAGCAGTTGCAGCGGCTGGGGCTGGTCGCTGCGGGCAGCAACGAACGCGCGCCGCTGCTTGTCCGTATCGTCTTTGAGCGGAGCGAACAGCCGATGGCGGCGCGGCGCTCGCCGGTATCGGTCGGGGTCGGCGGTTCGACCGGCAGCTATGGGTCGGGGGTCGGGCTCGGTATCGGGGTCAACCTGGGCGGCGGTCCGAAGCGGATGGCCGATCTGCAGCTTTCGGTGCGCATCGACGATGCCGCGACCGGGCAGGCCTTGTGGGAAGGCCGCGCGCTTACCGCGATTCCGGTGAAGGCACCGGCCGCGCAACCCTCGCTCGCCGCGGCAAAATTGGCCGAGGCGTTATTCAAGGACTTCCCCGGCGAATCGGGACGCACTATCAGCGTCCCATGACCATCACCATCAACGCCGCGTTCGACAGCGGCAACATCGTCGTGGATTCGATCGACGGCACCGCGGCGCGCCTGTCGATTCGCAAGGATCGCGAATCCGATTTCTTCCAATGGTTTCATTTCCGCGTGTCGTGCGCGATCGGCGACGCGCTCGATCTGGCGATCATCGGGCTCGACAGCTCAGCCTATCCTGACGGCTGGCCGGGCTATGCGGCGTGCGCAAGCTACGACCGCGACTATTGGTTCCGCCTCGACACCAGCTACGATGCCGGCACGCTGACCATCCGGCATACCGCCGAAAGCCCGATCCTCTACATCGCCTATTTCGCGCCCTTCTCGATGGAGCGCCACCACGATCTGGTCGCCAGCGTCGCCGAATGCGAAGGCGTCACCTATCGCTGCCTCGGCACCAGCCTTGAAGGCCAGCCGATCGACTGCCTCGAAATGGGCAGCGGCGACACGCAGGTCTGGCTCTATGCCCGCCAGCATCCGGGCGAGAGCATGGCCGAATGGTGGGTCGAGGGTGCGCTCGAAAAGCTCACCGACCCCGCCGATCCGCACGCGCGCTCGCTGCTCCGGAAATGCCGCTTCCACATCGTCCCGAACATGAATCCCGACGGGTCATGCCGCGGCCATTTGCGCACCAATTTTGCGGGCGTGAACCTCAACCGCGAATGGGACAATCCGACCGCCGAACGCAGCCCCGAAGTCCTGTGCGTCCGCAATGCGATGGATGAAACGGGCGTCGATTGGGCGATGGACGTCCATGGCGATGAAGCCATCCCCGCGGTGTTCCTCGCCGGGTTCGAGGGGATCCCTTCGCTGAAGCCCGGACAGATGGAAAAATACAAGGCGTTCCAGGCCGCACTCGCCGCGAATAGCCCCGATTTTCAGGTGGCGCTTGGCTATAGCGAAGCGGCGCCGGGCAAGGCCAATCTGTCGATGTCGACGACCCAGCTCGCCGAGCGTTTCGGCGCGGTGTCGATGACGATCGAAATGCCGTTCAAGGACAATGACGACCTGCCCGATCCGGCTGTCGGCTGGTCGCCCGAGCGATCAAAATTGCTGGCGCACGCGTGCCTCGCGACGCTCGATCAGATGCTGTGACGACCGGCGCGGGGGAGGGCGACTGGCGGATCGTCGAAGACGATCTGTCGGGCGCCGCCATCCGCGCGCTGCTCGAACAGCATTTTGCGGGGATGCTCGCCAATTCGCCGGCGGGCAGCTGTCACTTCCTCGACTTCGACGGATTGCGCGCGGGCAATGTGACCTTCTGGTCGATCCACGACGGCGATACGCTGGCGGGATGCGGGGCGCTGAAGCAACTCGATGCCGCGCATGGCGAGATCAAGTCGATGCGCACCGCCGATGCTTTCCTGCGCCGCGGCGTGGCAGCGCGGATGCTCGACCATATCATCGACGAAGCGAGGCGGCGGGGGCTGGCGCGGCTCAGCCTCGAAACCGGATCGGGCGCGGCGTTCGAGCCCGCGATCGCGCTCTACCGCCGCTATGGCTTCGACGATTGCGCGCCCTTCGCCGACTATAAACCCGACCCGTTCAGCCGCTTCATGACGCGGGTGGTCTGAGACAATAGTTTCGCACGAAGACACAAAGACACGAAGAAACAGCGATCGGCCGTCAGGCTCCCCGTTTTTGGCGGCGCTGCGCCTTGCTGCAACTTGGCAAGGAAAAGGCCGCTTCGCGGAAAGGCCGACATCTTCGTGTCTTCGTGCGAAACAACTGGTCAAAGCGACCTCGCTCAAGACGCTCCGCTTGTCGGGCAAGCTGCCCAAACGAAAAAGGGGTCCGGAAGGGACTCCGGACCCCGCTCATATACCCCGTGCGGGGTATGGACTGCGGCCAGATTACGCCGCCTGCTTGTCCTCGACCAACGTCGGCGTCGCATTGCCGCCGATCGCGATCTTGTGCGGCTTCATCGCCTCGGGCACTTCGCGCACCAGGTCGATGATCAGCAGCCCGTCCGCCAGGTCGGCGGCGCTCACGCGCACGAAATCGGCGAGCTGGAACCGGCGCTCGAACGCGCGCGTCGCGATGCCGCTATACAGCAGCTGACGGCCTTCGCCTTCGGCGACCGGCGCCTTGCGGCCGCTGACGGTCAGCATATTCTGCTGCGCAACGATCTCGATTTCGTCGCTCTTGAACCCGGCAACCGCGACGGTGATCCGGAAATGGTCGTCGGCGACCTTCTCGATGTCGAACGGCGGATAATTTTCGGCGCCCGAACCGCTTGTTTCCAGAAAATCGAACAGCCGGTCGAAACCGACGGTCGAACGGCGATAGGGGGTCCAGTCAAAGCTGTTACGCATGGTCTTTCTTCCTTTCTCAAAAGCGAAGTCAGGGACCGCGGCGGCGCGCCGCGATCGCCACCCGGCCCCGTATCGGCGACCGGATGCTGCAAATCTGGGTGCGCTTGAAACCATTTCAAGGGGGCGATTGGCGTTCGTGGAAAAGCCGCGCTAAGGGGCTGCGAAACCCTCCATCCGAAGGACCGAAAATGCCTCAGCTCATCCTCATTCGTCACGGCCAGTCGCAATGGAACCTCGAAAATCGCTTCACCGGCTGGTGGGATGTCGACGTCACCGAAAAGGGCGCCGCCGAGGCTTGGGCAGCGGGCGAATTGATGAAGGCGAAGGGGATTGCGCCCGACACCTGCTTCACTTCGGTCCAGTCGCGCGCGATCAAGACGCTCAACCTTGCGCTCGAAGCGATGGGACGGCTGTGGCTGCCGGTGACCAAGGATTGGCGTTTGAACGAGCGCCATTATGGCGGGCTGACCGGGCTCGACAAGGCCGAGACCGCGGCGAAGCATGGCGACGAACAGGTCAAGATCTGGCGCCGCAGCTTCGACATTCCGCCGCCGCCGCTCGAAGCCGGCTCACCGTGGGATCTGGCGAACGACCCGCGCTACGCCGGTATCGCGATCCCCTCGGCCGAAAGCCTGAAGGACACGATCGAGCGCGTCCTTCCCTATTATGAAAGCGCGATCGCGCCCCAGCTTGCAACCGGCAAGACGGTGTTGATCTCGGCGCATGGCAACAGCCTGCGCGCGCTGGTCAAGCATCTGTCGGGCATTTCGGACGCCGACATCACCGGGCTCGAAATCCCGACCGGCCAGCCGATCGTTTACGAGCTGAACGCCGACCTGACCGCGCGCGAACGCTATTATCTGAGCGAGCGGTAAAAGGCGGCCTCACGCCCTTCTCTCGTCATCCCGGCGCTGCCGGGATGACGGTGCTCAAAGCGTCCCGGTCACGGTGAGCTGGAAATATCGTCCGAACTCGCGCCGACGGCTTTCGCTGAACGCAACCGGCCCGTTGCGCCGGTCGACAAAGACCGTGCGGTCGAACCGGTTCTTTTGTCCGGCAAGATTGCGGTACGTCAGCCTGACCGTGAAACCCGCGACATCCTTATGCTCGACAAAGGCGGCAACGAACGCGCCGTCGTTATATTCATTTTCGATCGCGTTGAGCCGCACATTGGGGCTGAAATGTTCGTCGAAATAACTGGCTCCCCACGCGAGCTGCGAACCCGGGATGTCGTGGCGCAGGCTGACATCGACCAGATATTCCTGCCCCTCGCTCTGATCGCGCCAACTGCCCGTCAGCGGATCCGGCACGCGGTTGCGGCGCCAGGTCAGGTCGCTGTTGATGCGCGCGCCTTTCCAGCCCAGCCGGTCGAGCAGCAGCGTCGCCTTTGAACTGATGCGATAAAGATGCGCACCCGGCAAATTGCCGCGGCCCTCGGTGGTCGGCGACAGCGGGATCTGGTCGACCAGATCCTGCGCATAGGCATAAGCGAAGGCGACCGAGGCGTTGCCCCATGCGCTCAGGTCCTGAACGAACTCCAGCTCGGTGCGGTTGACCACCGGCGGCACCAGCAGGCCGTTGCCGCCGTTGCCCTGGCCGTTGGCGACATCGACGGAACTCGCAAAATCGAAGAAGTTGAGCTGGTCGACGCGGCGCTGGAGCTGATAGTTGATCGTGGTCCGCGGCCCGACCTTCCACGCCAGCGCGAGCTTCCCTTTCGGCCGCACAAAGCGGCGCGTCAGGCCATCGGGACCCGATGACGACAGCGCGCTATATTCGGCGCCAAGGTTGATCTGCGCGGTGAGGTTCGGCGCCAGTGCGCGACCCCAGGTCAGCGATGCTTCGCCGCGCTTTTCCTCGACCCTGGTCTTTTCACCGCCGAAGATGACGGGCAGGAAGCTGCCGTCGGGCTGGAGCGTCGCGAACTCGGCATCGACGTCGAGCGTATTATACGCCCCCTCCAGCGCGACCTGCCAGTCGGTGCCGCCCGCGGTGCGCCAGCCATATTCGCCGCGCAGGATCGATTCGCCCTCGTCGGCGGTCTGGGTGAACCGCTCGCCGCTGCGCCCGCCAATCGCCCTGTCGACGATGAACGTGTCGACGTTGGGGCTATGTTCGAACCGGTAGAGTCCGATCAGTTTGAGCCGTCCTTGGCCCAGCCCAAATTCATAATCGCCGCCGACGTCGAAATTATGCTCGTCTTCGACCGATTTGAACGTCTCGCGCAAAGCGCCGTTCGTTGGCCCCACTGCAATGCTGCTCGCCGCATCGACGAGCTTCTGCAACTGGCCGCCCAGATTGAAATTCCACTTGTCGCCGCCGGCCGTGGTGCGCGCGAGAGCCAGGGCGAGACGCGGCCTGTCACCGCTGTAGCTGGCCAACTCGTCGCGCGTGGATTGCCGCACGCCGTTGCCGTCAAACCGTTGCTCCGGACCCCAATGGCCATTCCGGTTGGCTTCATTCTTCAGGCTGAGCGTCACATTGGTGCCGCCGATCGTGCCGGTCGTCGAAACCTCGCCGTTCAGCCAATTGTCGTCGAGCCGTGGGCGCCAGTCGGGTTGCCAGCGGATGGTGGTCGTGAATCCCGCCTGTGCCGTGCCCGCGACCAGGACGACATTGGCGACCTGGCCCGTCAAGCCTGGAACATTCAGGCTGGCCCCGTCGACAATATCGACATAGGCGACCTGCGAGGCCGCAATGCGTTGCAGCGCGCTGCGCGCATCGGTCGATTTATTGGCGATACGCTCGCCGTTGATCAGGACATTCTCGGTCGCCGCGCCCAGCCCGCGGGCGCCCCCGTTGGTGCCGGTGACGATCAGGAATCCCGGCACTTTTTCAACCATGTCGAGCGCGGTGCGCGGCGAAAAGCTGGAGAAATCGCCGGGGGTGTAACGCTGAGCGTTGTTAGTTGGCGCGTCGATCGCCGACGGTGAGGCGGCGCCGACCTCCTGCGCCAGGGCGGCGGGGCTTGCCAGCGCGAGCGCGACCGCCGATGCCGAAGCACCCGAAAAACCACGCATAGTCGATCCCCCATCCCAGTCAGCGACCGTTCGCCGCACCGCGCGCCGTCTTGGGCAGGGCTGTCGTAAAACTATGTCAAACTTCTACCAAACCGAGACACTCTTCGACGAGTGGCGAGCGATTCAGTCGCGCAGCAGCTCGTTGATTCCCGTCTTGGCGCGCGTCTTCGCATCGACGCGCTTGACGATCACCGCGCAGTAAAGCGACGGGCCGGGCGACCCGTCGGGTAGTGGCTTGCCGGGCATCGCGCCGGGGACCACAACGGCGTAAGGTGGCACTTCTCCAATGAAAATCTCGCCCGTCGCGCGGTCGATGATCTTGGTCGAGGCGCCGAGATAGACCCCCATCGACAGCACCGCACCCTCGCGAACGATCACGCCCTCGGCGACTTCGGCACGCGCGCCGATGAAGGCGCCGTCCTCGATCACCACGGGGCCGGCCTGAAGAGGTTCTAGTACACCGCCGATCCCGGCGCCGCCCGACAGATGGACATTGGCGCCGATCTGGGCGCAGCTGCCGACGGTGGCCCAGGCGTCGACCATCGAACCCTCGCCGACATAGGCGCCGATATTGACGAAGCTCGGCATCAGCACCGCACCCTTGCTGATAAAGGCACCGCGGCGGACGATCGAACCGGGGACGGCGCGGAAACCCGCATCGCGGAAACGATTCTCGCCCCAGCCGGCGAATTTCGAAGGCACCTTGTCCCACCAGGTCGCGCCGCCGGGACCGCCGTCGATGATTTCCATATCGTTGAGGCGGAACGACAGCAGCACCGCCTTTTTCAGCCACTGGTTGACCTGCCACGCGCCGTCCGCGTCGCGTGTCGCAACGCGATAGCTGCCGTCATCGAGCCCGGCGATCGCGGTGTCCACCGCATCGCGCACCGCGCCGGTCGTCGTCAGGCCCAGCGTGTCGCGCGCATCCCACGCGGCTTCGATCGTGCTTTGCAGGTCGGTGGTCATGAAATTCCCCATGGTAAAGGCAGGCTGTCGAGCCAGTCGGTGATGTCGTTTACATGAAAATCGACCTGATCCGGCAGGTGGTCGCGATGGCCGCTTTCGCTGCCATTGTCCAGCCAGACGGTGGTCATCCCCAGCGCTTTTGCGGGGGTCAGGTTGCGCGCCATATCCTCGACGAACAGGCTGCGCGCCGGGTCGATACCCAGATGGGTGGTCATCATGGCATAGGCCGCGGGATCGGGTTTGGGCGTATAGGCGGTGGCACGAATGTCGCAGATGCCGTCGAACAGGTCGGCAATGCCCCGCGCATCGAGCACGCGCGCCGCATAATCGGCGTCGGCGTTGGTGAAGACCAGCTTGCGACCCGGAAGGCGCTCAAGCCCTGCACGAAGCCGCCCATCGGGCGCGATCCGGTCGAGCGCGATGTCATGGACGTCGACCAGAAAATCCTCGGGATCGACGTCATGGTGGCGCATCAGCCCCGCCATCGTCGTACCATGATCGTGGAAATATTGCTTTTGCACCCGCCGCGCCTCGACCGCGTCGACGCCGAGCAAGCGCATGATGAACGCGCCCATCCGCGCGTCGATCAGGTCGAACAGCTTTGCCGACGGCGCATAGAGCGTGTTGTCGAGATCGAAGACCCAAGCGTCGATATGATCGAGGGGAACGGACATGGCGTGGCGGCGCATAGGGGCTGGGGTGGGCGGCGGCAAGCGCGGGCGTTTTACCGGACGGCAATATCTGTAGATATAGATGGGACGATGCTAGCTTGACCGTCATCCCGGCGAAGGCCGGAATCGCAACGACGCGTCGAAGTCAGAGGGCGAGATCCCGGCCTTCGCCGGGATGACGAAAGTCAGGGGAATGGCGATGGCCCAAGCGAACCGACCCGAAAATATCCGGCGGATGTCTGGCCGTCCCTTGTCGGCCTTGCTCGGCATCGCGGCGCTGTCGCTCGCCGGTTGTGGCGGCGGGGGCGGCGCGCGGCCTGCGCCGACCCCGGCGCCGCCCGCCGCCCCGGCGCCGACCCCAACCCCCGTGCCGACCCCCACGCCGACCCCGACCCCGCCGCCGACGGGCAACTTCAACACCCCCGAAACGCGGCGATCGGATGGGGTGAATTTCCACGGCGCGATCACGGCCTATCAGGCGGGGGCGAGCGGGCAGGGCATTTTGGCGGGGGTCATCGACGACGGTATCGACGAAGACAGCCCGGAATTCGCCGGGCGCATTTCGTCCTTCTCAGCCGATCTTGCGGGATCGCGCGGGATCAATGGCGAAGGCACGCATGGCACCAATGTCGCGCAGATCCTGCTCGGGGCGAAAAACGACGCGGGGACGATGGGCATCGCCTATAACGCCAATCTGCTCGTGCTGCGCGCCGACCGGCCGGGAAGCTGCGCCACCGAGGATCCGGCCAACGACGAAAGCGGATGCCAGTTTCCCGAAAGCGCGATTGCCGCGGGGCTCGATCGCGCGATCAGCGCTGGCGCGCGCGTCGTCAACATCTCGCTGGGGGGCGACGATCCGCCCGGCGCGACTTTGCGCAGCGCGGTGCAACGCGCCACCGCGGCCGGGATCATCGTCGTCCTTTCGGCGGGGAATGAAGGCGACACCACCGCGGGCGGCAACGATCCCAACAACCCGGAACCTTTTGCGCAGGGGATGCGCGATGCCGGTGGCGGCCTGGTCATCATCGTCGGTTCGGTCGACGAAAATGGCGTTCGGTCGGACTTCAGCAACCGGGCCGGGATCTATGCCGGATCCTATCTGGCGGCGCTCGGCGAGGATGTGTGCTGCACCTACAAGGATGGCGTGATCGAAACCGAGGGCAATTTTGTCTTCGTCATCAGCGGGACAAGCTTCGCGGCGCCGCAAGTCGCGGGCGCGGTGGCGCTCTTGGCGCAGGCGTTTCCGAGCCTGTCGAGCCAACAGATCGTGCAATTGCTCTATCAATCGGCGCGCGATGCGGGCGCAGCGGGCGACGACGCCGTGTACGGGCAGGGCATTCTCGACATCGCGCGCGCGTTCCAGCCGATGGGGGCGACGGCACTGGCGGGGACTGCGACGGCGGTCAATCTGGGCAGCGCGCTGGGGGTACTTGGCGGGCCGATGGGCGACGCGGGGGCGGTCGGCACCGGGGCGACGGTCGGGCTGGTCACCGACGGTTTCGGCCGCGCCTTCAGCGTCGATTTCGGCCAGTCGCTGGCGCCGCGCCGCCCCGATTTCAAATTGTCGGGCGCGCTTGGCGGATTGATCCGCCAGCAAAGCGCCGCCAGCCGGGCCACTGCCTTGTCACTGGTGACCGCGACGGGGACGGGCAGGGGTGACGCGCTCGCCGGGCTGTCGTTTCACGATGCGCAGGCAGCGCGCACCCTTGCCGCATCGGTGGTGACGCGCCTCGACGCGCGGACGCGGATCGGCTTTGCGGCGGGGCGCGGGACAAGCGGATTGCTCGCGGGCGAACGCGGTGAAAGCGGCCATGCCATGCTGATCGGCGACGGCGCGCACGACGGGCTGGGCTTTGCCGCCAGTCCGGGTATCGGATCGATGCTGCGCCACAATATCGCGGCCAATCACCATGTCAGCATCGTCCTGGAAGACGGCTGGGTATCGGGTTCGCGCTGGCAGGACGATCCGCTGCTCCGTTACCGATCGGGCCGCGACAGCCGGTACCAGCGGGTCGGCGCCGCGTGGGACGCCCGCTTCGGTTCCGCCCGCGTCGCGCTCGGCGGCAGCTGGCTGCGCGAATCGGACAGCTTGCTCGGCGCGCGGCTTGGCCCGGTGTTTGGGTCTGGCGGCGCAACCAGTCTGGTCGGCGACGCCAGCCTGGGCGTCACACTGACAAAGGGCTGGAGCCTGACGGGTGCGTGGCGACAAATGTGGACCCGTCCTGATCGCGCCGGGCTGGTTGCGGGCGGGGCGCTGTGGTCGTCGGCCTTCTCGGTCGACATCGCCAAGGCGGGATTGTTCCGCCCCGGCGACCGCGCCGCGCTTCGCATGGCCCAGCCGCTGCGTGTCGCGCGCGGCGGCGTCGACCTGATGCTTCCGGTCGCGCATGATTATGCCAGCGGGCGCACCGACTTCGCCCGTCGCCCCTATAATCTTGCGCCCACCGGGCGTGAACTGGTCGTCGAGGCGAGCTATGCGCTGTCGCTGCTTGGCGGCGACCTGATCGCCAACAGCTGGATCCGCCGCGATCCCGGCCATATCGCCGCGCTGCCCGACGACAAGGGTGCGGCGCTGCGCTTTACGCTCGGCTTCTGATCGGCTCTAACACTCCCCAAACGCCAATCAGGGGATGCCAGAATGAAACCGATCCATTGCCTTCCGCTCGCGCTGCTCGGCGCCGCGCTCGCGTCGCCGCTCGCCGCGCAGACGCCCGCGCGCACCGTGATTCACGCCGGACAATTGCTCGCCGAACCGGGCAAGCCGGTGCGCGGCGCCTCCACGATTGTCGTCGAAAATGGCCGGATCGTTGCGGTAACCGACGGCTATCAACCCGCCGAACCCGGCGCGAGGCTGATCGATCTCAAGGACAAATATGTCCTCCCCGGCCTCATCGACAGCCATGTCCATCTGACCAGCGACGCAGGCGGGATCGCCGGGCAGCTCGAGGATGTCACGCTCAGCCCCGCGGCGCAGGCGTTCAATGCGCAGGTCAACGGGATGAAAACGCTGCGCGCCGGTTTCACCACGGTCCGCAATCTTGGCGATGGCGACGGCGCGACCCTCGCGCTGCGCGATGCCATCCTGGCGGGCAAGGTGCAGGGGCCGCGCATCGTCGATGCCGGCGCCAGCATTTCGGGCAGCGCCGGGCATATGGACGGCTCGCTGGGTTACCGCGACGAACTGCGTCCCTTTTTCTCAGGCGCGGGTAACACCTGCAACGGCGCCGACGATTGCCGCCGCGCGGTGCGGCTCCAGGTCGGGCGCGGCGCCGATGTCATCAAATTCGCCTCGACCGGCGGGGTGAACAGCCGCATCGGTGCGGGCCTTGGCAAACAGATGTTCGATGACGAAGCGAGGGCGATCGTCGAAACCGCGCAATTGTTCGGGAAAAAGGTCGCGGTCCATGCACATGGTGCCGACGGTATTCGCCTTGCGATCGATGCCGGGGCCGACTCGATCGAACATGGCACGATCCTCGACGAAGCGACGATCGCCGCGTGGGCGAAATCGAAGACCTATTACGTCCCGACGCTGTCGACCGTGAACGGCTACAAGGAACGCATCGCCGCCAATGCCGCGGCGTATGAACCCGATGTGCTGGCGAAGATCCAGTGGCGCATCGGCATCACCGGCAAGAGCCTGGAACAGCTTGTCCCGCGCGGGGTGAAGATCGCCTTCGGAACCGACGCCGGGGTGTCGAAGCACGGCCGCAACGGCGACGAGTTCGAGCTGATGGTCCAGCACGGCATGACCCCGGTCGCGGCGCTGAGGGCGGCGACGGTCAACGCCGCCGACCTGCTCGGCCTGTCGAACGAGATCGGCAGCATTGCCGTAGGCAAGAGCGCCGACATCATCGCGGTGGCGAGCGATCCGCTGGCCGACGTGCGGGTGCTGAAAAAGGTCGATTTCGTGATGGCGCGGGGAGCGGTGGTCGATTGACCGCCCAAAATCCTCCTTGCCGCGTAGCGGTGGGGAGGGGGACCGCCCGTGAAACGGGTGGTGGAGGGGCGGCAACGTCGCGCCATGGCCCCTCCGTCAGCGCTTCGCGCTGCCACCTCCCCATCGCTGCGCGACAGGGGGGATCGTCTAATTCGCCAACGCCGCGCGCAACGCCAACCACTGCTCCTGCTTCGCCGCATAGCCGATCGTATTCGCGGCGCTGCTCGACGGCAGATCGACGAGCGCGATGTCGTCGATCACCGGGAGCTGCTTCCGCCCGATCGCTGCGGCCTTGCCACCATTGAACGCAATCATGCGCAGCTCCCGCAGCCCGGCGATCAGCGCCGCAAGGTCGTGCGCTTCGACCTCGCGAATCTCGCTGTCGCTGCTCGACCGGCGCGCCGCCGAACGGATCACGTCCCACAAACCGATTTTCGCCGCGCGTAACGCGGCAAGCCGGTCGTCGTAGCTCCGGTCGGCAAGCGGCTGGTCGATCACTGCACCGAGCAGGCGCCAGAACTGGTTGGTCGGATGGGCATAATATTGCCGTGCGGCGAGCGACCGTGCGCCCGGCAGGCTGCCGAGAATCAGCAGCCGGGAGTCTGCTGCTACTTGGGGAGCGAAGCTGGCGTGGCGGGTGATCGTCATGCGCGGTCGATAGCTCACGCGAACCGGCGCAACAATATTGCCCACCCCTTGACCGCGACGGGAATCGGGTCTAGGGGCGCGCTCGACCGAAAAGGGCGGTTTGCCGCCTTTTTCAGTTGCAACAGCGCTTGAACATTGCTGGCGCGGATGGAGCCTCCGGGGATCAATTGCGATCGACCGGGGTCTTTTGCTGTTACAAGGTCGCCTGTTTTCCGCGGATTTCTGCGGATTCGGACCGATGCTTCATCCACCGCGGTACAGTAACCGTTCGCCCCGATGGGCGGACATGTAAAGGTGAAGCATTCATGCCCACGATCAACCAGCTGGTCCGCAAGGGCCGGACTCCCCAGAAGGTGAAGTCCAAAGTCCCGGCGATGGACGCGAACCCGCAGAAGCGCGGCGTTTGCACCCGTGTCTATACGACGACCCCGAAAAAGCCGAACTCGGCGCTCCGCAAGGTTGCGAAGGTCCGCCTGACCAACAGCCGCGAAGTCATCACTTACATCCCCGGCGAAGGCCACAACCTCCAGGAACACAGCGTCGTGCTGATCCGTGGCGGTCGTGTCCGCGACCTTCCCGGTGTGCGTTACCACGTCCTGCGCGGCGTGCTCGATACGCAGGGTGTGAAGGACCGCAAGCAGAGCCGTTCGAAGTACGGCGCGAAGCGTCCGAAATAAGGACCGCTTTTTCGGCTATTTGATCATCCCGAGCCGCCAATGCGCCGGGATGCTGTTGTAAAAGGAATTACCCATGGCTCGTCGTCGTCGTCCTGAACGCCGCGAAATCCTGCCCGATCCCCGTTTCGGGGATGTCGTGCTGTCGAAATTCATGAACAGCGTCATGCTGGACGGGAAGAAGTCCGTCGCCGAAAGCATCGTTTACGGTGCGCTGGAGTCGGTCGAAGCCCGCGCCAAGAAGGAACCGCTCGGCGTGTTCCACGAAGCGCTCGCGAACATCCGTCCGAACATCGAAGTCCGCAGCCGCCGCGTCGGCGGTGCGACCTATCAGGTTCCGGTCGAAGTCCGCCCCGACCGCGCGCAGGCGCTCGCGATCCGCTGGCTGATCACCGCCGCGCGCAACCGCAGCGAAACCACGATGGCCGCACGCCTGTCGGGCGAACTGCTCGACGCGTCGAACAACCGCGGCAATGCGGTCAAGAAGCGCGAAGACACGCACCGCATGGCCGAAGCCAACCGCGCTTTCAGCCACTACCGCTGGTAATTGCGGGGGCGCTCCCTGCGTAAGGGGGCGTCTCGCAATCGTAACAATCGTTCCTATATCGGGGGTGGCTCGCAGGGCCGCCCCCCAAACCCAAGGAAAAGATCATGGCACGCAGCCATCCGCTCGAACGCTATCGCAATTTCGGTATCATGGCGCACATCGACGCCGGCAAGACCACCACGACCGAGCGTATCCTTTACTACACCGGCAAGTCCTACAAGATCGGCGAAGTCCATGACGGCGCTGCGACGATGGACTGGATGGAGCAGGAACAGGAACGCGGCATCACGATCACGTCGGCCGCCACCACCTGCCTGTGGAAAGCCGACGAAGGTCAGGGTCCGGAACACCGCCTGAACATCATCGACACCCCCGGCCACGTCGACTTCACCATCGAAGTCGAGCGCTCGCTGCGCGTGCTCGACGGCGCGATCACCGCGTTCGACGGCGTTGCCGGCGTTGAGCCGCAGTCGGAAACCGTGTGGCGTCAGGCGGACAAGTACAAGGTTCCGCGGATGTGCTTCATCAACAAGCTCGACCGCACCGGCGCCGATTTCTATTATTGCGTCCAGACGATCATCGATCGCCTCGGCGCGACCCCGGCTGTGCTGTATCTGCCGATCGGTTCGGAAGGCGGCTTCAAGGGGCTCGTCGACCTAGTCAACGAGCGCGCGATCATCTGGAAGGACGAAAGCCTCGGCGCCGAATTCTTCTATGAAGACATCCCCGCCGACCTCGCCGACAAGGCTGCCGAATATCGCGAAAAGCTCGTCGAACTCGCCGTCGAACAGGACGACGAGGCGATGGAAGCCTATCTCGACGGCACCGTCCCCGACGTCGCGACGCTGAAGAAGCTGATCCGCAAGGGTACGCTGGCACAGGCGTTCGTTCCGGTCCTCTGCGGCTCGGCGTTCAAGAACAAGGGCGTCCAGACGCTGCTCGACGCGGTTGTCGACTATCTGCCTTCGCCGCTCGACATTCCCGACGTTCAGGGGATCAACCCCGACACCGACCAGCCCGACTCGCGTGAGACGTCGGACGCGGCGCCGCTGTCGCTGCTCGCGTTCAAGATCATGAACGACCCGTTCGTCGGCTCGCTCACCTTCGCGCGCATCTATTCGGGTACGCTCAACAAGGGCACGTATCTGAACTCGGTGAAGGACAAGAAGGAAAAGGTTGGCCGCATGCTGCTGATGCATGCGAACAGCCGCGAAGATATCGAAGAAGCCTATGCGGGCGACATCGTTGCGCTGGCCGGCCTCAAGGAAACCACCACCGGGGACACACTCTGCGCCACCAACGCGCCGATCATCCTCGAGCGGATGGAATTCCCCGAGCCGGTGATCGAGCTGTCGGTGGAACCGAAGACCAAGGCCGACCAGGAACGTATGGGCATCGCGCTCAACCGTCTGGCCGCCGAGGATCCCTCGTTCCGCGTCTCGACCGACCATGAATCGGGCCAGACGATCATCAAGGGCATGGGCGAGCTTCACCTCGACATCCTCGTCGATCGCATGAAGCGCGAGTTCAAGGTCGAAGCGAACGTCGGCGCGCCGCAGGTGGCGTACCGCGAATCGCTCGCGAAGGCCGTCGACGTCGACTATACCCACAAGAAGCAGTCGGGCGGCTCGGGCCAGTTCGGCCGCGTCAAGGTCACCGTTTCGCCGGGCGAACGCGGCGCGGGCATCACCTTCATCGACGAGATCAAGGGCGGTAACATTCCGCGCGAATATATCCCGTCGGTCGAAAAGGGCATGCGCGAGTCGGCCGAAAACGGTCACATGATCGGCTTCCCGATCATCGACTTCGAAATCAAGCTCACGGACGGCGCGTATCACGACGTCGACTCGTCGGCGCTGGCGTTCGAAATCGCGGGCCGTGCGGCGATGCGCGAAGTGGCGGCGAAGGCCGGCATCAAGCTGCTCGAACCGGTGATGAAGGTCGAAGTCGTTACCCCTGAGGAATTCATGGGCGACGTGATCGGCGACCTTAACAGCCGTCGCGGGCAGATTCAGGGCACCGACAGCCGGGGCATCGCCCAGGTCGTCGAAGCGATCGTGCCGCTGGCGAACATGTTCGGTTATGTGAACCAGCTGCGCAGCTTCAGCCAGGGTCGCGCAAGCTACTCGATGCAATTCTCGCATTATGAGGAAGTGCCGACCAACGTCGCCGAAGAAGTGAAGGCCAAGATGGCCTGATGGGGTTGAAGCCGCGCGGGCTTGCACCGCGCGGCAAGACCCTCTAAGGGCGGCGCCTGATTCAGCAGGCTCGTCCAGGACTGATCAACGCAAACATTGAACAAGAAGGTTATACCATCATGGCCAAGGCTAAATTTGAGCGGACGAAGCCGCACTGCAACATCGGCACCATCGGTCACGTCGACCATGGCAAGACCTCGCTGACCGCAGCGATCACCAAGGTGCTCGCCGAAAACGTCGCCGGCAACGCCGCCGTCGACTTCGCGAACATCGACAAGGCTCCGGAAGAGCGCGAGCGCGGCATCACCATTTCGACCGCGCACGTCGAATATGAAACCGATGGCCGCCACTATGCGCACGTCGACTGCCCGGGCCACGCCGACTATGTGAAGAACATGATCACCGGTGCCGCCCAGATGGACGGCGCGATCCTCGTCGTGTCGGCCGCTGACGGCCCGATGCCGCAGACCAAGGAACACATCCTGCTCGCGAAGCAGGTCGGCGTTCCGACCATGGTCGTCTTCCTCAACAAGGTCGACCAGCTGGACGATCCCGAGCTGCTCGAACTCGTCGAGCTGGAAATCCGTGAAGAACTGTCGAAGCGCGACTTCGACGGCGACAATATTCCGATCATCCCGGGTTCGGCGCTCGCCGCCCTCGAAGGTCGCGACGACAACATCGGCAAGGACGCGATCCTGAAGCTGATGGCTGCCGTTGACGAATGGATCCCGCAGCCGGAACGTCCGCTCGACAAGCCCTTCCTGATGCCGATCGAAGACGTGTTCTCGATCTCGGGTCGTGGTACGGTTGTCACCGGCCGCGTCGAAACCGGCATCGTCAAGGTTGGTGAAGAAGTCGAAATCGTCGGCATCAAGGACACCAAGAAGACCGTCGTCACCGGCGTCGAAATGTTCCGCAAGCTGCTCGACCAGGGCCAGGCTGGCGACAACATCGGTGCGCTGATCCGTGGCGTTGGCCGTGAAGAAGTCGAGCGTGGCCAGGTTCTGGCGAAGCCCGGCTCGATCACCCCGCACACCGAGTTCACCTCGGAAGTGTACGTCCTGTCGAAGGACGAAGGTGGCCGTCACACGCCGTTCTTCGCGAACTATCGTCCGCAGTTCTACTTCCGCACCACCGACGTCACCGGCGAAGTCATTCTTCCCGAGGGCACCGAGATGGTCATGCCGGGCGACAACGTCCAGCTGTCGGTCAAGCTGATCGCCCCGATCGCCATGGACCAGGGTCTGCGCTTCGCGATTCGCGAAGGCGGCCGCACGGTCGGCGCAGGGGTTGTCGCGACCATCACAAAGTAATATAGGGCCGCGAGCCGCGCGATTCGGACCGATTCGCGCGGCTCGTAGCTTAAAGATTTTTGATGGCCGGACCGGCTTCCTCGAGGGGGCCGGTACAGGCCATTTCGGCTCTTTCGCATCGTCAGACGGGATTCGACTGGAACAGTCATGGAAACGCAGAATATTCGCATTCGCCTGAAGGCCTTTGATCACCGCGTGCTCGATCAGGCCACCACCGACATCGCCGACACGGCGCGTCGTACCGGAGCGCTTATTCGCGGCCCGATCCCGCTGCCGACGCGCATTGAAAAATTCACCGTGAACCGCGGCCCGCACATCGACAAGAAGTCGCGCGAGCAGTTCGAGGTGCGTACCCACAAGCGGCTGCTCGACATCGTGCAGCCCACCCCGCAGACGGTCGACGCGCTGATGAAGCTCGACCTTGCCGCGGGCGTGAACGTCGAGATCAAGCTGGCCTAAAAGCCGGCGTGCTCCGGACTTGATCCGGAGCCCAGGGTAGAAGCGGCCGACAGGCCGCGCTGAAACCGCCCTGGGTTCCTGCTTTCGCAGGAACACATTCAGGTTTCGGAGGATACCGCCGGATTTATCCGGGCTGCGTCCCCCGTCTCGCCGCTTCTCCTTCGGGAAGGCGGCACCTCAGCCCGGACGGGGCGATGCATCAAAATTTGGGCTGGGAGGGTTCCGTCGGGGCAATGTCCCAATGGGTCCCGCAAGCCGTGCGGAATGGTCCGCCCGGCCTCTGTTGAGGAGTATTGATCATGCGGACTGGCGTGATCGCGAAGAAAATGGGGATGACCCGCCTGTTTCAGGACGACGGCCGCCATGTGCCCGTCACCGTCCTGAGCCTCGAAGGCTGCCAGGTCATTTCCGTGCGCGAACAAGAACGCGACGGCTATGTTGCCGTCCAGCTCGGTGCCGGCTCGGCGAAGGCGAAGAATGTTGCGAAGCCGCAGCGTGGCGCTTTCGGCAAGGCCGAAGTCGAACCCAAGGCGAAGGTCGTCGAATTCCGCGTCGCTGACGACGCGACGCTCGACGTCGGCGCCGAACTGTCGGCCGACCATTTCGTCGCCGGCCAGATCGTCGACATCCAGGGCGTGACCCAGGGCAAGGGCTTTGCCGGTGCGATGAAGCGCTGGGGTTTCGGCGGTATGCGCGCGAGCCACGGTGTCTCGATCAGCCACCGTGCGCATGGTTCGACCGGTAACCGCCAGGATCCGGGCCGCGTCTTCAAGAACAAGAAGATGGCCGGCCACATGGGCGCGCGCAACCGCACCCAGCAGAATCTCGAAATCGTCCGCACCGACGCCGAGCGCGGCCTTCTCTTCGTCAAGGGCTCGGTCCCTGGCTCGAAGGGCGGCTGGCTGATGGTCCGCGATGCGGTCAAGCTGCCGCGCCACCCCGAAGCCCCCTATCCGGCGGGCATCAAGAGCGCCGCGAACGCCAATCACGAAGCCCCGGCTGATGCGCCGGTCGAAACCCCGGTCGAAGAAACCGTGGTCGACACCGCCGCCACCGACGGCGCACAGGAGTCCTGATCATGAAGGTCAAGGTTCAAACCCTCGACGGTAAAGCCGGCACCGACATCGATCTGAACGACGATGTGTTCGGCGTCGACGCCCGCGCCGACATCCTGCACCGCGTTGTCGCATGGCAGCTCGAAAAGCGCCGTGGCCCGGCGCGCGCCGCCCGCGAACGCAGTGATGTGTCGCGCACCGGCAAGAAATTCGGTCGCCAGAAGGGCGGCGGTACCGCGCGTCACGGCGATCGCAAGGCGCCGATCTTCATCGGCGGCGGCAAGGCGCACGGCCCCCGTGCCCGCACCTTCGGCCACTCGCTGAACAAGAAGATCCGCGCGCTCGGCCTGAAGATGGCATTGAGCGACAAGGCGAAGGGCGGCAAGATCGTCGTTCTCGACACGCTCGAGCTCAAGGATGCCAAGACCAAGGCGCTCGCCGGCAAGCTCGGCAAGCTCGAACTCGGCAACCGCGCTCTCTTCATCGACGGCGATGCGGTCCATGAAAGCTTCGCCATGGCATCGGCCAACCTGATCGGTGTCGACTCGATGCCGGCGGCTGGCGCCAACGTCTATGACATCATCCGTGCCGACACGCTGGTCCTGACCCGCGCGGCGGTCGAAAAGCTGGAGGCCCGTTTCAATGGCTAAGGCAAAAACAGTCGACGCGCGTCACTATGACGTGATCCTCGCTCCGGTGATCACCGAAAAGTCGACGCTGCTCAGCGAGAACAACGCGGTGGTGTTCAAGGTCGCGAACGACGCGACCAAGCCCGCCATCAAGGCCGCCGTCGAGGCGCTGTTCGATGTCAAGGTGATTGGCGTGAACACGCTCGTCACCAAGGGCAAGACCAAGCGCTGGAAGGGCAAGCCCTACACCCGCAGCGACGTGAAGAAGGCGATCGTTCGCCTGGCCGAAGGCCAGTCGATCGACGTCACGACCGGCGTCTGATTGTAGGAAGAGGCAGAGAAAATGGCACTTAAATCCTATAATCCGACCAGCCCCGGACAGCGCGGCCTGATCCTCGTCGACAAGTCGGCGCTGTGGAAGGGCAAGCCCGTCAAGGCGCTGACCGAAGGCAAGCGCAAGACCGGCGGTCGCAACAACAAGGGTCATGTGACCTCGCGCGGCATCGCCGGCGGCCACAAGCAGAAGTACCGCTTCATCGACTTCAAGCGTCGCAAGTGGGACATGTCGGCCACCGTCGAACGTCTGGAATATGACCCCAACCGCACCGCTTTCATCGCGCTGGTGAAATATGAGGACGGCGAACTCGCCTATATCCTCGCGCCGCAGCGTCTGGCGGTCGGCGACACTATCGTCGCGGGCAAGAAAACCGACGTGAAGCCGGGCAATGCGATGGAATTGTCGCAGATGCCGGTCGGCACGATCGTCCACAATATCGAGATGAAGCCGGGCAAGGGTGGCCAGATCGCCCGTTCGGCAGGCACCTACGCGCAGGTCGTTGGTCGCGACCGCGGCCTGGTGATCGTGCGTCTCGGTTCGGGCGAGCAGCGCTACATCCGCGGCGAGTGCATGGGTACGGTTGGCGCGGTGTCGAACCCCGACAACCAGAACACCAACATCGGCAAGGCCGGTCGCAGCCGCTGGCTCGGCAAGCGCCCGCTGACGCGCGGTGTTGCGAAGAACCCGGTCGATCACCCGCATGGTGGTGGTGAAGGCCGCACCTCGGGTGGCCGTCATCCGGTGACCCCGTGGGGCAAGCCGACCAAGGGCGCCCGTACCCGCCACAACAAGTCGACCGACAAGATGATCATCCGGTCGCGTCACGCGAAGAAGAAGAGGTAAGCCATGGCTCGCTCGGTCTGGAAGGGTCCGTTTGTGGACCTCCATCTGCTCAAGAAAGCCGAAACGGCCCAGGACGGCGGCAGCTCTGCCCCGATCAAGACCTGGTCGCGCCGGTCCACCATCCTGCCGCAGTTCGTGGGGCTGACCTTCAACGTCTATAACGGCCGCAAGTTCGTGCCGGTATCGGTCAACGAAGACATGGTCGGCATGAAGCTGGGTGAATTTGCGCCGACGCGCTTCTTCCCCGGCCACGCGGCTGACAAGAAGGGCAAACGCTAATGGGCAAGGAAAAGTCCCCCCGCCGCGTTGCGGATAACGAGGCGCTGTCGGTCGGCACGCAGATCCGCGGGTCGGCGCAGAAGCTGAACCTCGTCGCCGCGCTGATCCGCGGTCGCAAGGTCGAAGACGCGATGAACGTCCTCGCTTTCTCGAAGAAGGCGATGGCGGTTGACGTGCGCAAGGTTCTCGCCAGCGCCGTCGCCAACGCGGAAAACAACCACAACCTCGACGTCGACGCACTCGTCGTCAAGGAAGCGAGCGTCGGCAAGTCGCTGTCGATGAAGCGCTGGCATGCGCGTGGCCGCGGCAAGTCGACCCGGATCGTCAAGCCGTTCAGCCGCATCCGCATCGTCGTGCGCGAACAGGAAGAAGAGGCGTAAGATGGGCCAGAAGAGCAATCCGATCGGCCTGCGCCTGCAGGTCAACCGCACCTGGGACAGCCGCTGGTTCGCCGAAGGCCAGGACTATGGCCGCATGCTGGTCGAGGATCTGAAGATCCGTCAGTATGTGTTCAAGACCCTGCCGCAGGCCGCGATCTCGAAGGTCGTGATCGAACGTCCGGCGAAACTGTGCCGCGTTTCGATCTATGCCGCCCGCCCGGGCGTCATCATCGGCAAGAAGGGCGCGGACATTGAAAAGCTGCGCAAGAAGCTCGGTGAACTGACGGGCAGCGACGTGTCGCTGAACATCGTCGAAATCCGCAAGCCCGAAGTCGACGCCAAGCTCGTCGGCCAGGGCATTGCCGACCAGCTCGAACGCCGCGTCGCGTTCCGCCGTGCGATGAAGCGTGCGGTGCAGTCGGCGATGCGTCTGGGCGCCGAAGGCATCCGCATCAACTGCGCCGGCCGTCTCGGCGGCGCGGAAATCGCGCGCACCGAATGGTACCGCGAGGGCCGGGTGCCGCTGCACACGCTGCGCGCCAACGTCGACTATGCCGAATCGACCGCCCACACCGCCTATGGCGTGTGCGGGATCAAGGTGTGGATCTTCAAGGGCGAGATCCTCGGCCACGATCCGATGGCGACCGACCGTCTGATGCTCGACGCACAGACGACCGGCGTCCGTCCGGCTCGTGAAGACCGCCGCTAAGGACTGCTGACATGCTGCAACCGAAAAAAACCAAGTTCCGCAAGGCGTTCAAGGGCCGCATCCATGGCAATGCCAAGGGCGGCACCAGCCTGAACTTCGGCTCCTACGGGCTGAAGGCGATGGAACCCGAGCGCATCACCGCGCGCCAGATCGAAGCGGCTCGCCGCGCGATCAGCCGTGCGATCAAGCGCCAGGGCCGTTTGTGGATCCGCATCTTCCCCGACGTCCCGGTGTCGTCGAAGCCTGCCGAAGTCCGCATGGGTAAGGGCAAGGGTTCGCCGGAATATTGGGCCGCGCGCGTGAAGCCGGGTCGCATCCTGTTCGAACTCGACGGCGTTCCCGGCCCGGTGGCCGCGCTGGCGTTCGAACGCGCCGCGATGAAGCTGCCGATCAAGACGAAGGTGATCGCCCGTCTCGGCGACACCTCGCACCTGGAGGGTTAAGGGCCATGGCCAAGACCGAAGATTTCAAGGCCAAGACCGACGACCAACTGTCGGAACAGCTTGGCGAACTGAAGCGCGAGGCGTTCAACCTCCGCTTCCAGGCGGCCACCGGCCAGCTTGAAAAAGCATCGCGCGTCAAGGAAGTCCGGCGTTCGATCGCCCGCATCAAGACGCAGCAGACCGAGCGCGCGCGCTCGGCCGCGAAATAAGGAGACTATCGATGCCGAAGCGCATTCTGACCGGTACGGTGGTGTCCGACAAGGGCGACAAGACCGTCGTGGTGAAGGTCGAGCGGAAGGTGAAGCACCCTCTGTACGGGAAGATCATCCGTCGCTCGAAGAAGTACCACGCCCATGATGAGGACAATGCCATCAAGGCTGGCGAAACCGTCCGCATCGAGGAAACGAAGCCGATTTCGAAGCTGAAGACGTGGAAGGTGCTCGACAAGGTCGACACCCACAGCAAGCCCCAGAGCCCGACGGCTCCGGCTGCTGACGCCTGAGCTGAGTTTCACGGAACCGCCGGGGTTGCCCGGTAGGCCAAAAGAGAAGGAAGTGCATCGATGATTCAGATGCAGTCACAATTGGAAGTCGCTGACAACAGCGGTGCCAAGCGCGTCCAGTGCATCAAGGTGCTGGGCGGATCGAAGCGCCGCACCGCCGGCGTCGGCGACGTCATCGTCGTGTCGATCAAGGAAGCCCAGCCGCGCGGCAAGGTGAAGAAGGGCGACGTGCATCGCGCCGTCATCGTCCGCACGCGCAAGGATGTGCGCCGCGCCGACGGTTCGGTGATCCGTTTCGACAGCAACGCTGCCGTGCTCGTCAACAAGAATGAAGAGCCGATCGGCACGCGTATCTTTGGCCCCGTCGTCCGCGAACTGCGCGGCCGTGGCTATATGAAGATCATCAGCCTGGCGCCGGAGGTGCTCTGACCATGGCCAACAAGATCAAGAAGGGCGACACGGTTGTCATCCTGTCCGGCAAGGACAAGGGCAAGACCGGCGAAGTGACGCAGAGCCTGCCGAAGGACGGCAAGGTTGTCGTCGCGGGCGTCAACATCATCACGCGGCACCGCAAGCCGAGCCAGACCAACCCGCAGGGCGGTCTGGAACGCAAGGAAGCGCCGCTGTTCGCGAGCAAGGTTGCGCTGGCCGATCCCAAGACCGGCAAGCCGACGCGCGTTCGTTTTGAAACCAAGGACGGCAAGAAGGTCCGCGTGGCCGTGAAGTCCGGGGAGACGATCAATGGCTGACACCTACACCCCGCGCATGCGCAAGCGCTATGACGATGTGATCGTCAAGGCGATGACCGAAAAATTCGGTTACAAGAATGCGATGGAAGTGCCGAAGATCGAAAAGATCACGCTCAACATGGGCGTCGGCGAAGCCACGCAGGACAAGAAGAAGGTCGAAGCGGCCGCTGCCGAGATGGAACTCATCGCCGGTCAGAAGCCCGTCGTGACCAAGGCGAAGAAGTCGATCGCACAGTTCAAGCTGCGCGAAGGCATGCCGATCGGTTGCAAGGTCACCCTGCGTCGCGAACGCATGTATGAATTCCTCGATCGCCTGATCACGATCGCAATGCCGCGCATCCGCGACTTCCGCGGCGTGTCGGCGACCAGCTTCGACGGTCGTGGCAACTATGCCATGGGCCTGAAAGAGCAGATCATCTTCCCCGAAATCAACTATGACCGCATCGACCAGGTGCGCGGCATGGATGTGATCGTGACCACCACGGCGCGTACCGACGACGAAGCCCGCGAACTGCTCAAGCTGTTCGGCTTCCCGTTCCCGATCGCAGCCGAAGAAAAGGCAGCCGCCTGAGTCCCCGACGGGACCAGGCCGGCTCTTTCAAGAAGGAAAGAGAACTTAAGTCATGGCGAAACTGAGTTCGACGAACAAAAATGAGCGTCGCAAGCAGCTGGTGAAGAAATATGCCGGCCGTTATGCGAAGCTGAAGGCGATTGCCGCGGACACCTCGCTCGACGATGGCGAGCGTCTGATCGCGCGCCTCAAGATGGCGGAAATCCCGCGCAATGGTAACCCGACCCGCATCCGCAACCGGTGCGAGATGACGGGCCGCCCGCGCGCTTATTATCGCAAATTCCGGCTGTGCCGTATTCAGCTCCGCGATCTGGCCAACAAGGGCCTGATCCCCGGTGTTGTTAAGTCGAGCTGGTAAGGGACTGACAAGATGGCAATGACCGATCCTTTGGGTGATATGCTCACCCGCATCCGCAACGGCCAGACGGCGAAGAAGGACAGCGTCCTGACGCCGGCGTCGACCCTGCGCGTCCGCGTTCTCGATGTTCTGCAGCGCGAAGGCTATATCCGCGGTTACAGCGAAGAAGCGCTGGGCGCCAAGGGCGAGCACAAGGGCATCCGCATCGAGCTGAAATATTTCGAAGGGCAGCCGGCGATCCGCCATGTGGCGCGCGTTTCGAAGCCGGGCCGCCGCATCTATTCGGGGTCGAAGGACCTGCCGATCGTGCGCAACGGCCTTGGCATCACCATCGTGTCGACCCCGCGCGGCGTCCTGTCGGACGCCGAGGCTCGCGAGCAAAATGTCGGCGGCGAAGTGCTGGCGGAGGTGTTCTGATGTCGCGCATTGGTAAAAAGGCAGTAGCGATCCCCGGCGGTGTCACCGCCGCGATCGACGGCGGCCAGCTGTCGGTGAAGGGTCCGAAGGGCACGCTCGCGATGCCGCTTTCGGACCTCATCAATTATGAAGTCGGCGAAGGCAGCATCTCGGTGCAGCCCGCGAACGCAACCCGCGAAGCGCGCGCGTTCTGGGGCATGCAGCGCACGCTGGTGCAGAACCTCGTCACCGGTGTGACCGAAGGTTTCACCAAGGTGCTCGAAATCACCGGTGTCGGCTATCGCGCCAACTCGCAGGGCAAGACGCTGAAGCTGCAGCTTGGCTACAGCCATGATGTCGATTTCGCGGTGCCCGAAGGCATCGAGATCAAGACGCCGGACAATACGACGATCGAGATCAGCGGCATTGACAAGCAGAAGGTCGGCCAGGTCGCGGCGGAAATCCGCCGTTGGCGCAAGCCGGAGCCCTATAAGGGCAAGGGCATCAAATATCGCGGCGAGTACATCTTCCGCAAAGAAGGCAAGAAGAAGTAAGCCATGGCACATCTTACCCCATTCGAAAAACGCCGCCAGCGCGTTCGTACTGCCCTTCGCAAGCGGGCTGGTGGGCGCGCGCGCCTGTCGGTGCACCGTTCGGGCCGGCATATCTATGCCCAGCTTATCGACGATGCCGCCGGCCAGACGCTGGCTGCCGCCTCGACGCTGGACAAGGATGTCCGCGGCAAGACCGGCGCGACCACCGCGGCGGCTGCCGACGTTGGCAAGCGCCTTGCCGCTGCCGCGAAAAAGGCCGGCGTGACCCAGGTCGTGTTCGACCGCGGCGGTTTCCTGTTCCACGGGCGCATCAAGGCGCTGGCCGACGCGGCTCGCGAAGGCGGATTGGAGTTCTAATATGGCTGACGAAGTACAGAACGCCGAAGGCGCTGTCGAAGCGACCGAAAACACCGGCGCGCCGCGCCGTGGCCGTGGCGGCCGCGACGGTGGCCGCGGTGGTCGTGAAGGTGGCCGTGGTCGCCGCGACGACCGTCGTCCGCGCGACGAAGACGGTGGCGAAGAGCTGATCGAAAAGCTCGTCCACATCAACCGCGTTTCGAAGACCGTGAAGGGCGGCAAGCGCTTCGGTTTCGCCGCGCTCGTCGTCGTTGGCGACGGCAAGGGCCGCGCCGGTTTCGGTCATGGCAAGGCGCGCGAAGTGCCCGAAGCCATTTCGAAGGCGACCGCTGCCGCGAAGAAGGCGATGATTCGCGTTCCGCTGCGCGATGGCCGCACGCTGCACCATGATGGCCGCGGTCATTTCGGCGCCGGTCTGGTGACCGTGCGTTCGGCACCCGCGGGGACCGGCATCATCGCCGGTGGTCCGATGCGCGCCGTGTTCGAATCGCTGGGCGTGGCCGACGTTGTGACCAAGTCGAACGGCACCTCGAACCCCTATAACATGATCCGTGCGACCTTTGAGGCGCTCGGCGAACAGACCAGCCCCAAGTCGGTCGCGCAGCGTCGCGGCAAGAAGGTGTCGGATCTGATCAAGCGCGGCGGTGCATCCGACCGGGCAGCCGAAGCCGAAGCGGCAGCGGTGACGGAGTAAGATCATGGCCGACAAGAAGATCAAGATCCGCCAGATCGGTTCGCCGATCCGTCGTCCCAAGGGCCAGCGCGCCATCCTGACGGGCCTCGGCCTCGGCAAGATGCACCGCGAGGTCGAACTGGTCGACACCCCCGAAGTGCGCGGCATGATCCGCAAGCTTCCGCACATGGTGGAAGTCGTCGAGGGCTAAAGGCGCGATGAAGCTCTACCGCCTGTTGACCGGTCCCGACGACAGCGCCTTTTGCGCGCGGGTCGAAGGATTGCTCAACCGGGGGTGGCAGCTTCATGGCAGCCCCTCGATCACCCAAGTCGATGGCCGCGGCTATGTCGCCCAGGCCATCGTGATGGAAAAGGCCGGACCCTATCCCGGTTTTCAGCCATCGAGTGAAATTGAACCGGACTGAACGTCTTTCCCCGGAAAAACGGCAGTCCATAGCGCGACCACAGCGAAAGCGAGTGCAACATGACGATCAAGCTTAACGAACTTCGTGACAACAACGGTGCCCGCAAGGGCCGCATGCGCGTCGGACGCGGCATCGGCTCGGGCAAGGGCAAGACCGCCGGCCGCGGCCAAAAGGGTCAGAAGGCCCGCAGCGGCGTCGCGATCAACGGCTTCGAAGGCGGCCAGATGCCGCTCCACATGCGCATCCCGAAGCGCGGCTTCAACAACATCTTTGGCAAGGACTTTGCGATCGTCAATCTGGGCATGATCCAGAAGCTCGTCGATGCGAAGAAGCTGGATGCCAAGGCCGTCATCGATCACGCCGCATTGAAGGCCGCTGGCGTGGCGCGCGGTGGCAAGGACGGCGTCCGCCTCCTCGCCAAGGGCGAATTCACCGCCAAGCTGAACTTCGCGGTCGCCGGCGCGTCGAAGGGCGCGATCGAAGCGGTCGAAAAGGCCGGTGGCAAGGTCGAGCTTCCCGAAGTTAAGGAAGCGGCGCCCGAAGGCAAGAAGGCCCAGCGCCGGGCCAAAGCCAAGGCCGAATAATTCAGACAAGGGCGGCTCCTCAGGAACCGCCCTTTGTCATTTGAACACACCCTATCCCCGTTCGTGTCCCGACTTCGCTCGACACGAACGGATGAAGCAGCCGGTATCGACCAGCTGCGTTGCAAAATAGGCCTTTCCCCTTGCGCTTCGTGACCGGCGAACGCACATAGGCGCCGGGTCGCGGGGGGCGCGGTCCGGAATATCCTCGAGGAAACTACCCATGGCCTCTCGCGCCGACCAGCTTGCTTCCAACCTCAATTTCTCGAAATTCGGCCAGGCGACCGAACTCAAGAACCGCATCTGGTTCACGATCGGCGCGCTGATCGTTTTCCGCTTCCTGTCGTTCGTCCCGCTGCCCGGCGTCGATCCGGTCGCGCTGTCGACGCTCTACAGCCAGGCGGCATCGGGCGGCGTCCTCGACATCTTCAACACCTTCTCGGGCGGCAGCCTGGAGCGCATGAGCATCATCGCGCTCGGCGTCATGCCCTATATCACCGCGTCGATCGTGGTGCAGCTCGCGGCAGCCCTGTCGCCCAGCCTCGCCGCGCTCAAGAAAGAGGGCGAAAGCGGGCGCAAGAAGCTCAACCAATATACCCGCTACGGCACGGTGTTCCTGACCGCGATCCAGGGCTATTTCATCGCCGTCGGCCTCGAAACCCTCGGCGCCAGCCAGGGCATCGCCGCAGTCGTCGATCCGGGCATGATGTTCCGTATCGGCGCGGTGATCAGCATCGTCGGCGGTACCTTGTTCCTGATGTGGCTTGGTGAGCAGATCACCGCGCGCGGGATCGGCAATGGCGTGTCGCTCATCATCATGGCGGGCATCCTCGCCCAGCTGCCGCGCAGCTTTGCCCAGATGTTCACCCAGGTCCGCGAAGGGTCGATGGGCGGCGGCACGGTGGTCGCGGTGTTCGCGGGCGCCATTCTCGTCATCGCCTTCATCGCCTTCATGGAGCGCGCCCAGCGCCGTGTGCTCGTCCAATATCCCAAGCGCGCGACGCAGCGCGGCGGGATGCAGGCCGACCGCAGCCATCTGCCGCTCAAGGTCAACACTGCGGGCGTCATCCCGCCGATCTTTGCCTCGTCGCTGCTGCTGATGCCGCTGACGATCACCCAGATGATGGGCAATAATGTCCAGGGCGATACCGCGATGGGCGATTTCCTCATCACGCTGAACCAGTATCTGGCGCATGGGCAGCCGCTCTACATGGCGCTCTATGCTGCGGGCATCATCTTCTTCTGCTTCTTCTATGTCGCGGTCGTCTTCAACCCCGAAGAAACCGCGGACAATCTGAAGCGTCAGAACGGCTTCATCCCCGGCATCCGTCCCGGCAAGAACACCGCCGCCTATCTCGACCATGTCTTGACCCGCATCACCGTGCTGGGTGCGGCCTATCTGGCGGCGATCTGTCTGGTCCCCGAATATTTCATCGCGCAATCGGGGCTTCCCTTCGCGCTCGGCGGCACCAGCCTGCTGATCATCGTCAACGTGACGATCGACACGATCAGCCAGATCCAGAGCCACATGCTCGCGCATCAATATGGCGACCTGATCAAAAAGGCGAAATTGAAAGGCGGCGTTGCGCGGCGCTAAAGCGCCCGCTACGGCAACTGCGACACGGCAGAGGCAACAGGGGCTTCCATGACGCTGAATATCATTTTGCTCGGTCCGCCGGGAGCGGGCAAGGGAACGCAGGCGGTGCGGCTCGAGGACGAGCATGGCATGGTTCAGCTGTCGACCGGCGACATGCTGCGCGCGGCGGTCAAGGCGGGAACCCCGATCGGCGTCCAGGCCAAGGCGGTGATGGACGCGGGCGAGCTGGTGTCGGACGAAATCGTTTCGGGGCTGATCGGTGAACGGCTCGACGCGCTCGGCAATGAAACCTCGGTGATCTTCGACGGCTACCCGCGCACCGCGGCGCAGGCCGACGCGCTCGATACGATCCTGTCGGACCGCGGCCGCAAGCTCGATCATGTCATCGAACTGCTGGTCGAAGAAGACGCGCTCGTCGATCGTATCACCGGACGCTTTTCGTGCGGCAATTGCGGCGCCGGCTATCACGACCGCTACAAGCTCCCCAAGGTGGAGAATGTTTGCGACGTTTGCGGCAGCCAAGACTTCAAGCGCCGCCCCGACGACAATGAAGAAACCGTGCGCACCCGCATGGCCGAATATCGCGCCAAGACCGCACCGATCCTGCCGATCTACGAAGCGCGCGGTATCGTGACGCGGGTCGACGGGATGGCGCCGATCGATCAGGTCAACGACGCGATCGAGGCGATCCTCGCCCCTGCTGGCTAGTCAGCTCCCTCGGCGCCGGTTATTGAGGCACCAAGGGGGACAGGCTGATGGCAATTTCCGGATATTTCGCAGGCGCCACGATGATTGCGGCGCTGACCTTTGCGCCCGCCGCGACTGCCAAGGTCGTCGATCAAAGCGAGGCAGGCTTCACCGTCGCGCATACCGCGCAGGTCGCCGCGACCCCCGCCGACGTGTGGAAAATGCTGCGCATGCCGCAAAACTGGTGGTCGAAAGACCATAGCTGGTCGGGCGATGCCGCGAACTTCTGGCTCGATTCGCAGGCTGGCGGCTGCTTCTGTGAAAAATTGCCCGACACCGGCGCCGGAGTTGGCAGCGTCCAGCACGCACGCGTGCTGTTTTCGAAACCCGGCCAGCTGCTCCGCCTGTCGGGCGCCTTCGGTCCGCTGCAGGGCGAAGCGCTGAACGGCACGTTGACGATCCAGATCAAGGCCACCCCCACCGGCAGCGCGCTGCGCTTCGACTATGTCGTCGGCGGCTATATGCGCTTCAAGGTCGCCGACATCGCGCCCGCGGTCGACAAGGTGATCGGCGAGCAATTGATCGGACTGGCGAATGCGCTCGGCGGCGCGCTGCCACCGAGCCGCGAGGAAAAGGCCGCTGCGGCCGAAGCGGCTGCCAAGCCCGCCGCCGAAACCCCGCCCGCTGAGGATGAGCCGGGCCTCGACGCCGCGGTCGCCGATCTGGTTGAGGAGACGCCGAAGGCCGAGCCCGACGGCGGGCGCTAAGCGCCGACGACAAAATATGATCCGTTCGCCCTGAGCTTGTCGAAGGGCCGCCCTTTCCTTTGGCGTCGTAAGAAGAAGGACGATGCTTCGACAAGCTCAGCACGAACGGTTTGAGATGAATGGGTCGGCGCTAAGCGTCCGGCTTCCCGCGCAGACTGGCCAGCGCCGCAAACGGCCCCGCCGCCTCTTCGCTCAGCACGCCCTTCTCCGCGAGAATCCGGTCAGCGTCGGGGTGCCGGGGAAAGGGATCGAGCGCGAGCGACAGCGTCTGCACCGCGGCCTCGCCGAGGTCGATGCGATCGCCTTCGAGCGGCAGCAGATCGCAATCTTCGCTGCTGATCTCAATCTCTTCCTCGGCGTCGACCGGCGCGTCGATATCGCGCAGGAAACGCAGATCGAACGGTTCGTCCACCGTCGCCGGAACGGGCAGCCCGGTCGCGGCGCACGACTGGACGATGGTCGCGCGCACCGCCCCCTTGGCGCCGATCCCGCCCGCAACGGACCGGATTTCGGCGGTGAGAGAAAAATGATCGACCGCGATCAACCCCAGTCGCTTTGCGATTCGCGCGCGCGCCTCGGGATCGGCTTCGACCGCCACGGCGCGCCCCTGCGCCGCATCGGCCAGCGTCAGGACCAGCGAAAATTCGCTCGCCGCGCTCACGCCGTCGCTCCGCCCAGCCGGTCCGCGACGATCAGCTCGGCCACCGGGGTTGCCGCCAACGCCGCGCGCAGCTTGGCGACTTCGGCCATCACATGCGCCAGCCCGGCCGCATCGGGCGCGCTACCGCGCCACAGATTGCGGACCAGCGCAGCGCGCAGTTCCTCCGACCCGTCGGCGGCGCGATAGACGCCCAATCGCCCGCCCAGCGCCCCGACCATGCGGCCGATCTGCTTGCCGACCACCATGTCGCCGAACCCGATCTGGCGCATCTGGCCGTCCATGTCGGTGACGAACAATTCGGTCAGTTCGACCCCGGCGCGCGCCTGTGCGGGATCGTCGTCGATCCGGTGGAGGACGAGCGCGAGGACCAGGCTGACCATGTCGAAACGCCCGTCGAGCGTGTCTGGGACCAGACCCTCAGCATACCAGTGCGGCGCGCGCGCGGCGGCGACGACGGCGTTCCACAGCGGGCGACGCGCCTCGCGCGGGTCGGGCTGCGAACGAAAGAGATTGCGAAGCGAAAACATGCCCACCGCTTAGGCGCAATTCGTGCCGCCGAAAAGGGGCGCCGGTCCGCCGCACCGGTCAGCTTCTGGCAAGCTTCGCCGCGCCACAAGCAGCTTGTGCGCCGCATCTGCTTGCGGTTAAGAGGCGCGAGAGCGAGCGCCGACCGCTGGCAAAGGCCGCGACAGGCGCAACGGAGATTATAGATGCCGAATTTCAAGCTTTCGTCTGCCGCTCCGCGCGCGCGCCTGATCGTCCTTGGACTTGCCGTCGTGCTGACCGCCAGCGGTTGCGCGCAGCTCAAGGGTCGGCAGGGCTATGTCGTCGATCCGCTGCTGACCACCGCGATCACCCCCGGCGTCGATAACCGCGAATCGGTCGAAAAGACGCTCGGCCGTCCGACCTTCGTCGGCCAGTTCAGCGACAATGAATATTATTATGTCTCGCGCGAAACGCGCCAGCTCGCCTTCGCCAAGCCGCGCCCGGTCGACCAGCAGGTGCTGCGCGTCCGCTTCGACGCCGCGGGCAATGTCGCCGCGGTCGACCGCACCGGACTGGAGTTGGTGAGCAAGATCAGCCCTGAAGGCGACAAGACCCCGACGCTCGGCCGCGAACGCAGCTTCTTCGAAGATATTTTCGGCAATATCGGCGCCGTCGGCGCACCGGGCGCGGGGGCGCCCAGCGGGCAGTAACATTTGGAAATAGGTTCGAGCCGTCGCCCCCGCGAAGGCGGGGGCCGCTGGCGGCCTCGCGTCACCCCGATAACGGCCCCCGCCTTCGCGGGGGCGACGCGCCCTTATACTACTGCGCGATTCCGCCCGCCGCCAGCACCGCGAGCGTGACCAGGTCCGACGCGGTCGACGCCATCGTCGCGACCTGCACCGGATTTTCCATGCCTATCAGCATCGGGCCGATCACCGCGCCGCCGCCGAGCTCGCGCAGCAGCTTTGCCGACAGGTTTGCTGATTGCAGCCCTGGCATGACCAGCACATTCGCGGGTCCCGACAGGCGGCAGAAGGGGTAATTTTTCATCACCTTGGCGTTCAGCGCGACGTCGGGTGCCATTTCGCCTTCATATTCGAACGCGGGTTGGCGCCGGTCGAGGATCGCCACCGCCTCGCGGATATTCTCGAGCCAGCTCCCCTCAGGGTTGCCGAAGGTCGAATAGGACAGGAAAGCGACGCGCGGTTCGTGGCCCATGCGCCGCGCGACCTGCGCGGTGCGTTCGGCAATGTCGGCGAGCATTTCGGCCGACGGCCGCTCGTTGACCGTCGTGTCGGCCATGAAGATCGTGTGATGCTGGTCGACGAGCACATGGATACCGAACGGCGTCTTGCCCTCGGCATGGTCGATCACGCGCCGGATTTCGCGCATCGACTGCGAATAGGTGCGCGTCGTCCCCGTGATCATCGCATCGCCGAGCCCCATCTTGAGCAGCAGCGAGCCAAAGATGTTGCGGTCGCGATTGACCATGCGCTCGACGTCGCGGCGCAAATATCCGCGGCGCTGCAGCCGTTCGTACAGCATGTCGACCATCGCCGGCACATGCGGCGAATTGACACTGTTGTGGACCTCGAAGCTCTCGGCATCGGCGACGCCCATCGCGCGAAGCTTGTCGTGCAGCCCTTCGCGCCCGACGAGCACGGGGATGCCATAGCCGCCGTCGCGGAACTGGATCGCCGCGCGCAGCACCGTCTCTTCTTCGCCCTCGGCAAAGACGACGCGCTTCGGATTGTTCCGCGCCGCCTCGTAGGCGAGCGTCAGCACCGACGTCGTCGGGTTGAGCCGTGCGCGCAAGGACGTACGATAGGCGTCGAGATCGGCGATCGGCCGCTGCGCGACCCCGGTATCCATTGCCGCCTTGGCGACCGCCGCAGGCACGATTTCCATCAGCCGCGGGTCGAAAGGCGAGGGGATGATATATTCGGGGCCAAAGCTCGACGCGCGCCCGCCATAGGCCGCAGCGACTTCCTCGGGCACCTGCTGGCGCGCGAGGTCGGCAATGGCGTATGCAGCCGCGATCTTCATCTCCTCGTTGATCGCGGTCGCGTGGACGTCGAGCGCGCCGCGGAAGATGAAGGGGAAGCACAGCACATTGTTGACCTGGTTCGGATAGTCCGACCGCCCCGTCGCGATGATCGCATCGGGCCGTGCCGCGCGGGCGTCGGGCGGCGAGATTTCGGGGTCGGGGTTCGCCATCGCAAAGATGATCGGCGCGGGCGCCATGTCCTTGACCATCGCGGGCTTCAGCGCGCCCGCCGCCGACAGCCCCAGGAACACGTCGGCGCCGACCAACGCCTCGGTCAGGTCGCGCGCTTCGGTCGGCACCGCGTGCGCCGATTTCCACTGGTCCATGCCCTCGGTGCGGCCCTGATAGATGGTGCCCTTGCGGTCGCACATGATGACATTTTCGTGCCGGACGCCCATCGCCTTGATCAGCGCGGTGCAGGCGATCGCCGCGGCGCCCGCGCCGTTGACGACGACTTTCACCGTCGAAAGGTCGCGCCCGGTCAGGTAACAGGCGTTGATCAGCCCTGCCGCGGTGATGATCGCGGTGCCGTGCTGGTCGTCGTGGAACACGGGGATGTTCATGCGCTCTTTTAGCGCGGCTTCGATGATGAAGCAGTTGGGCGCGGCAATATCTTCCAGGTTGATGCCGCCAAAGCTCGGCGCGAGCAGCTCGACCGCCTCGATGAAGCGCTGGGGATCTTCGGTGTCGACCTCGAGGTCGATCGAATCGACGTCGGCAAAGCGCTTGAACAGTACCGCCTTGCCTTCCATCACCGGCTTCGAGGCCAGCGCGCCAAGGTTGCCGAGGCCGAGGATCGCGGTCCCGTTCGAAATCACCGCGACCAGATTGCCCTTGATCGTATAATCATAGGCGGTCGCCGGATCTTCGGCGATCGCCTTCACCGGAACCGCGACGCCGGGCGAATAGGCAAGGCTCAGGTCGCGCTGCGTCGCCATCGGCTTCGATGCCACGATCTCGATTTTCCCGGGGCGTCCATATTCGTGGTAAAGCAGGGCCTCGCGGTCCGAAAACTGCACCTTGCTGCCGCTGTCCATTGCTGTTCCCCTTGGTTGAATTTGCCAGACGCGCGCCCGAGCCCATTCCCTAACGTCACCGGCGGCGATTGTAACCGGCAATGTTATCGAGCGGCGGTCCGCCGAACGGTTCCGGTTTTTGCATCCCGGATAGAGTCCACGATGCTGCGTGTCCGGATGCGACCGGTTGCGGACGCGTCTTCTCCCCTCCCTTTCAGGGAGGGGCTGGGGGTGGGTAGCCGCCGAAGGCGGCATTCTGCCTCGGCTCGCTTCGCTCGCACCCACCCCTAACCCCTCCCTGAAAGGGAGGGGAATGGCCTAAAACCACCCCAAAGCGGCCATTCCGCCCGCACCCGCTACCCCGACCTTGCCTTGCGTCCCCCAATCACTAAGCAGGGCGCATGCCCGCCACTGCCCGCTCCGCTGCCAATTCCAACAACGCCGCGCCCGCCGCCACGCCGATGATGGCGCAATATTGGTCGCTGAAGGACAAGGCGGGCGACTGCCTGCTCTTCTATCGCATGGGCGACTTTTTCGAACTCTTCTTTGACGATGCCAAGGCGGCGGCGGCGACGCTCGACATCGCGCTCACCTCGCGCGGCGAACATGGCGGACAGCCTGTGCCTATGTGCGGGGTGCCCGTCCATGCCGCCGAATCCTATCTCGCGCGGCTGATCCGCGCCGGGCATCGCGTCGCGATCGCCGAGCAGGTCGAAACCCCCGCCGAAGCCAAGGCGCGCGGCGGGTCGAAAGCGCTCGTCGCGCGCGACATCGTGCGGTTCGTCACTGCGGGGACGCTCACCGAGGAAAGCCTGCTCGAAGGGCGCAGCGCCAACCGGCTCGCCGCGCTCGCCGAGGTCGGCACCGACGGCGAGGTCGCGATCGCCGCCGCCGATATTTCGACCGGGCGGTTCGAGGTCGTCGCGGTCGCGCGGCAGGCGGTCGATGCCGAACTCGCGCGGCTTGCGCCGTCCGAACTGCTGCTCAGCGAGAGCGCGGGCGACCTGCCGGTCTCGTCGGCGCGCCAGATCGTGCGCCGCCCGCCGTCGGACTTTGCGAGCACAAGCGCACAGAAACGGCTCGAGGCCTTTTTCGGCGTCCAGACGCTCGACGGTTTCGGCGCGTTTTCGCGCGGCGAGGTCGCGGCCATGGGCGCGCTTGTCGCCTATCTCGACCATGTCGGCACCGGTTCGCCAACCTTTCTCCAGCCGCCGCTGCGCCACCTTGCGTCGGGCCGCATGGCGATCGACGCGGCGACGCGCGAAAGCCTCGAACTCGTCCGCACGATGACAGGGACGCGCGACGGCAGCCTGCTCGGCACGATCGATCGCACGGTGACCGCGGCGGGTGCGCGGCTGCTCGCCGACGATATCGCGAGTCCGCTCACCGACAAGGCGGCGATCCTCGACCGGCTCGACCTTGTCGATGCGCTCGCGCGTGATGCGCTGTGGCGTGGCGAGCTCCGCGCGGCGCTGCGCGCGCTTCCCGACGCCGGGCGGGCGCTCGGGCGCCTCGTCGCTGGACGCGGCGGACCGCGCGACCTGGCGCAGCTTCGTGATGCGCTCGGCGGCGCGCGGCTCTTGCGCGAACGCCTCGCGCGCCGCGCCGACCTGCCGCCTTTGCTCGCGCGCCTGCTCCCCGGGCTCGACGGTCATGGCGCGCTCGTCGACGAACTGACGCGCGCGCTCATCGAAACCCCGCCGGTCGACGCCGCGCAGGGCGGCTATGTCGCCGAAGGCTATGACCATGCGCTCGACGCCTTGCGCGAAACCGCGCGCGACGGGCGCAAGGCGATTGCCGCGCTCGAGGCCGATTATCGCGACCGCACCGGCATCGCGTCCCTCAAGATCCGCCACAATGGCGTGCTCGGCTATCATGTCGAGGTGCCCGCGAAGCACGCCGACGCGCTGATGGCCCCCGAATCGGGCTTCACCCATCGCCAGACGCTCGCGGGGGTCGTGCGCTTCAACTCGTCCGATCTCCACGAAGCCGCGAGCCGTGTCACGCAGGCGGGCGTCCACGCGGTCGCCGCCGAGGCCGCGCATCTCGAAGCTTTGACCGATGCCGCGATCGCGCGGCGCGAGGCGATCGCCGCTTCGTGCGACGTGCTCGCGCGAATCGACGTCGCCGCGGCGCTCGCCGATCATGCGATGAGCCACAATTGGTGCCGCCCCGACCTTGCCGACACGCCGTGCCTCGACGTCACCGGCGGGCGCCATCCGGTCGTCGAAGCAGCGCTCGCCAAATCGGGCGAACGCTTCGTCCCCAACGACGTGTCGCTGTCGGAAGCCGACCGCCTCTGGCTGGTGACCGGCCCGAACATGGGCGGCAAATCGACCTTCCTCCGCCAAAATGCGCTGATCGTCGTGCTCGCGCAGGCGGGCGGCTTCGTTCCCGCCGCGTCGGCAAGGCTCGGGCTCATCGACCGCCTGTTCAGCCGCGTCGGGGCGAGCGACAATCTGGCGCGCGGACGCTCGACCTTCATGGTTGAAATGGTCGAGACCGCGGCGATCCTCGCACAGGCGACCCCGCAAAGCTTTGTGATCCTCGACGAGGTCGGGCGCGGCACCTCGACCTATGACGGGCTCGCGCTCGCCTGGTCGGTGGTCGAGGCGGTGCACGAGGTCAACCGGTGCCGCTGCCTCTTCGCCACCCACTATCACGAGCTCACGCGGCTCGCCGAAACGCTGAACGCGCTGTCGCTCCACCATGTCCGCGCGCGCGAATGGCAGGGCGATCTTGTCTTGCTCCACGAAGTCGCCGATGGCCCCGCCGACCGTAGCTACGGCCTCGCGGTCGCGCGGCTCGCGGGGGTTTCACCAAAGGTCGTGAAGCGCGCCGAAGCGGTGCTCGCCAAGCTTGAGGCGGGGCGCGAGGCGACCGGCGGGCTCGCCGCGGGGCTCGACGATCTGCCGCTCTTCGCCGCAACCCTCGCGGACGCGCCCGCCGCGGCCAAGGACGCGCTTCGCGACGCGCTTGCCGCCATCGACCCCGATGCGCTCACCCCGCGCGAGGCGCTCGACGCGCTCTATACGTTCAAGCGTCTGATGGCCGACGAGGCATGAGCAATTTGTTCGACAATCTCGACCAGCGCCGCGCGATCATCGATCGCCGCGCGCTCGCGGGACGGCTCGACGAGATTGCGGCCGAAACCAGCGATGCGCGCGCGCGCCGCCGCGCGATGGTCGCACTGCTCAAGGATGCGCTCGAGGCGGGCAGGGCAGAGGTCGAACGCCGCCTGCGCGAGCGCCCCTCGGCGGGGCGCGTCGCGGCGCAGGCGACCGCCTTCCTGATCGACCAGGTCGTCCGCCTCGGCCATGATTTCACCGTCGGCCATCTCTATCCCGCGAACAACCGTTCGGCAGGCGAGCGCATCACCCTGATCGCGGTCGGCGGCTATGGCCGCGGCGAAATGGCGCCGCACAGTGACATCGACATCGGCTTCCTCACCCCGTTCAAGCAGACGAGCTGGACCGAACAGGTGATCGAGGCGCAGCTTTACACGCTGTGGGATCTGGGGCTGAAGGTCGGCCATTCGAGCCGCTCATTGGACGAAATGGTGCGCGCCGCCAAGGACGACCTCACGATCCGCACCGCGCTGCTCGAAGGGCGCTTCATCTGGGGCGACCGCGAGCTTTACGACCAGGCCTCAGCGCGCTTCGATGCCGAGGTTGTCGCAGGCAATGCGCGCGCCTTCGTCGCCGAAAAACTCGCCGAGCGCGACGAGCGCCACAAAAGGATGGGCGATTCGCGCTATGTCGTCGAGCCCAATGTGAAGGAGGGGAAAGGCGGGCTGCGCGACCTTCACACGCTGTTCTGGATCGGCAAGTTCATTCACCGCGTGCGCACCGTTCCCGAGCTGGTCGATGCGGGGCTGCTCAGCGCGCGCGAGCTGCGCCAGTTCGAGCGCGCCGAAAATTTCCTGCTCGCGGTCCGCTGCCACCTCCACACGCTTGCCGGACGCGCCGAGGACCGGCTGACCTTTGATTTCCAGCCCGAAATCGCGCGGCGGATGCATTTCGCCGACCGTCCGGGCAAAAGCGCGGTCGAGCGGTTCATGCAACTCTATTTCCTTCACGCTAAAAGCGTCGGCGACGTCACCGGCACCTTCCTCGCGCATCTCGACGAACAGCTCGCGGCGCGCGGGCGGCGCTTCCTGCCGACGATCCGGCGGCGGCCGGGCAAGCTCAACGGCTTCGTTCTCGACCGCGGACGACTCGCGCTGCCATCGGATGATTTTTTCGAGGCCGACCCCGTCCGGCTGGTCGAGATCTTTGCGCTCGCCGATCGCCACGGCCTTGAAATCCACCCGCAGGCGATGCGGCAGGCGCGCCACGATGCGAAGCTGATCGAAACGCAGGCGGTGCGCCGCAACGCGCGCGCCAATGCGCTGTTCCTCGACGTGCTCACCAGCCCGCGTGATCCCGAAACGGTGCTGCGCTGGATGAACGAGGCGGGGGTGTTCGGGCGTTTCGTGCCCGATTTCGGCCGCGTCGTCGCGCAGATGCAGTTCGACATGTATCACCATTACACCGTCGACGAGCACACGATCCGCGCCATCGGCCTGCTCGCCGACATCGAACAGGGGCGGCTTAAGGACGATCATCCGCTCTCGACCGCGATCATGGGCCAGATCCATTCGCGCCGCACCGTCTATGTCGCGGTGCTGCTCCACGACATCGCCAAGGGGCGCGGCGGCGATCACAGCGTGCTCGGCGCCGAGCTCGCGCTGCGCGTCTGCCCGCGCTTGGGGCTTAGCGAGGCCGAGACCGAAACCGTGTCGTGGCTCGTCCGCTACCACCTGCTGATGTCGGCGACCGCCTTCAAGCGCGACCTTGCCGATTTCAAGACGATCCTCGACTTCGCGGGACAGGTGCAAAGCCCCGAGCGCCTCCGCCTGCTCCTCGTGCTCACCGTCGTCGACATTCGCGCCGTCGGCCCCGGCGTGTGGAATAGCTGGAAACGGCAATTGCTCACCGAACTTTATGACGCGGCGGAGGAAGTGCTGCGCCTTGGCCACAAGCAAAAGGGCCGCGAACAACGCATCGCCAGCAAGAAGGAAGCCGTCGCGGCGCAGTTCGGTTTCGACCAGAAAAGCTTCGACAAGGTCGCGAAGCGGCTGCCCGAAAGCTACTGGATCGCCGAGCCGATCGAAGTCATCGCGGCGAACCTTGTCCATATCCGGCAGGCGGGTGATGCGCCGCTGCACATCGCCGCAGTCCCCGACGACGATCGCGGCGCGACCTTGGTGATGGTGCTCGCCGCCGACCATCCGGGGCTCTTTTACCGTATCGCGGGGGGCATCCATCTGGCGGGCGGCAACATCATCGATGCGCGCATCCACACCACAAGGGACGGTCTCGCGCTCGACAATTTCCTCGTCCAGGATCCGATCGGCCGCCCGTTCGATGAACCGGGGCAGATCGGCCGCCTGACGCGGGCGATCGAGGACGCGCTCGCCAACCGGCAGAAACTGCTCCCCAAACTCGAGGCCCGCGCGCTGCCGCGCACCCGCGCCGAGGCGTTCCGCATCGCCCCCAGCGTTTTCGTCGACAACAAGGCGTCGAACCGCTTCACCGTGATCGAGGTCAATGCGCAGGACCGCCCCGCGCTGCTCAACCAGCTCGCCTATGCGCTGTTCCAGTCGAAGGTCACGGTGCACAGCGCGCATGTCGCGACCTATGGCGAACGCGCGGTCGATACCTTCTATGTCACCGACCTGATCGGCGACAAGATCGACAGCGCGGCGCGCGTGAAGACGCTGGAGAAACGGCTGCTGGAGGCGGCGGGGAGCGCGAGTGAGGAAGCGGTGGCGGCCTAGAAATCGAACCCCTGCTGGACCGGCGGAAGCCGCACGCCTTCGAGTTCGAGCATTCGTGCTTTCGACACCGAACCGCCCGGTGCCGAAAAGCCGCCGAGTGCGCCGCCCGCTGCCAGCACACGGTGGCACGGGATGATCAGTGGAACCGGATTGCTTGCCATCGCCTGCCCAACCGCGCGCGCCTGTTCGGGCCCGGTACCCAGCGCGCGTGCGACCGCGCCATAGCTCGTCGTTTCGCCCCAGCCGAGCGTGCGCACATGGTCATAGACGCGGGCGTAAAAGGGTGGCTGCTCGCTCGGATCGACCGCCACCGTGAAAAATTCGGTGCGTTCGCCGACAAAGTAACGGATCACGGCGTCAATTACCGCCGCGATTCCCGTCGACGGTTCGGCGCGAACCGCATCGGGCAGGCGCCGCTCGATCGACCGAATGGTTTCGGACGCGGTCGGCGCGGGCAGCCGCAACGCGGTGACGGCGGCGCCCGCCCAGCCGATCGCGGCGATCCCCGCCGCGGTTTCGAAAAGCTGATACTGGCTTGGCCCGGCCATGCGCGTTTCTCCGTCCTTGTCGGAGATATAGGGCGGGATGGCGCCGACACCATAGCGGCGCGAAAATGAGGCGGACAGTCTGACCGTCTTGGGGTTGAAGCCGGACGCTTCTCCTCTTTCGTCATCCCGGACTTGATCCGGGATCCATTGCCCCGCCGAAGTCATGGACCCCGGATCAAGTCCGGGGTGACGATGATGAATAGGTCCGCAACCGGTCAAAGCCTACCGCCGCCTTACAGCCTCACCCCCGCAGCACCGCCCCGACCTTTGCCGCCGCTGCGACCACCTTGTCGGCGATCGCCTTCAGCTCGGCGTCGGTGAAGCTCTTGTCCACCGGCTGCAACTCGACCTCGACCGCCAAGCTCACCTGCCCCTCGGGCACGCCCTGCCCGACAAAGCGGTCGAACAGCCGTGCGCCGACGATCGCTGCCTTGTCGGCGCCGCGCACCGCGCGGACCAGCTCGGCGGCGGTCAGGCTCGTGGGCGCGAGGAAGGCGAAGTCGCGGCGCACCGCTTGCAGCGCCGGGGGCGTGAATGCGGCGCGCGTGGGACCGCTCGCGCGTTTTGCCGGGATCGCGTCCAGGAAAATCTGCACCGCCATCACCGGACCGTCGACGTCGAATGCGCGGGTCAGCGCGGGATGGAGCGCGCCGAACTCGGCGAGCACCGCCTTGGGACCGAGCCGCAGCGTCGCCGACTGGCCGGGGTGCCAGATGCTACCCTCGGCGAACGCTTCCATGACCTGCAACCGGTCGGCGGGCGCACCCGCGGCGTCGAGCAACGCCAGCGCCGCCGCCTTCGCGTCGAACGCGTCGAACGGAGCGGCCTTGCCCGCCTGCCAGCCGCGCGCACTTTTGTAGCCTGCCATCAGGATCGCCAGCGTCGGATGCTCGGCTTCGGAAAGGTAGCGGCGCCCGATCTCGAACAGGCGAATGCTGTCGGCACCGCGATTCTGGTTGCGCGCCGCCGCGGCGAGCAGGCCGGGCAGCAGCGACGGGCGCATGACTTTCAGATCTTCGCTGATCGGATTGGCAAGGCTCCACGCGCCGCCGCCGAAAGGCGCGGCTTCGGCTTCGCTGATGAACGACCAGGTCACCGCTTCATGGAAACCCGACGATGCCGCGGCACGGCGCAGGCGGCGTTCGGTCAGCTGTTCGAGGGTCGCGGTCGGTTTCGCGACGCCATCGGTGCGGGGCAGCGCGACCGACGCGATCGCGTCGAACCCGGTTATGCGCGTGACTTCCTCGACCACGTCGGGCGCGGCGTCCATGTCGCGGCGCCAGCTCGGCACGGCCACCTGCCAGCGGCCGCCCTGTTCGGTCACGCTGAAACCCAGCGCAGAGAGGATGTCCTGCTGCCGTTCGGGTGCGATCGCGATACCGCCGAGCGTCGCCGACATTGTGGGGTCGTAATCGATCGTCCTCACCTCGGCGGGCGGGGTCCCCGCGCGCGTCACCGTCGACGGATGGCCGCGGCAGATATTGAGGATATGCTGCGTCACGATCGCGGTCGCGTCGTCGAGAAATGCGGGATCGACGCCGCGCTCGAAGCGGCTGCGCGCGTCGCTCGACAGGCCGAGCGCTTGCCCCGTGAGCGCGATGCGCTCGGGGGTGAAATAGGCGACCTCGATCAGCACGTCAGTCGTCGTCTCGCTGCACCCACTATGCTCGCCGCCCATGATGCCCGCGATGTCGTGGACCTCATTGTCGTCGGCGATCACCGTCATCGTGTCGGTGAGCGTATAGTCCTTGCCGTTGAGCGCAGTGACCGTTTCGCCGTCCCGCGCACGCCGCGCAACGAGCGCGCCCGAAAGCTTGGCGCGGTCATAGATATGGCTCGGGCGGCCGAGGTCGAACATCACATAATTGCTGATGTCGACGAGCGCCGAGATCGAGCGCTGGCCGACCGCTTCCAACCGGCGGCGCATCCATTCGGGGGCGGTGCCGTTGGTGACGCCGCTGATCGTGCGGCCGAAGAAGGCGGGGCAGGCTTCGGGGTCGAGGGTCGCGATTTCGGTCGCGGGGGCGCTTGTCCCGATAATCGTCGGGACGTCGAGCGGTTTCAGCGTGCCGAGCCCTGCGGCGGCGAGGTCGCGCGCGATGCCGCGTACGCCCATGCAATCCTGTCGGTTGGGGGTGATCGAAATGTCGACCACCGGATCGCCCGCGCCGCTGTAATCGGCAAAGGGGGTGCCGATGGGCGCGTCTGCGGGAAGTTCGATGATCCCGTCATGGTCGTCGCCCAGCTCCAGCTCGCGCGACGAGCACATCATGCCGTTCGATTCGACCCCGCGCACCGCGGCGACCTTCAGCTCCATACCGTTCGCGGGCACGACCGCACCGGGCAGCCCGAGCACACCGATCAGCCCCGCGCGCGCGTTGGGCGCGCCGCACACGACGGTGAGCGGCGCGCCGCCGTCGCCGGTATCGACGGTGAGCACCTGCAATTTGTCGGCCTGCGGATGTTTCTCGGCGGTCAGCACTTTTGCGACGCGGAAACCGGCGAGTTTCTCGGCGGGATTTTCGACGCCTTCGACCTCGTGGCCGATGCGGTTCAATGTCGCGACCACATCGTCGACGCCGTAGGTGCCGTCGAGATGCTCGCGGAGCCAGTCGAGGGTGATCTTCATGCCGAAATCCCCCCGCTAAGCGTGGGGACATTCAGCGCATTGAACCCATAGTGCGACAGCCACCTGAGGTCGCCGTCGAAGAAGGCGCGGAGGTCATCCATGCCATATTTGAGCATCGCGAGCCGGTCGACGCCGACCCCGAAGGCAAAGCCCTGCCATTCATCGGGGTCGAGCCCGCAATTGGCGATCACGCGGCGGTTGACCATGCCGCTGCCGAGCAGTTCCATCCATGCATGGCCCTCGTCGTCGCCGTTGCCGCCGACGATCCGGCGCCCCTTTTCCTGTTTGTAACCGACATCGACCTCGGCCGACGGTTCGGTGAAGGGGAAATAGCTCGGGCGCAGGCGCAACACGATGTCGTCGCGCTCGAAATAGGCCTTCAGGAAGGTTTCGAGCGTCCATTTGAGATGCCCCATATGGATGCCGCGGTCGATGACGAGACCTTCGACCTGATGGAACATCGGCGTGTGCGTCGCGTCGCTGTCGCTGCGATAGACGCGACCGGGCGCGATGATGCGGATCGGCGGTTCCTGCGTCATCATCGTGCGGATCTGCACCGGCGACGTATGCGTGCGCAGCAGCATCTTTTGCCCGTCGGCGTTCGCGTCGGGGAAATAGAAGGTGTCGTGCATCGCGCGCGCCGGATGCGTCTCGGGGATGTTGAGCGCTGTAAAATTGTGCCAGTCGTCCTCGATCTCCGGCCCCGTCGCGACCGCAAAGCCCATGTCGGCAAAGATTTCGGCGAGTTCGTCCATCACCTGGCTGACCGGATGCACGCTGCCGCGCGGAGTTTCGGCGGCGGGGAGCGTCATGTCGATCCGCTCGTTCGCCAGACGGGCGTTGAGCACTGCGCTTTCGAGCGCCGCCTTACGGCTGGCGATGGCGGCATTCGCCTCGCGCTGATAGCCGTTGAACAGCGGTCCAAACGATGAGCGTTCGTCTTGGGTCATTTGACCCAGTTTTTTCATCAGCAGGGTAATTTCACCGTTTTTGCCGAGGAACTGGACGCGCAGTGCTTCAAGCGCGTCCAATGTCTCAGCGTGGTCAATCGCCCAAATAGCCTGATTGATGTCGAACACTAATCATCTTCCTTCGTCATTCCCGCGGAGGCGGGAATCCATCACTTACCCTGTCTACACCGCCCTATCTTGCGGATCCTCGCTTGCGCGAGAATGACGAACAAGGAACCGAGCCTGTGCTGAACAGTGGGAGCGAAAATCAAGCCGCCGCTTGCACCGAACGCAATGCGTGGGTCAAGCCCCGGGGGGTTATCCGCCGGGCTTGTGCAGCCCCTGCACCGGCGCGCCGATCGCGGCGGCGCGCGCCTTGGCGGCGGCGCCCAGGATCGGTTTGGGGCGCGCGGCATATTCGCGCGGGCTCATTCCCATGAACTTGGCAAAGTCGCGGGTGAATTGCGCCTGGTCATAATAATGATGATCCATCGTATTGATCCACGCCATTGACGGGTCGAGCATGAAGCGCGCCAGCGAGCGTAGAAAGCGCTGGCGGCGGAGCAGGAGCTTGGGCGAAAAGCCGAAGGCGCGGTGGCTGAGGCGTTCGATCGAGCGTTCGGACAGCCCCAACTTGGCCGACAGGTCGGCGACGGTCGACAGGTCGTCGTCAACAAGCGCGCGGTGCGCCGCGAGGATCGCGGGATCGTCGGGCGGGGCGTTGCCGAGCAAAGCGCAGAAATGCGCGTCGATCATGGCGGCGGCGGCATCGACATCGTTCACCCCCCGCAACTTTTCGCCCAGCGGCGCGAATGCGGCAAAGGCGGGGTGCGCAGCACCGTCGCAGAACCGGTCGGCCATTTCGTCGGCCGGCAGCGGGATGAGTTTTGCCCACCCCAGCGGCACGATGCCGATGCCCCAGACGCGCATATTGCCGACGGCGAAATAGGTGGCGGTGCTCGTCGGGCCGGTCGCGATAAAATGCGGCGTCGGGATCGCCGGAGCGCCGCCGACCGACGCCAACGGGACGTCGCCGTCGACGAAGCGCAAATTGGCCCATTCGGGGTGAAGATAGTCGTCGACGCGGGTCCCCGCGGGTACCGACACTTCGGTGAGATAGATGGTGCTGAGATAGGAGCGCAGCGCCGACGACACCGCGAAAAACCGGGTGGCGATTCGGACGTCGGACGGGGTGGCATCGGGCGTGCTGCGTTCGGGCATCGACATCTCTCTAACGAGCATTAACGACGAAAAACAACATTTTGACGCCATTCTCTGTCGGGTTTGTACAATTTTCTACGCCCCAACTTCTTCATATTTGCGCCAATCATCCTTTGGAGGTGCTCTCCGACGGGCAAAAATTTGCAAACTTCGCCCGGCCGGCAGCTTTCTGCGACCCACGGCTTTTCGGAACGGGCGGGGGGGCGATGGTTTCCCACTGGAACCATTGTCGAAGCGGCGCGAGGCGAAAGCTTCGCGCCGCTTCTTCGTTCGGGGTAGGGCGAGTGGCTGCTTTGGAGGGGATTCCCAGCCTTCCCTTATTCGTCATCCCGGCGAAGGCCGGGATCTCGCCGGTGCAGTAAACCGGTAGGGTGAGATCCCGGCCTTCGCCGGGATGACGATGGTGGTATGACCGCAATTGGCCGTCAGTCGACACCCCCGCCGCCCAGACGCCAACGAAAAAGGGCGGCCCCGCCGGGACCGCCCTTGTTTCGTGCCGTTCGGCCGAAAAGCGTCAGGCTGCCTTGGGCAGCGCCGCTTTCGCCTGAGCGATGATGGCGGTGAAGACCGCGCCTTCGTTCATCGCGAGGTCGGCCATGACCTTCCGGTCGAGTTCGATGCCGGCCAGCTTCACGCCGTGCATGAACTGCGAATAGGTCAGGCCTTCGGCGCGGACCGCGGCGTTGATGCGCTGGATCCACAGGCCGCGGAAGCTCCGCTTCTTAACCTTGCGGTCGCGATAAGCATATTGGCCGGCCTTTTCGACCGCCTGCTTGGCGATGCGGATCGTATTCTTGCGACGGCCATAATAGCCCTTCGCCTGCTCCAGAATCCGTTTGTGCTTGGCGTGCGTCGTCGTACCGCGTTTGATGCGTGACATGGTCTAGCGCTCCTTACTTCAGGCCGTAGGGCGCCCAGAGGCGCACATGGGCTGCGTCCGAATCGCTGAGCACGCTGGTGCCGCGGTTGGTACGGATATACTTCGCGTTATGCGAAATCAGGCGGTGGCGCTTGCCGGCGACGCCGTGCTTCACCTTGCCCGAGGCGGTGAATTTGAAGCGTTTCTTCACACCGCTCTTGGTCTTCATCTTGGGCATTTTGGTCTCCTTTTGAAGTCCGTTTGCGTATCGACCTGGCAGCCCTTGTCGCCAGCCGGTACAATCGGAAGCGGCGCGCTTAGGGGGATTCGCGCGGAAATGCAAGCGTTGCGGGGATGGCGCCGCCGGGCGTGCATTCAATGATGGCAGGCCAGCCCCTCGATCACATCTTCGAGCCGCGCCGGGTCGCCGAGCGCGATGACATGCCCCGCGCTGTCGGCGCTCAGCGGATCGCCGTTCCAGTCGCACATTGTGCCGCCCGCACCCTCGACGATCGGTGCCAGGGCGGCAAAGTCGTGGAGCTTGAGGCCAGCCTCGACCACCAGATCGATGTGTCCGCTCGCCAGCAGGCCATAATTATAGCAGTCGCCGCCGAACACCATGCGCTTGTGCGCGGTCTTGGCGGCGAGCGCCATGAAATGCTCGCCGTCATGATCGCTGAAATATTGCGGGCCGGTGGTCGCGAGCACCGCGTCGCCGAGGGTGCGGCAGCTTCGCGCCCGCGCCGGCTGGCCGTTGAACAAGGTCGGCTGTCCGACCGCGCCGACCCAGCGTTCGCCCGCGATCGGCTGGTCGATGATGCCCAGCACCGGCCAGCCGTCCTGCAGCAGCGCGATCAGCGTGCCGAAGATCGGGCGTCCGGCCATGAAGCTGACGGTGCCGTCGATCGGGTCGAGCACCCATTGCCGCGACGCTTCCGCGCGCTCCGTGCCATATTCCTCGCCAATAATCCCGTCGCGCGGCGCTTCGGCGTCGAGCAGGCGGCGCATCGCGGCTTCGGCGGCGCGGTCGGCCTCGGTCACCGGCGAGGCGTCGGCCTTGGCTTCGTGCGCCCAGGCCGAACGGAACAGCGGGCGGATGGCTGCGCCCGCCGCATCGGCGAGGCGATGGGCGAGGGCGATGTCGGATTCGAGCGTCATGCGATCAGTCGAACAGCGACGAAACGCTCGATTCGTCGGCGATGCGCTTGATCGCTTCGCCAAGCAGCGGCGCGACGGTCAGCGCGCGAACCTTCTTGCTGTCGTTGACCGCATCGGTCGGCTGGATCGAATCGGTGATGACGAGTTCGGTGAGCTCGCTCGCTTCGACGCGGGCGACTGCACCGCCCGACAAGACGCCGTGGGTACAATAAGCAACGACGCCCTCGGCGCCCGCAGCCTTCAGCGCCCCGGCGGCGTTACACAAAGTGCCTGCCGAATCGACGATGTCGTCGATCAGGATGCAGAAGCGGCCCGAAACGTCGCCGATGATATTCATCACTTCGGATTCGCCGGCGCGTTCGCGGCGCTTGTCGACGATCGCCAGCGGCGCGTTGTCGAGCCGCTTGGCGAGCGCGCGGGCGCGGACCACGCCGCCAACGTCGGGCGACACGACCATCAGATTGCGGTCGCCAAAGCGCGCCTGAATGTCGGCGCTCATCACCGGCGCGGCGTAGAGATTGTCGGTCGGAATGTCGAAGAAGCCTTGGATCTGACCGGCGTGCAGGTCGATCGCGAGGACGCGGTCGGCGCCCGAGGTGGTGATCAGATTGGCGACCAGCTTCGCCGAAATCGGCGTGCGCGGACCGGGTTTGCGGTCCTGGCGGGCATAGCCGAAATAGGGGATGACCGCGGTGATGCGTTTCGCCGACGCGCGGCGGAGCGCATCGGTGATGATCAGCAACTCCATCAGATTGTCGTTGGCCGGAAAATTGGTCGGCTGGACGATGAACACGTCCTGGCCGCGAACATTTTCATGGATTTCGACGAACACTTCCTCGTCGGCGAAGCGGCGCACGCTGGTGTCGGTCAGCGGCAGTTCCAGATAGTCCGCAATGGCGCGGGCGAGAGGCAGGTTGCTGTTGCCGGAGATCAGTTTCATGGGGTGCGCGGCCCTTTCGCGGCGGATAGGATTGCGCGCCCCTTAGCCAGCGGGGGGCGATAGGGGAAGAGCTTAAAGCCACCCCGCAGCGCGAAGCTGCGGCATCATGTCGCGCGATACCGGCACCTCCTGCCCGCCAGCCAGCGTCAGGATCGCGGTCCGTCCGTCGCGGCGCACCGCGGTCACCCCGCCGCGCGCCACCCACCAGCTGCGATGGACGCGCAGGCCGTCGGCATAGCCGAGCCGCTCGATGGCGTCGCGCAGCCGCATCAGGACGAGCTCTTCGCGGCCGTCGCCGATGACGCGGACATAATGATCCTCTCCCTTCAATGCGCGCACCGGGCCGAAGCCGGGCGGGAGCGGCAATGTCGGCGCCGTCGGTTCAGCAGCGCCGTCCCCGGCATTCGCGGCGACGGGTTTCGGCGTCGGCGGAGCCACCGGGGCCGTCGTCGGTTCGGGATCGGCGGCGGGGCGGAAAAGCAGATACATTGCCGTGTGGATGACCACCCCGATCACAAGCACCTGCAGATAGATTGCGCCGAGCAGCGGCGACTGGAGCGCCTCGCCAACCGATGCGCGCCGCCAGAGCAGCATGACGAGCAGGGTCATCGGCATCGAACCGACGATCAGTCCCAGCGCGACGGTTACCGCATAAGGGATGCGCACCGCCTCGGCGAGCCAGCGTGCCACCGCGCCGAGGCCGCCGAAGATCGGATAACCGCAGAGGACCAGCAGCGGCCACAGGATGAGCCGCTGCACCAGCGGCAATTCGTAGCTGCCGAAAGGGCCGATCAGCGCGAGGATGATCCCCGCGACGATCATCAGGAAGCTTTCGATCGCAATTTTCCGCGCCATGACGCCCGTCTGGCTGCCACTTGGCGCTTCGTCAATTGGCAGATGCGCCGGATTCGCGAAGTTTTCGGCCGGACCGGCGAAGTCGCGATTGCCTGCCAATCGCCGTGCGGCATCTGCGGTGCATCGACCAGCAAGGACAATCCGATGACCACCCAAGCCGCAGCCGCCTCGCCCATCCGCCGTTACGCCCCCTTTATCCGCACGGTCGCCCAGACCGCCGCGATTACCGCCGCGGTACTGGCGCTGGGCTATCTGATGCGCGGACAGGGCGAATATCGCACTCCGGCCTGGGCGCTGTGGATCCATCTTGGCACCGTGGTCCCCGCGGTGCCGCTCGGCGCCTTTGTGCTGTGGGCGCCCAAGGGGACGCGCGGGCACAAGACGGCGGGGCGCGTCTGGGCGCTGCTGATGCTGGTGACCGCGATCGCCAGCTTCTGGCTGCGCGGGCTGACGGGCGGCATCGGGCCGATCCACATCTTTTCAGTGATCACGCTCTATTCGATCCCGATGGGCATTTGGCATGCGCGGCGCGGCAATATCATTGCCCACCAGCGCGCGATGCGCGGGGTCTATATCGGACTGATCGTTGCGGGCGCCTTTGCCATGATGCCGGGACGGTTCCTTCCCGATCTTCTGTTCGGCTGAGCATTGCAATCGCCGCCGCCGGGCGTATGGCTCGGCGGCATGACCGACGCCGTCCAAACGCTCACCATCGTGATGGCCCAGATGACGCAGGCGGTCGGCGACCTTGCCGCCAATGCCGACGCGATGCGTAGCGTTCGGGCGCGCCACCCGGAGGCCGACCTGATCCTCTACCCCGAATTCCAGTTGATCGGTTATCCGCCCGAGGATCTGGTGCTGAAACCTGCGCTGGCCGAACGCGCCGCGACCATGCTGGCCGAACTGGCGCTGGAAACCGGCGATGGCGGCCCGGCGATGCTGGTCGGGTCGGTCGAACGCGATGGGGCGGACCTTTATAACATCGTCGCGCTGCTCGATGGCGGCAAGATCGTCGCGACGCGGCGCAAGCACGAACTGCCGAATTACGGTACTTTCGACGAAAAGCGCATCTTTGTCCCCGGCCCGCTGCCCGACGTGGTCGATTGGCGCGGGATCAAGCTCGGGCTGCCGATCTGCGAGGACGGGTGGCTGCCGAAAGTTTGCCGGCATCTGGCCGACCAGGGCGCCGAACTGCTGATCTCGGTCAATGGCAGCCCTTATGAGATCGACAAGGACGAGCGGCGGCTGACGCAGGTCTTCGCCAGCCGCGTGGCCGAGACCGGGCTGCCGCTGATCTTCCTCAACCGCATTGGCGGGCAGGACGAGATTGTGTTCGACGGCTGCTCGTTTGTGCTCAACAGCGACGGCACGACAGCACACCGGTTGACCGATTGGGAAGAGGAAGAACGGGAAACGCGTTGGACAAAGGATGGCGCCGGTTGGACCTGCGCCCCCGGTGCGATTGCCGAATGGGAGGCGCATCCCGCCGACATTTACAGCGCGATGATCGTGTCGCTGCGCGACTATGTGACACGCAACCGCTTCCCCGGCGTCGTGCTCGGGCTTTCGGGCGGGATCGATTCGGCGATCTGCGCCGCGATTGCCGCCGACGCGCTGGGCCCCGACAAGGTTTGGTGCGTAATGCTGCCGAGCCGCTTTACCAGCCAGGAGAGCCTCGACGATGCGGCGGGCTGCGCCGAATTGATCGGGTGCAAGCTCGACACCATCCCGATCGTCCCGGCGGTCGAAGCGTTCGACACGATGCTGGCGGGCAGCTTTGCCGATGTCGATGTCGACATCACCGAGGAGAATGTCCAGTCGCGTATCCGCGGCGTGACCCTGATGGCGCTGTCGAACAAATTTGGGCCGATGCTGCTGACCACGGGTAACAAGAGCGAGATGAGCGTCGGCTATGCGACGATCTATGGCGACATGGCAGGCGGCTATAATCCGCTCAAGGACGCCTATAAGATGACGGTGTTTGCGGTCGCCAAGTGGCGCAACGAGAATGTGCCGCGCCTGTCGCGCAATCCGGTCGCGCCGGTGATGCCGGAAACGATCATCACCAAGCCGCCAAGCGCCGAACTACGCCCCGATCAGAAGGACGAAGACAGCCTGCCGCCCTATTCCGATCTCGACCGCATGCTGCACATGCTGGTCGAAGAGGAAGCCAGCGTCGATGATGTCGTGGCGAAATATGGGTTCGACCGCGATGCGGTGGTACGGATCGAACGCTTGCTGATGCTCGCCGAATATAAGCGGCGTCAGGCGCCGCCGGGGGTCAAGCTGTCGACGCGCAATTTCGGGCGCGACCGGCGTTATCCGATCACCCACGGTTTCCGCACCGGCTGACCGCGCATCGCCGATAACGGGCGGGTACCGGTACGCCTCCCCTCTTCGTTCCCTTGCCGCTCGCCGCTAAGCTCGCGGATCGGGAAACAATAAAGGGGGAGCAAGATATGGCGTTATTTGGTGAAAGGGCGTCACCGCAAAAGGCCGAGCGGGCGCTCGACGTGCTGCGGATCACCGTCGCGTTACTGATTCTGATTCATGGCGCTTTCCGCTTGATCGCGGGCGGCGTGGCGCCGTTTGGCGTCTGGCTGGAAAGCCAGGGCTTTCCAATGGGATTCGGCTGGGCGCTGGCGGTGACCCTGTTCGAACTCGTCGGCCCGGTACTGATGCTCGCTCGACGCTGGACGAGTTTTGCCGCGCTTGGCCATGCGGCGATCCTGACGCTCGGCATGATCATGGTCCATTTGCCCTTTGGCTGGTTCGTGGTCGGCGCGGGGCGCAATGGAATGGAATATAGCGTCATCCTGATCGTCTCTTTGCTCACCATCGCCTGGGCTTATTGGCCGGAGCGCCGCCGCGGCGCCTGACGCGGCACGCTTGGGGTCGCGCGGGGCGGGCGAAGTGGTTATAGGCGCGCGGCATGACCGTCGTGACCCGCTTCGCCCCCTCGCCGACCGGCACCCTGCATGTCGGCAACGTCCGCACCGCGCTCCACAACTGGCTATGGGCGCGGAGGCATGGCGGGCGCTTTCTGCTCCGCATCGACGATACCGACCTTGAACGGTCGAAGGACGAATATGTCGATGCGATTCGCGCCGACCTGGCGTGGCTTGGTCTCGACATCGACGGGGAGGAGCGGCAGTCGGCGCGTTTTGCGCTGTACGAAGCCGAATTCGACAAGCTCAAGGCGGCGGGGCGGGTCTATGCCTGTTACGAAACCCCCGAAGAACTCGACATCCGGCGCAAGATCCTGCTCTCACGTGGGCTGCCGCCGGTCTATGAACGCAAGGCGGCGGATGCCCCCGTACCCGACGGCGTGGCACCGCATTGGCGTTTCCGCCTCGACCATGACGCGCCGATCGAGTGGATCGATCTGGTTCGTGGAGAACAGCATTTCGAGCCAAAAACCATGTCTGACCCCGTGGTGCGCCGCGCCGATGGCAGCTGGCTGTACCTGCTGCCCAGCGTGATCGACGACATTGCGATGGGCATTACGCATGTCGTGCGCGGCGAGGATCATGTGTCGAACACCGCGACGCAGATCCAGATGTTTGCCGCGCTGGGCGCCGCGCCACCGCATTTCGCGCACGAGGCGCTGCTGGTAGGTACCGAGGGAAAATTGTCAAAACGGCTCGGTTCGCTCGGCATGGCGAGTTTGCGCGACGAAGGGATCGAACCGATTGCGCTCGCGGCGCTGCTCGCGCGGCTTGGGACCAGCGATCCGGTCGAGCCGGTGACCAGCCTGACGCCGCTGATCGAGCATATCGACTTTGCACGCTTTGGCCGCGCCCCGGCGCGCTTCGACGAGGCCGAACTGGCGCTGCTCAACCAGAAGATTCTACACCAGGCCGACTATGAAACGGTCGCCGACCGCCTGCCCGCCGCGATCACCGCGGCGCGCTGGCATGCGATCCGCCCCAATTTGATGACCGTCGCAGAGGCCGCCGATTGGGTGGGGGTGTTCGACGGACCGCTTTCGCCGCCGCCCGCCGACCCGGCCGATCGCGCGGTGCTGACTGCCGCCGCTGCCGCAGCGCCCACGATCGACTGGAGCGCCGACCCCTGGCATGCGCTGACCGCGGCGGTGAAGGAAGCGACCGGGGCAAAGGGCCGCAGCCTGTTCCTGCCGCTCCGCCGCGCCCTGACCGCGCGCGACCATGGCCCCGACATGGCGGAACTGCTGCCGTTGATCGCGAAAGATCAGGCGATCGCGCGTCTGGCCGCCAGCTAGCCAGGCAACAACGGTAAGCCCGCGACCTGCTTCCCTACCCTTAAGCTTGACATAGATAGTGATGATATATTATCACTTACACCGGACTTGGCCGATAGCAGTGGTCAAAGCACGGCGGGGCCGGGTCTGACAGGCAAGGAGAGATGCCATGACCCTGATACCTTTGATTTCGACCATCATGACCGCGCCGGAGGCGACGACGGCGCCAGCGGCGGGACCGACCTTGCTGCCGCGCAACAGCTATGGCAGCGACCATGGCCGCCATCCGGTGGCGGCGCTCTTTGCCATCGGCCTGCCCGCCGCGCTCGTTGCGGCGGTCGCGCTGTCGCCGATGGTCATGGAGGCGCCGCCGAAGTCCGAACCGCTGCTGGGCACGCTCATCGACCTTGCCAAGCCGGTCGATCCGCCGCCGCAACCGGCCAAAAAGGCGGAACCGATCGAACGGTCGACCTCCGCAATCGATACCGTAAACTCGCCGATCGCTGCCGATCCGACCACCGACAATCGGGTCACCGAAGGGCCGGTCGTCATCGACCCGGGCCCGATCGATCCCGGACCTCCGGCCCGGCCCGCCGATCCGCCGCCGCTTCCGAAGCTGGTTCTCGCCGAGCTCGACCCCCGTTACGCGGGCGCTTTCCAGCCCGACTATCCCGCGAGCGAGCAGCGGCGCGAGATCGCGGGCGTGGCAAAGGTCCGCGTCCTCATCGGCACCGACGGGCGGGTAAAGGCCGTCGAGCTCATCAGCACCGACAGCCCCGGCTTTTTTGTCGAAACAAAGCGGCGCGCGCTGGCAAAATGGCGCTTCAAGCCGGCGACGCGCGGCGGTGTGGCCGAAGAAAGCTGGAAGGTGATGACAGTTCGTTTCGAGATCAAGGCGGCCTGATCGCTCGTAAAGACCCCTCCCGGGCGGACGGCTCGCTGCTGTCCGCCCGCTCTTTTGCTTGACAGAAGCGTCGAATCCGGTCAGAGGCGCGCGAAGTTTTGGGGGCGGCGCGGCGTCGCGCGGCCCCTGAGTTTTTTCACACCAACGTCGGGGCCCTTAGTCCCGCCGCGTCCTCCGGAGCTCCGGCGGATGTGCAGTTATTTCGAGGAACAGGGCCATGGCCAAGCCGACGACCGTCAAGATCAAGCTGGTTAGCACCGCCGACACGGGCTTTTTCTATGTCACGAAAAAGAACCCGCGCACGATGACCGAAAAGATGTCGGTGCGGAAGTACGACCCGCGCGTGCGCAAGCATGTCGAGTTCAAGGAATCGAAGATCAAGTGATGCATCGACCCGTTCGGCAGTGCTGGACGGGCTGACGATGGATCATCCCGGCGAAGGCCGGGATCGAGGGGCGGCCTTTGCGCCGCCCTTTTTCGTGCCTGAACGAAGCGCTCCCCCGCCGCTCTCACCCGTCGCGCAGCGGGCGCCGCGCGACGTCGTTTTCGATGATGTTGCGGATCGCGATCAAGGTCGTGAACGAATGAACGCCCTTGTCCTCGCCCAGCGCGCGGCGGGTGAAGGCATCATATTCCTCCATCGAGCCGACCTGCACCTTGAGCAGGAAATCATCCTCGCCAGTGATGTCCCACGCCCCGGTAATTTCGGGATGATGCACGATCGCGCGGGCAAAATTGTCCATCGTCTGCGGCCCCGCCTGCTGCATCTGGACCAACACATGCATGGTCAGCGCCGAACCGGTGAGCGCCGGGTTGACCACCGCTATGTCCGCGACAATCACTTTTTCGTCGCGCAGGCGCCGCAGGCGGCGGAGCACCGCCGAGAGCGACAGGCCGACCTTGTCCGCGAGCACACGCGCGGGCTCGAGGTTATTCTGGCGGACCAGCGCCAAGAGCTGCCGGTCGAAACGGTCAAGGTCGGCGATTTTTCGCATGATTGATCAAATAGCGCAAAAATTGGTCGCCCGCACGGTCAATTTTGGCGCCAATCGCCGTTCCGTTCGGCCTAAAAATCGCCCGTCGGGCCCGCCCTCTCTCCCTTGCTGCGGCGCCCGACGCAGGAGACGAACAATGACGATAATCCCCGATTCGAACCGGTTCCATCGCGTGTGGAGTGCGGTGATCGAAGCATCCTCAGCCATGGTGGCGATCCATTATGCTGCCCCGTGGAGCGAACGCAGCCCGTCGCGTGGGACGGAGAAGGTACGGCGTTGTAACCGCTGACGTCGCGGACTGGCCGGGCCTCGCTTTGGCGGGCGTGCAGGCGTTAGGGTTGGGGTAGGCAGCGGACATACTAACAACGTCGCCCCCGCCTGCGCGGGTGCGACGTGCTGCTTCGGCCGTGCGCCCGCGCCTGCCCGCTCAGGCAAACGCCCCGACGCTTTCGATGAACTTGATCACCGAAATCGGTTTCGACACATAGGCCTCGGCGCCTGCGGCGCGGATCTGTTCCTCGTCGCCTTTGCCGGCATAGGCGGTGACCGCCATGATCGGCACGGCGCGCAATGTCAGGTCGGCCTTCATCTGGCCGATCAGCTCCAAGCCGCTGACATGTGGTAGCTGGATGTCCATGATGATCAGGTCGGGGGCAATCTCGCGCGCTTTGTTGAGCGCATCGCGCCCGTCGCGGACCGGGTGCGCGGTATAGCCATGGGCGTTGAGCAGGTCGCAGAACAGGCGCAGGTTCAGCTCATTATCCTCGACGACCAATATGGTCTTGCCCATGATACTCCGCTTCCCCACCTTGCGTTCGCGGCCCGTTTAGGCGAATCGGCCGCACGACACAATTGCCTCCCGTTGAAGGGAAAAATGCCTTGCACGACGATGACGCGGCTCTGGCGCTTCAGGCGCTCGGCTGGATTTTGACCGACGAACCGCGCGCCGAGCGGCTGCTCGGGCTCACCGGCCTGGCGCCGGACGACCTCCGATCCTCACTGGGCGAGCAGGCGACGCTCGCGGCGATCCTGTCGTTTCTGACGAGCCATGAAAACGACCTCGTTGCCTGCGCCGATGCGCTGCAGGTGCCGCCCGCCGCCATCGCGGCGGCCTCGCTGCGCCTGGAAGGATTGCACCCATGAACCGCCCGCTCGTCATTACCGATTGCGACGAGGTGCTGATGCACATGGTCGTTCCCTTTGCTGAGTGGGTCGATGCCGAACATGGCGTGCTGTTTCGCATCGAGGATGCGAGCTTCGCCGGGGCGCTGAAGCGCAAGGAATGCGGCACACCACTGGAGGCGGCCGAAGTCTGGCCGCTGCTCGACAGCTTTTTCCGCACCGAAATGCCGCGGCAATATCCGATTCCCGGCGCGCTCGCCGCGATGGCGACGATCTCCGAACAGGCCGACATCGTCGTGCTGACCAATGTCGGCCCCGACCATCAGCAGGCGCGGATCGACCAACTGGCAAGCCATGATTTCCACGCGCCGGTGATCGGCAGCCGCGGCGGCAAGGGCGAACCGGTGCGCCGCCTGATCGAGCAATATCGGCCCTCGGTGGCGGTCTTCATCGACGACCTTGCGGGCCACCACAGCTCGGTGGCGCACGAAGCGCCCGAAGTGTGGCGGCTACATCTGGTTGGCGAACCCGCGATCGCCGACAAGATCGCCCCCGCCCGACATGCCCATGCGCGCATCGACGATTGGAATGTCGCGCGCGACTGGATATTGGCGCGGCTGACCGAAAATATCCCCGCTCCCACCCCTGAACTCGCATAAAGGACGCATCATGGATATCGCCGCCAAACTCGCCGAACTCGGCCTCGAACTCCCAAAGGCTGCGGCACCGGTTGCCGCCTATGTCCCCGTCGTCGAGCAGAATGGCCTGCTCTATGTTAGCGGCCAGCTGCCCTTTCGCGACGGGCAGGTTGTCACTGGCCGGCTTGGCGACGACATGGATGTGGCGGGCGGTCAGGACGCGGCGCAGCGCGTCGCGCTGATGCTCGTCGCGCAGATCGGGCAGGCGATCGGCGGCGACTGGTCGCGCATCGAGCGCGTCGTCAAGCTCGGCGTTTTCGTCAACAGCGCGCCGAGCTTCACCGATCAGGCCAAGGTCGCCAATGGTGCGTCGGAACTGTTCGAGGCGCTGTTCGGCGAAGCAGGCCGCCATGCGCGCGCCGCCGTGGGCGTTGCGGTGCTGCCGCTCGGGGCTGCGGTCGAGGCCGATGCAATCGTCGCGGTGAAGCCCGCCTAAGGCTGGCGATGGCCGAAGCCGACCCGCCCGCACGGACGATCTCGCTCGGCACCGGTGTCGCCGCGATCGACGCCGCGTCGTGGGACGCGCTGGCCGGCGGCGACAATCCGTTTGTCAGCCATGCCTTCCTGTCGCTGCTCGAGCACTCGGGCAGCGTCGGGCCGGGCACCGGCTGGCAGGCGGCGCCGCTGCTGGTCGAGGACGCGGCGGGTGTGCTGCTTGCCGCCGCGCCTGCTTACCTCAAATCGCACAGCCAGGGCGAATATGTGTTCGATCAGGGCTGGGCCGACGCCTGGGCGCGCGCGGGCGGCGATTATTATCCCAAGCTCCAAATTGCGGCGCCCTTCACCCCGGTGCCGGGACCGCGCCTGCTGGCGAGCACCCGTGACGACGCGCTGCTCCTGCTCCGCGCCGCCGAGGCAGTGGTGCGCCAGAACGGGCTGTCGTCGGCGCATGCGACTTTTGTCGCGCCCGACCAGATGCCGCTGTTCGAAAGCGCGGGCTGGCTCGTGCGCCGCGACATCCAGTTTCATTTCGCCAATGCGAAATACGCCAGCTTCGACGATTTCCTCGCGACGCTGACCTCGGCAAAGCGCAAGCAGCTGCGCAAGGAGCGCGCGCGGGCGGTCGAAGGGTTGCGGATCGAGGAGCTGACCGGCGCGGCGATCCGCCCCGAGCATTGGGATGCGATGTGGCTCTTCTATCAGGACACCGGCGCGCGCAAATGGGGGCATCCCTATCTGACGCGCGCGGCGTTCGACCTGATCGGGACGCGGATGGCGGAGCAGGTCATCCTGCTCATCGCTTATGACGATGATAGGCCGGTTGCGGGCGCGCTGCACTTTCTTGGCGCTGACACGCTTTACGGCCGCTATTGGGGGTGCCTGACCGACATCCCCTATTTGCATTTCGAGCTATGCTATTACCGCGCGATCGACATCGCGATCGCGCGAGGGCTGCACCGGGTCGAGGCGGGCGCGCAGGGCGGGCATAAGCTCGCGCGTGGCTATGGCCCCGTCGCGACCTGGTCGGCGCATTTCATCGCCGATCCGGGATTCCGCCGTGCGGTCGCCGATTTTCTGGAGCAGGAGCGCCGCGCCGAAGAAGCCGAAATGGACTGGCTGGAAGGGCATACGCCGTTTCGGCGGGCGGATTAATGCTTCTTCCTCGTCACCCCGGACTTGATCCGGGGTCCATGCAGCAAGGCCGGGATGGATGCCGGATCAAGTCCGGCATGACGAAATTTGGAGAACTAAGCGGCATACCGCCGTGCAGCCGGACGGCGCGCCGTCTCGTCGAGCCAGGCGCGCGCTTGGCGCTGCGCTTCGGCGATTTCGTCGCGGCTCATTTCGTCGGACAGGTCGGCGCGGCATTGCTGGCCTTCCTTGTTGCCGCCGAGCGCCGCGAGGTTGAACCATTTATGCGCCTGGATCAGATCGACATCGACCCCGCCGGTCCCGGTGGAAAATGCGATCCCCAGATCGAAATAGGCATTGGCGTCGCCGCGCGCCGCATCGAGCAGGCGGCTTTCGATCAGAAATTGCGCGGACTTCAGACTGTTGGCCATAAAAACCCCCTGTCGCCTCCCCCCACAGGAGGCTTCGGGGTCTAACCTTGCGACTTATGGTCAACAAAGCGTTAACGCGGAGCGCGATTTCTTGTGGATAGCGCGTCAAAGTTACGCAATTCTGCCGATTTTCGTCGTAATCAACTCACCGGATAATTGTCGATCAGCCGCGTTTTGCCCATCCGCGCGGCGGCGAGCAGGCGCGCCGGGTTCCGAAAAACGGACAATCTTTCAAGGCTGTCGGCATCGGCGAGCGCGACATAATCGACGCTGTCAAAGCCGCCCGCGACGATCGCCGCCGCCGCTTCGGTCAACGCCGCATCGACATCGCCGCCTTGGGCAATCGCTCTCGCGGCGGCTTTCAAGGCATCGGGAAAGGCGGTCGCGGCAGCGCGCTGCTCGGCCGACAGATAAGCGTTGCGCGACGACAGCGCGAGGCCGTCGGGATCGCGCGCGATCGGCGCACCCAAAATGTCGAGGTGGAAATCGAGGTCGCGCGCCATGCGGCGGATGATCGCGAGCTGCTGCCAGTCCTTTTCGCCGAAGATCGCGATGTCGGGACGAACCTGGTTGAACAATTTGGCGACGACGGTCGCGACCCCGTCGAAATGGCCGGGGCGCGCGGCGCCGCAATAATCGGCGCCGAGTTCGGCGACCTCGATATGGGTGCTGTGCCCGCCGGGATACATGACCGCGACGTCGGGCGCCCAGAGCAGCGCGACGCCTTCCTCGACCAGCAAGGCCGCATCGCGCGCTTCGTCGCGCGGATAGGCGGCGAAATCCTCATTGGGGCCGAATTGGGTCGGGTTGACGAAGATCGACACGACGACATGGTCGGCGACGCGTCGTCCCATCTGCACCAGCGACAGATGGCCGTCGTGCAGCGCTCCCATCGTCGGCACCAGCGCGACACTTTTGCCGCCCTGCTTCAGCGCCGCGATGGCGCGGTGCAGCGTCGCGATGTCACGGATGATTTGCACGCTTGCCCGCCCTCCGATAATGGCGACGCAACGGCCACCCGAGCGGCTCCCATGCGCCGCCAACAGGAAAATCGCAACGCTCATGACGAACCCCGCCCCGCACCGCATCATCTTTGCCAATGAAAAGGGCGGGACCGGTAAATCGACCTGCGCCGTTCATTTCGCGGTCGCGCTGGCGAGTCAGGGATGGAAGGTCGCGGGGCTCGATCTCGACCCGCGCCAGCGTACCTTTCACCGCTATCTCGAGAATCGGACCAACACCGCCAAACGCCGCGATATCGTTTTGCCGACGCCGCATTTCGAAGTGTTCGAGGGTTCGACGATCGAGGAACTCGACGCGCAGGTCGCGCGGCTGTCGCACGATGTCGATTATTTCATCGCCGACACCCCGGGCCGCGACGATATGTTTGCGCGCCATCTGGCGACGTCCGCCGACACGCTGGTCACCCCGATCAACGACAGTTTCATCGATTTCGACCTGATCGGTCAGGTCGATCCCGAGACGTTTCAGGTCACTCGCCCCAGCTTTTATTCGGAACTGATCTGGGACACGCGCAAGGCGCGCGCCAAGAGCGACGGGCGGACGATCGACTGGATCATCCTGCGCAACCGCCTCCAGCATGTCGACGCGCATAATATGCGCCGTGTCGGCGAGGCGCTGAGCCAGCTGTCGCGCCGTGTCGGCTTCCGCGTCATCCCCGGGCTTGGCGAACGTGTGATTTATCGCGAGCTGTTTCCTGCGGGTCTGACCCTGCTCGACAAGGCGCATCTCGGCGGCATGGGTATCGGCCATGTCGTCGCGCGGCAGGAATTGCGCGAAGCGATGGGCGGGCTGAACCTGCCCGCGCGCGAGCGGCTGCACCCCGACGGCGATCTGTTCGCCGCCGCCTGACACCTCCGCCACCGCACAAGACTGAGAGCATTATGACGCACAATTTCCATCCCACGATGCTGCGCGAATATGACATCCGCGGCGTGGTCGGCGACACGCTGTCGGACAAGGACGCCTATGCCATCGGGCGCAGTTTCGCGACGCTCGTCGCGCGCGGAGGGGGCAAGCGGATCGCGGTCGGTTATGACGGACGGCTGTCGTCGCCGATGCTCGCCGACGCGCTGATCGCCGGGATCAACGCCGCTGGTATCGACGCGCTGAACGTCGGGCTCGGGCCGACGCCGATGCTCTATTATGCGGCGTCAACCGAAGAGGTGGATGGCGGCATCCAGATAACCGGCAGCCACAATCCCCCCGACTATAACGGCTTCAAATTTGTGATGCAGGGGCGTCCTTTCTATGGCGCGGACATCCAGCGGATCGGCGAAATGGCTGCCGCGGGCGATTGGGAAACTGGCGAAGGTGCCACGCAGAGCATCGACATCATCGACGCCTATGTCGACCGGCTGGTCGAGGGTTTCGCCGGTAGCGCCTTCCGCATCGGCTGGGACGCCGGCAACGGCGCGGCGGGGACGGTGATCGAAAAGCTCACCGCGAAGCTTCCGGGTGAGCATTTCCTGTTGTTTACCGACATCGACGGCCATTTCCCGAACCACCATCCCGATCCCACCGAAGAAAAGAATCTGGCCGATCTGAGGAAGCTCGTCGCCGAGAGGAATCTCGATTTCGGCGTCGCGTTCGATGGAGATGGCGACAGGATCGGCGCGATCGACGGCGAGGGACGGGTGATCTGGGGCGACCAGTTGCTGCAAATCTATGCCGCGGCGTTGCTGCAGGACATGCCCGGCCTGACGATCATTGCCGATGTGAAGGCGAGTCAGGCGCTGTTCGACCGCGTCGCCGAACTCGGCGGCACGCCCTTGATGTGGAAGACCGGTCACAGCCTGATCAAGGCGAAGATGAAGGAGGTCGGCAGCCCGCTCGCGGGCGAGATGAGCGGGCATGTCTTCTTCGCCGACCGCTATTTTGGCTATGACGACGCGCCCTATGCGGCGGTGCGGCTGATCGAAGCGGCGACGAAGCTCGGGCAAAGCGTTACCGACCTGCGCGGCAATATGGCGCCGATGGTCAACACGCCCGAACTCCGCTTTCAGGTCGACGAGGTGCGCAAATTCGCCATTGTGGATGAGGTTCTGGCGCGGCTGGCCGCGTCGGGAGCAAAGGTCGATCGGACCGACGGTGCGCGCGTGCTGACCGACGACGGCTGGTGGCTGCTCCGCGCGTCGAACACGCAGGACGTGCTGGTGGCGCGCGCCGAAGCGAAGGATGAGGCGGCGCTGGCGCGGCTGATGGCGGCGATCGACGAACAGCTCGGCCTGTCGGGGGTCGTGCGGGGGCCGCAGGCGGGGCACTAATCTCCAACTCCGCTCCCTTTTAGCGAGGGGACGGTGGAGGGTATGCGGCGACGAAAGAACGCCTGCTGCGACCCACCCCTAACCCTCCCTAGAAGGGAGGGGGACAGCCCTGCAAAAATCTTGCCAGATTGACCTTGGCGGCGATCCTCGGGTAACGCCCGCACAAGTCTCCTCAGGAAGCAACGTGGACATGACCGACGACGAAGCGACCCCGCCAGTGCTGACCGCCGACGCCGATCACGGCATCGCCGAGCATAAGGCGCATGTTCGCGACGACGCGGCGGCGGGCAATGGGCTGGCGGTGATTTCAATCGCCAAAAGCTATGACAAGCGCGTCGTGCTCTCCGACGTCTCGCTGTCGGTGGCAAAGGGTGAAGTGCTCGGGCTGCTCGGCCCCAATGGCGCCGGCAAGACCACCTGTTTCTATTCGATCATGGGGTTGGTGAAGCCCGACGCCGGGCGCATCATGCTCGACGGCGCCGACATCACCGCGCTGCCGATGTATCGCCGCGCGATCCTCGGCCTCGGCTATCTGCCGCAGGAAACATCGATCTTTCGCGGTATGACGGTCGAACAGAATATCAGTGCGGTGCTGGAACTGGCCGAGCCCGACAAGATCGCGCGCGAGCGGCGGCTCGAAGAATTGCTCGACGAATTCGGGCTGACGCGGCTGCGCAGCGCGGCCGCGATGGCGCTGTCGGGCGGCGAACGGCGGCGCGCCGAGATCGCCCGCGCGCTCGCCGCCAACCCTTCGATCATGCTGCTCGACGAACCTTTTGCGGGGATCGATCCGCTGTCGATCAGCGACATCCGCGACCTCGTTGCCGATTTGAAGACGCGCGGCATCGGGGTGCTCATCACCGACCATAATGTCCGCGAAACGCTCGACCTCGTCGACCGCGCCTGCATCATTTATGACGGCAAGGTGCTGCTCGCGGGGTCGCCCGAGGAACTGGTCGCCGACCCTGAAGTGCGGCGGCTGTATCTGGGCGAGGGTTTCTCCTTGTGAGCGATGTGGGTCGTATCGGTGCCGAATGAACCGCTTTCCGTTTCCGTTCGTGTCGAGCGAAGTCGAGACACGCCGAGTATGTGCATGGCCTCACGTGTCTCGACTTCGCTCGACACGAACGGGGTAAAGGGTTGCTGATACCCGATGGCGTTGGGTCCACGCCTCGATCTCCGCCAGTCGCAATCGCTGGTGATGACGCCGCAGCTGCAGCAAGCGATCAAGCTGCTGGCGCTGTCGAACCTCGAACTCGAAGCCTATCTCGCCGAGGCGCTCGAGGGCAATCCGCTGCTCGATACCGCGTCGGCGGACGGTGATGGCGGCGCGGGCGACGCGAACGATGGCCCGGGGGACGACGCGCCGATCAGCGACGCGGCATCACTCGATGCCGACCAGGCGCTGGCGTCGGACAGCGGCACCGCGAACGACCTCGACGTCGACATGACTGCCGAAAGCTTTCACCACGACAGCGCCAGCGACAATGTCGGCCTGTCGGGAAGCGATAGCGAAGGCATCGATTTCGACAGCTTTGCCGGCGAGGATGCGACGCTGCACGAGCATCTGCTGGCGCAGGTCGGCGAGCGGTTCGGCGGGCTGGAGGCGATGATCGCCGAACAGCTCGTCGCGCTGATCGACGAAGCCGGCTATCTGCGCGCCGACCTGGCCGAGGTGGCGCAGCGGCTCGGCGTGCCGCTCGCGCTGGTCGAGAGCGTGCTCGCGGGGGTTCAATGCTTCGACCCGTCGGGGGTCGGCGGACGCGACCTTGCCGAATGTATCGCGATCCAGGCGCGCGAGGCCGATCGTTATGACCCCGCAATGGCGACGATGATTGCGCACCTCGATCTGGTCGCAAAAGGTGCCTTTCCGCAGCTCAAACGCATCTGCGGGGTCGATGACGAGGATCTGGCGGATATGATCCGCGAGCTTCGCGGCTATGATCCCAAGCCGGGGCTGAAATTCGGCGGCGATGCGTCGCAGGCGGTGGTTCCCGATCTTTATATTCGTCGGACCGCGCAGGGCTGGGCGGTGGAGATCAACAGCGGCACCTTGCCGCGCCTGCTCGTCAATCGCCGCTATTACACCGAACTGGCCACCGGCGCGGCGGCCAAGAGCAAGGCGTGGCTGTCCGAACAGCTGGCGAGCGCGAACTGGCTGGTGCGTGCACTCGACCAGCGCCAGCGCACCATCATCAAGGTCGCGAGCGCGATCGTGAAGCAGCAGGAGGGTTTTTTCCTGCACGGCGTCGCGCACATGCGCCCGCTGACGCTGCGGCAGGTCGCCGAGGAGATCGGCATGCACGAATCGACGGTCAGCCGCGTGACGAGCAACAAGTACCTCAGCTGCGCGCGCGGGCTGTTCGAGCTCAAATATTTCTTCTCGTCGGGCATTTCGGCGACCGAGGGCGACGGTGCGGTGTCGGCCGAAGCGGTAAAGAGCCGAATCAAGGCGATGATCGAGGGCGAGGATCCAAAGGCGATCCTGTCCGACGAGACGATCGCGCAGAAACTGTCCGTCGAGGGGCACGACATCGCGCGGCGCACGGTGGTCAAATATCGCGAAGCGATGGGCTATGGCTCGTCGGTGCAGCGGCGGCGGCAAAAGGCTTTGGCGGGTTAAAGCCACCTCTGATTCCGTTCGTGTCGAGCGAAGTCGAGACACCCATCGGGGTGGCGCGAGGCATAGGGGTATCTCGACTTCGCTCGATGCGAACGGAAAATGGGAAATTGGCTCAAGGGCCGGTTGACTTTTCGGCCCTATCCCCATAGTTGCGCCGCTTCGCGTCAACACGCCAAGATTTACGGAACAGAACGATGAAGATTCGCAACAGCCTGAAGTCGCTGAAGGACCGCCACCGGGATAACCGCGTGATCCGCCGCCGTGGCCGGACCTATGTGATCAACAAGACCAACCGCCGCTTCAAGGCGCGCCAGGGCTGATTGTCCTGTCGGGGCGTTTGCTGCCCCGCGCGTATAGCGAAGTCAGCGTAACGCCGTCGGATGCTTCCGGCGGCGCTTTCGCGTGTCCGGAGTGCCCATGATTCGCCGATCGGTGATTTTTGATGTCGGCCGCGTCCTGTTCGACTGGGACCTGCGCCACCTGTTCGCGAAATTGATCGACGACCGGGACGAGCTCGAATGGTTCGTGACCAACGTCGTTACGCCCCAATGGCATTTCCAGCATGATGCCGGGCGCCCGCTCGCCGCGATGCTGCCCGAGCTCAAGGCCGAATTTCCGGGACATGACGATCTGATCGACGCTTATGCGGCGCGCTTCAACGAAACGATTCCCGGGCCGATGCCGGGCAGCCTCGAGCTGGTGGCGCGGTTGGACGATGCGGGGGTACCGCTGTTTGCGATCACCAATTTCGGCCATGAATTCTGGGAAGGCTTTCGTCCGACCCAGCTGGTGTTCGACCGCTTTCGAGGCATCATCGTGTCGGGCACCGAAAAATTGATGAAGCCCGATCCCGCGATCTACCGTCTCGCGATCGAGCGCTTCGGCATTGATCCCGCAGGCGCGTTGTTCATCGACGATGTCGCCGCGAATATCGCGGGCGCCGAATCGGTCGGCATCGCCGGCCATCTGTTCGGCGGCGCGGCGATGCTCGAACGCGATCTGGTCGCGCGCGGCTATCTGCCCGGCTGATCGAAACGCAGCACTAGGCGGCGCGTCGTGGTGATCGGCGCGGTAAAGCTGCCGTCGGCCTGCGCGCGCAGGTCGGCGATGCCGAACGGATTGACGATCCCGGCGCGGCTCAGTCCGCCTTTGGGGTCGAGCCCGACGATCGTCAGCGGCGCGTCGCTTCGCTGCATCGCGGTGCCGAAATAGGCCAGCATCGCGGGGTGCTGGTCGGCGGTGCCGACGCACAGCCCCGCCTCGATCCGGAAGCGCACCGCGCCTTCGACCGCGACGTCGCCAAAGCTGCCGCGATAGCGCTGCGCGGCGAGCGGGCATTCGGCGGCGACCAGCCCGGCGGGTGCGGCACGGAAGGGCGCGGCAATCATCTGCGCCGTCGGCTCCATACGCGATACCCACGACGCATTGGACAGCAGGCTGACCGCCGTGCGCTCGCCGCGCCACAGTCCGAGCGTGCTACGCGCGCCAAGCGCCACGCCATTGTGATGGACGATGGGCGCGCCGTCGGCATCGTTCCCAAGGCGCCAGCCGAAACCGACCTCATAATCCTCCGCCGCTGCCGCTTTGCCGTCGGCGAGCTTCACCGGCACGAGCATCGTATCAAAGGTTTCGGGACGCACGACGCGGCCATCGATCATCCGCCCGCCGAAACTTGCGACCGCACTGGCGGTGCCGCTGAGCCCGCCGCCGCCCCAGGTGTAGCTGAAATCGTGGCGCGGCAGATCGACCACGCGCCGCTGGTCGAAGCCATAGGCGCGCGAGGCGTTGGGGTCGCCGCTGTCGGTCGCGTCGGCGCGAATCGCGAGCCCCGGTGCGACCTCCGCTCTGACATAATCCGTAAAGGGGCGCCCGGCCTTTTCCTCGACCAGCGCGCCGAGCAAGCTATAGCCCCACGACGAATAGCTGTACGCGGTTCCCGGCGGGCTCAGCAGGTCGCGCCCCGCGAAAATCGCGACGGCATCGCGCCCCGTGGCGTAGTGACGCGATCCGCGATCCGCATCGATCGCCTGATAATGCGGCAAGCCTGAGACATGCGCGGCGAGCTGGCGCGGGGTGATCGCTGGCCAGCGCGCGCCGAGCCACGGCAATTGGTCTTGCACAGGTGCGTCGGGATCGATCTTGCGCTGTTCGGCGAGCTGCATGACCGCGGCGACGGTAAAGAGCTTCGACACGCTCGCCAGCCGGAACAGCGTGTCGCGCGTGACCGGCGCTCCGCTGTCGCGGTCGCGCTGCCCGCTCGCACCGTCCCAGACGATGCGCCCATCCTGCCACACCGCCGCCGCCATGCCGGGGACACCGTTGGTTTCGCGGAGCGTATCGAGCAGGCGCTGCGCGACGGCAGCCCGGTCGGCGTCAGCGCTGGTTTGCGCGCCCGCGGGCGCCGCGCTCGCGAACAAGGCGGTGGCGCCCAGAATATATGCGATCGGCCGTAACATCATCGGATCCCCTCCCTTTGGTGGAAGGGCGGGATGAGTCCGATCTGTCGCGCCGATGTGCCGAAATGTCGCGCGCCTGTCGCACGCCTTGGGGCTATTGGTACCGGTACCTTATTTCTCGACCCCGAGCTGCGTCAGCACGAAGGCGAATTCTTCGGCATCCTCGCGCAGCGCCCCCCAGCGGCCTGATTTGCCCGCATGGCCTGCGCCCATGTTGGTGCGCAGCAGCAGGGTCGCGTCGTTCGTGCGCGTCGCGCGGAGTTTGGCGACCCATTTGGCGGGCTCCCAATAGGTGACGCGCGGATCGTTGAGGCCTGCCGATACGAGCATGGGCGGATAGGCCTTGGCGGTCACATTGTCATAGGGGCTGTAGCTCAGCATATAGTCGAACGCGGCCTTGTCGGTGATCGGATTGCCCCATTCGGGCCATTCGCCGGGGGTCAGCGGCAGCGTCTCGTCGACCATCGTGTTGATGACATCGACGAAGGGCACGCCCGCGAGCACCGCGCCCCACAGTTCCGGCGCCTCGTTATAGACGACCCCCATCACCTGCCCGCCCGCCGAGCGGCCTTCGATCGAAATCTTGCCCGCACTGGTATATTTGGCGGCGATCAACCCCTTGGCGACGTCGATGAAGTCGTTGAACGTGTTCTTGCGCGCCGTCGTCTTGCCCGCGAGGTACCAGGCGCGGCCGAGGTCGTCGCCGCCACGGACATGCGCGATCGCATAGATCATGCCCCGATCGACGAGGCTGAGGCGGGTGGTCGAAAAGCCCGGCGGGACGCGATAGCCGTAGGAGCCATAGACATAGAGGTGCATCGGCGCGCTGCCGTCGCGCGGCGTGCCTTTCTTATACACCAGCGACACCGGCACCGGGGTACCGTCACGCGCGGGCATGTTCACCAATTCGGTTATATAGTCGTCATGATTATAACCGGATGGAATTTCCTGGACCTTGAGCGTTTCGAGTTTTTTGCTTGCAATATCAAAATCATACACGGTGTCGGGGGTGACCATCGATTCATAGTCGAGCCGCAGCTTGTCCTGATGATATTCAGGATTGTCGCCCAATCCCGCGACATAGGTCGTCTCGGGAAATTCGATGCGGCCCGGGGTCAGCGGCGCGTCGTAGCGGCGCACGTCGACCTGATCGACGCCCTTTTCGCGCGATTCGAGGACGAAATAGTCGCGGAAGATCGACAGTCCGGTGATGTAATTGTCGTCCGAACCGGGGATCAGCGTTTTCCATTCGCCGGGGTTGTCGAGGCTGGCGGTCGCGACGCGGAAATTGGCATGATCGTCGTTGGTATGGATGTAGAGCGTCTTTTCACGGACATCGACGCTATATTCGCGGCCCTTCTTGCGCGCCGATACCAGCATCGGCTGGGCGCCGGGATCGTCGGCGGGGAGCAGATAGACTTCGCTCGTTTCATTGTCGCCGGTCGCGATCACGATATAGGCATCGTCGGCGGTCTTGCCGATGCCGACCCCGAAACCAATGTCGGCTTCCTTGTAGATGCGGACATCTTCGCTGACCGGGGTGCCCAGATAATGGACATGGACATTGTCGGTGCGCCAGTTTTCATTGGCGAGGCCATAGAGCAGCGCGTCGCTGTTCTCGGTCCACACCAGCGACGACAGGGTGCCGGGGATGACGTCGGGCAGCGCCTTGCCGGTCGTCAGGTCGGTGAAGCGCACCTCGAAGCGTTCCGAGCCATTGTCATCGACGGCATAGGCCATGAGCTTGCCATTGGGGCTGATCGACACGTCGGACAGGCGGAAATATTCCTTGTCCTTCGCCATCGCGACCTCGTCGAGGATCAGCGCGGCATCACCGCCCGCCGCAGGCCGCCGATACCATTTCTTATATTCGGCGCCTTCCTCAAATTCGACCCAATAGACCCAGTCGCCGTCCTTTTGCGGCACCGACGAATCGGCTTCCTTGATGCGGCCCTTCATCTCCTGGAACAGCGTCTCGACGAGCGCAGCGTGCGGCTTCATCGCGGCGTCGAACCAGGCATTCTCGGCCTTTACATAGTCGAGCACATCCTTGTCATCGATCACCGGATAGCTTTCGTCCTTCAGCCAGTGATAGAGGTCGGAGAGCTTTTTGCCGTGCAGCACCGTTTCGTGCGGGCGCTTCTCGGCGACCGGGGCGGCAAGCGGGGCAGGGGCGGGGCTGGTCAAGGCGGCGTCTTTCTGTTGGGCAAGCAGGGGCGGCGATGCGACAAGCGGGGTGGCAATTGCCGCCAGAAACATCCAAATAGCGCGCATCGAAAAATCCCCCGCGGTGTCGCCCGGATCGGGCGGGATCGCCCGCGATGTAGGAATAAGGAACGTCTGATGTCCAGCACCATCCACGCCAATCGTCTTGCCCGCGTCCGCGCCGAACTTAAAGCGCAGGGTCTGGACGGCTTTGTCGTGCCGATCAGCGACGAGCATATGAGCGAATATGTCGGTGATTATGCGCAGCGCATGGCGTGGCTGACGGGCTTCGGCGGATCGGCCGGGACCGCGGCGGTGCTGCCCGAAAAGGCCGCGGTCTTCGTCGACGGACGCTACACGGTGCAGGTGCGCGATCAGGTCGACGGCGCGCTGTTCGACTATGTCGGCGTGCCGCAGTCGAGCGTCGCCGAATGGCTGGGCGCCAACGTGAGCGCGGGGCAGAAGGTCGGCTATGATCCGTGGCTCCACAGCATCGACTGGGCGCGCGGCCTTGAAAAGGCGCTGGCGGCGAAGGGGGCGAGCCTCGTTGCGGTCGATGCGAACCCGCTCGACGCCGCGTGGGACGACCAGCCGGTGCCGAGCGCGGCGGTGGTCACCGTCCACGACGCGGCGCTCGCCGGGCAGGGCGCGGTAGAAAAGCGCGAAATCATCGCCGACTGGCTGAAGGCGAACGGCCTCGACACGACGGTGATGACCGCGCTTGATTCGATCGCGTGGACGTTCAATATTCGCGGCACCGACGTCAGTCACACCCCGGTCGGGCTGGCTTTCGCGCTGCTCCATGCCGACGCGACCGCCGACCTGTTCATCGCGCCCGAGAAAGTCACCGACGCGGTGCGCGCGCACCTTGGTAACAGCGTGCGGATCCACGATCGCGACGCGTTCGAGGCGGCGCTGGCGGACCTTAAGGACAAGACGGTAGCGGTCGATCCCGACCGCGCGGTCGCGGCGATCTTTACCGCGCTGGAGGGCGCGGGGGCGAAGATTGCGCGGCATCGCGATCCGGCGGTGCTGCCCAAGGCGATCAAGAATGACGCCGAACTCAGCGGCACGCGCGCGGCGCATGTCCGCGACGGCGTCGCCGTGTCGCGCTTCCTCAAATGGATGGAGGAAGTGGCGCCGCAGGGAGGGCTCGACGAGCTCGGCGCCGCGGCGAAGCTCCGCGAATTTCGCGACGCCAACGGCGCGCTGCGCGACCTGTCGTTCGACACGATCTCGGCCGCTGGCCCCAACGGCGCGCTGCCGCACTATAAGGTCGATGAGACGACCAACCGTGCGATCGAGACCGGCACGCTGTATCTGGTCGATTCGGGCGGCCAGTATGACGACGGTACGACCGACATCACGCGCACGATCGCGATCGGCGCGCCGACCGCCGAAATGCGCCGCCGCTTTACGCAGGTGCTCAAGGGCCATATCGCGCTCGCGACGGCGCGCTTTCCCAAGGGCACGCGCGGTAGCCAGCTCGACATTCTCGCGCGGCAATATCTGTGGGCCGACGGGGTCGATTATGCGCATGGTACCGGGCACGGGGTCGGCAGCTATCTGGCGGTGCACGAAGGGCCGCAGCGGATCGCCAAGCCCGCGGGCGGACAGGCGGGAACCGAGGAGCCTTTGCATGCGGGCATGATCCTGTCGAACGAGCCCGGCTATTACAAGGCGGGCAGCTTTGGCATCCGCATCGAAAATCTGGTGGTCGTCACGCCCGTCCGCATCGATGGCGCCGAAGAGGATATGCTGGGGTTCGAGACGATCACCTTTGCGCCGATCGCGCAAAATCTGGTCGAAACCGCGCTTTTGTCGCCTGCCGAGGCCGATTGGCTCGATGCCTATCATGCCGAGGTGTTCGCGAAGCTGGCGCCGGGACTGAGCGCGGACGATCGCGCCTGGCTCGAAGCGGCCTGCGCGCCGCTCGACCGCACCCCCGCCGCACTCGCGGCCTGAGGCGGCGATGGACGGCAGCAACGGCGAGGTGCCGCGCGAGGATTTTCGGGTCCACGAAACGGTGCGCGTGCGCTTCAACGAGATCGACGGTCAGAACATCGTCTTCAATGGCAATTATCTGGTCTATGCCGATATCGGCGTGACCGAATATTTCCGCGCCTTGGGAGAGGGGCAGCCCGGCCCCTATTTTCACCAATATGGTACAGATATTCGTGAGACGCGGTGCGAAATTGAATATCACGCCCCGGCGCGGCTCGACGAGCAGATTACCATTGCGGCGCGGGTGAGCCGGTTCGAGCGGACAAGTTTCACCGTCCATTGCGCGATTTTTCGCGGCGCCGAGCGGTTGGCCGATATCGCGATCAGCTATGCGCATGTCGATCTCGACAGCGGCGGCGCGACGCCCTTGCCCGGCAGTTTCATCGCCGAAGTGCGCCGATTCGAAAAGCGGATGCCGTTGCAGGCGTGATTCGCGAATCACCGGGAAAGCCTATTAGAGGCATCTCTCAACCAAAAAGGTCGAAAAAAAGGGCCGCCCGAGGGGCGGCCCATGAAAGTTTTGGGAGAGGATGCCTAAAAGGCATGCTCATATTGCAGCGCACAAAAAATTGTGCAACTGCGAAATGAACATCTGCAATTGCATTTTTTGCAATCGATGGCCCGCGCCGCAATCGTTCGGTGCAATCGTCGCCCTCTCGCCAATCGCCGCGAGATCGCCTAAATTGCCACCATGGGAATGTTCAATAACGTCGATATCGGCGGCGGCCTGTCCGATTTCTGGGCCTATGTCCGCGAACCGCGTCCGCACCGCTGGGCCAGCTGGGGTGTTGCGATCGTGCTGCCGATCGTCGTTTTCTATGGTTTTTCCGAGCATCTGATCCGCATCGAGGAGCCGAAGGCGCAGATCATCTATTTCGAAAACTGGTCCGCCGACCGCAGCGCCGCCGAAATCCGCGCCGATTGGGTGGCGCGCGCGAAAGAAACGACGCGCGCCAATGCCGAAAAGCGCGCCGAATATCAGCGACTCGCCGATATGATGGGGGTCGAATATGATTCGGCCGAGGCCGACAAGGTGACCCGCGAAACGCTGGGCGAAGCGGAAGCGGCGGCGGCGAAGCAGAAAAAGCCCGTCGCTGCGGTGCGTTCGACGCTCGCCGAACGCGCGGCGCGCGGGCCGCAAGCGCAGGCAGCCGACTGAGCACATGCAGCGACGGCCCGCCGATGCCGACTGGATGGCGGTCGCCATCGCGCTGTCGCGGCGGGGCCGCCCGGCGGCGGCGCCCAATCCCAATGTCGGCTGTCTGATTGTCAAGGACGAGAAGGTCATCGCACGCGGCTGGACGCAAGCGGGCGGGCGCCCCCATGCCGAGGCGATGGCACTCGCTGCCGCCGGCAATGCGGCGCGCGGTGCCACTGCCTATGTCAGCCTGGAGCCCTGCGCCCACGCCAGCCCGCGTGGCCCCTGCTGCACCGACGCGCTGATCGCCGCCGGGGTCGCGCGCGTCGTGGTCGCCGCGCAGGACCCTGACCCGCGAACCAACGGTCAGGGTATCGCGCGCTTGCGCGACGCGGGGATCGACGTCGTCGAAGGCGTCCTTCCCGCCGCAGCGCGCGCCGCGATGGCGCCGTGGTGGACGCGGCAGGCCGAGCGGCGTCCATTCGTGACGCTGAAGCTCGCGACGTCGCTCGACGGCTGCATCGCGCGGGCGGATGGTTCGAGCCGCTGGATCACGGGGGATCGCGCGCGCGCGCACGGCCACCTCGAACGCACGCAGCATCAGGCGATTCTGGTCGGACGCGGAACGCTCGCGGCCGACGATCCCCAACTTGACGTGCGGCTGTCCGGACTGGAAGCGCGCAGCCCGAAAAGGCTGCTGCTGACGCGAGGCAGCGCTCCGCCAGGCTGGACCGCGGTCGGATCGCCCGAATCGATCGACAGCGTCGATTCGGTGCTGGTCGAGGGTGGCGCCGGGGCGGCGTCGGCTTTTCTGGCCGCCGACCGCGTCGACCGGCTCTTGCTCTATCGCGCCCCGATCCTGATCGGCGGCGGCAAGCCCGCGCTCGGCGACATTGGCCTCGCCGATCTTGCCGATGCCCATGGCCGCTGGCGGCTCGCCGACAGCCGCCTGCTTGGCAGCGACCGACTCGATGTTTACGAGCGGGTCAGAGAAGGATAAGCGCCCCCATGTTCACCGGCATCATCACCGACATCGGCACCGTTCGTTCGCGCGAGGATCGCGGCGACACGCGGCTGGTCATCGCCACGGCCTATGACACCAGCACGATCGACCTCGGCGCATCGATCGCCTGTTCGGGCGCGTGCCTGACCGTGGTCGACAAGGGGCGCGATGGCGACGGCGACTGGTTCGCGATCGACGCCAGCGCCGAAACGCTCGCGCGCACTGCGCCGGGCATGTGGGACGCGGGCCGCCGCCTGAACCTCGAACGCGCGCTCAAGGTCGGCGACGAGCTCGGTGGGCATATCGTCACCGGGCATGTCGATGCGGTGGGATCGATCGTGTCGGTCGTGCCCGTCGGCGACAGCGTCACGGTGACCGTTGCAGCGCCCGCCGCCCTCGCGCCGCATATTGCGCCGAAAGGTTCGATCACCGTCGACGGCGTGTCGCTGACCGTCAACGACGTCAGCGACCAACCCGACGGCAGTGCGCACTTCACCCTGAACATCATTCCGCACACGCAGGCGATGACGACGCTGGACGAGGCGGCGGCGGGGCGTCCGGTCAATCTGGAGATCGACATCCTCGCGCGCTATCTGGCGCGGATGCAGGCGCGTTCCTGATACGTCGCCCCCGCGGAGGCGGGGGCCGCTATCGGCGTGGAGCAGGTTGCCAACGGCCCCCGCCTTCGCGGGGGCGACGCTCAACCCTCGACCCAGCCCGCCGCAATTTCGGGGTCCATCGCGATCATCGAGCGTCGCATCGCCAGCCGACCGATACGCAGCAGTTCGGCCTTGCGCCGCGCGGGGGCGAGGTTGCAGCTTGCGGCTTCGCGAACCACCGCCGCGCCGTAACGGTCGGCGATGATCAGGCCAGAGCTTTCAGGAAGATAGCCCTCGGTTTCAAGGATCGCGGGGTCGAGCCCCGATGCCAGCGCCCAGTAGAAGCGGTCGCACCAGTCGCAATAGTCGGGCCATTTGCCGTCGCCGTGCAGGTCGGCGCGGCTGACCTTGATCTCGACGATTGTGATGTTGCCCCTGGCGTCGATCGCGGTGAGGTCGGTGCGGCGCCCGTTGGGCAGCGGCACTTCGGGGATCGCAACCAGCCCCTGCTGCGCAAACAGGCGGCACACGCCGCGCGCGACATCGGCGGCGGTGATTCCCATTGCGGCGTTGGCGTCGACTGGTCCAGCCAAGGTCTCACCCAAACCCGTTCGCCCTGAGCTTGTCGAAGGGCCGTTCTTCTTTCCCGCGACGTCCTGCGAAAGGACGGTGCTTCGACAAGCTCAGCACAAACGGGGTTGGGTTTTGGTCCTCAGAACGGAACGTCGTCGTCCAGATCGTCGTCGAACGGCGGGCGTCCGCCGCCCCCGCTCGAACCGCCGCCAAAGCCGCCGCCTGACGATCCGCTCGACGAACCGCCGCCCTGATTCCAGCCGCCGCCCGAGCCGCCGCCCCAGCTGTCGTCACCGCCGCCGCGCGATCCACCGCCGCCGGGGGCGCCGTCGAGCATCGTTAGCGTGCCCCCCATGCCGGCGATCACGACTTCGGTCGTGTAGCGGTCGTTGCCGTCGCGATCCTGCCACTTGCGGGTGCGCAGGCTGCCTTCGATATAAACCTTCGAGCCTTTTTTCAGATAGCGTTCGACTACGCCGACCAGCCCGTCGCCGTTGATCACGACATTGTGCCACTCGGTGCGCTCCTTGCGCTCGCCGGTCATGCGGTCCTTCCACTGTTCGCTCGTCGCGATGCGGATGTTGGCGATCTTGCCGCCGTTCTGGAACGACTTGATTTCGGGATCGGCGCCGAGATTGCCGATGAGAATTACCTTGTTGACGCTGCCAGCCATGCCGCTCCGCTCCGCAAAAATGTTGGAAGGATCAGCCTAGTCCAAAGGCAACGGCTGTCCAGTAAGTGATACCTGCTGCGGCATAGGCGAGCGCGAACAAATAGCCAACCATGAACAGCGGCCATTTCCACCCATTGGTCTCGCGCCGGGTGATCGCGATCGTCGAGATGCACTGCGGCGCAAACACGAACCACGCCAGGAAGGCGAGCGCGGTCGCGATGCTCCAGCGCCCTTGCAAGCGTTCGCTCAGCGATTGCGTCATCGCTTCCTCGTCGTCGCCCGCCTCGATCGCGTTTGCGGTAGCAAGCGCCGACACCGCGACCTCGCGCGCCGCCATCGCGGGGATCAGCGCGAGCGCGATGTCGTGGTTGAAACCGATCGGTTTGACGACGACCTCCAGTCCGCTCGCGATGCGACCGGCGACGCTGTAATCGACCTGGCTTTCGGCGCTGCCCTCCGGCACCTTCGGATAGCTCAGCAGCAGCCATAGCGCGATCGTAGTCACAAAGATGATCGTCCCGGCGCGGCGCAGGAAAAGCCACGCGCGCTGCCACAGCGCAATTGCGACGTCGCGCAGCCGCGGCCATTGGTAGCGTGGCATTTCCATCATGAAGCCCGCGGCATTGCCCTTGGCGACGGTGCGGCGCAGCGCCAGCGCGACGACCAGCGCGCCAACGATGCCCGACAGATACAGGCCGAACAGCACGAGGCCTTGCAGGCCGACGGGCGATCCGCCGACATTGCTGTTCGGAATGAAGGCGCCGATGATCAGCGTGTAAACGGGCAGCCGCGCCGAACAGGTCATCAGCGGCGCGATCAAAATCGTCGTCAGCCGGTCCTTGGGGTCGGGGATCGCGCGCGTCGCCATGATTCCGGGGACGGCGCAGGCAAAGCTGGACAGGAGCGGGATGAAGCCGCGGCCCGACAATCCAACCTTGGCCATGATGCCGTCCATCAGAAAGGCGGCGCGGGTCATGTACCCCGACGCCTCGAGCAGCAGGATGAACAGGAACAGGATCAGGATCTGCGGCAGGAAGACGATCACCGACCCGACCCCGCCGAGGATGCCTTCGATGATCAGCCCGCGCAGGAAACCGTCGGGCAGCGCGGCATCGACCGCGCCCTGCAGGGCGCCGATGCCGCCCTCGATCCAGCCGATCGGCGCTTCGGACCAGGCATAGACGCCTTGGAAGATCACGAACATCAGCGCGAGCAGAATGAGGAAGCCCGCCACGGGGTGGAGCAGCACGGCATCGACGCGCTGGGTCCAGCGGCGCACCGGGGTTTCGGAGACGGTCACCGCGCGCGCGATGGCGCGGGCGCGCTGGTGCAGCGCGGCGTCGGACGGCGGTGGCGCCGACTGCGCGGTTGCTTGCGTCTGGTGCGACAGGATCGCGCCATCGACCGCAGCGAGCAGATCGGCGAGGCCGCGCTTGCGCACCGCGACGGTCGGGACCACCGGCACCCCGAGCTCTTGCGACAATCGCATCGGGTCGAGCACCAGCCCGTCGCGCTCGGCGAGGTCGAGCATGTTGAGCGCGACCACCGTCGGCAGCCCGAGCGCGATCAGTTCGAGCGCGAAGCAGAGATGGTTGTCGAGGTTGGCGGCATCGACGACGACGACCAGCGCATCGGGGCGCCGTTCGCCCGCCTGCTGGCCCAGCACGACGTCGCGCGTCACCGCCTCGTCGGGGCTCGCGGGGGTCAGGCTGTAACTGCCGGGCAGGTCGACCAGCGCCAGCGGCCGCCCGTCGGCAAAGCTGGCGTGCCCCGCCTTGCGCTCGACGGTCACGCCCGGATAGTTGGCGATCTTTTGCCGCGCGCCGGTCAGCGCGTTGAACAGGCTCGATTTGCCGGCGTTGGGATTGCCGACCAGGGCGATCGTCGGGATGGCGCCGGTCATGATGCGGTCGACGCCACTTCGATCATCGCCGCCTGGCGCGCGCGGATGATGACCTGCATTCGTCCGATCGCCAGTGCCAGCGGATCGCGCGAAAACAGGCTGCCACGGTGGAGCGGGGTGACCTCGATCCCTTCCATCAATCCGAATTCGCGCAGCCGCCGCCCCTCGTCATGCGACATGGCATCCCAATCGATACGGGAAATACGGACGGCGACGCCCAATGGCGCGGAATCGAGCTTCGAGATCATTTGCGAGCGATTATCAATAACGCCGGTGGAGCGCCAGTGCTTTATCGCGGCTCGTTAGCGCCCCGGATAGCGCAGCCGCCCGACAAAGCGCGCAAGGCTGGGGCGTTCGGTGCTGCGCGATGCGCGGCGGTATTTCCAGCTTTCGAAGCGCATCACCTGGTCGATCCGGCGCGCGAGGAAGGCGCGGGTGTCGGCGTAACCATTGCTCTCGTCGTTCAGGAACACCGCCATCGTCGAGGCATAGACCGCGCCGAGGATCGCGCGCTTGCTGTAGTGATTATAGTCGGTCGCGGTGTCGCCCGCGAGCCGCCACATCGCGTCAGCGCTGCGCCAGCCGAGCCTGGCCGCGAACGGCACGTTGGTGGGGAGCGCCAGCAGCGCGAGTGCGCGGCGCAGCGATTCGCGGTCGGGGGCGAGCAGGTCGAGGCGCGTTTCGACCAGCGCCGTGATGCGCTCGCGGATTTTGAGTGCCGCCAGCCTGTCGGCGGGCCATTTCGCTGCCATGCGATCGTCGATATCGGCGAACCACGCATCGACCATGTCGCGCCCGCCGCCCGGAAAGGCGAGGCGGGCGACGTCGGGGTCGACCGCGGCGCGGCGCGCGGCGTCGGCGAGCGCCGCAGCGCTGAAGCCGTCGAACGCCGCCGACGACGCGATCAGCGGCGCCAGCGCGGCGCGAATCTCGTCGAGGGTCGGATCGGCGGGAAGGATCGAAGCCATCGGATTTAGATAGGCGCCGCGCGGCGGTTCGGCAACCGGATCAGCACCAGCGCCGCGCCGACCATCATGCCGCCGAAAATGTCGATGGGGCCGAGCAGCTCGCCGAATGCCAGCCAGCCCGCGAGCGCGGCCACTGCGGGCTGGACGAGCAGGGTCAGTCCGATGACGAGCGGCGAAAAGCGCGGCAGCGACCAGGTCATCAGCCCCTGCCCGATGATCTGGCTGGTCAGCGCGAGCAAGATCAGCGGGGTCCAGTTCTGCGGCATGATGGTCTCACCGAGCGCGAGGGCGGTGCCGAGCAGGATCGGCACGCAGACGATCGACGAAATCCCCAGCGCGGTCCAGGGTTCGAGCGTGCCGCGCACGCGCTGCATCAACAGCACATAACCGGTGTAAAGCACCCCCGCGAGCAGGCTGAGCAGGTCGCCGACCAGATAGTCCGGCGACAGCTCGTAACTTTGCCCCATCAACAGCGCCGATCCGGCAAAGGCGAGCAGGATTGCCAGTGCCTGCCACCCGCGCGGCCAGCGTCGCGCGAGGAAAATTCCCCAGATCACGAGCAGCAGGCTGGCGCAATTGCCGAACAGCGTCGCATTGGCGACCTTGGTCTGGAGGATGCCGATATGCCAGGCGACGAGGTCGAGCGCGAAAAAAATGCCCGCAGCGCTCGCCACGACGATGGCATTGCGCGACGGCATGCGCCCGCCGCTCTCGCGCCACGCCAGCGCGAGCAGGAAAGGCAAGGCGATCGCCATGCGCCAGAATGCCGAGGCGGTCGGCCCGGTGTCGGCGAGCCGCACGAGCAGCGCGCCGACCGACAGCGAGATATTGCCCGCGAGCAGTGCCAGAAACGCCCAGCGCCCTACCGCCGGCGCCGCGCCGTCTTTCTGGTCGAGGCTTTCGATCTTCGCTGTCATTTAGATTTTCTTTTGATACTCACCATTGTGCAGGCACCGCAGCGTCCATAGCTTTGCGGGCCATAGCGGCGCCCCGATCGGTCGTCGCCGGAAATTTGGAACGTGGAGGATTTATGGCCGTATCGCTTTTCGACCCGATCAAGCTGGGCGCCGTCGAGGCGCCGAACCGCATCATCATGGCGCCGCTGACCCGCGGCCGCGCCGGGCCGGGCTTTGTCCCCAACGAACTGGCGGTTGAATATTATCGCCAGCGCGCCTCGGCCGGACTGATCATTTCGGAAGCGACCGGCATTTCGCAGGAAGGCCTCGGCTGGCCATCGGCGCCGGGGCTGTGGACCGACGCGCAGGTCGAAGGCTGGAAGCCGGTAACCGATGCCGTCCATGCCGCGGGCGGGCGCATCATCGCGCAGCTGTGGCATATGGGCCGCCTCGTCCATTCGGTGTTCAACGACGGCAAGCCGCCGGTGTCGGCTTCGGCCACCGTCGGCGCCGGGCGCGCGCACACCCCGGTCGGTCGCCGCGACCTGGAAGTTGCGCGTCCGCTGGAACTGAACGAGATCCCCCGCGTGATCGCCGATTATGTCCGTGCCGCCGAAAATGCCAAAAAGGCGGGGTTCGACGGGGTGCAGCTGCACGGCGCCAACGGTTATCTGATCGATCAGTTTTTGCGCGACAATTCGAACCTGCGCGACGATGATTATGGCGGCCCGGTCGAAAACCGCATCCGCCTGCTGCGCGAAGTCACCGAGGCGCTGAACGGCGTCTGGGGCGCCGACCGCGTCTCGGTGCGCCTGTCGCCCAACGGCGAGACGCAGGGCGTCGACGACAGCGCGCCCGAAAAACTGTTCCCCGCCGCCGCCGCCGCGCTCGACGCGCTCGGCATCGCTTTCCTCGAACTGCGCGAACCCGGTCCCGACGGGACGTTCGGCAATACCGAGGTGCCGAAGCAGTCGCCCGCGATCCGCAAGGCGTTCAAAGGCCCGCTGATCCTCAACAGCGACTATGATGTGGCGAAGGCCGAAGCGGCGCTCGCCGACGGGGTTGCCGACGCGATTTCCTTTGGTCGCCCCTTTATTGGCAATCCGGACCTCGTCGAACGCATCAAAAGCGGCGCCGCATGGGCGGCGGACAATCCGCAGACCTGGTATTCGCCGGGGGCCGAAGGTTACACCGACTATCCGGCGTTGGTGGACGCGTAAACCTTCGTCATTGCGAGCGAAGCGAAGCAATCCAGAGCGGTTTACGCATGCTCTGGATTGCCGCGTCGCCTACGGCTCCTCGCAATGACGATGCTCGGGTCGGGAAATTGCCTTAAAGCGGTGGCCATAAATATGAACCGTTCGCCCTGAGCTTGTCGAAGGGCCGTTCTCCCCTTTAACGTCGCAAGAAGAAGGACGGTGCTTCGACAAGCTCAGCACGAACGGATTGGAGGTGATGCCCATTTAAGGCACGCCGCTCTAACCCTTCTCCGCAATCGCCTTGTCGACAATCCCGGCGCCCAGCGGACCGAGGATATTGCTGCCGAAACGGAAGAGCAGGAAGGCGCCGACGAACAGCAGGACCGGCTGGATGATCAGCGCGACGATCGCGGCGGTCAGCAGCACGAAAAACAGCGTCACAAATCCGCCGCTCAGCGTCTGCTGACCCTTGGGGCCAAGCTCGATCGTACGCGGCCCCTTTGCATCCCACCATTTGCCGGTGACAATCGTCTTGCGACCACCGCGCTGCGGCGCCGGACGGCTGGGGACGCGCGCCGGGGTCGGCGCTGACGGGTCTTTTGGCGGGTTTGCCCACGGCCGTTTGCTCGGCTCGGTGGCCGGGCCGCTGCTGCGTTGTCTGGTGGGGGCAGGCGTGGGCGGCTGGTTCGGCGCGGGCCGCGCGCTCAGCCCCGATTCGGCGCGCGCTGCGGCTGACAGGTCGGGTGTCTGGCTGGGCCGTTCGGGACGGATCGGTTCGACGCCCAGCTGGCGATCGTGAATTTCCATGCGCTCGGCGGCGCTCAGCGGGGTCTGGCCGGTTTCCCTGTCGATCACCACCAGCCGCCCGCCGCGCTCGACGACGGAAAAACGGCTGGGGGGCGGGCGATCAACCAATGCCGAATTGTTCCTTCATGGCCAGCATGGCGAGCGCGGCCTTCGCCGCTTCGCCGCCCTTATCCTTGCGCGTCTTGTCGGCGCGCGCAAGCGCCTGTTCCTCATTCTCGACGGTCAAAATGCCGTTGCCGATCGCCAGCCCGTCGAGGGTCAGCGCCATGATGCCGCGCGCGCTTTCGTTCGACACGACCTCGAAATGATAGGTCTCGCCGCGGATCACGACGCCGAGCGCGACATAGGCGTCAAAGCGCCCGCTGTCGGCGGCGAGCGAGATCGCCGCGGGCACTTCGAGCGCGCCAGGCACCGTTACCGTCTCATGGCTGTGCCCATCGGCCTCGAGCGCGCTGCGGACGCCGTCGAGCAGCATGTCGTTGAGGTGCGAATAGAAACGGGCTTCGACGATCAGGACGTGCGCCATGTCATGCTTCTCCGGGGATCGAGCGTTCGCCGACGACCGACAGGCCATAGCCCTCCAGCCCGACGAGATTATTGTGCGACGGGGTCAGCAATTCCATCGCGTGGACGCCGAGGTCGGCGAGGATCTGCGCGCCGATGCCATAGGTGCGAAGGTCCATGCCGCCGGTCGGCGGCGGGGTCGCTTCGGCCTCGGCCGATCCGGGCAGCGGGCGCATCAGCATGACGATCAGGCCCGATCCGGCTTCGCCGATTGCCTCCATCGAGCGTTGCAGGCGCCGCTTCTTCGGCCCCGGACGCCCCATGATGTCGTCAAAGATCGACACCGGGTGCATGCGCACCAGCGTCACCCCGGCGGGATCGACCGCGCCCTTTTGCAGCACCAGATTGACGCTGCCGTCAATCTTGTTGCGATAGGATTTCAGCCGCCAGTCGCCGCCATAATCCGATTCGAACGGCTCGTCGGCGACGCATTCGACCAGCCGGTCGTTGCGGTGGCGGTAGGCGATGAGGTCGGCGATCGTGCCGATCTTCAGCCCGTGGCGCCGCGCGAAAGGAATGAGGTCGTCGAGCCGCGCCATCGAGCCATCGTCATTCATGATCTCGCAGATCACCCCCGAGGGGTTGAGCCCGGCGAGCCGCGCGATGTCGACCGACGCCTCGGTATGGCCGGCGCGCACCAGCACGCCGCCGTCGCGCGCGATCAGGGGGAAGACATGGCCGGGGGTGACGATATCGTCGCGGCCCTTGCTGGCGTCGATCGCGACCGACACGGTGCGCGCGCGGTCGGCGGCCGAAATACCGGTGGTAACCCCCTCGCGCGCCTCGATCGAAGTGGTGAAGGCGGTTTCGTGGCGGGTGCCGTTCGCGCGGCTCATCAGTTCAAGGCCGAGCTGGTCGACTCGCGCCTTGGTCAGCGTCAGGCAGATCAGCCCGCGGCCGTGGGTCGCCATGAAATTGACCGCGTCGGGGGTCGCCATCTGCGCCGGGATGACCAGATCGCCTTCATTCTCGCGGTCCTCGTCGTCGACCAGGATGAACATGCGGCCGTTGCGCGCCTCGGCGATAATCTCTTCGGGCGTCGCCATCGGCGACAGGTCGCTGCCGTGCGCCAGCCAGTTTTCCAGCTTGCGCAAGGTTTCGGCGGTGGGATTCCAGCCGGGCGATTCGAGGTCGCGCAGGCTGTTGGCATGCAGCCCCGCCGCGCGGGCAAGGCCCGACCGCGACATGCTGCCGTCATCGACGATGGCGCGGATGCGCTCGATAAGCTGTGTGGACATGATCGGCATGTCTCACACTGCAATGTGATTGTCAATCAGGGAATCACATTGATCCCGTCAGTTCGGGCCGAAGCTCGGCCCCAGATCGCGAACCGGACCATCGGGCTTGGCGTCGAGAATCGCCGTCAATTGCCCGGTGCGGTCGTCACGCTTGGCATAGTCGCGCGCCGACATGCCGGTGACATGATCGGCCTTATCGGGGTTGGCGCGGTTGCGCACGAGCAGGCGAACCATGGCGACATTCTTGGTCTGCACCGCCAGAATCAGTGCTGTTTCGCCGCGCCGATTGGTCTGATCGATGGGCGCCTTGGCGTTCAGGAGATCCTGCGCGCCGTCGGTGAAGTTGAGCAGCGCGGCGTGCATCAGCGGGGTCATGCCTTGGCGATCGGCGATCGCCGGATCGGCATCCTTGGCGAGCAGAAAACGCAGCCAGGTCGCGTCGCGGCGCTTGGCGACGATCGCCAGCGCGGTCTCGCCAGTGTCGGCATTGCGCGTGTTGATCAGCGTCGCATCGTCTTTCAGCGCTTCGGTCGCCTTGGTCCCGTCGCGGTTTTCGACCGCCTGCAAAAAGGCGTAGCCCCCGCGGAACTGCGCTTGCGCCGGGCCATGGAGCAAGCCGGTCGTGGCGACGAGCGCGAGAGACAGGGCGGCGATGCGGAACTCCGCGCGTCGGAACATGATCGGGGTGACCCTTGGCAAGCATCGGCGCGACATCGCGACGACAATAGTTGATTTTCGCGGCTTAGCCGACCAAGGCTGGCCGCATGATGAATATTGCGAATATGGGACAAAAGCTTGTCCGTGCAAGCCTGATCGTCGCTTTCGGCGCGATGCTGGCTGGATGCGGCGGTCCCGTCGATGCGCCGCCCGCGACCCCGCCGCTCGAAGGGGCGCGGATCGGCGGGCCCTTCACGCTGACCGACCAGAATGGCAAAACGGTCCGCGACAGTGATTTTGCGGGCAAATACCGCCTCGTCTATTTCGGCTACAGCTTTTGCCCCGACATCTGCCCGGTCGACCTGCAAAAGCTGATGCGCGGGCTGGCCGCTTTCGAAAAGGCCGACGCCGCGCGCGGGGCCAAGGTCGCGCCGCTGTTCATCACCGTCGATCCGGCGCGCGATACCCCCGAAGCGCTGAAGCCGTTCGTGGCGCGCTATCATCCCCGCCTGCTTGGCCTCACCGGCACCCCCGAACAGATTGCCGCGGTCGCGAAGGCCTTTGTCGTCACCTATAACAAGGTCGATGGTTCGGCCCCCGACCGCTATCTGATGGCGCACAGCCAACTCGCCTTCCTGATGGACCCCGCGGGCAAGCCGCTGGCGCTGCTGCCGCTCGACGATCCGTCGACCGATGCCGATGAAGGCGCGCCCGCAACGGTTGCCGCCGATCTGGCGAAGTGGGTCAAATGACCGCGGATGCGGCGCCGCCCCCCTTTTGGGAAGCGCCGCTCGCCAGTCTCGACGCGGGGCAGTGGGAAGCGCTGTGCGACGGGTGCGGCAAATGCTGCCTGCACAAGATCGAGGATGAAGATACGGGGCGCATCTATCCGACCAATGTCGCGTGCCGCCTGCTCGACCTGACCACCGCGCGGTGCGGCGATTACAAGCATCGCCGCCGCCATGTCCCTGATTGCCTGACGCTGACCAAGGCCAAGGTGGCCGATATCGAATGGTTGCCGCAAAGCTGCGCCTATCGCCTGCGCGCCGAAGGCGAGCCGCTGCCCGCATGGCATTATCTGGTGTGCGGCGATCGCGACGCGGTGCACCGCGCCGGGCAGTCGATCGCCGGCTGGACGGTCAGCGAGAATGTCGCGGGACCGCTGGAAAATCATCTTGTCGAACGCGTGGTTTAATTCGCGCGCCGACGCGCCGCACATCCAGGTCGGCGACGACGCCTGGCCGGTGCGTGTCGTCCAGCACGCGCAATCGCGGCGCTACCGCCTGGTTTTCGACGCGGCGCGCGGCCAGTTGCGACTGACCGTGCCGCGGCGGACAAATATCCGCGCGGCGCTGAAATGGGCCAGCGAGCAGCAGGCGTGGCTGGCCGAACAGGTGGGCAAGGCGGCGCTGCCGGTGATCGTCGGTCCGGGCGCTTCGGTGCCGTTCCGGGGTATCGATCGCCGGATCGAATGGCTGCCCACGGCGCCGCGTGCAATCGCAATGACGCCCGATGCCCTCCACGTTGGCGGTCCCGCCGAAACCGTCGGTCGCCGCGTCGAACGCTGGTTGAAAGCGCAGGCGCTCGACCTGCTCGACCGCGAAAGCCGCGACATCGCCGCGCGGGCGGGGCTGGCGGTTGGCCGTGTCGGGGTCGGCGATCCGCAGAGCCGCTGGGGGAGCTGCACCGCGGGCGGTGATCTGCGCTATAGCTGGCGGCTGGTCATGGCGCCCGACCATGTCCGCCGCGCAACCGTCGCGCACGAGGTCGCGCATCTCGAACATATGGACCATGGCCCGGCCTTCCATGCGCTGGTCGACGAGCTGCACGACGGTGATGTTGCCGCCGCGCGCGGCTGGCTGCGCCGCGAAGGGCGCAGCCTGCATCGCTACCGCTTCGCGGCCTAGACCTTAGTTGAACTCGGCGGGTGGCGGTCGCTGCGGCGGCGCCTTGGTCGCGGGCGGTTGCCCCTTGGGCACCGCGCCATTTTTGGGCGCCGCGCCGGGCTCGCCGGGGCCGCGCCGCCCGGTCTGCTCCTCGATCCACTGCTGATCGAGCACCGGGCCGTCTTCGGGCGCGGGCGCGGGCGCGGGTGCGGCGCCTTCGGGCGGTCGCATGTCATAGGGCAGCTCGATCGGCATGCCATTTTCATCGACCAGCCCGCCTTCGCCGGGTTCGCCCATATAGGCCTCGTCCTCGTCCTCGAGCTGCCATTCGGGCAGCACGACTTCGGTGTCGAACGCCTCGACCGGGCGCCGCGCCACCGCGACACGCATATAATCGGCAAAGGCCTGCGCGGGCGCGCGCCCGCCTTGCAATCCGCCGACCGCCTTCGCATCGTCGCGGCCCATCCACACGCCGGTGGTCAACCCGCTCGAAAAGCCCAGGAACCAGCCGTCCTTGTTGCTCGATGTCGTGCCGGTCTTGCCCGCGACGGGGCGGCCGATCTGCGCGGCGCGGCCGGTGCCGGTGTTGACCGCGGTCTGCAGCAGGTCGGTAATCCCCGCGGCGACCCAATTATCCACCAGCACCTGCCCGCGTTCCGCGGGGCGCTGATAGAGCAGGCGGCCGTCGGCGGTCGTGACCTTGGTGATCGCATAGGGTTCGACCGAAATGCCGCCGCGCGACACCGCGGCAAAGGCGGCGGCCATGTCGATGACCCGCACCTCGGCGCTGCCTAGCACCATCGATGGGTGGGTGTTGACCGGGGTCGTGATGCCGAACCGCCGCGCCATATTGGCGACCGCCGAAAAGCCGACCTCGTCGCCCAGCTTGGCGGCGACGGTGTTGACCGAATAGGCAAAGGCGCTGCGCAGATCCATCGGGCCGGCAAAGCGCCCCGACGAGTTGCGCGGCGACCAGCCATTGATCGTCACCGGCTCGTCGACCACCGGGTCGTCGACCTTATACCCCGCCTCGAGCGCCGCCATATAGACGAACAGCTTCCACGCCGATCCCGGCTGGCGCAGCGCCTGCGTGGCGCGGTTGTAGTTCGACGTCACATAATCGGTGCCGCCGACCATCGCGCGCACTGCGCCGTCGCGGTCGAGCGACACCAGCGCGCCCTGCACCCCGCGCGGGGTGTTCGCCTGGATCGCCGCGGTCGCCGCGCGCTGCATATTGAGGTCGATCGTGGTGTAAACGTCGAGCGCCTCGCTGCCTTCGTCGATCAGCATGTCGAGCTGCGGCAGCGCCCAGTCGCTGAAATAGCGCGCGCTGTTCTGCCCGGTTTCCTGCGCCAGCTGGACGTCGGCGGGCTTGGCACTGTCGGCCTGGCTCTGGGTGATCACCCCGGCGTCGACCATCACGCTCAGCACGACCCCGGCGCGGCCGAGCGCAGCGGAGGCGTCGGCGGTCGGCGAATAGCGCGAAGGCGCCTTCACCAGCCCGGCGACGACGGCGGCCTCGGACAGCGACATTTCGGTCGCGCTATGGCCAAAGAAACGGCGCGATGCGGCATCGATGCCATAGCTGCCGCCGCCGAAATAGACCTTGTTGAGATAGAGTTCGAGGATCTCGTCCTTCGAAAATTTCCATTCGAGCGCGAGCGCAAGGATCATCTCGCGCGCCTTGCGCTTGAAATCATAGCTGTTCGACAGAAAGATGTTGCGCGCCAGCTGTTGGGTGATCGTCGAGGCGCCCTGCAGACGTCGTCCGCTACCGCGATTCTGTACCGCGACGACCGCGGCGCGCGCCATCCCGACGGGATCGAGCCCGGGGTGATAGCGAAAACGCCGATCCTCGACCGCAACCATCGCATCCTGCATCACCTGCGGCGTTTCGCGCAGCGTCAGCCAGCGGCCATAATTGGGACCGAGCGACAGGAACACGGTGCCATCGGCGGCGCGGACGCGGATCGTCTGTCCGGCGGGCGATTTCTTGAGCTCTTCGAAGCTCGGCATCCGCTGCACGGCGATGCCGACGGCAACCGCCAGCGCGACGAGGCCGACCACCGCAAGACCGAGCCCCCAGCGGAAAATGCGGCGCACCCAGACGCGAAAGCGCGACGGCGGCGCGTCGGACGTGCCGCTCCGGCTAGTGGACGCTGGCGATTTCTTCGACGAAGCCTGCTCTCTTTCGCGGCGCAAAGCCCGTATTCCTTCCCTCGCTTCGCCCCTGATCTCTCAGTCCGGCGGCAGCGTTTCAGCCTTCGCCGGTCTCAGCCTCATCCGGCCCGCGCCCTTCGAAGTCAAGCGCCGCGCTGTTGATGCAATAGCGCAGCCCCGTCGGGCCGGGGCCATCGGGAAAGACATGGCCGAGATGGCCGTCGCATTTGGCGCAGCGCACTTCGGTGCGGATCATACCGTGGCTGGTGTCGGTCAGTTCGGTCACCGCGTCGTTTTCGGCGGGTGCAGTATAGCTCGGCCAGCCCGAGCCGCTGTCATATTTGGTGCGGCTGTCGAACAAGGGCTCGCCGCATCCGGCGCAGCGATACAGGCCGTCGCCCTTGTGGTCGGTATATTTGCCGGTGAAGGCGCGTTCGGTGCCGCCTTCGCGCAGCACATGATGCGCCATCGGATCGAGGGGTCTGTGGTCGGTCATGGCGGATTTCTCCTTGGTGCGAGCCAGTCTTGGGCGGCATCGCGGTTCGCCCGCAATATCGTGTCGAACCCGCGATCCCGCAAGGGGGAGCTGCTCAGCCGTCGCCGATGCGCGTCGCGCGCGAGGCCGCGCGCACCAGTGAAGGAAAGGCGTTTGCGAGCGATGTCAAACCGCCCGCGGTCGGGGGGTTTTCGCCGAGCCGCCAGAGGGCGCTCGCGATGGCGAAGGGCCGCCGCAGGCGCGCCGCCAGCGCTCGTTGGAACGCGGGGGCGGCATCGCTGCCGCCGCGCCGCCACGCCGCCACCGCCGCGTCGCCGCTGGCAAGCGCCAGCCCCATGCCCTCGCCCGCGAGGCTGGGGATCACCCCCGCCTGATCGCCGAGGCGGAACAGTCCGGGCGCGGTATCGGCGCTGCGCCAGCCATAGGGGACGTGGCCGATCGCATCGATCGACCGCGACCAGTCGGCGAAGGCGAGCCGCTCGCCAAGGTGCGGATGCGCGGCGCTGAGTGCCCGAAGCAGCGTGGCGGGATCGCCGCCCGCCGCGTCGAGCCGCGATTTGTGCGTGGCGAGGCATAGATTGGCGCTGCCATCCTCCTGCCGCACCAGCCCCGCATAGCCGCGGTCGAACAGGTGCAGTTCGACCGCGTCGCCGATCAGGCGATCGAGCGTAGGGTGCGGCGGCAGCCGCAGCCGCAAGCCCATGACGGGGTCATGTTGCTGCCATGCCGCGGGTTCGCGCGCCTGCCCGCGAAAGCCGTGCTTGCCCGACGCCAGGAACAGCGACGGCGCCGCAAGGGTCGCGCCGTCGCGCGTCTGCACGGTCTGGCCGTCGATCATTGTCGCATGAACGCCGCGCCGCATATCGGCCCCCGCGGCGACCGCCGCCGCCTGCAGGACGGTGTCGAGGCGGCGACGCGACACCCCCAATGCGGCTTGTGGAAGGTCCGTCTCGCTGCGGCGCGACCCGGCAAACAACCGCACCCGCGTGACCGGCTGCCCGCCGAGCGCGGCGCGATCGATCCCCAGCACATCGAGCCGTGCCAGCGAATGCCAGCTCAGGAACCCGCCGCACAGTGCGTCGCCGGTTTCGCGTGTCCTCTCGAGTAACTGCACGGCGGCGCCAGCGCGCGCCAGTCCGATTGCCGCGGCGGCACCCGCGGGTCCAGCGCCGATGACGATGGCGTCGGTCACCTGATCCGCTCGACGCAAAGGCGATAGGGAAAGCTGCGAAAGATGCGCGCTTCGGCGGCACTGTCCGGCACGGCGTCCGCCAGCATCGCCTGCCATTCGGCGCGGCGAAAGCTGCGTCCCACCGACAGCTGGCCGTCGCGGCGCACGATCGGATCGACCCACGCGAGCGCCGCGAGCAGCGGATAACCGGCAAAGGGCAGGCGTTGGCGGTGGAGGTCGTTGACCAGCCAGCCGCGCGCACTCTCGGCGTCCATGAAACGCAGGAATTCGGTGCGCTCGGCGGCACGCATATGATGGGTGACGAGGCTGGACAGGATGATGTCCCACCCCTGCCCCGCCAGATCGCGGTAATCGCCGGTGATCAGCTGGGCGCGCCCGCCCAGCCGCGCCTCGGCCACCGGGGCGCTTTTCGGGTTGAGATCGACCCCGACCAGATCGAGCGCGACCCCGCGCTTGCTCCCCCAGCGGGCGATCCGCGCCAGCATGTCGCCGCTGCCGAAACCGACATCGAGAATCCGCCACGGCCTTGTCCCGACCCCGCGCGCGGCAACGCGGTCCAGAAACCCCAGCGTCGACCGCGCCGCCAGCGTCAGCGCGTTGATCCGCGACAGGTCGGCGAGCACCCGGGCGTAGCGCGCGGGCGCCAGCTCTACAGCGTCCATCTCCTCCTCCGCGTCGATCGGCGCGCGAAGGCTGGTGAAGGGGTTCATGCCGTGAAGCGGATCGCTTCGGCGGCAAGGCCCGGGCCAAAAGCGATCGCCAGCCCCTCGCCCGTCGCCCCGCGTGCCATCATGTCGGCGAGCACGAACAATATCGTCGCCGACGACATATTGCCAAAGCGCGCAAGCACCGCGCGGCTGTCGGCGAGCGCCGCCGCCGGGACGCCAAGCGCCGCCTCGACGGCGTCGAGCACCGAACGTCCGCCCGCATGGACCGCGAGCAGCGGCGGCGGCCCCCCGGCGCCGAACAACTTGTTGCGAACTTGGGGCGCCGACAGCGCATCGCGAAGCCGCCCAGGCACTTCGCCCGACAATTGCATGGCAAAGCCGGTATCGCCGATGTCCCAGCGGATCAGATCGGCGCTGTCCTCCAATGCCAGGCTGGCGCCCTCGCCCAATGCGAAACCCACGGGATCGGCGGACACGATTGCCGCCGCGGCGCCGTCGCTGAACTGGAGCATCGCGAGCAACGGCTCGGGCGTGTCTTCGAGCTGCAGGTGCAGGGTCGACAATTCGACGCTGACCACCAGCACGACCGATTGCGGCTCCGACCGCACGATATGCCGCGCGGTGCGCAGCGCGGTGACCCCGGCGTAGCAGCCCATGAAGCCGATCAGCACCCGCTCGACCGTCGGCGCGAGGCCGAGCCGCCGCGCGAGGATCTGGTCGATCCCTGGCGCGACAAAGCCGGTGCAGCTCGCGACGACAATATGGGTGATCCGCGCCGCGTCGAACGCGTCGCCCAGCGCGGCAATCGCCTCCATCGCGAGCTCGGGGGCATGGTCGGCATAGGCGTGCATCCGCGCCGAGGTCGGCGGCAGCCCGGCGACATCGTAGAAGCCGCCCGACGCGACCGGCGATCCGCCGTCGGATGTGGGGGGCAGCACCGACCAGCGATGCTCGATCCCCGACCGCGCGGTCATCCGCGAAAAGACGGCGCGCACGCGCTCGTCGGCCAGCCGCGGGGTCGCCCAGTCGATAAAGGCCTGGTGGATGTCGTGGCCCGGCACCGCGGTGGCGAGCGCGTTCAGCCGGGGGGACGGCGGGGATGTGGTCATCGCGCACATGTGGCCGAAAAGCCGGAAACTAGCCAGCGATTAGCGGTGCGGCCATTTTACGCGGGATTAACCATGATCATGCTAGGCAGTCCGCTGTGAAACTGCGCCTTTTCCTTGCCTTTGCGCTGACCAGCCTCAGCGTACCCGCGGCGGCCGCACAGTGCCTGCTCTGCGCGCCCGACAAGGCATCGGGCGCGGCGGCGCGCGAGGCCGAGGTGCCGCTTCGCGTCGAGGTCGAAACCCGCCTCGACATGGGCCGCGTCGCGGTCGGCGCGATGGGCGGCGCGGTGACGGTCGATCCAGTCTCGGGCGCCCGCCGCCTCAGCGGCGACGTCGTCGATCTGGGTGGGTTCGCACTGACCGGTATCGTCACGGTACGCGGCGCGCCCGACGCCGAAGTGCGCGTCATCCTGCCGGCGAGCGTTGACCTGGAAGGCGGCCATGGTCGCACCGCGCGCGTCACCGACCTCGCCACCGACCTGTCGGCGGCCCCACGGCTCGGCCCCGACGGCCGCCTGCAATTCCGCTTCGGCGGGCGACTGCAGATCGCGGGCGCCGACGACGGCGACTATCGCGGGCGGATTCCGGTGACGGTGGAGTATCAATAGGGCGAGCGTCGGCTTTGGGATGGGGAGCTGCCTTAAACTCCTCTCCCCTTGAGGGAGAGGATAGCGCAGCTTGCTCCGTCAGGAGCTAGCGAAGCTTGGAGAGGGGATGCGCCGCCAGCGGACGAAGAACCCCCTCTCAACTGCGGCTAGGCAGGAAGCTGCCAAGCCTTCGTATCTCTCCCTTAAGGGGAGAGAGGAAAGGGTGTACGCCCGCTACCGGGCGCCTCCAGACCTTCGTCGTCCCGGATCAAACCTGTCCTGAGTTTGCCAAAGGGTCCGGGATGACGAAAGATGATCGCCTGCTCGCGATCGCAACCGATCGACCTACCCCCGCGCCCCGAACAATGCCGTCCCGACGCGGACATGCGTTGCGCCCAGCATCACCGCGGTTTCATAATCGCCGCTCATTCCCATCGAGCGCCCCGGCAGGCCGTGGCGCTCGGCCAGTTCGTCGAGCAGCGCAAAGTAGGGTGCGGGCTCGATGTCGGCGGGGGGGATGGCCATCAGGCCGTCGATCGTCAGCCCCGCCGTCTCGGCTTCGGCGAGTAAAGCGGGCAGGTCGGCGACCTTGCAGCCACCCTTTTGCTCCTCGTCGCCGATATTGACCTGCACGAACAGCTGCGGCTGCCTGCCCGCCTTGTCGCAGGCTTTCGCGAGTGCCTGTACCAGCGACGAGCGGTCGACCGAATGGATCGCGTCGAACAGCGCGACCGCTTCGTCGGCCTTGTTCGATTGCAGCTGGCCGATCAGGTGGAGCATGATGCCGGGGGTTTCGGCGCGCAATTCGGGCCATTTCGCCGCGGCTTCCTGCACGCGGTTCTCGCCGAAATGGCGCTGGCCCGCCGCGATCAGCGGGCGGATTGTCGCGGCGTCGTGCGTTTTCGACACCGCGATCAGGCAAATGTCGGCCGCCTTGCGTTGCGCGCGCGTCGCCGCGTCAGCGATTCGGGTCCGTACGTCGCTCAGTCTGTCCGCCGCGTCGCTCATCATTCTTCCGATCCCGGCGCGTTGCGTGCGCCCACGACGCGCCTATAGGAAGGGCGATGGTCCGACGCCACCCCCTGCCGCCGCAATGGCTGTTCAGCGACGAGCGGCTGGCCGTCGGCGTCGTTCGACTGGCCGCGTTGCTGCCGCCGGGCAGCGGGATCGTGCTGCGCCACGACAGGTTGAGCGCTGGCGCGCGCTGGCGCCTGTTGCGGCGGTTGATGCGAATGGCGCGGACGCGGGGGCTGGTGATTTTGCTTGCCGGGTCGCCCGCCATGGCGCGGTGCTGGGGCGCCGACGGGGTTCACCTTCGCCAGCATGACGCGCGCCGTGCGGTGCACGCGCGTCGGCTCGGTCTGCTTGTGACAATGCCGGTGCATGACGCGCATGAGGCGCGCGCCGCGCGCCGCGCAAAGGCCGACGCGGTCTTCATCTCACCGCTGCACCCGACACGCTCGCACCCCGGCGCCAAGGCGCTTGGCACAGCGGAGTGGTCGCGGCTGGCGCGGCTCGCGGGCGGCCAGCCGACCGCGCTGGGCGGAATGACGCTCACCCGTGCCCGAGCGCTGACCCGTCGGACGAGCGGCCTGAAACCCGGCTGGGCAGCGATCGATGCGTGGGAGGAAATGGCGGCGCGGCGATCAGCGAATTGCGCTGAATAATCGCACGACCCTCAAATCCGTTCGTGCTGAGCTTGTCGAAGCACCGTTCTTTTCTTCGACCTCGCAAAAGCAAGGACGGCCCTTCGACAAGCTCAGGGCGAACCGTTCAGAATAAACGCAGATTTAGAAGCGGAAGGCGGTTCCGACATAGACCGCCTGACTGTCGCGACGCGAGTCGGTCAACGGTTCGACGCGGTCGTCGGCGCGGTAACGGACGCCGGCCGTGACATCGATATTCTTGGTCAGGCGGTAGCTGCTGACCACATCGACCGCCGCGGCATCGCCCGGTGCGGTGATACGGTCGGTCGCGCCGCTCGGGTCGGCGGGGCGGCTGATCATCCGCGTCGCAAAGCGCGATTTCTTTTCGGTCTGTTCGGGCGCCTTGGCGACCGGCAGGTTCCTGAGGTCGGTACCGCGCGGCAGCGTCGGGGTGACGAATTTTTCGAACCCGACCGACGCGCCCAGATTATAGGCGACGGGGGTGATCGCGATCGGCGCGGTGCGACCCGCGGCAATGGCCGAGGTGCGCGCGGCGCTGGATGCGTCGTCGCGCGCCCGAATCACGACGGTGATCGCGCGGTTCTTGCGGCTGTCATCGGTGAGCGCGGGCGTGAAGCTGAAGCTGCGGCGCTGTTCGGCCGACATCTTGGCGTAGCGCGCGATCAGGCGCGGGTCGCCCGAAGCCGGGGTGAACTGACCCAGCAATGTTTCGGACAAGGCGGTGTCACGGATGCGTTCGGAGCGCGACATTGCGGCGAGCGCAGGCGGCAAGGCAAGCGAAACCACCGCCAAAGCGGTGAGACTGCCCTTCCAAAAATGCCGCGGTTTCCGCGTCATGACCCTGCGACTCCAACCCCAAGTGATTCACGAGATAGGCTGCCTGCGACCATTTTGCCAGTGATTCCCGGCTAATTATTATGGCCAAACCGCTTTTCGATGAAATTGTTGCGCGATCACCACAGTCGCTCGGCGAATCTGACCAGAATCTGAACCGTGCCAGCGCCGAAATTGCCGCGCTTGCGGGGCGGCGGCAAGGGCGATAGAGACGCTGGCAATATCGTTCTGCGCGGCGCGGTTCTTGCGATCCGGCCGCGCCCAAATAGATAAGGTGTTACCGGCATGTCCCAGCTTTCCGTCCTTGCTTCGCGTGGTCGCCGTCCGATCGCGTTCGCGCTGCTCGGGCTTGCCGCGCTTGGGCTTTCGGCATGCGCCAACAAGGATCGGCCGCGCGCCGACCTCGCCGCCAGCCAGGTCACGACGATTGGCGTCAACAGCTATTTGTGGCGCGCCTCGCTCGACGCGCTGTCGTTCATGCCGCTGCTCCAGGCCGATTCGTCGGGCGGCGTCATCATCACCGACTGGTACGCGAACCCGGGCAATCCCGGCGAGCGGATGAAAGTGACGGTGTCGATCCTCGACCGCGACCTGCGCGCCGACGCGCTGCGCGTCGCCGCGTCGCGCCAGGTGGCGCAGGGCACCGCATGGGTCGACGCGCCGGTCCAGGCAGCGACCGTTCAGAAGCTTGAGGAAATCATCCTCACCCGCGCCCGCGACCTGCGCCGCAGCGCCTTCAAGGACTAATCCGGCGGCGCGGTTTCGCGCCGACAACCAGACAAACGGGGTAACCGACAAATGACCCGCGAACCGCGCTTTGGCGCCCTCGCCGCTGACGCCCGCTGGCAAAAGGCGTGGGAGGCGGCGAACAGCTTTGCCACCACCGACAGCAGCGACAGGCCCAAGGCCTATATCCTCGAGATGTTCCCCTATCCGTCGGGACGCATCCACGTCGGCCATGTCCGCAATTACACGATGGGCGACGTGCTCGCGCGGTTCAAGAAAATGACCGGGCATGACGTGCTCCACCCGATGGGCTGGGACGCGTTCGGGATGCCGGCCGAAAATGCCGCGATGGAAAAGGGCGTTCATCCGGGCGGCTGGACGCGCGACAATATTGCTGCGATGCGCGCGCAGCTGAAACGCCTCGGCCTCGCGATCGACTGGAGCCGCGAGCTCGCGACGTGCGAGCCCGATTATTACGGTCAGGAACAGGCGCTGTTCCTCGACCTGTTCGCGGCGGGGCTGGTGACGCGCAAGGAAAGCTACGTCAACTGGGATCCCGTCGACATGACCGTGCTCGCCAACGAGCAGGTCATCGATGGCCGCGGCTGGCGCTCCGGCGCGCTGGTCGAAAAGAAAAAGCTGTCGCAGTGGTTCCTGAAGATCACCGATTTTGCCGACGATCTGCTCGAAGGGCTCGGCAGCCTCGACAAATGGCCCGACAAGGTGCGGCTGATGCAGGAAAACTGGATCGGCAAGTCGCAGGGGCTGGAATTCAGCTTTAAACTGGCGGGCGGCGCGCCGGGATTCGACGTCTTTACGACGCGCCCCGACACCCTGTTCGGCGCCAGCTTCGCGGCGATCTCGCCCGACCATCCGCTTGCCGAAAAACTCGCGAAGGATTCGCCCGAGCTGGCGGCGTTCATCGCCGAATGCCGCCGTCAGGGCACCGCCGCCGAGCAGCTCGATACCGCCGAGAAGATGGGCTTCGACACCGGCATTGCGGTCGAACATCCGCTCGATCCCAATTGGCATCTGCCGGTGTGGGTCGTGAACTATGTGCTGATGGACTATGGTACCGGCGCGATCTTTGGCTGCCCGGCGCACGACCAGCGCGATCTCGATTTTTCGCGCAAATATGGCCTGCCCGTTCACCGCGTCATCGCCGATGGCGACGTAACGGCGCAGCACTTCACCAGCGACGAGGCCTATACCGGCCCGGGCCGCCTCGTGAACAGCCACTTCCTCGACGGCATGAGCATCGACGAGGCCAAGGCGGCGGTCATCGCGCGCGCCGAGCATGAAGGCTGGGGCAAGGGCACGACCGTGTGGCGCCTGCGCGACTGGGGCGTGTCGCGCCAGCGTTACTGGGGAACGCCGATCCCGTTCATCCATTGCGACGCGTGCGGGACGGTGCCGGTCCCCAAGGGCCAGTTGCCCGTCGTGCTGCCCGAGGATGTCGATTTCTCGGTCCCCGGCAATCCGCTCGACCGCCACCCGACGTGGAAGCATGTCCAATGCCCGTCGTGCGGTGGTGAGGCGGTGCGCGAAACCGATACGCTCGACACCTTTGTCGATTCGTCCTGGTATTTCCTGCGCTTCGCGAGTTCGCCGAGCGACCGCCCCTTCGACCCGGCGGTGATCCGCCGCTGGCTGCCGATCGACCAATATATCGGCGGCGTCGAACATGCGATCCTCCACCTGCTCTACGCGCGCTTCTGGACGCGCGCGCTGCACAAGATGGGGATGATCGACATCGTCGAACCCTTCGCCAGCCTGTTCACGCAGGGGATGGTGACGCACGAGACGTACAGCCGGTCGCAGGGCGAAGGCCTGCCGCCGATCTTTTTCACGCCCGACGAGGTTCGCCGCAGCGCCGACGGCGCAACGCTTGAAGCCGATGGCGCGCCGGTCGACGTCGGCCGCGTGATCAAGATGTCGAAGTCGAAGAAGAATGTCGTCGATCCCGACGCGATCCTTGACCAATATGGCGCCGACGCCACGCGCTGGTTCATGCTGTCCGACAGCCCGCCCGAACGCGACCTCCCGTGGAGCGAGGCGGGGATCGAGGGGGCGTGGCGCTTCGTTCAGCGTCTGTGGCGCCTGTTCGGCGACACCGAAAATGTCGGTGATGGCGGCGAGGACTTGGGCCTCGCGCGCAAGCTGCATCAGGCGATCGCCGGGGTCGGGGCCGACATCGAAGCGCTGGGCTTCAACAAGGCGGTCGCCAAAATCCATGCGCTGGCAAACGATATCGAAAAGGCGAAACCTTCGGCGACGCGCGCCGAAGCGTGCCTGACGCTGATCCGCCTTGTCGCGCCGATGCTGCCGCATCTGGCCGAGGAAGCCTGGGCGGCGCTGCCCGAAGGTCGGCGCATCACGACGCTGATCGCCGATGCCGCTTGGCCGACCGCCGATCCGGCGCTGCTGGTCGACGATGAGGTCACCATCGCGATCCAGATGGCGGGCAAGCTGCGCGATACGATGACGGTGGCCAAGGGGCTCGACAAGGATGCCACCGAAGCGGCCGCGCTCGCGCGCCCCCGCATCGTTGAACTGCTCGGCGGTGCGGCGCCGAAGAAGGTGATCGTGGTCCCCGACCGGCTCGTGAACATTGTTGTCTGACACGCGGGTCTTGGAATCTATGGCCCCCACTTCCGTTCGCATCGAGCGAAGTCGAGATGCGTCTGGCACAGCATCAGCGTGTCTCGACTTCGCTCGACACGAACGGGATTTGGGGGCATCGTCCGACCATGCGTAACCTTCTCATCTCGTCGCTCATCGCCGCCTCGCTGACCCTTGGCGGCTGCGGGCTGCGGCCGCTCTACGCGAACGGCAGCCGCGGCGCGGTGGCGACGGTGCTTGCCGATGTCGATGTCGCGCCGATCGAGGGGCATTCGGGCTGGCTCGTCCGCAACGCGCTGCGCGACCGGTTGCAGGCGACGCAGGGCGGACAGGGCGCGGGCAAACGCTTGCGGCTCGACGTGCGGCTCGAGGATTCGATCACCGGCTTTGGCGTCCGCGCCGACGATGCGGTGACGCGCGAGCGCCGCACCTTGCGCGCGCGCTATCAGCTCGTCGATGCCGCAAGCGGCGAAGTGCTGCTCGATGCGACCGCCGCACAAGATGCCGGGATCGACGTCGTGGGCAGCGAATATGCGACGATCGCCGCCGAATCGTCGGCGCTCGAACGGCTCGCTTCGGGGATTTCGGATCAGATCGTCACGCGGCTCGCGGTCTATGTCGATCGTGGCGGCGGCCGGACGGCAACCTCCGCACCGACGCCGTAGTCGGCGATGAAGAGCGTCAAGCCCGCCGATCTCGAACGCCAGTCGCGCCTCGACCCCGCGCTCCGTTTCACGCTGCTGACCGGCCCCGACGAGGCAACGATGGCCGCGGTCGCCGGCCATCTGGTCGGGCTCGCCGGCAAGGATGCCGAACGGGTCGACCTGTCGGGGACGCAGCTCGCACAGGACCCCTCGTTGCTCGCCGCCGAAGCGGCGTCGATGTCGCTGTTCGCATCGGCGCGGATCATCCGGCTTGAACTCAGCGGCAGCGGCGACGACAGCATGGCGGCGGTCGAGGCGCTGCTCGGCGCCGAGACCGCGATCAACCCGGTGATCGCGACCGGCGCGTCGGTCACCGCGAAGTCGAAACTGGTCAAGCTGGTCGAGGGCTCCGACCATGCCGTCGCGGCGATCTGTTACCAGCCCGACCGCCGCGCGCTGGTCGGCATCGCGATGAGCGCCGCCGAGGAGCAGGGATTGCGGCTCGCCAATGCCGAAGCGCAATTGCTGGTCGATCTGGTGTCGGGCGATCAGGCGCTGATGCGGCGCGAGATCGAAAAAATGGCGCTGTATCTCGACGCCGCGGCCGATCGCCAGCGCCAGGTCACCCCCGCCGACATCGCCGCGCTCGGCGCCGCGACGCATGAGGAAGACGTCAGCGAGTGCATCAATGTCGCGCTGGGCGGCAAGGTGCGCGACCTGCCCGACATGCTGGCGAAGGCCGCGGCGGTGGGCGTCGCCGAAATCCGCATCATTCGCGCGCTGGCGATCCGCGCGCTGGCGCTGGCGCGGCTGCGCGCCGAGGTCGATGCCGGGGCGCATCCCGCCACCGTCGTCGCGGCGCGCACCAGCGGCATTTTCTGGAAGGAACGCGACGCGGTGACGGCGCAGCTGCGCATCTGGGATTCGGTGCGCGTCGCCCGGTTGATGAGCCGCCTGATCGATTGCGAACGCGCGCTCAAATCATCGGGGACGCCGGGCGGGGTGCTGTTCCGCAAGCTGATGACCGACATCACGCACCAGGCGGCGCGCGCGCGGTAGTGCCCCAAAGGAAAGGGTCTGACGCAACAGTGCCCGGCTGCGACAGACCCTCCCTACGCCCTCCCCGACCGGGGAGGGGGAGAGGCCGGATCAGAACTGGCCGCGCAGCGTCACGCCATAGGTGCGCGGTTCGCCTGGGAAACCGACGAACAGCTGGTTGGCGGTGCCGCTGAGCCCGCTCGATGCGGGCGCCGCGACGGCGCGGAAGGTGCCGCCACCCTGCAGCGGCATGTCGGCGCCGATCTGATAATAGCGCTTGTTGAACAAATTCTGCCCCCACAGCTCGACACCCCAGCGGCGATCGGGGCCGTAGAGACCGATCCGCCCGTTGAAGATCGCAAAGCCGTCCTGGACCTTTTCGATGTCGAGGTCGGAACCGGTGTTGGTGTCGCTTTGCAGGCGGGTGTCGAAATAGACGAGGCCGCTCATCCCCGAACTGCCGATCGGCGGCGTCCAGCTGATCCCGGCAGTCGCGACATAGCGCGGTGCGTTCGACACCCCGCGGCCGGGCAGCTGGAACAGCACCGGCGACAGTGGCCGCCCGCCGGTGCCCACCAGGTTGCGGCGATAGAGGGTGTCGACATAGGTCAGCCCCATGTTGACCGACAGGTAGCGGGCGGGGCGAATGAACGCCTCGATCTCGACCCCTTTCGACCGCACCCCGGGCTTCAGCCGGTTGGCGGCGCAGCCCCCGGTGGTCGCCGATCCATCGGCATCGGCGCCGCCCAGATCATCCTTGCACGCCTGGATATTGGTGACCTCGAAATTCACCCCGTTGAAGGTGTTGAGCTGGTAATTGCTATATTCCTGAAAGAAGGCCGCGACGTTGAGGTCAAAGCCCGGACCATCAAATTTGACCCCGATTTCATAGGCATCGACCTTTTCGCTGGCGAACTGCAGGTCGCTCGCTTCGGGGCGTCCGTTGCCGCTGGTGTTGGCGGGCAGCGCCAGCCGCGCCGCGCAGGCGGTGTCGAACGTGACGTTGCAGGTGCGGTCGAGCGCCGAAAAGTCGAGGTTGAACCCGCCCGCCTTATACCCTTTGGACACCGAGCCATAGACAAGCAGCTCGGGGGTCGGTTTCCAGCTGAGCACCGCGGTGCCGGTCCATTCATTGTCCTTGAACTTCGTTCCGGCGGTGCCGCGCGGCAGATCGGGCGCGGTGCCGTTGATCACGCAGGGCAGCGTCGCGAGCGACTGGAACGGCGAATTGACCACCAGCGGACAGATGCCGTTGTTGAAATTGGCGTCGGCGTCCAGCGTCTTGCGCTCGCTGGTATAACGCGCGCCGATCGTCAGCGTCAGCATATCTTCGACGATGTCGAAGCTGTTGTGGGTGAAGACCGCGAAGTTGCGGCTTTTCTGGGCAAAGGTCGATCCCTGGTTGCCGGTGCCGTTGATCGCCAGCGCCGGTTGGCCGAGCGCGGCGGCGAGCGAGCCGAAACCGGGGCGCGCCGGGTTGGCGATCAGCGCCGACAGCAGCGGAATCGACGCGCGGCGCGGGTCGCCGACCGGCAGCGCCGACAGCGCGGTGATCGTCCCCTGCACCACCGGCACATTCACGCATTGCGGGTTGGTCGGCAGCACCGCGGTCGGCAGCGCGCTGGCGAACAGCAGGCAGTTGGCGAACTGTTCGTAGTTGTTGCCGTAAACAATGTCGTCATCGACATCGAGTTTCTCGTTGGCGTAATAGCCGCCGACCAGCCAGTCGAGCCGCCCGTCGAACGCCTCACCCTGCAGCCGCAGTTCCTGCGTGAACAGGCGGAAACGGCGGTCGAGGTCGGTGCGGCGCAGGATGTCGAGGGCGCTGAAATCGGCGTCCTGACCCTGCGCATTCTTGTAATCGCGATAGGCGGTGATCGAGGTCAGCGATGCGCCGCCCAGATCCCAGCTGAGCTCGCCCGACAGCCCCCAATCCTTCGTATCCGAACGATAGGTCACGCCGGGGGTCGTCGCCTGGGTCCGGATGAAGCTGGTGCCGGTGGGCGGCACCTGATGGTTGGCGCCCAACGCCTGCAGCACCGGCAGCAACGTGTTCGCCGATGCGACGGGGAAACCGTCGGCGCCGCGCGTCAGGTTGCGCACCGGATTGAGCAGCACGCCGCCGCAGCAATTCTCGCTGCGCTCGCTGTAATCGGCAATCAGGCGCAGCTTCACCGTTTCGCTGGGCTCGAGCAGCAACTGGCCGCGCGCCAGCCAGCGGTCGCGGTCATTGATGTCGGGCTCGCCCGCGGTCGCATTGTCGATAAAGCCGTCGCGGCGTTGCCATACCCCGTCGACGCGCACCGCGGCCTTTTCGCCCAGCGGCGCATTGACCATGCCGTCGACGCGCCAATAGTCGTAATTGCCGAAGCTGACCGACCCCTTGGCACCGAACGCCCCAAGGTCCGGTCCCTTGGTGACGATGTTGATCAGCCCCGCGGTCGAGTTGCGCCCGAACAAGGTCCCCTGCGGACCGCGCAGCACTTCGACGCGTTCGATGTCGCCGAGTTCGGACAGGCCGACCCCGGTGCGGCTGCGATAGACGCCGTCGATGAACAGCCCGACCGAGCTTTCGAGGCCGGGGTTTTCACCCACCGTACCGATGCCGCGGATGCGCGCCGAGAAATTGACCTCGCTGGTCGCCCCCGACACCAGCAGCGACGGCGCCACCTGACCCAGCGCGCGGACGTCGGTTGCGCCGGTCTTTTCCAGCGTCTCGCCGGTCACTGCGGACACGGCGATCGGCACGTCGGACAGCGCCTCGCTGCGCCGGGTGGCGGTCACGATGATCGTCTCGTCGCTCGTTTCGGCCCCGGCGTCCTGCGCCGTGGCGGGCGTCGCCAGCAGGGCAAATGACAGCGACACGCCGACCGCGCTGGCGCGCAGCAAACCGGCGGTCCGGCTGGAAATATTGGTCATGGATCTGGCCCTCCTCATGGAGTGGGCCCCTCGGGCCGGACAAGGAAGCATAGTTGGATTGACCGTGTAGCCGGGCTTTTGGAGAAGAGCCCATGGCAAGACACCGATCCCATAGCGTCGAGTTCAAGCGTCAGGTCGCGCAGG